>Ga0210388_10000437_pt1 | contig 34696 bp, 16 predicted proteins | sample IncBWC19OmetaG_FD_155485 | JGI IMG/M metagenome (GOLD analysis project Ga0210388, IMG submission 155485) | Forest soil microbial communities from Barre Woods Harvard Forest LTER site, Petersham, Massachusetts, United States - Inc-BW-C-19-O ...
TGGGCGTACTTCAAAAAAAGACTGGCTTCGATGTCCTGCGGCAGAATGTAGCCGGGAATGCCGACAGCCACGGGGCGATGATTTTCAGCCAGCGTTTTCTCAATCGAACGAATTGAATCCGATACCAGAAACCGCAGGCCGACGATGCGTTCCTGCCCAGGCCCGAGCACAATACTCGTCGCCGGATTCCATGGCTCCGCCTTCTTCCACTCGTTCTGTTGATAAGCCGCCGAGGCCACCATCCATTCGTAGAAGCCTTCAAAAGTCATGTTTCTCGGCGTTGAATCCTGAAACAATGCCGCCCTGGGCCCTCCAGCGCCGCGGGATCGCCCATGCGGTCCCGCAATCGGGTTGTAGGCTTCGAAGGGAGTCTCGCCGTCCGGAACCACGACCAGCGCCGGCCCGTGTCCATTGAGACGCGTAACCTGCATATAGCCCGCGTCCATCGCGATCGATGGATCGGAGAAACTGCACACCGCATGAGCCTCGTCGAGATTCTTGCCGCTCATCACGTTGTCGAAGATCAGCGGAATCCCCAGCGCGCCAATCTCAATGGCCTGCGCACTCGCGTTCCGCAACGTAAAGCGCAGCGCCAGCTTGCCCTCGACAACCGCCCAGGTCCGAATCACCTGAAGAGGAAAATCGGCGGGCAATGTCGGCTGCAAATCGTCCTTCTCCAACTCATCCGGCCCCACAGGCAGCGGCTTTACCGGATGCCGTTCGAGAGCGGTCGAATAGCCCAGCCACGTGTCCGTTCCAGCCTTGCGCACACGCAGATCGAGATCGCCCAGGTGATAGTACCCATCCGCCGAACGCGCCGCCAACAACTCCGCGGGAGAAAAATCGAACCCTTCAGCTCCAGCTTGCCCTTTTGCATTCTGATCCCGCGCTTCCAGCCCCGCCACCGTTCCCGAAGACCGCACCAGCCGCAGAGTCAACTCCGCCGTCTGGTACCGCACCAGCCCCTCGTCGAGCATTTCGCCCAGCCGCGCATCCCGTCCCGCAGGATGCCCTTGGCCCTGAATCGCCACAGTGGCCATGGCCAGCCACCCCACCCCTGTCAGCCACCTGCACCTCTTCAACAAATGCAAATTGCAACCTCCTGGGCATCGATTTCCGCTGCGAAACGGACAGGAACAGCACGCCTGAAAGAAAATTCCCCAAACCATGTAGCATTGATTGTATCCAAACTCGTATACTTTGTAACAGCGTACTTTTTCCGCGCAGATCACCAATATTCAGCAGCCTGGAAAGCAAAGCGTCTGAACTCGTTGCGGCGCTCTTCCCTTGTTGCACTTGCCAGAAAATCCCCAGCTGTTGAGCTATACTGACACCTTTTGCAGAAACATATGGTTGACACACAACTGCCCATTTCTTTGGAAGTCATCGATTCACACACCGAGGGAGAGCCGACTCGCTGCGTCATTTCCGGCGGCCCCGATCTTGGCTCCGGGCCTCTCGCCGAACGCCTTGAGCGTCTGCGCTGTGAACACGACCATTTCCGTCGCGCCATCCTATGCGAGCCGCGCGGCTCAGACGTTTTGGTTGGAGCACTGCTGACTCAGCCCGTCGATCCTGCCTGCGCAGCTGGGGTAATCTTCTTCAATAACGCCGGATACCTCGGCATGTGCGGCCACGGCATCATCGGCGTTGCCGCCACGCTTGCCTTTCTGGGCCGGATTGAGCTCGGCGAACAATTGATTGAGACCCCGGTGGGCGCGGTCAAAGTGGACTTACAGCCCGGCAACCAGGTAACTTTCCGAAATGTGCCGGCTTATCGGCATCGCGCCGGCGTCACCGTGGATGTTCCCGGATACGGCGCAGTCACCGGCGACGTAGCCTGGGGCGGCAACTGGTTTTTTCTGGTGCGCAAGCATGCCTCTCCCCTAACCATTGAGAAGGTAGAGCCGCTCACCGCGTTCACCTGGCAGATCCGCTGCGCCCTCACAGCCGCAGGCATTACTGGCTCCAATGGGGCTGAGATCGACCACATCGAACTGTTCACCGACGCGCACGATCCGGCCAACGATAGCCGCAATTTTGTCCTGTGCCCAGGGAAGGCTTATGACCGCTCCCCATGCGGCACCGGGACCAGCGCCAAGATGGCCTGTCTGGCTGCCGACGGACTGCTCGCTCCCGGCCAGATCTGGCGCCAGGAGGGCATCCTGGGCACCGTGTTCCAGGGCAGCCTTGAATTCGACGAAAGCGAGATCGATCCCAGCAGAAATGGCGAAATCACCGCAAACGGGAGAAGGATTGTCCCCATAATTACCGGCTCTGCATATGTAACCGCTGAATGCAGGCTCATCTTCGATCCCGCCGACCCATTCCGGCTAGGAGTGCCAACGTGAACTCCGCCGCACCGCAGTGCCGCGATGTCGAAAACGGGTGTACCCCAAAGCGTTGTCAAGCAAAATTCTTCTATCCCATTGCGCCGCGCCGTTCATCCCCACGGACTTACGCACGTTGAATCAATCACTTGCCAACCACTCCCAGCTCTGAATTTTCTTCGCCACGTTTTGCATATAATTCCCACCGAAAAGCGCACAATGGAATTGAGTGGATGAGCGGCAACCGCGCTCCGAGTATTCTGACCCCACCCCTACCCCCCTTTCGCTGCAACCTGCAGAATCCGGAAGGTTTAGGTCCATATTCAACCATTTAGTCCCCTCAAACCAAAGGACTTACATCCCCGAGTACCTTCTCCACTCTCAACCATCTAGGGGCAAGAAAAAACGCGGGTCTCGTTTGTGCGATTATGCAGTCTTTTTTCAATAAACCGCGTCGAATCAACCAAACCAGGCGGCAATCTGAAATAAAAAATCGCGCCCCATTACCTCAAAAGCTGCCGTATTCGATCAGCAAGTGCATCACGGCAACAATACAAGCGTTTCCGCTCGTTACCACCGTCCCCGTTCGCCAAACATGTCAATGACACGCCCCAGCCGTTTGCAGCCATTCTCCCAGTTGGTGCAGAGCGCGCGCTCCAGCCGCTCGGCGTCGCCTGCCAGCAGAGCGGCGACAATCTCTTCGTGCTCGGCCACGGAAACATGCAGTTCGCCGATGATGGAACTTGCATAGAGCCGCCAGTAGCGCTCAGTCTGCGGCTCGATTGCGCGGTGCAATGTGGTCAGTCGCGGCCCGGAGCCGGCATCCAGCAGCAGACGATGAAACTCATGATCGAGGTCGAAGATGTCAGGCCCATGATAGCCGCGGTCTCCGGCAATGTGAGCCAGTTTGTCGTTCACCAGCTTCAACTCAGCCACCAGCGCTTTGCGCTCAGGCAGAGCCAGCGCAGCGGCCCTGCGCCCGGCCAGCCCTTCGAGGCGGCCGATGATCGGATATAACTCGTTGGCGTCTTCCTTGGTCATCGGCGCAACAATCATGCGCGACTTGCTGCCGTTGCGGGACTCGATGACATAGCCCTCGCGCTGCAACAGAAACAATGCTCCCCGCACCGGGGTTCGGCTCATGTTCAGGTGCTCGCAAAGATCACCTTCCACGATCCAGGTTCCCGGCGCCAGCCTGGCATTCACAATCAGGTCGCGAATGCGTTCAAACGCGACGCCCACGCTGGTTCCGTGTTCCGCCTTCTTCGATCGTTTCTTTGCACCTTTAGATGTTTTTGTCGCTGCGGGTACCATTCGACGTCATTCTCCGGACACGAGCCGTACTGGGGCTCAGCCCCAGATGTGTTCGTGAGTATTCGTTGCCTTCCGTCGATTCTAGCAACAATCGTCCTCAACGCCACATTCGCCATCGGATACAACTCGCCGCTGCGCGTTACGCCCTGGGTTGAACGGTCAAGACTCCCAGATCTGTTTGGGTGCCCATCCTCGCGACGTTCTTGTTTTTGTCGCTAGGGTGGGAAACCTCGAACCCCCAGCGGTTCCGTTCATGGGGAGCGAAGCGTATTTCAGCGGAGTCGAAAGCCGACCTGAGCGTAGTCGATTGGGTCCCCCCTCTTCGGGAAGCGAAGACACCACACTAGAATCGCAGGTTCCCGCGAACCTCAATATTCCTCGGCCCGTTGGCCGCCCCGCTAGTGGTGCCGAACGTGGTGTCCTGAACTCCAGTATCCATGCCCGCCCAGGCCACGTGATTCAAGGCGTTGAAGAATTCAGCCTGGATGGTGAAATTCATTTCGCGGTGAAGCGGTATCACCTTGGTGAGCGCCAAATCCGTGTTGATCCACTTGGGATCGTGCAGCCACATGAGCGTGCCAAACTGGCCGGCCGTAAACTGTGGGCTTATGAACTGGGTGTTGGCCTGGCCCCCGCTCGAATAGTATTTGGGATCGAACAAATTCACAATCCCGCTGCCGGCCGGACCCGGGCGAACTTTTATCTGCTTTTGCAGTTGCGCAACCGTAACTCCGGTCAACGAGATGCCGGAATCGTTCTGGTTCACAGTGTTGGTTCCACCCGTAAAGAGATGTGGGTCGCCGGTTTCACGCGTGAGGATGGTTCCGATCGTCCAGCCCCCGATCAGCGCATTCGCAACCGGGTTTCCATTCAGGAGCGGTTGACCATGCCCGAAAGGCAGATCGTAGGTTCCGCTCAAATGAAACACCTGGCGAATATCGAACGCGCTGGGGAAATAATTCAAGTGAGTGTTACGCAGGGTGTAATAACCGCCGGCGCTGTTGCCGGAACCGTTGTTGCCGCCGCCGCCGTAAAAGCCCGGAGCCGTGCTGCCCTGAACGCTATTTTCCAGCGAGTGACCCAGGGTGTAATTGGCGTCGAACTGCATGCCGTGGTTTAGCCGCTGGCGAAAGTCCACCTGCAGCGAGTTGTAGTTGGAGTATCCGGCGTTCCTCATCTCGAAGATGCCTTGCCCCGCGGCATAAGGATTGGCCTGGAAGAAGTTGATTGGGTAAGTACCGGTTGCGGGACTGCCCACCGCGTTGCATCCGTTGAAGGTGGAGACCAGCGAGCACAGGTAGCTGGAGTTGCCGGCCAGGGCGTTGGCAAAAGCGCCGGCCTGTCCCTGATTCAGGTAAGTGATGAATTGGCCGCTCGTAAAGTTGGCAGCAGCGCCGGTGGCGGCGAAGGCCTGCGCCATGATCGGGGTTGGATTGGAACCCTGGAATGTGGTTCCTCCAGAGGCAGCCAGGTTGGCCTGCGCGCCCTGAAATTCCTTCAGGAAGCCATTCTCGAAGATATTTACCTCGTTGTAGTTGACGCCAAGCCATTGGTCCTTGGAGACGTTTCCGACATAGCGCACCTCAAGCACGTTGCTGGGGCTCAGTTGGCGCTGGATGCCGAATTGCCACGATTCGACATAGGGCTGCTTGATATTGGGATCGAAGGTGAGATACGAAGTGCCGCTGAAAGACTGGAACGACTCGGGGATGACCGATTGAAAGGGCGACGGCGAGGTTGAAGTGAGCGCAGGGAGCGTGCCGCCTAGGTTCACGGAGCCGGCGTTGTAGAAGCCAGGAGCGGGAGTGCCACTGCCGGGGGCAATCGGATTTGCATAGTAGTAGGTGTTGAAATTCGCTCCATTGTTGGAACCGAAGTTCCAGAAGTTCTGCGCGCCCTCAGTATAGTTTTTGAACGTGAAGCTGCCACGGATCACGGTTGCTCCGTTGCCCAGCAATTTGCCCAGCGTGGTGCCCGGCGCTCCTTGTGGATTCCATGCGAATCCGACATTCGGTTCCGGATGCACGTAGGTGGGGCTATAAGATTGAGCCCCTGGTCCCTCAACGGGATTCGGGTCGCCGGTGAGCGACCCCGGCTGGAAGAGTTGGCCGACTCCGGTGGGTCCCCACAGGTCCCGCACGCTGGGATGGGTATAGAATCCGGTTTCGTCTGTCGACGCGCCAGTAAAGTCCCAGCGCAGCCCAAGATTGAGCGTGAGCGTGGGTTTCACCTTCCAGGAATCCTCCGCAAACAGCGCGGTTTGGTTAAGCTTCTCGTGCAGATCGAAGGAGATGCCCGGTTGAAACTGCTTGGTACTTGTATCCACGAATTCGCCCAGGCTGTAGTAGGTCAAACGCCCTGCAAGCGTTGCATACAGACCTTCAACATCCCCAACTGCCGAGGCTGGCGCTCCTTCGGGAAGCGAGTTGACCAGTGCGTTCGTCACCGGATCTCCGGATGAAATTCCGTTCACGCCGATATAGGGCACAAACTGGTTGTTGTAGTAATGGTCGATCTCTGTCGCGCTCTCCACGCCGAACGCCAGAGAATGCCTGCCGTGCTGCCAGGTCACGTCATCTTTCACGCTCAGGACAGGGTAAAGGGAGCCTCCTTCCAGACTGGCGAAGCCGTTGACCCCGCTGTTGAGACCGAAGCCAAAAGCCAAGTCGCCCTGCTGGACCATGGCCGCAGTCGGAGTGCCGATCCCCTGCGTGTTGTACGTAAAGCCGGTGTAAAGATATCCCACCCTGAAGGCATTCACGAGATCCGACTTCACATCCCAGTCAAACCCGGTAACAATTTGGTAATTCCTTTCGATGTTGCTGTATCCCTGAATGGCATACTGTGCTCCGGGGTAGGGGGGACCACCTGCGTTTGTGTTGTATGAATTCGTCTCATTCGCTGAGCCCGTCAGGCGAAACTTCTGGGTCAGGTTGTAGTCGAGCCGCAGGGTTGGATACTTGTTGATTGTCGCTCCCTTGACAAGAAAGTTCAGGTTTTCACGGTTAGGATCGCTGCCCAGCGGGGTTAAGGTGGCGCCATCCAGGTTATACGTGCTCTCAATGTTTGCCAGGTCGGTCGCAATCAATGTGTTGATGGTGCCGGGACAGTTTGAGCAGCCTGCGCTGGCGCCCGCTTCAAGCACGTTGTCAGTTTGCCCGCCAGGAAGCGTATAAACCCCGGAGAGCGCCAGGGGTGTCCCTACCACTGTGCTGGTTCTGAAGCTGGCGGGCTGCCGGAAATTCGCCAGACTAGCAAAGAAGAACAGTTTGTCCTTGAAAATGGGTCCGCCGACGCTTCCGCCGAAATCGTTCTTGAGAAGAAAACCTCGAGGCTGCCCCACATCGTTGCTCACCCAGCTATTGGCATTCAAAGCATCGCTGCGGTAATCCTCGTAGAGTTGTCCGTGAAACCTGTTGGTGCCGCGCTTGGTCAGGAAGTCGATGTCCATTGCGGCGGTGCCGCCCTTGCTGGCATCTAGTTCACCAGTCTGCACTGTCATTTCCTGCACGTCTTCCAGGCGGTTGGTGGTTGAGGGTCCGTCGTAATCGAAACCGCTGCTTTTGTTGCGGTTGGTCATGGTGGAAAAGCCGTTTGCGCTGATGTCAACCGCGCCGCCGGGAAGGTTGTTGAAGTTGTCACCCACGGCTCCTGGGACAAGAAAAGCCAATGGAAACAAATCGCGGCCGAACACCGGCAGATCTTCAACCTGCTTCAGATCGACTGTGGTGGAAAGAGTATTCTGCGTGGTGTCGAGAAGCGGGCTCGAATCTCCGGAAACCTGGACACTTTGCGTGGAAGCACCTACCTTAAGCGTGACCTTAAGATCGGTGACCTGATTCGTCTGCACCGTCACAGATGGATAGACTGTGGCGCTGAATCCTTCCTTGGTGACCGTAAGGGAGTAACGCGCCGGATTGAGGAAGGAAAGGACCGCATTGCCATCCCCCTTTGTGGTCGCCGTGTGAACGTCATTGGTTTCGATATCTTTCAACGTCAACTGAGCACCGTTGACGACTGCCCCGGAGGGGTCAAGGACGGTGACGTTGAGGGCGCCGGTCGACATGTCCTGAGAAAACGCGAAAGGAGACGCTGCAAGCAGGAGAAGCAAGCCGCCGATGATGGAGCCTGCAATGCTTCGAGTTATACCGTTGAGCACCCGAATTCCACTTCGCCCTGCGCGCAACGCCCCGCGTTTGCGCTCAGGCAGAGTTTCGAGTTGGCCTTTGATCAAGCCAGGCGTCCTGCAAATCGTTTGCGTCCTCATATTCCTCTCCTCCATAAAATGGCGATTCGATGCCGGCAACATTTTGTTCTTCTGGGAAAACCTTTTCTGTCACCGGGAATCATTGCTTAGCACCTCATTTCATCAAGGCGCTCAAAACTTCTCAGGGTAAATTTGGCGTGCGAGAAAACGCATTCTTGCATTTTCAATTAAGCGGCATTATGTATTTATTTTTGTATTTTATGCAAGCGAAAAATATTCCCACAGGCGGCGCCTCCTCCAGATGGGCCAAGGCCGCCGCGTCGGAGTGCGCGTAAGTTGGTGTGAAAAATGACGCCTAAATCATTGATTTGTCATTGGATAGCTGGCTCTTTCTCGTCTTTCGCAGTCTGCTGATTCCATTCCGGAGTGGGCTCGCGAAGCAGGTTGCGCACGAAGAAATCCATCAGCTTGCGTTCTCCGTATCGCCCTCCCGCGCCGTGTCCGCCGCCGGGAACAAACAGCAGATCGAAGTCCTTCCCTGCCTTGATCAGCCGGTCAACCACCTGCAACGTCGACGCAGGATCGACATTCTTGTCCATCTCGCCCATCACCAGCATCAGTTTTCCTTTCAGCCGCCACGCGTTGTCCGCGTTCGACGACTCGGCGTACCACGGCCCAACCGGCCAGCCCATCCACTGCTCGTTCCACCAGATCTTGTCCATGCGGTTGTCGTGGCTGCCGGAATTAGAGACTGCCACTTTGTAAAACTCGGGATGAAACAGCAGTGCGCCCATGGCGTTTTGGCCGCCTGCCGAAGTGCCGAATACGCCCATCCGCGAGATGTCGTACCACGGGTATTTTGCCGCCACCGCCTTGTGCCACAAGATACGATCGGCAAATCCGGCATCCTTCAGATCGTGCCAGGCCACGTCGTGAAATGCGCGTGAGCGGTTGTTGGTGCCCATCCCGTCGATCTGCACCACTACAAATCCCAGCGCGGTCAGCGGTTGCGTGCGCGCGCTGAAACTCTTGGGCACAAACGATCCCTGCGGCCCCGCGTATATGTCCTCGATCACCGGATATTTCTTTGCCGGATCGAAATTCAGCGGACGATAAATCACGCCCCATATCTGCGTTTTGCCGTCGCGCCCCGCAGTGTGGAACGGCTCCGCCGGTTGCCAGCCCGCAGCTTTCAGCGGCGCATCGTCAGCCGCGTCCACAGCCATCGCCAGGCCGCCGTCCGCGGCGCGATGCAGCTCCATCGCCGGCGCTAGATCGATCCGCGAATACGTGTCGACGTAGTATTTCCCATCCGGCGAGTAGCTCAGCGCGTGATCGGCCTTCACCGGTGTGAGCGCCGTCAAACCCGTTCCGTCAAAGCGAATCTTGTAACCATGCACGTAGTAGGGGTCTTCATCGGGATCCATTCCGCTGGCCTCGAAATAAATCTCGCGGTTGGCCTCATCCACATGGTTCACCGCTCGCACAACCCAGTCGCCTTTCGTGATCTGCTGCTTCAGCGCTCCACTACGCCCATCGAAAAGATACAGATGCTCCCATCCGTCGCGCTCCGAAGCCCAGATAATCTCTTTCCCATCGTTTAAATCTTTGCGATAGATCTTGCCGTGGTCATATTGGTTAGGTTCAAGAGGCTCGTAGTTGATGAACGTCGCGCTAGTCTCCTCAATAAGTGTGCGCGCCTTGCGGCTCGCTGCATCCACTTCGATGACCCGGTAAATCTGATGCCCGCGCTGGTTGTACTCGAACGTGAATCCGCGCGAATCTTTCCACCAGGTAAAGGAACCGATCTCATAGGGATTGGGAAAGAGGGCGTTCTCGATCGGAACCTCGCGCCGCTCTGCAACATCAAACAACGCCGGCTGAAACAGCGCGAGCACATCGCCGGCTTTTGGATAGACCATCGACGAATACTTTGGCTGCAGTTGATCGGAGGGCGACGATTCAACGTAGTGCACCTCGCGCTTGTAGCCCGGCCGCACGCGATACGCCGCCAGATGCTTCGAGTCCGGTGACCAGGCCAGCAAGTCGAGCGCATAGTAGTTCCCTTCCGACCCGTCGTCGCTCAGGATCTCCGTCTGCTTCTCGGCATCCACGCCATTGGCGTGCGCCGGTCGCACTGCAACGTTGAAGTTCTCCACGAAGGCCTGCCAGTTTCCATCGGGAGAAACAACCGGATGTGCAGCGCCATTCACCGCCGGAGGTGTCGAATCGTAACCTCCGTCGTCGTCTGCCGGCTCTTCACGCTCAGGGCGTTTCGCGCATTTATATTCGGTCAGATCGCAACGCCAGCGTTCACGGCCGCGCGCAAATATAAGAGCGGTCCCATTGGCTTCGAGATGGAATCGCTCCAGCGGCAACGCCTCCGGTTTCACTGGCTCGCCGAGTTCCTTGGTCAGCTCCGCCGCCAGCCGCGCATGGTCAAAGGCCGGCTGCTCGGCCGGTTTCTCCGCATCCACTTGAATGAACTCATGCCCGCCAGAAACCGACCGGCGATAGACGAAGCGATCCGTTCCCTCAATCCACTCGACCTGGTCCGGCAAATGGAGCACAAGGTTGCGATACTTTTCCGAGAGGTTGAGTCCCCGCTCGTAATCCGCCGGACCGAGTTGCGCGTTGAGGATAGTGGAAAGCAGGACCATCGGCATTAGAATCGCGGCGCGGCCGAGAACTGACCATTGAGTCTGAAGGGAACAGGAAAACACGGAGGAAATCGTCTCGTCGGGTTGCATGTGCATCAGAAGAGTCCTTTCGAAGAAAGATTGCCGATCTTGTTCTAAGGTGGAGGCCATCAATGCCGTTAGGTGTGTGCCGGGTCAGGAGCTTCCGCCTCGGCTGCCAGCGTGGAAACCATTGCGGGAAAAACCGGTGGCCGGATAGCAGAACATTCCCAACCGAAGAGAAACTCCGCTGCAGTGCCGCAGATGCGCCCCTGGCAGGCGCCCATGCCGCAACGCGTATGCAGCTTGGCCTCGCGCCAACTCGCGCTGTCTTGCAGTGCGGCGTGGCTCACGTCTTCGCATCGGCAGACCAGCGTCTCCGGCTCGGCCAGCATTCGCAATTCAGAGCGCAGAGCAAAGGCGCGTTCAAGACGCGCAGCGAATCGCTGCAGCTTCCGCAGTCGCGGTGCAAGAGCGCGCGCCTCCGCCTCACGTCCGGCTGCGGCCCATCCGGCAATTTGGCCTTCCAGCACTGCTTTTTCGAGTCCGCCGATTCCGGTAGATTCTCCGACGCAGGCTACGCCAGGCAGCGAAGTTTGCTGCAATGCATCGACGACAACAGAACCGCCGGAGACGCGGCAACCAAGCAGCAGCGGCAATTCAAGATTGGGAATCAGATGAAATCCGCAGCCCAGCCAGTCGCAGGCCACATTCCACTGCTTGGCTCCATCGGTCACCGTAACCGATTCGACGCGGCCGCGGCCCTCCGCCCGCACCACCCAGGAGCCGGTCCGATATGGAGCGCCGAGCGTCTTCAATCGGTAGCGCGCGCCTTCAAATAGCTTGGCGGGCTGACCAAGCAGTGCGAGACCAAATCCGGCCAATTGCGATAGCGGCGCCTGTTCATAGATTCCCGCGACATTTGTGCCCACGCCGGCAAGCCCCGCTGCCACCGCGAGAAGCAACGGACCGCTCCCTGCCACCACTACGGTTTTGCCGCGGGGATCGAGGCCCGCTTTGACCATCGCTTGCAAACCGCCGGCACCCATTACCCCAGGCAGCGTCCAACCGGGAAATGGCAGGAAGCGCTCCCGCGCCCCCGTAGCCAAAATCAGGCGTCCAAATTCCAGATCGTGATGTTCTCTGTTGCCATCCAAACGCAAAACGCCGGGCCCGGGACAATCGATCGCACGCCATCCATGCCACAGCGGGCAATTGGTCTTGCGCAGCCGCTCTTCCCAACGCAGAAATTCGTTTCCGTGCGGATACTTCTGCGCGGTTTCCGTTCGAAATCCTCTCCAGATCTGCCCACCCAGCGCCGCGTTATCGTCGATCAGGCAAACCTGCCGGCCTGCTTCCGCCGCCACTGCCGCAGCTGCCATACCGCCGGGGCCCGCGCCCACAACCACAACGTCAAAGCGGTCGCTCATCCGGTGACGACCTCCATGTGTGGAGCGCAAGCCAGCTGGCATGTCCGTATTTGCGCTACTCCATCGACGATTGCCCGGCATTCCATGCAGATGCCCATGCCGCACAGCGGTGCGCGCGGCTCTCCGAGCACGGAAAAGCGGCATGGCTCGTTGGCCATAATGATGGCCGCGGCCACGCTTGTTCCTTCAAACACCGGCACAGGCTTGCCGTTCACAGTGATGGAAAAACTTTCGCTCAATGGTGGAAGCTCCAGGTGCGCGCTGCCAATTTGTATCAGATATTCCATCGCCGCGGGTTCCGTCGATGGAGATTTCCGGTTCGAAAGAAAGCCGGAATTAACAAATTCAATATAGTATACAATTCATCGCGTGCCTGCCCTTTCCCCGATTCCCCCGAAACGGAGGCTCAACCGGCAGGACGCGACGGATTCAATTTCTAACGGAGATCGACCGATCGTTGACGCGGAGAAAAATCGATGAGGATAGGTGAACTGCTGAAGCTTGCACTCTGCGGATTGATGATCGCCATTGGTACGATGCATGGTATGAGCCAGGCAAAAACCAATGGTTCTCAGTCGCGAGAACCGCAGATGCCCGCGCTGATCCAGCAGTTCACGGCCGACTCTATGGCCCTCAACCGAACCTATTCCGTGCAGATTTCTCCGGCGCGCTTTGCGCGTCTGGAAAAGTTCTACGACGAAAAACAGACGATGCTCGCAGCCATCGACTTCGAGGCGTTCTCGCAAGAAGACAAGGTCGATTATCTGCTGCTCAAGAACCATCTCACTTCCGAATTGCATCAACTCGCCATCGAGAAAAAAAGAGATGAACCGATGCAGCCTTTGCTTCCCTTTGCGCAGACCATCGATGACCTGATGACGGCCAAGCGCCTCATGCAGCGTCCTGATGCGGAGAAGGACGCCGCCGCGCTGACCGCGATGGTGAAGCAGATTGCAGCAACACGCGCGCAGCTCGATCCAAAACTGCATGGCGCGCCCTCGACCGAGTCTACGCCGCGTCCGAAGATCGATCCCGTCGTCGCCAACCGCGCCGTAGAAGCGACTACCGAGCTTGCCGGCGACCTCAAAGACTGGTTCAAGGAATACAACGCCTACGATCCGGAGTTCACATGGTGGCTGGATCAGCCCTACAAGGACGCGGACAAGGCGCTGACCGACTACATTGCGTTCCTCAAAGAGAAGGTGATCGGCATTCCGGCCGACGACAAGACTACGATTATCGGCGACCCGGTGGGCCGCGACGCGCTGATGGATGAGCTTGCCGACAACATGATTCCCTATACGCCCGAGGAACTCATTGCCATTGCTCAGACCGAATACGACTCGTGCATGCACGAGATGCTGAAAGCTACGCACGAGATGGGCTTTGGCGACGACTGGCACGCGGCCGTCGAGAAGGTAAAGCAGATGCACGTGCCGCCGGGCGAGCAGCCGGAGTTGATCCGCAAACTGGTCGTCGAGGGTAGCGATTTCGCAAAGAATAATCAGTTGGTCACCGTGCCTCCGCTGGCGGATGAAACGTGGCGCATGATCATGATGTCACCCGAGCGGCAACTCGTTAACCCGTTCTTCACTGGCGGCAATGAGATCAGCGTTTCTTATCCAACCGACACCATGGCCTTCGATCAGCGCGAAATGAGCATGCGCGGCAACAACATTCCCTTCGCGCACGCAACCGCGTTCCACGAGATGATTCCCGGCCACTTCCTGCAGTTCTATATGTCCGCGCGGTATCGCCCCTACCGCCGCGTATTTTCCACGCCCTTCTGGGGCGAGGGCAACGCGCTATGGTGGGAGATGCTTTTCTGGGACAAGGGCTTCGACAAAACGCCGGAAGAGCGCGTGGGCGCGCTGGTGTGGCGAATGCACCGCTCCGCCCGCATCATCTTCACCATGAACTTTCATCTGGGAAAATGGACGGCGCAACAATGCGTGAAATCTCTGATCGACAATGTCGGCTTTGAGCCGGACAATGCAACTGCGGAAGTGCGGCGATCGTTCGATGGCTCAGTGGGACCGCTTTATCAAAGCGCGTATCTGCTGGGCGCGCTACAATTTCGCGCCTTGCACACTGAGCTGGTCGACTCGAAAAAGATGACCGACCGCGAGTTCCACGACGCCATTTTGCACGAAAACGAGATGCCTATCGAGATGCTCCGCGCCGATCTCGAAAATCTGCCGCTGACGCCCGCCTACAAGACGAACTGGAAATTCTATGGCGATCACACGACGCATCCATGACGCTGGCGAAGAAGATATCGCGCTACATGGCCCGACCGAGACGAGGCGATGTATGGATCGAAGATGATTCCTGCAAGCGAAGGCTGATTGAGAAAGCGTATTCTGAGGATGCAAAATCGATCCTCGATTCGACCAAGACAAACGGAATTTTACGAGGTAAACGCAATGACTTTCAATCTAACGCGCAGAAGTTTCCTTGGCCGGGCAGCTGCAGCCGGCACAGCCGCACTTCTTCCTTCCGCAACCGCCGCTTTGGCCCACTCCAGCGCGAAAAAGGCGGCTGCGAGTGGCGTGGCGGCAGACACAGCTACCCAGACGCTGACCAATGCAACCGTGGCCAAAGTCGAGTGGAAGGCAAAGCCATTCTCGATGCCCGAAGTGCGGCTGTTACCCAGCGTGTGGAAAGACACGATGGAGCTGAACCGCAGCTATCTTTATTCGCTGCCCAACGAACGGCTGGCACATAACTTCAGAGTTACTGCCGGCATTTCATCCGATGCGGATCCTCTGGGTGGATGGGAGGCGCCAGACTGCGAGTTGCGCGGCCACTATGTTGGACACTATCTGTCATCGTGCGCGCTGATGCACGCCAGCACCGGCGACCAAGTGATTGCGGGCAAGGCCAACGATCTGGTAGCCATGCTCTCGGAGTGCCAGGCGAAAGATGGCTATCTCGGCGCATACCCGGCAACTTTTTATGATCGCCTGCGTAAACACGAGAAGGTGTGGGCGCCTTTCTACACGTACCATAAAATCGTTGCCGGACTCATCGACATGTACGAGCACACCGGGAATCAGCAGGCGCTGGACATGGCCCTGCGCATGGCCGATTGGGCGGATGTTTACGCGCGGTCGTTCACGGACGACGACTGGCAGCACGTGCTGGTGACAGAGCATGGCGGCATGAATGAAGCCTCATTCAATCTCTATGCGATTACCGGCAAGGCGAAATACCGCGACCTGGCTTATCGGTTTGAACACAAGAAGATCTTCGATCCGCTAGCCGCCGGGGAAGACAAGCTGGACAACAATCACGCAAATACCAACATACCGAAGGTGATTGGCGCTGCCCGCGGCTATGAGCTGACTGGCGACACGCGCTACCAGCAGATCAGCCAGAACTTTTATCGCATCGTCACTGAACACCACGCTTACTGCACCGGCGGCACAAGCAACGGCGAAATGTGGCACGCGGCAGATGCTATCGCCACGCAACTCGGGCCAGCCGCGGAGGAGTGCTGCTGCAGTTACAACATGATGAAGCTGTCGCGCCACCTCTTCGGCCAGCAGCCCGACGCGAAGCACTTCGATTACTACGAGCGTCTTCTGTTCAACGTGCGCCTGGGCACGCAGGACCACAACGGCATGCTGATGTATTACGTTCCGCTGCAACCCGGCATGTACAAAACGTTTGGCACTCCGTTTGACGCGTTCTGGTGCTGCACCGGAACCGGCTCAGAAGAATATTCCAAGCTGACAGACTCAATCTATTTCCACGACAACAATTCTCTGTTCGTAAATCTCTTCGTCCCTTCCACACTGGACTGGAAAGAGCTTGGCCTGAAGCTGCGCCAGACAACCAAGTTTCCTAACGACGAGCGCGTGACATTCACCATTGACAGCGCGCCGTCCAGCCCGGTTGCACTCAAAATCCGCGTGCCTTACTGGGCAACAAAGGGCGTTGTCGTCAGCGTGAATGGCGCTCCGCTAGACCTGACCGCGATGCCGTCGACTTATCTGACCGTCGAGCACGCATGGAAGGCCGGCGATGTGGTCGCCGTCGATATTCCACTGGTGCTGCACATCGATACGGCGCCTGATGACAAGCAGGTGCAAGCGGCGATGTACGGCCCGTTGGTGCTCGCCGCGCGTCTTGGCGCAGAGGGACTGACGGCGGGGATGATTTCCGGCGGCTATGGTCCGCGCGGCTATGACGACGGTTATCCAATGCCCGCGGTGGATTTGCGCCCCCGCATGCATCGCGGCCCGAATGGCGAGCCCGCGACTGCGCCACCGCCTCCGCCCGCGGATACTGTTTGGTTCGAGCAGGCTGAAGCTTCGCCCTTTTATCCGCTTCAGTTCCGCACCAAAGGACGCGCCCCGATCCACACGCTGGTTCCGCTGAATCAAATCATGGACGAGCGCTACTCGGTTTACCTGCGCAACATCACAACGGCTTAGCGGATGTGAACTGCGCATGCGGTTCTGCGCATCCGGTTCCTGTTGCTGTTTCTCGCGGGCGATTCGGATTGTGGTCGCGCGCCTGGAGTTCGAATTGAGGGCCAGTGGATTCTCGGAAGATGAATAGCAAGTTTGTTCCGGCAAACGATGCGGAGCATCCGGGACGGCGGCTGCGGGATCAAAATTTGTTTCTTGCGGTAATGGGACGAGATTTTTTATTTCAAATTGCCGCCTGGTTTGGTTGATTCGACGCGGTTTATTGAAAAAGACGGCATAATCGCACAAACGAAACCCGCGTTTTTCTTGCCCTCGATGATTGAGAGTGGAAAAGGCACTCGGGATGTAAGCCCTTCGTTTTGAGGGGACGAACCTGCTGAATATGGACCTAACCCATCCAGGATCTGCTGATTGCCACAAAAGTGGGGGAGGGGTGGGGGTGAGAATTTTCGGAGCGTAGTTGCCGCTCATTCATTGCAATTCCATTGTGCGCTTTTCGGTGGGAATTATATGCAAGACGAGGCGAAGAAAATCCGGAGAGAAGAATGGTTGGCAAGTGATTGATTCAACCTGCGTAAGCCCGTGACGATGGACGCCGGGGCTTGGCGGGATAAAAGTATTTTGCTTGACAAGGGCTTTTTCGGGGCGATTCGGAGCGGGTTGGGAAATAGAGTGACGTTGTCTGCGGTTTGCTGAGAGGAAATCCTATCGATGAAGGACTCATTCACCCGCAGGGACGCGTTGAAGGGGATGGTTTCCGCCGGAACGCTGGCGCTGATGAAGCCTGCGTCAGCCGTGGTGCAGGAGCCTGCGCTTGCCGCGGCCGCCGATCAAGTTGAAATTTCTATCACCTCGATTAGCCCGCGGACGGTTCGCATCACTGCGCAACCTCTAAGAGACGGGCAGGTTGTGCCTCTGTCTTCAGATGGCGCGCTTGTAGACGAACAATGGGGTCCTCCCCTCGTCCGTTTGCGTGCGCTCTCCGGACCTAGGACATTGCGAGGCGGCGATCTGCGCATCACCGTTTCGGGCGCTCCATTGACTTTTCGAGTGGAGGATCAGGCTGGCGCGGTGATTCAGGAGTTGACCTTCGATGCGGCCTCCTCTGAGTTGCGGTTCGATACAGGCGAGAGAGTGCTACTCGGCCTGGGGCAGGGTGGTCCGCAATACGATCGGCGCGGCAGTAGCGATCGCATGGTGAGCGGGCAGGGCGGCTATCATCTCGGGACACACGGAGCTCGAGTCCCTATCCAGTTTTTGATTGGAACCGGCGGCTGGGGTATGTTCGTTCATTCGCCGCTTGGAGCGTTCGATCTGAGCGGCAAAGTGGGACGACTGCGCCCGGCGGAGGGAGCTGCTGCGCTTCCTCTCGATGTGTTTGTGATTGCCGCCGCAAAGCCGACCACAATCCTGGCTGAGTATGCCAAGATCGCAGGGCTTCCGGAGATGCCGCCTCTCTGGTCGCTTGGCTATCAACAATCGTATCGGACGCTCGGCACTCCGCAGGAGATCATGCAGGAGGCGCTGACATTTCGGGAAAAGACGCTTCCTTGCGACACAGTAATCTATCTCGGCACCGGCTTTTGCCCGAATGGCTGGAACACGAACAATGGGGAGTTTGCGTGGAACCAGCGGGCATTTCCCGATTCGGCGAAAGCTATTGAGCAGTTACACAGTGAGCACTTCAAGGTTGCCCTGCACGTTGTGCTCGAAGGCGAGCACCTCACGGGCACGGTGCACGATCAATGCACCAGCGCACCATTGCCCACCGGCGAGACGGCCGAACACCATTGGCCACCTGATCGACGGGTTGCCTGTTACTGGCCGGCGCACAAGCCGCTCAGCGATCTTGGCATCGATGGGTGGTGGCCCGATCAGGGAGACGGCCTGGATGCGGCATCGAGGCTGACGCGCATTCGCATGTACTTTGAGGGCCAGCAAATTTATCGGCCAAACAAGCGGGTGTTTGCGCTCCATCGCAATGGCTATGCGGGCATGCAGCGATACGCTGCGTTTCTTTGGTCGGGCGACGTGCTTTCCAAATGGGAGACTCTCAAGACGCACGTCCCGAATGCGATTAATACCGGCCTGAGCGGAGTTCCATACTGGGGCACGGATATTGGCGGCTTCATCCCCACCGAGGAATACACCGGCGAACTGTATGCGCGGTGGTTCCAGTTTGCTGCCTTTTGCCCGCTGTTCCGATCACATGGACGGGATTGGAAGCTGCATCGTCCATGGGGATGGAACACCGGCGACCTGGGCTTTCCTGAAACCGCCAACTACCATCCGCCTCCGGCCGAACTCCACAACCCGGCTATCGAACCCATCTGCAAAACTTATCTGGAATTGCGCTACCGCTTGATGCCGTATCTATATTCCGCGATAAGGAAGACTTGCCAGACAGGCTTGCCGGTAATGCGCGCTTTGTGGATTCATTATCCGGACGATCCAGCGGCTGTCTCCTGCGGCGATCAGTATCTTTATGGCGATGACATTCTGGTGGCTCCGGTCGTCGAAAAGGGCGCCACCAGCCGTAAGGTCTACCTTCCGCATGGCAAATGGTACGACTTCTGGACAAACGAAATGCACAATGGCGGTCGCGAGATCATCCGCGATGTTGACCTGGCAATGCTGCCTCTTTACGTTCGCGCGGGCGCGGTGATTCCCATGGGGCCGGTGAGGCAATACACTTCCGAAGCTGTCGATGGACCGCTGACTCTGACTGTGTTTCCCGGCGCCGATGGGACATCATTCCTTTATGAAGACGATGGAGAGAGCTTTGATTTCCGCAAAGGCGAATTCATGCATCTGGAGATGAAATGGAGCAATGCGACCCGGCATTTCGAACTCCGTTTAGCATCCGGAGCGCGGATACCATTGTCTGGCAACATCCACATGGAGGTCACGCTCGCCGGACAGGGTGAAGCAAAATCGTTCACATTCCATGGTCAACCTATTTCGATGGTGCTTGAATGATGCTGGAAATCTGTACTCGATGGCGTGATCGTACTCGATGGCCCGATCAAGGATCACAAGGCTCTGAAACATAAGGAGCGAAATATCTTTTAGATCGGAATCAGAGTAATTGAGCTCCTTGCATTCAGAGGAGTTCACTTCATTGCGGAAGATGGATGCGCCGGACTAAATCCTGAAATCGCGGGTCGGAACGGAGATTATCGATTCGCAAGTCGGACTTGAGGTTCCAGGAAAAATCGAGCGATTTCTCCTCGTACGCCTTGTCCAAATTCTGAAATGCCTTGTCCTTTTCGCCAACACTAGCGTAAATGGTGGCAAGGATATAGGGCGAGACGTAGCTATCCTTCGATGTGCGCTCGAGGTCACGAAGGATCGCTTCTGCTTCAGCTTTGTTTCCAATGGCTACAAGCGCGTGCGCGAGCGAACCGCTGGCGTCCTGATCGCCGTTCGACAACTCGATGGCTTTCCGATATTCGGAGATCGCTTCCGGCAGCTTCCCGGTGCCTTCATAGCCAATGCCGAGATTCAAGTGTTCCACCCACTCGTTGGGATTCGAAGCAACCCCTCTACTGCTCGCCTCCAACAGATTCCGATAGTCGCGAAGCTGAAAATAAACATGAGCTTCGGTCATGGTGGCGCTTGGACCGAATTCGATCTGGTTGAACCTGGTGATCTCAGCGAGGGCTTCAGCGCGCCGGCCAAGAAAGGCGAGAAATTCTGCGCGATCTTCATGGGCGCAAGGGTAACTCGGGGCCAGGGCAATCGCCCGGTCCAGCTCTCGTTCGGCTGCTTCAAAATTCCAGTCATGGCGCCAACTGACGATGCCGAGCGTATCGTGCGCCTCGCCGATGCCGTCATCGAGTTGCAGGGCCTTGTGCAGCGCTTGCAGCGCAGATTGCAAACCGGCCTCCTCCGGAATGTAGTGGTGGAGCGCCAGGTAAAAATAACAGTCCGCCAAGCCCGAGTAAGCCGGGGCAAAGCCTGGATCTTTGCGGATGGCCTCTTCGAAGTAGCTCTTCGCCTGGAGGAGCGGCTGCTGCATGGTGTACTGGGTCGAAAATAAATAGCGCCCTCTCAAGTAGGCTTCATAAGCCTCCGGATCCACCGTGCGCGGCGCATTGAGCCTGGCTTGCTGCTCGGGAGTCAATGTGATGCGAATCTGCTGGGCGACCGCCTCAGCTACCTCTTTCTGCAGGTTCAGAACTCCGTGCAATGGGCGCTCGTACGTTTCGCTCCAAATGTGGCGGTCATTGGGGCCGTCAAGCAGCTGCACGGTTACGCGAACCTGGTCATTCTCGCGGATCACAGAGCCCTCAAGGATGGCGTCGGCACCAAGTTCGCGCGCGATTTGCGGAAGGTGTTTTCTGGTGCCTTTGTATTCCATCACGGAGGTGTGCGAAATCACTTTCAGAGACTGGATTCTTGACAATTCCGTGATGAGTTCCTCTGTCATGCCGTCTGCAAAATATTCCTGGGCCAGGTCGCCGGAAAGGTTCTGAAGCGGCAAGACGGCGATGGAGCGAATCGGGTGCGCCGGACCCGGGCCATAAAAGTGCGTCCACGCAACCCAGGCGGCAATGCCGATTGCAGAAATGGATAGAAGGAATGCCAACAATCCAAATCGCCGCCAATTTCCAGACGCGGCAACTGGGGCCGCATTTTCCGTTTCGCCGCCGGTTTGCTCAGCAATCGGCTGCGCAGACATCGTTGTTTGTTCAGCTTTCTGGGAGTGCGAAGTTTCTTGACGAGCCGAGACGGGGGGCTCCAATTCCTCCTCCGAGACGGGCGCGATGAATCGATAGCCTCTGCCGGAGAGCGTTTCCACATAGCGCGGCTGCTGGGGATCGTCTTTCAGTACCTGGCGGATTTTGCGGACTGCGCCGTTGATGCTGTTGTCGGTATCGAGAAAGACGTCTTTTCCCCAGATTTTCTCGGCAATTTCCTCGCGGGTGACGAGCTGCCCCCTCTGCTCGATCAAGATGAGCAGGACCTGCAGGGGGATGCGCTCAAGCTTAAGCGCACGACCGGCGGATCGGAGCTCGAAGGCTCGAGGATCGACCTCGAAGTCTTCTCCGAACCGAATGGTTTCCTGCGTACCGGCCGAGCTCGATCCCACGGCTGCACTCCTTGCACCTTGCCTGAGTGTTGAGATTCTACACTGTCCGCGGATTCGAGATACATCTCCAATTGAATCTTGCGTTTGGATAGAACAGGAAAAATTAAGATTTCCGACAGGTATCCACTATTGAACGTCGCGGCAGAAAGGCACATTGTCTCGTTTGAACAGGCGATCCGGGTAGTTGCTCAATCCGGCTCTCCTGCCGGCGAGCCAAGTGGCAGCGCATGAATTTGGATAGAGCAGACAAAGGAAAAACAAATGCCAAAGTATGTAATCGAACGGGAGATTCCTGGCGCCGGAAACTTCACCCGCGACCAGTTAAAGAACATTTCGCAGACCTCCTGTAGCGTCCTTCGCAAACTTGGAGATGAGATCGAGTGGATCGAAAGCTTTGTTACAAGCGACAAGATTTACTGCATCTATCGAGCACCGAGCGAGGAGTTGATCAAGGAACATGCCGCGCTTGGCGGATTCCCGGTGAATCGAATTTCCGAAGTAGCTTCGACAATCGATCCAAGCACGGCAGGAATCTGACTCAGGGTTGCCTCAACCTTTGTAACCGTTCCAGCTTCGAATGCTCCGAAACCTGCGGACGGCAGTCTTGGGGCTTATACGGGCGCGACGCCATACCAATTGGCAGATCGTGCCGATTCTGAATGTGAAGAGAGGACTTATGTTCAATCAAGCGTGGAAGCATTTTGCATTTACCTGTGCCCCGATTGGCAGATCGTTGAACCAATCCTTGGGCCTGGCCCATGAGAGAGGCGAGCTCTCGCGAGCGAACCGGATCGGCGCTTCCGCGAGCGCGTGTATAAAGTCGGGCGCGATGCTTGTGGTGCTGGCGCTGAGTATTGCGTCGACCGCTACTGGACAGTCGGCGACAACCGGGATCGACGAACATGCGCAAACGACGCCGGCTGCGGAACAGCCTCAGGACAAGCTCACTCTGGAGCCGGTGCATCCCGGTTTCCCAATTGGTCCGATAATAATTTCTCCGGCGGTCTGGCGCGAGTTCATCCTGAACACTCCGCTGCCACAGGAGGCCTGCTCCACGGCCACCTATCCGGACTTACAATGGCAAGTGGTTTCGTGCGGAGCTGCGTACGCGGACGCGATTGCGCAGCAAGACCGTGATGCGATTCCGCAGCAAAGTGGAGTCCAACCAGAACTCGAGGGCTTTGGAGGGGACGTCGTACTCGGGGTGCAATCCAATTTCATATTGCAGGCCCAGGGGTCATTTAACAGCGTCACAGGCGTAACCAGCGAGGAAAGCAACGGGAACCGCAACTCCTTCTCGCTTCAGATCAACACGAATATCTTCCAGACTACAACCTGCAGCAGTTCTCCTTCTCCAGCGGGTTGTCGCGGCTGGGTGCAGTTTGTCTACGACTCTTCTGAGAATCACGCATTGATCCAATACTGGCTGCAAAACTATGGGAATTCTTGCCCGGCCGGGTGGAGATCGGACGGGAGCGGCGACGGCGGTTGCTTTAGAAACAGCCATACCGTAAACACCCCCGGCGTGACAATCGCCGAGCTAGTCAATATGAGACTCGTAGGCTCCATCGGCGGCGTTTTCGGTAACCCCACCGACGACATAGTTGCCATCGGAATCGGCAACACTTTCTACGCGGTGGCCAGCGGCAACCCCATCGCCGGCGCGAAGGAGGCCTGGCAGGAGATGGATTTCAATGTGTTTGGCGACGGAGGCGATTCCGAGGCCGTCTTCAACCCAGGATCAACCCTGGTGGTACTTGACAGCATTTCCTACGCATCGGGAACCTTACCTTTTTCTACTGTTGGTGGAGTCAGCGGCGAGTCAAATAACCTGAACTTGACGAATACCACACCCCCCATCACAGAGACCTCAAACGGGGCATCGCTGACATTCACCGAGTGCTATACACCCGGCTTCCCGCAGGGCCCATGCGAGTAAGCAGCCAGGGCGACGCGCATTTGACGACATCCAGTGGGTTGCTTTACGATTTCCGGGCCTCGGGCGACTTTGATCGATTGGAGCCATAGTTGGACACGCTGGCGCAGAACCTGCGGTATGCAATCCGGCAGTTGATCAAGTCGCCGGTATTCACGCTGACGGCGGTGCTGACGCTGGCGCTTGGAATCGGCGCCAACACGGCGATCTTTACAGTGGTTTACGGAACGCTGCTTAAGCCAATGCCGTATCCGCAGCCGAACCAGCTGGTTATGGTCTGGTCGAAATTTCAGGGCACTCGCAACGGGGTTGCGGCGGGCGAGTATACAGACTGGAAGGCGCAGAGTACGGTCTTCTCGGATTTGTGTGCGTGGAATGGCGGCAGCTTCAACCTGGCCACAAAGGATCAGCCGGAGTTTGTGCAGGGGCGGTATACAACGCCGGGGATGTACAAGATGCTGGGCGTGAAGTTTCTCTATGGGCGCGACTTTTTCCCCGAAGAAGGCATGCCTGGCAGGGAACACGAGGTGGTGCTCGCGAACAAGTTGTGGAAGCGGCTGGGGGCTGACCCGAACATTGTAGGCAAAATGCTCGGGATCGATGGAATGCCGCATACCGTTGTTGGCGTGCTGACGCATGGCGTGACGGACCGGCAGGACCCGTCGCTGATTGTGCCGCTGGCCTTTATGCCGGACGAGGTGAACCATGGCTTCCATGAACTGATGGTGACGGGGCGTATGAAGCCGGGTGTGACTCTGGAGCACGCGCAGGCCAACATGGACGCGGTGGCGGCGAATATTTCCAGGGCCTATCCAGAGAGCAACACGGGATGGGGCACGATTGTCGAGCCACTGAAGAACGATTTCCTGCCCAGGGAGCGGATTCAGACACTTTGGATATTGCTTGGCGCAGTGGCCTTTGTGCTGCTGATTGCCTGCGTGAACGTTGCCAACCTGCTGTTGGCGAAAGGGACGACGCGGCAGAAAGAATTTTCGTTGCGTGTGGCTCTGGGAGCCTCGCGACGGAATATTTTTGCGCAGTTTCTCACTGAAAGCCTGATGCTGGCGCTGACTGGAGGTTTTCTGGGCGTCGGGGTGGGTGTGGTTGCGCTGCATGGGCTGGTTGAGATGATGCCGATAAACGAGCTCCCACCGGAGGCTGACCTGAGTTTGAATCTTCCCGTGCTGCTGTTTTCGCTGGCGGCATCGACGCTGGCCGGGCTGCTGTTCGGCTGTGCGCCGGCCTGGTACGCGACGCGAGTGGATCCGGCTGAGGCGCTGAAGGAGGGCGGGCGATCGGGGACGGGCGCGGGACGGCACAGGTTACGCCGGGTGCTGGTGATTGGAGAGTTCGCACTGGCGTTGACGCTGCTGACTGGCGCGGGGATGGCGATTCACAGCTTCTGGAATTTGACGCGTGTGGATTTGGGAATCATTACGACCCATGTTGAGACATTCTATCTTCCGGTTCCGGACGCGCGATCGAAGGATCCGCAACAGATTGCGGGTTATTACCAGCAGATGCTCGCGCGCATCAAGGCACTGCCAGGTGTACTGGACGCTTCGGCGTCTACAGGGCTGCCGCTGGAGGGAGGCCTCTCGGGACAGGCGTTCGTGATTGAGGGGCACGGGGACTATGACGATCCCGATTCGTCGCATTGGACTCTTGCAGGCGTAGGCCTGGCGACGCCAGCCTACTTCAAGACCTTCGGAATTCCGGTGCTGCGCGGCCGTATGTTCGTTGACCAGGACACTGCGGGAGGCGTTCGCGTGGCCATGGTGAACGAAGAATTCGTGAAAGACTTTCTCCCCGGGCAAGATCCTCTGCAGCATAGGATTCTGGTGAAGGATCGGATTCCCGGTGCGACGAAACTGGGGCAGCTCGTCTCGCGGCAGATTGTGGGTGTGTTTCACAATGTTCGCCAAGACGGGTTGCGCGACGATTTTCCGGAGATCGAAATTCCGTTCTGGCAGAATCCGGTGCACGGCGTAAATATCGGGGCGCGGACCGCGGGCGATCCGGAGATGATGAGGAAGAGTATTGCCGCGGCGGTGCACTCGGTGGATCCGGAGATTGCGCTGGCTAAGGTGCGCACCATGGACGAGGTGAAAAGCATCAGCCTCGCCGATGACCGTTTCACTATGGTGTTGTTCGGCAGCTTTGCGGTGGTGGCGGTGTTGCTGGCCGCAGTTGGGATTTACGGAGTAATGGCGTTTACGGTGGCGCAGAGAGAACAGGAGATCGGGTTGCGCATCGCTCTTGGAGCAAGCCGCCGCAATGTGGTGGGCCTTATTGTGCGGGAGACGCTGCTGCTGTCGGGAATCGGGCTGACGCTGGGAGCTGTGGGCGCGTATTTCGTGGGCAGAGCGCTGCACTCGACGCTTTATGGGGTCGGTTCTATCGACTTTGCCGCAACGGGCGCCGTAGCGATGGTTATGGTGGGTGCGGCCCTGATGGCCAGCTGGGTGCCTGCGCGGCGGGCGGCGGCTCTGCAGCCAATGCGGGCGCTGCGAGCGGATTGAGCAGTCAATTCGGAGATCCTATGACGTTTGTACGCATCGTGTCGCATCTCTCTGCCTAGCCATGAGGGATGCTGCTATCTTTCGGACAGCGATGTTTTGGACGCGGACAATCCGAGGTGTGGCTGTTATTGCGCTGTTCTGCTGCTCCTGGCAGGCGGACGGTCAGGCCCAGTCGAATGCCGATCAAAGCTCAGGAGCCTATAGCTTGCAAATATCAGTCGATGAGGTGATTCTGACGTTTCACGCGACCGATGCACATGGGCTTCCGATCAACGATTTGAGACTCGGCGAAATCAAGCTCTTCGATAAAGGAATCGCTCCGCGCAGAATCGTCGCATTCGATTCTCTGATTAATCGTCCGGTTCGCGTTGGAATCTTGCTGGACACAAGCGAGTCAATGCAACAGACTCTTCCGGAAAGCAAATCCATCGCTGAGCGGTATGCCCAGCGATTCTTCAGGCAGAAGTCCGATCAGGCATTCATTATGGATTTTGGATACTCCTCGGAAACCGCACAATCGTTTACGAGTGACCCGTCGCTGCTTTCGCAAAGCATTCGAAGCGTCAGACAGGGGAAGATGAATCCGCTCGGCGGAACAGCCATCTTCGATACGATCTTTCGCGCCTGTTTTTATGGATTTGGCAAGGTCGATGCAACAGCCACCGGGAATTTCATCCTCTTGTTCTCAGACGGAGAAGACAACTCAAGCCATACGTCGCTTGAGGAAGCACTGGGCGCATGCCAGCGCAGTAACACTGTGATCTACGCGTTCCGCGTCGAGCTTGATCCGGGGCATTACTCTACCGGGCCGAAGGTACTGGCAGACCTCGCTTCCAAGACCGGGGGCCGAGTATTTCCGGCAGATGACACTGAGGACGCAATTTGGAGCGATCTCAAGACGATTGAATCAGAAATGAGAAACCAATATCGGCTGGTGTACAACCCTTCAAGTCTGAAGCACGACGGTTCGTTCCGCGAGATAGAGCTTCGGCCACCAGACCGTGTGGACAGAATCGACGTTCGTTCAGGCTATTACGCTCCGGTCCGTTGACTCTCTCGTCGAGAGCCAAGCTATTCAAATCAGGACCGCGCAAATTCCGAAGCTGCTCTAGCGGAAGCGGCGGATTCGCAATGTATGCCGGCCCGAGCGATACAGGCCCGCCACGTAAAGTGCCGCGCGGCCGTTGGTTGAAAAAATGAGTTGGCGAATTCGCAGCAGCGGCGAACCATTGGGAATATTCAGAAGCCGGGCGATTCGCTGGTCGGCTTGAGTGGCGTCGATTTCCTCGTCGGCGTAGGCAAGTTCGACTCCGCATTCCCGTTCCATCGTCGCAAACAGAGAGGCCCGATCGAGCGGGGCATCGAGCAATGCGTGGCATTCGTCGTCGGCCACATAGCAGACTTCCAGCGCCACCGGCTCATCGCCGGCGGTGCGGACGCGTTCGATTCTCACCAGCCGGCTGGTTGCGGACAAACCAAACCGGGCAGCGATTTCATGTTCGCGGCTCACAACGGTTGAAGACACGATCCTGGAACGTGTCACCAGGCCTACAGTGCTCATCTGCTCTGTGTAGCTGAGAAGTTTATTGAAGTGGATCTGCGGTGGCGCCACAAATGTCCCTGCGCCGTGGCGGCGCTCCACGATGCCTTCCTGCGCCAAATCTGCGAGGGCATGGCGCGCCGTCATAAGGCTCACGCCGTGGGTTTTGGCGAGCTCTCTTTCGGAGTCGACGACGTCACCGGGGTTCAACTCGCCGGATTCGATCCGCCGGCGAATAGCCCTCTGGATTCTCTTGTATGCGGGTTCGTTGCTGTGGTTTCGCGTTCTCTTGGCTGCTTCGATCATAGCCTTGACGGCACTGCTTTCTGGGGCTTCTCAATTGATCTGCATTCAAGATACCTCAAATCAGCGGCTTGCTGATAGAATTTTAGCTATATAGCTCTTATTGTCTGAATTAACGCCTAGCTGGCGGTGCCTGCCTGGCCTAACGCATACCCCGGCTGTCTGCTTTCAGGACCTCCCGTGGCTTCCGATCGTTCGATTTTCGTCGAAAATACCGAGATTTCGTCAACTTATTGATCTGATTGAGTTGAGTCGCCATTATCCACAGCCCTCGCGCCGAAGTTAATGGTGATTGCAGAAATCGGAGCTTGACTCGAAATTGACTAACTGCTATATAGTACTTTATCAATCTGCTATAGCAGTCAAGAGAGATAGAAAGTCAATCTGAACCAGCTTTCAAGGAGATCTCAGTGAAACGTATGAATCGGATGTTGCTGCTTGCGGTTGGCGCCGTCTGTACAATCCTCATGATGGTGGGGGCGCCGTCAACTGTGTGGGCCCAGCAGGCTGCTGGAGCGATCACCGGAACCGTTGTGGACCCATCAGGGGCCGCTGTGCCCAACGCAACCGTGACTGTGCGCGATGTGGATCGCGCAACGACGTGGACCACGAGAACCAGCGCGTCGGGATTATATGACTTTCCTGAGATTCCAGTAGGCAATGTCGTCGTCAAAGTGGAAGCCATGGGCTTTGCCGCCGAGGTCCGCAATCCGTTCAACCTGATCCTCAACCAGGTGGCCCAGGTGGATTTCCGTTTGACCGTGGGCAAGGTGAACGAAACGGTGGATGTCAATGCCGCTCCGCCCCTGCTGCAAACCCAGTCCACTGAGGTGGGCACGCTGATCGACGCAAATGCCGTCACTTCCCTGCCGCTGGCCACGCGCGATATCAATCAGTTGACGCTGCTGGCCCCCGGCGTGATCAGCCCCAACATCTTCGCGTTTGAGTCTTCGCAGAACACCTTCGGAACCGGTCGTCCTTACGTCAACGGCGCGCGCGAACAGGACAACAATTTTTCTCTCGACGGCATGGACATCAACCAGCCCGATAACAACGATGTAGCGTACGTGCCCAGCCCCGACGCGATTCAGGAATTCAACATCATCACCAGCAACGCCCCGGCGGACTACGGCAATTACATCGGCGGCGTGGTTGTCGAGTCGGTCAAATCCGGCACCAACCACTTCCACGGAAGCCTCTTCGAATACATCCGCAACACCGATCTCGACGCCAACACCTGGCAGGACAAGGCCACGGCATCTTTGCTGATCCCCTCACAATCAAATCCCAATACTTATGTTCCCGACGGAGCGGTTACGCCGCGGCCCGTGCTGCAATGGAACAATTTTGGCGGCTCGGTTGGCGGTCCCATTATCCGCAACAAGCTTTTCTTCTTCGCGGATGAGCAAACCGAGATCAACAACTCGCCCAGGTCCGGGAACCAGAATTCGGTAATTCCAGCGTCGTTTCTTACCGGCAATCTCGCAGCGCTTTGCACCGGAGATGGTGGCGGCGGCAGTTTCAACGGCAGCGGAATATGCATGGACGCAACCGGCAAGAATGCGGGGAAAGTTTCCGCAGCTCAGCTCTATAGCCCGGTCTATCTGACTGGACCGGATGCCGGCCAGGTTGCTCCTGTGGGGAGCCGCCCGGCTTTCGCCAATAACCAGGTGCCGATCAACAGCAAAGTGGCCTCAGCCCTGGTCGCTTCGCCGCTCTTTGCACAGCAGGAAGAAACGCCAAACTATTTCACCTCTGGTTTTGTTCACTCCTCCCAGGGCGATGCCAAGATCGACTGGCAGCCGACGGAGAGCGATCACATTTCCGGCCGCTACTCACAGATGTACACAATCAACACCAGCAGCAACGGCACTAACGTGCTGACGCCGAACCTGACGCGCGAATATCCGCTGAAGAACTTCGTTGCGGATTACGTGCGCACCATTACGCCAAGGCTGGTGAACGATGCCCGCGTGGGCGCGCAGATTTTCCCCGCGAACGACCAGGTGTACGCGAACGCAACCAACGGGAACCTTCCGCAGGAGTTCGGCTTGCCTGGCGTTCAGGGAGATATTCTTCCCGCCATGAGCTTTGGCTATACGCCCATCGGCAGTTCGAATGGCGTGGAAATCTTCCACGACACCACGATCGAAGCTGAAGATTCGCTCACCTGGACACATGGCAGGCAGACGATTCATGGCGGCTTCGAGCTCTTTCACTACATCATGAACGACGTGTATGCGGGCAACCAGGGCGCTTCCGGTTCATTTACCTTCACCGGCCAATACACAGATAACGGTTCCGGCGCGCTGGGGAGTGCGTTCGCCGACTTTCTGCTTGGCCTTCCGGAAAATGTGCAGCAGGGGGTTCCATTCAATTTCCACCTTCGCAACAGCTTGTTCGCCGGATATGTGCAAGATAATATCCAGGTGGCGCCAGGCCTGACAGTGAATGCGGGCCTTCGTTATGAACTGACCACGCCTCGCGGCGATAAGAACGCTGCCAACAATGTTAACTTCGACCTGGTCACGGGAACGCCGGAGATTGGCGCCAACTACAACACCTACACCGGGCGCGATAACTTCCAGCCGCGCGTGGGTTTTGCCTGGCAGCCCAAATGGGCGCCGGGAGCAGTGTTGCGCGGCGCTTATGACATTTCAACTTACATGGAAGGCAACGGCGTGAACAACATGGCCGTTGTCAATCCTCCGAATGTGGAGTTGCATAATGAAGTGAACAACTCCGGCGCGGCTTTGCTGTACCCTGTCACCACGCTCGATCAGGGCTACAGCACCTTTTCTGCTGCATGCACCCCTGCTCAGTTGATGGCGTTTGCTCCGGCCTGCTTTGCCAGCGGCCAGGCGCACGCGACCAATCCAAATCTTCAACCGGCCGTCGATCAGCAGTGGAGCCTGTTCATCCAGCAGCAGCTCAAGGCCAACACCACCTTCACCATTGGATATGTGGGCAACAAAGACGACCACATGTCTGACATCTATCTCTACAACCAGAAAGAGCTCAACTCCGGCGGTCAAGTAGTCGCCGGCCCCTATATGCAGCCGATCGTCGCTGCCGGCGCGCAGGCTCGCTACAACGCGTCGGACGGCATTTCGCGCTACGATGCCCTCGAAGCCACGGTGGCGCAGAAGAATTACCACGGCCTGGAAATGCAGGCCAGCTATACGTGGTCGAAGTGCATGGCGAATTCGTTGGGTTATTTCGGTTCGTATGGTGATGAAGAAGGCGCCGGAGAATCGCAGACCCAGGCCACGCAGAACTTCTTCCAGAACGAGTACAACCCCAGAGGCGACTACGGCCGTTGCACCATTGACGCCGCGCAGAACTTCGGCGCCTACGGCGTATACGATCTTCCTTTTGGTAGAGGCAAGCAGTTTGCCAACAGCGTTCCCAAGGTAGTGGACGAATTCATCGGCGGCTGGCAGACAGCGGTCGACGTCAGCTTTCGCTCCGGCTTCGGCATCACTCCTTTTGCGGGCGCCTATATGGGTGACGCAAATCCAAACTCTGCATCGACGCTGACCGGCTCGTATGAACCTCGTCCCAACTGCGTAGCGGGCGTCTCGGGATCAGAAGCCATGCAGACCGTGCAGATCGGCGGAAGCATCGGCAGAACCAATCTGAACCCAGACGCGGTCAGCGAAGTTGCCGACGTCGCGGCCGGCGGCACCTATGGAAACTGCCAGACCGGCGCGTTGCGCGGCCCCAGCCTCAAGACTGCCGATCTCAACCTGACCAAGAGATTCCCGGTGACTGAAGGAATCAACATGGCCTTCTCCGCGCAGTTCATCAACCTGACCAACACGCCGATCTTCAGCGTGCCGGCCAGCTGGTGGGGACAGTACAGTTCGTGCGGCTCTTGCAATGGCGTTCGCACGACTGGCCCGCTCGGCGGCGGCTCGGGTACGGTCGGGGCGTTTGGTCTGCTTGATGGATCGAACCCCGGACGCGAGATCGAACTCGCGCTCAAAGTGAGCTTCTAGAGCGGTTGCTCAATTTGGGCACCCTTTGTGGTTCCTCGAAAGGTGCCTTTTTCTTGGGAAAAAGGCACCTTAGGGCTGTGCTTCCCGGATACAGTAATTGTGAAACCGCTATAACCGCGAAGAAACCAGAAGCGTTCAGGCTGCACAGTGTAGCAGCGCCTGAGCAGACCACAGCTGCTTGAAGAATCCAACTCAAACCACGCAAATCAGCCTCTGAAGACCGCCCATCGGCCTCCAGAGGCTGTTTTGCGTGTGTACCAGTTGCTCCCTCTTCCCATCCCGGCGAACAGCGCTGCCGCCTGGGGCGCCGCGATTTCCTAACCCAGGGATGGTCCCAGTCGCCCAGACTCGCCGCTCAGACTTCATTGGCAGTGCCCGGCGGCGGAGATCCGTGCGTTGTTTGAGTCTTCCATGAGTTGGGAGCCCCGGAACAACTCATCTACAACTCATCTCCACCTCATTTACCTTGAAACGGTTCTGGCCGAGAATTCGGTTAGGCAATGAGCGAGGGAGGGTATCAAGGTGATGCAGAGCAAGAAAATGACGGAACGCGGAAACTTCAATTCACTGGGGCAGGATGACAACCAGCCGGATATGGGTTCGGCCCACTACCGGAACGACACCGGCCGGCCGGAGGCGAGGCTTTCAGCCGGGGTTCTCTTCATCCTGATCGGCTTTTGCCTGGCCTGCCTGCAGCCCGCCTCGCTGGTTGCCCAGACCGTGCAATTCAGCGGCGCAACCAGGGCCCTCGGCAGCGGATTCAGCAGTCCCTACGGGGTGGCGGTGGACGGGAGCGGAAACGTCTTCGTCGCGGACTCCTTCAACAGCGCGGTGAAGGAGATTGTGGCGGTTGGCGGCAGCATTCCGGCCACGCCCACCATCAGGACGCTCGGGAGCGGCTTCCGCGATCCCGCAGGCGTGGCGGTAGACGCAAGCGGAAACGTCTTCGTCGCGGATGCCGTCAACAAAGCGGTGTATGAGATGCTCGCGGTTGGTGGCAGCGTCCCGGCCTCGCCCACCATCAGGACGTTGGGCAGCGGCTTCAATCAACCTTTTGGGCTGGCTATAGACGGGAGCGGGAATGTCTACGTCGCTGACCGCGACGAAGCGATATACGAGATGTTGGCGGTTGGTGGCAGTATCCCGACCAATCCCACCATCAACACCCTGGGTAGCGGATTCTCGGAGCCCACGGGCGTGGCGGTGGACGGGAACGGAAACGTCTACGTCGCCGAATCGGACCTCAGTACGGTGAAGGAAATTTTGGCGGTCAACGGCAGTATCCCGGCCAATCCCACCATCAGGACGTTGGCCAGCGGCTTCAACAATCCATTCGGCGTAGCGGTGGACGGCAGCGGAAACGTCTACGTCGCGGACACCTACAACGATGTAGTGAAGGAGATGCTCGCGGTTGGAGGCAGCATTCCGGCCACGCCCACCGTCAACACCCTGGGTGGCGGATTCTCCTTCCCCGCGGGCGTGGCGGTAGATGCCCACGGAAACGTCTTCGTCGTCGACAGCGGGAAGGCGGTGAAAGAGATCCCCAAGATCGATGGTTTCGGGCCGGTGACAGTGGGGGCCTCTTCATTTCTAATTTCGAACTACTTCACCTTCGACTCTGCCGGCACTCTGGCCGGGTACGATGTGGTTACGCAGGGAGCCTCTTCCCTTGACTTCACCAATGCGGGAACGGGAACATGCCAAGCAGGTACCGCTTACAACACCGGCGATATCTGCACGGTGGATGTGATCTTCAAGCCCACGGCTCCAGGTCTGCGCTCTGGCGCCGTGCAATTGGTCTCTTACTCGGGACCGCTTGCCACCGCTTATGTGCATGGCACGGGGGTGGGTCCGCGGGTGAACTTCCTGCCCGCCCAGCAGAGCACCCCGATCTCCGGCCTTGGCACTCCTTATGGCTTGGCGGCAGATGCAGTTGGCAACGTCTATTTCGCCGACGCAGCCAAAAACACCGTCACTGTGGTCGTCGCGACCAACGGCGTCATCGGGGCCAATCCAGGCTCTTTCAATATCGGCAGTGGATTCTCCGGCCCCCGCGGCGTCGCGGTCGACGGAGCCGGGAATGTCTTTGTCGCCGATTATGGCAACGGCGAAGTCAAGGAGATGCTGGCTTTGGACGAGTACGCGTCTCCCAAACCCGTGGGCAGCGGGTTTATTTCCCCAAGCGCCGTGGCTGTGGATGGGAGCGCCAATGTCTTCGTCGCCGACGCCAGCAACGGGACCGTGAAGGAGATTCTGTTTTCGAGCAACTACGCCACCACCGTCACCCTGGCCAGCGGCTTCACCCAGCCTGCTGGTATCGCGGTCGATGCCAACGGCAACGTCTATGTCACCGATTACACAGCCGGCACTGTGAATGAGATTCTTGCCGTCGATGGCGCCGTTCCAGCCGACCCCACCATCGTCACTCTGGGCAGCGGCTTCAGCGGACCCTGGGGCATCGCGGTAGACGCAAACGGAGACGTCCTTGTTGCCGACTTCGGCCACGACGCTGTGAAGCAATTGGCTGCCGTCAATGGCGTCATCCCGTCCTCGCCCACCATCAACATGCTCGGAAGCGGCTGGAATGGGCCCAGCGGCGTGGTGGTGGATGGGCACGGCGTCGTTTACATCGCCAACGCGAGCGCGGGAACAATTGCAGAGCTTGATTACGCCGATCCGCCAAGCCTGCAGTTTGCATCGACGCCAGTAGGCTCCATCAGCAGCGATGGCCCGAAGTCGATAACAGTCGTCAACGGGGGAACCGCTCCGCTCAACGCCGTTCCGCCTGGCCTGTCCGTGCCAGCTGACTTCAAGCTCGTTTCAGGCAGCGGCACTCCGCCCGACTGCACGGGGTCCTTCTCTCTGGCCCCCGGCGCAGGCTGCAACCTGAGTATCGAGTTC
>Ga0210388_10000438_pt1 | contig 34638 bp, 32 predicted proteins | sample IncBWC19OmetaG_FD_155485 | JGI IMG/M metagenome (GOLD analysis project Ga0210388, IMG submission 155485) | Forest soil microbial communities from Barre Woods Harvard Forest LTER site, Petersham, Massachusetts, United States - Inc-BW-C-19-O ...
CAACACTCCTCGTGTTTCAGCACAAGCCCCAGCGCAGTTTGATACGATTGCACGGCGGGTACGGACTTACCTCGAGTAGACTCTTCGTATCCCGTCAGCGAAATGATTCCGATTGTGCCACCTGTCCGCGGGGTAAATCTCGATCCGCAAACCCGTTGCGAACACTATCGCGGACCACATGACATTGTCGCGATCAAGATGAGGTGCTGCGGGGTTTACTACGCCTGCAAGGACTGCCATATCGCCCTCGCTGATCACGCCATCGAAGTCTGGCCGCGTAGCTTGTGGGATCAACCGGTGATTCTCTGTGGCGCCTGCTCTGCTGAACTCACGGTGCTTCAATATCTGAATGGCGAGTCTCGCTGTGCGGTGTGTGGAGCAGAATTCAATCCCGGGTGCCGCAAGCACTATCATTTTTATTTCGAAGTTCCGCAGGTTGTCGCTTCACGTTGAGAGGCATCCGAGGAAGAGGCGATCGGTGAGCAAGAAAACAAACCTGAGCAACCGAAAAACAATTCACATTGAGTGGGGCGACTGTGATCCCGCGCAGATCGTTCATTTCCCCCGTTACTTTGCCTATTTCGACGCCTGCACGGCTGCATTGTTCGAAAAGGCCGGCGTGCAGAAACGGCAGATGCTCAAGACTTACGGTATTGTTGGCATCCCTCTGGTCGACGTGCGGGCATCATTTCTGAAGCCATCGCGATTTTCAGACACCGTGATTGTCGAGTCGGAAATTACCCGCTGGGGCCGCAGCAGTTTTGATGTCTGCCACAGATTGTTTAATAAGAAGGTGCTGGCGGCGGAATGCCGTGAAACGCGCGTCTGGGCCGCTCTCTCGGCCACAGACCCGGAGAAAATTAAAAGTAAGACGGTGCCCCGGGAAGTGATCGAGCTATTTTCAACGCCGAAGAAACGCGATAACGCGAGGGGTGCGGTCAAGAAATCGCGACGAAAGCGGCCATGAAGATTCGTACGCAGGTCGGCATCGTGGGCGCCGGTCCGGCGGGACTCGTGTTGTCACACCTACTGCACCGGCAAGGCATTCACTCGGTCGTGATTGAGGCTCGCAGCCGGCAGCACTGTGAGCAGCGGGTAAGGGCTGGCGTGTTGGAGCAGGGCACCGTCGACCTGCTGACGGAGATGGGCGTGGGCGAGCGGATGAAGCGGGAAGGGATGATTCACGATGGCGTGGAGATTCGCTTCCGGGGGCAGGGGCATCGCATCGATTTCAAAACGCTGACTGGACGCGGTATCACGATCTATGCTCAGCAGGAGGTCGTGAAGGACCTGATCGCTGCGCGGCTGGAAGCGAAGGGCGAGATTTTCTTCGACGCGGAGCAGGTCAGCGTTCACGATTTCGATTCCGCGCACCCGAAGATTCGATTTCACGATCGTGGCGAACCGGCGGAGATAGCCTGCGATTTCATTGCGGGCTGCGACGGGTTTCACGGAGTGTGCCGTCCGAGCATGGAGAAGGCGCTGACCATTTATGAGCGAATATTTCCGTTTGCCTGGCTCGGCATCCTGGCGGCGGCAGCACCATCCTCGGAAGAGCTGGTTTATTGTTACCACGAGCGCGGGTTTGCTCTTCACAGCATGCGCACGCCTGAGATCACGCGGCTGTATCTGCAGTGCGCTCCCGACGAAGATTTAGAACGATGGCCGGATGAAAAAATATGGGAGGAATTGCAAAGACGGCTCCGCACGCGCGATGGGCAGAGATTAACCGAAGGCCCGATCCTGCAAAAAGGCGTCACGGGGATGCGAAGCTTCGTTGCCGAGCCCATGCAATATGGCAGACTCTACCTGGCTGGGGACGCGGCGCATATCGTGCCTCCAACCGGGGCGAAGGGACTCAATCTTGCGGTGGCGGATGTCCGCGTGCTGGCGGCGGCCCTCGCGGACTTCTACGCTTCTGGAAATCTCGAACGACTCGACCACTATTCAGAAACCTGTTTGAGACGAGTATGGCTGGTGCAGCGTTTCTCGCTCTGGATGACTTCCATGTTGCATCGGACACCCGGCAACGAGGGCTTCGACGAGCGCCGGCAATTGGCCGACCTCGATTATCTGACGCGTTCCCGCGCGGCGGCACAAAGTTTCGCGGAAAATTATGTTGGGCTTCCTATGCAGTGAGCCGTTTTCTCCGCCCCCATCATCCAATGGTTCTGAGATCGGCCGTTGCAGATCATGCCGTCTCGAGACCTTTAATCAACTCAGGCAATTAATAAAATAAAGCGGAGGAAGCAGGACATGAGCGAAGCAGTTCTTCAAACAGCGGCAACCGCGAATATCTCCTCAAAACCCCAGACTTTTTCAGCGAAAGCGTACGCAGCCCGCGGAGCAACCACACCCCTGACGCCGTTCACCCTGCAGCGACGGAGTCCTCGCGCGCAAGACGTGCAGATCGAAATTCTCTATTGCGGCGTTTGTCATTCGGATCTCCATCAGGTTCGCAATGAGTGGAACGAGGTAATGCCAACGGTTTATCCGTGCGTGCCCGGTCATGAAATTGTTGGCCGGGTGGTCAAGGCCGGGAGCGCGGTCAAGAAGTTTAAGGAGGGCGATATGGCCGCAGTCGGTTGCCTGGTCGACTCCTGCCGCATCTGCGCCAATTGCCGCGCGGGAGAAGAGCAATATTGCGAGACCGGCTTCACCTTGACTTATAACTTCGAAGACAAAATTCTCGGCGGCGTCACCTATGGCGGCTACTCCGACAGCATCGTGGTTGATGAAGCTTATGTCGTGCGCGTGCCCGACCAACTGGACCCCGCGGGAGCTGCGCCTCTGCTCTGCGCCGGCATTACCACGTATTCGCCGCTGCGCCATTGGAACGTCGGGGCGGGACAAAAAGTTGGCATTGTTGGCCTGGGTGGGTTAGGTCACATGGGCGTGAAGTTTGCACACGCATTCGGGGCGCATGTGGTGCTCTTCACGACGTCTCCGAACAAGACTGCCGACGCGGTGCGACTTGGCGCGGACGAGGTTGTGATTTCGAAAAACGAAGCCGAGATGCTGAAGCATGTTGGCAGCTTCGACTTCATCCTCGATGCCGTGTCCGCTGACCACGATTTGAATGCTTATCTGCAGCTGTTGAAACTGGACGGCACTCTCTGTCTGGTCGGAGCTCCGTCGAAGCCGGCGCCCGTGCAGGCGTTCAACCTCATCATGAAGCGGAGAAGGGCGGCCGGCTCAGCCATCGGCGGCCTTCGCGAAACTCAGGAGATGCTGGATTTCTGCGCCGAGCACGGAATCACTTCTGATATTGAACTCATTAAAATTCAGCAGATTGACCAGGCCTACGATCGCCTGCTCAAGGGCGATGTGAAATACCGCTTCGTCATTGACATGGCTTCGTTGAAGTAATCTTTCGGCGACGGATTCCGGTGCGGCTGGCGACGTCCGCAGGTGCGGCGTTTGTCCCGATGGTACCGCTCGAAGAAATTTGAAAAGACAGAGACATCGACCGATGGAGCCAGCTATCATGGCTGTTCCAGGCGTTGCGATTTCAAAGTGAACATGTCTTCGTCGACGAGCCGTGCCAAGCCCGGAGAGTCCGTCGCCGCCTTTCGGCGGCATGAGCCGGGCACGCAGCCGGATTATCTCTATCCCGCTTATCGTGCGACGCGGCTGCGAGCACCGTCGCAGCCGTTGATTTTCCTGCCTCATACTTTTTCAGAAGTCACCGGGCCGGTGTTCGGCCACTCCGAGATTCATCGCAACGATAACGATCTGACGGCTCAACATGTGGGCGAACCACTGGGCGAGCGGATCATCGTGAGCGGGCTGGTCCTCGATGGCGATGGACATCCGGTATCGAACAGTCTGATTGAAGTCTGGCAGGCGAATGCAGCCGGGCGATATGCCCACGCGAAAGATGACCATCCTGCGCCGCTCGACCCGAATTTCACCGGCACGGGACGAACGCTGACTGACGAAACCGGACACTACAGTTTCGTGACTATCAAGCCGGGCGCTTATCCGTGGCGCAATCACGACAACGGGTGGCGTCCTGCGCATATCCACTTCTCTTTGTTCGGGCCCGCGTTCGTCACGCGCCTGATTACGCAGATGTATTTTCCCGGCGATCCGCTGTTCGCCTACGACCCCATCCTGCAGTCGATTCCTGACGAAGCGTCGCGGCAGCGTCTGGTTTCGCAGTTCGATCTGGAAACCACAAAGCCGGAGTGGGCCCTGGGCTACCGGTTTGACATTGTGTTGCGCGGGCGGGAAGCAACGCCGTTCGAGAAATAACCATGCATCTGACGCCGACTCCTTCGCAAACCGTGGGTCCGTACCTGCACCTGGGGCTTACGGATTCGCGAAGTGTTCCACGCATCGCTGGGGACGGAGCCAAGGGCGAACGGTTATGGCTGACGTTTCGTGTGTTGGATGGCGATGGTGCGCCCGTGCCGGATGCGATGATCGAGGTCTGGCAGGCGGATGCGGAAGGGAACTACGCCGACTCGGCAAGCGCTGATTTTACCGGCTTCGGACGACTGGCGACAGCGGAAGATGGTTCGTGCACTTTCGAAACGGTCAAGCCCGGGTGCGTGCCGGGCCCCGGTGAGAGCACGCAGGCGCCACATATCAATGTTTCGATCCTGGGTCGCGGCATTCTAAAGAGACTGTCGACTCGTACATATTTCGCGGAGGAGCCGGCCAATGCTGCCGATCCTGTGCTGGCTCTGGTGCCGGAAAATCGGCGCTCGACCTTACTCGCGCGGCCCGATCCCGACCGCAATCGCCATTGGATGTTCGAGGTGCGTCTTCGCGGAGAAGGCGAGACGGTATTTTTCGATGTGTAGTCGATTCAGTTTGAGCTCTACCCAAAAGAATACTTTGAGCTGCGGAAACCGAGCATGAGTGGACGACTGATTGAAAGCCTGGCCGCGACACCGGTTCTGGCCGATTTGTTTTCCGACGAGTCGGTTCTTCAGTCGATGCTGGATTTCGAGGCCGCACTGGCCCGCGCTGAGGCCCGCATCGGAGTCATCCCGGCCACGGTAGGCGCCGCGATCACCGCCGCGGCGAAGGCGAAGAATTTTGATGCTGCCGCACTGGCCGACGCGGGGTTTCGTGCCGGAACTCCGGCAATTCCGCTGGTGAAGGCGTTGACGGAGCGGGTACGGAAATCGGACGCCGATGCGGCGCGATTCGTGCACTGGGGTGCGACGAGCCAGGATGTTGCCGACACTGCAATGTCGCTTCTGCTCAGGCGCGCCGAGCCGATTCTGAGCGCCGATTTGATGCGACTCGAAAAGGCGCTAGCGGATTTGTCCGAGCGACACAAAGACGCGGTCATGCTTGGGCGCACTCTGTTGCAGACGGCTCCGCCTGTGACTTTTGGGCTGAAGGCCGCGGGATGGTTGTCTTCGATTCGCCGTGGAAGGGTACGGATTCAGAGGGCATTTCAAGCGGCCGCTGTGTTGCAGTTCGGCGGAGCCAGTGGCACGCTGGCGTCTCTGGGTGAGCAAGGAATCGCGGTGAGTAAAGCACTGAGCGCTGAGCTTGGCTTTCCATCAGATCAGATCTATCCATGGCATACCCAGCGCGATCAACTGGCAACGCTGATCTGTGCTTGCGGAGTGCTGACTGGATCTCTCGGCAAAATCGCGCGCGATGTGAGTCTGCTCATGCAGAACGAAGTGAGCGAAGCAGCCGAGCCGGGCGGGGAAGGCCGGGGCGGATCGTCGACCATGCCGAACAAGCGCAATCCCACAGCATGCGCCCTGACCCTCGCGGCGGCGGTTCGCGTCCCCGGACTGGTCGCATCATTTCTTTCTGCGATGGTTCAGGAGCACGAGCGCGGCCTTGGCGGATGGCAGGCGGAGTGGCCCATAGTGGCGGCTGTGATCCAGTCAACCGGAGTTGCGTCGGCCTCAATGGCGGAGGCGGCCGAGGGACTTTTCGTTGATGCTGAGAGGATGCGCGTCAACATCACGAATACGAACGGCGCGATTTTCGCCGAGCGCGCCATGATGTCGCTTGGCGCAAAATTAGGGCGGGATGTTGCCCACCGACTGCTCGAAGCGGCGACGAAGAGAAGTGCGAAAGAAGGCCGGCATCTTGCGGCGGTTCTGGCCGAGATCCCTGAGGTTGCAGCACATCTCAATCCCGCGGAACTCGAAGAGTTGGAAACGCCTGAGCAATACGTTGGGTCGGCCGAGGCTTTTCGAAAAGCGCTGCTGCAGGATCCGGATCGCGGAAACGCCGACAAGGAGTAACGATTTGCCGTTCGCCACCATTCACGATTACCGGATGTTCTACCGGCTGCAGGGAAACGCGGGACGGCCGGTCCTGATCCTGTCGCACTCGATCAGCACGGACCACGCCATGTGGGACCTTCAGGTAAACGACCTGCTGCCGCATTTCCAGATTCTGCGCTATGACACGCGGGGCCACGGCGCTTCTGACGTAACTGCGGGAGAGTATTCGATTGAACTGCTGGCGAACGATATTCTCGGCCTGACCGATGCGCTGGGAATTTCCCGATTCGCGTTCTGCGGCTTGTCTCTGGGGGGAGCCATCGGGCAACGGATTGCCGCACACGCAGGCGAGCGCATCACGCATCTCGTGCTGGCCAACACTTCACCACAATTTGTTCCGCGCACGAATTGGGAAACGCGGATGGCGGCTGTGTCAAAAGGTGGGATGGTGGCGGTCGTTGATTTGGCGATGCAGCGCTTTTTTTTGCCCGACACATTGGCGAAACAAAATCCGCAGGTCGCTTCCATTCGCTCGGTTTTCCTGGGCACTGATCCGGTCGGTTATCTGGGATGTTGTGCGGCGCTTCGCGACATGAATCACAGTGATCTGCTCAAACAGATCAAGACTCCAACGCTGGTGATTTCCGGCGAGCGCGACGTGGCCACGCCATGGAACGGCCACGGCGAAAGGCTGGCGCAGGAAATTGCAGGAGCAAAAGCGGTTCAGCTGCAGGCGGCGCATCTCTCGAATCTGGAGCGTCCGCACTCCTTCACTGCGGCCTTGCTCGAGTTCCTGCTGCCGCAACCTGACGCCAGCGCCGATTTGCTGCAAGCCGGATTCGCTGTGCGGCGTGCGGTGCTTGGCGATGCCCATATCGATAAGGCGATCGCCGCCACGACGGAATTTACCCGCGAGTTCCAAGACTTGATAACCCGTTACGCCTGGGGAAGCATCTGGTCTCGTCCGGGGCTCGACCGCCGCACTCGGCGTCTTCTGGTCCTGGCGATCACGGCATCGCTGGGCAGATGGGAGGAGTTCGCCCTGCATCTGCGGGCCGGATTGGCGAGCGAGCTTGAGCTGTGCGATTTGAAAGAAGTGCTTCTGCAGACTGCAATCTATGCGGGCGTTCCCGCGGCGAACAGCGCGTTCAAGATTGCAGCCGAGCAAATTAAAGCAGGGCAAATCAAAAATGAGTGAACGCCAACGGCCTGCCTGAAAGCCACCCTTCGAACTGATCTTCCCGATAGATTTTTTGCGTTGGACTCCCACTGCGACTATGCCTCAGGATGTTTCTGCGTCTTTCGCAGCGTTGCGGAAGTCATCTGGAGCCGGCAGTTCCGCGTTGTCCCCGCGAATGGGATCGCCGGTAGTGCCCCTGACCTCGTCGTCCTGGCATTAATTGTGTCCGTTGGTGAGCCGCGTTGTCTGCGCGGACGCCCGAAGTTAAAAAGGATCGAGGGAGAATCGTGCTGGAAAAAAAGGCTGTTACCCTGCGAACTGTCGCCGAACGTGCCGGACTTGCACCTTGTTCGGTTTCCGCCGTCTTGAACAACACGCCTGCGTCGTGGGCCATCCCGCAGCGGACGAAGGATCGCGTGTTCCGCGCGGCTGCGCAGCTCAACTATCGCCCAAATCTTTCGGCGCGGTCTTTGCGAACCAAGAGAACTCACATGGTGGCGGTGCTCAGCCCTGATTTTGGCGCTGCGCCCGTCGCGCGTGCAGTGACAGGAATGGAGCGGTCCTTGACGCGTCGGGGATACCTGTTGATTCTCAGCGCGGTCGATACTACTGCCGAGTGGGAGCGCACGTTCGTCGAGTTGCAGCAGCGGGGGATCGAGGGCGTGATCGCGGTGGGCGTGAGTCTGCCGAAGGAAGTGGCAATGCCGGTGGTTTCAGTCGATCTCGAATGCGTGGCAGTTCACGAACCGCTCGTCAATGATAACGACAGTGACATGGGCGCATGGCTCAGAGATCTCGGCGACTCGGCGGCACAGGCCGTGGTGCGCGAAATCGAAACCAAGGTGGCTCCCCGTAAAACAAAGATCATTCCGAAATTTCCGCCGGCATTCGTCGCACTGTCTCGTTTCGACGCGGCGGTTGGCCTGTTGCCCCGCGAAGAAGTACGGGACGCTTCTTAGCAGCGACAGTTTCTCTTCGAGCTAACCAGCGTTTGCCGGGCCGCGCATCGCCATCACTTCCTTGACTGCGCGATGGGCCTGATCGATGGCGATGTTGGTGTAGGCGTGGCCGTCCGCGTCAGAGTTCGCAATCGTGATGCGTCCAAACGGCTGCCGCCCAATTACGCACGGCCGTTCTGATGCTGGACGATCGAGCGGTTCGAATAGCCGGTTGTATTCGTAGGCGTAGCCGTGCGGCCAGCGGTTGACGGTGATTGCTTCAATGTCGTTCGCCGCATCGAATCCTCCCGCCGACAGCATGCGCCCCAGTTGCTCGCGAACGTGCTCCTCAAAGGTCTCAAATTTAGTGGTGAACAACTCCCAGCGTCCGGCGCGGTATTGATCTTTGCAGGGCAGACCGGGTTTACATGGGGTGCGCAGCAGATGCAGCACGCAGGATTCGTCGGGCGACGCAGGAAATTTGTAGGCTCCCATTGACACCGGGAAATCCAGCGTGATGTTCGAGAAGTACGCGCCGGGAGCGTAGATAGAACTCAGCCCCAGCTTCTGAAACGCCTTCCAGTTCCTGATCTGCACATTGGTGTAGACCAGCGGAATCTTCACGGCGTAGGCGAGCGCTTCTTTCTGTTTATCTGGCATCTCCGGACAGAGATAAGGAATGACCATGTTGTAGCAGGCGAGCACACAGTGGGCGGCACGCACTCGGCGCGCCTGGCCGCCGCGAACGTATGTGATCTCAACTTCTTTCGCGCTCTGCGGTTCGCCTACATGCCGGGCGTGTACGGCGGTGCTATTGAGTCGAATCCTGATTTTTGAGCCGGCCTCATCCAGCCGGGCATAGTTCATGCGCGCGGTGACGATGTCCTCCATCGTGCTCCCCGGCGCCGATCCTGGCACCAGCGAACGCACCAGCATTCTTGCGATGGAGGCGTTGCCGTCGGGGAAGTGAAAGATATAAGGCTCGTCTTCTCCCTCGTCGTCTCCGCTGCGCCGCTTGGGAAGCGGCATGCCGGTGAATCCGGGGAAGGCGTATTGGGCGCAATCGTACGCCGACACGGCGTCGATGCCGACGGCATACAAATCGTGAGTGGTTGTCTGAAAAATCTTAGCCACGTCGGGATGCGCCTTCACATCCTGCAGCAGAAAATCCTTATAACTTTTCTGGATCAGCTTGATCCGCTTCTGCTCCGGAGTGAGGCCGGGCAGATAGTCGACCTTCGCATCCTGCAGGCGCAGCAGGTCGCGGCGCGCTTCTGGCGCTATGGGCATCTGTTCGGCTGCTTTTGCGGAATAGCGCGGGCCCAAATAGTGTGACGACTCTTCGACCACGAGCCGGTCTTCGCCAAAAGTTTCCTTGTCGAAGAAAGTGGCTTCACCGAGATTCAGGTTGGAAAAAAACTTCTGGTCGTAATATTTGTAGAAACGCTGGACATCGATGCCCAGGTCGCGCAGTAGTGCCTTCGCGACCACGCTGTAGTTCGCTGGAGCCTCGATCGATTGCGTGCCGCCGTACCCCAGCAGCAGGCGGTTGCCGGAGTGAAATTCGTTGCGCTTGGCGTGGCCACCGAAGTCGTCATGGTTGTCGAGTACCAGAATTTTCGAATCCGCTCCGGCAAACTTGCGGAAGAAATATGCGGCGGCCAGTCCGCTGATGCCGCCTCCCACCACGATCAGATCGTAGTTTTCGTTGTCGGCAACCGTGTCAGGCCACGCTTTGCCGTCGCGCAATTCGTGGGCGACTTCAAACGAGCCGTCGTGACTGCCGCGCATTCCCGTCCTGGCCGGAGGATAGTAGCCTGTGTCCTTTTCTGGGGCGAAAGGCGAATCTGGAATGCCAAACGCTTCGAGCCACGGAGTGCCCACCGTCAATGAGGCTCCCACGGCGATGCTTACGCCGTTCAGGAAGTCGCGGCGCGTAACGGTGCCGGCTCGGCATGGTTCGCGGTCTTCGGTGAAGTTCTTCGCGACGGAGTCTCGGTTGGACATACAGGCGAAACAGCGAAACCTTACTATAGTTCCGGAAGGTTACGGAACGGCTCGATTCATTGTCAAGCCGGATTTGTGAGGATTACTGTGTGCCTCGTATGCGAGTCGCAGGTGTCGTGTCGCATAATGGAGTGCACCGCCCTCGGGGGACGGGCGGACTGGGGAGGTTCATGGACGACCGCGTGTTGCTGCAAGAGGCGCTCGAAGAAGCGCGCAAGGGTTTGCGGGAAGGTGGACTGCCGATCGGTTCGGTGTTGGCGGACAGCGCCGGGCGAATCGTCTCCCGTGGTCACAACTTGCGGGTTCAGACCGGCGATCCAACCGCGCACGCGGAGACAATTTGCCTGCGCAACGCCGGACGCCGCCGCGACTGGCCGGAGCTGACCATCGTCAGCACGTTGAGTCCCTGCATCATGTGTGCGGGTACGGCTTTGCTCTACCGAATTCCGCGGGTGGTGATTGGCGAGAATCGAAATTTTATGGGCGCGGAAGATTTGTTCCGGCAACATGGCGTTGAGATCGTGGTTCTGGACGATGCAGATTGCATTCAGCTCATGAGAGATTTCATTCGCGCTCACCCAGACTTGTGGAACGAGGACATTGGCAAGTGACGGCGCATTTTTGCTCGCCATTGTGCAGCGGATACAATAGTCACGACCTGGAGGCGCCGCCCGAATGAGGCTCCTATGACCACGACTGAACATGTTCGCCCTGAAGTAGCAGCCGAGATGCCGGCCGTTCCGCTTACCACGGAAGGGTACAGCGTACTCCACCAGATGATGCGGTTCCGGCGCTCCGCCTGGCGCGCGCTGCCCGACAGCGAGAAGTCCGCCATCGCGAAAGAGGCTTCTGACGCGCTCGCCGCCCTGGAGAAAAATGCGACCGGTCAGTCCGCCCTGTTTTCTCTCATTGGCCACAAGGGCGATCTGATGCTGATCCACTTCCGCGAATCGTTCGCCGCCCTTAACCAGGCCGAACTGCAGATCGCGAATCTCCGCCTGAGCGATTACCTCGAGCCTGCGACGTCTTATCTTTCGATCATCGAACTTGGCCTCTACGATTCCACCGTCAAGATTTACAAAGAGCTTGCCGATCAGGGGATCGAGCCGCATTCCGAGCAATGGAAGGCCGAGATCGCGGGCAAACTTGAGCGCCACAAGGAAGCTATGCGTCCGCGACTCTACCCGGAAATTCCGCCGCATCGTTACGCCTGCTTCTATCCCATGGACCGCCGCCGCGGCGAAGACAAGAACTGGTACCTGCTTCCCATCGAAGAACGCGCACGTCAGATGGGCGAACACGGCCTGGTCGGCCGCCGCTACGCCGGAGAAGTTAAGCAGATCATTACCGGATCGATCGGTTTCGACGACTGGGAGTGGGGCGTTGACCTGTTCGCCGACGATCCTCTGGTTTTCAAAAAGCTGATCTACGAGATGCGTTTCGACCACGTCAGCGCCGTTTACGCGCTTTTCGGCCAGTTCTATGTAGGAGTGCGCGTCCCGGCGGCGAAGCTGGGAAAACTTCTCAGCGGCGAACTGCCTGCGTGAGATTGTTGCAAAGTTTCAAGGTTTGAAGGCTTCAAAGTGTCACAGACCTCAATCTACGTGGGGTCAACCTTGCAACCTTGAAACATTGCGATCTTGCAACCTTGCAGTCGAAACCTTGGAGTTTCCTGAATGTCCACTTTCGGCCTTATCGAATACAAAGACGCCGGTCCTGAAGTTCGCGCGGTTTACGACGACATCATGGCCACCCGCAAAACGGACTGGATCAACAATTTCTGGAAAGCTCTGGCCCACGACCCGGTGACGCTCAAACGCACGTGGGAAGACATCAAGCAGATCATGGCACCGGGCGCGCTCGACCCGCTGACGAAGGAAATGATTTATGTCGCCGTGAGTGTGAGCAACCAGTGCGGATATTGCATCGCATCCCACACCGTGGCGGCGCAGAAAAAGGGAATGTCCGACGCCATGTTCAAGGAATTGATGGCCGTGGTCGGCATGGCTAACGAAAGCAATCGCCTGGTCGCGGGCTATCAGGTTGAGATCGACGAGCAGTTCAAGAAGTAGCCGATGGCCTAAGACCTGACTCGGCGGCGGGAAGTTTTTCTGCTGCCAGACTTCCACTCGTGCTGCTTCATATCCACGCGCCGCCCGCGAAAGCGCACGCCCTCGGCCTCGAGCCGAAACCGTTGCTCCATCGCCGAGTCGCCGGTCAGTTTGATCTGGCCACCAGCGCCCAGCACGCGCTGCCAGGGCAATCCAAAGCCGCGGCGCAGAACGGCCGCGACCTGCCGAGCCGCTCCGGGAAAGCCGGCCGCGCGAGCGATCCCGCCGTAGGTGGAAACTTTTCCGGGCGGAATGGCACGGATCGCCCGCTCGATCCGCAGGCGCATCTCGCCAGCTTTGTTTTGATCAGCCTTTCGCACGGAGTTGCCGCGGCTTCCTGAGTCGTTAGGCCGCGCTGCGGAAGGCTTCCAGAGCTTTGTATTCCGAGTCGTGAACGTCAAACACTGTCAAGAGCTTCGTAACCTGCAGCAGGTCGCCGACGCGCTTCGTCAGATTGGCCAGTTTGATGGCGGCTCCAGCGTTGCTCGCGGTGGTGTGGAGCGCCACCAGTGTTCCCAGCCCACCCGAGTCGATGTAAGTTACTTCGCCCAGATTGAGCACAATCCGTTTGCTGCCGTCGGCGATCGCCCTCTTGAGCTCGTCGCGCAACAACGCGGACTCTTCGCCGAATACAAGCCGTCCGCTGCCCTCGAAGGCAAGAATCCCGTCCACCGTTCTCTTGGTAAGTTTCAATTGCATACCAGGCTCCTTGGCGGCCTGCCGTAGACTTGCTTCGCCCCAGCCGCATCCGCACACTAACTTTGACGCACCAGCCTAACGCGAGTGGGCGCGCTTAGCAAGCCCGTCCCGCGCCGCTTCTGCTCGGAGCGGGCGATCCTCCTTAGGGCTTCCTAAGGCCTGAAGGCTTTGGCCGGCTCTGAGCAAAAACTGGCGCCGTCCATCACGTATAATCGTCTCTTCCGCTCATGAGCTACACGGTCCTGGCGCGCAAATACCGTCCACAGAAATTCTCCGAGGTCATCGGGCAGGAGCACGTTACCCGCACCCTGCAAAACGCCATTGAACAGGGACGCACCGCGCATGGTTACATCTTCAGCGGCCATCGCGGCATCGGCAAAACGACCGTCGCCCGCATTTTGGCGGCGGCTTTGAATTGTCGATCCAAGGATCACCCGGTCCCGGAGCCCTGCGGTGTCTGCGAATCCTGCACCGAAATCCGCGCCGGCAATGCCGTGGACGTGATCGAAATCGACGCCGCTACCAACCGTGGCATCGACGAAATCCGCGAACTGCGCGAGGCGGCGCGCTACCGCCCGGCGCGCGACCGGTTCAAAATCTACATCCTCGACGAAGCTCACCAGATTACCGACGCGGCCTTTAACGCGCTGCTCAAGACGCTGGAGGAGCCGCCCGACCACATCGTCTTCATGCTGGCGACTACGCAGCCCGAGGATATTCCGCAGACGATCCGATCGCGCTGCCAGCATTTTAGTTTTCGCGCCGTTAAGTTCGACGACATCGTCGGCCAACTGCGCGACCTGGTGACGCGGGAAAAAATCGAAGCCGATGACGATGCCCTCGCAATTCTCGCCGAAGCCGGCGACGGATCGATGCGCGACGCGCTCTCCATTCTTGACCAGGCAATTGCGTCTTCGACCGAAAGGCTGACGGCTGATTCCGTGCGGAACCTGGTCGGAGCAGCCCCCGCGCACATTCTGGAGCAGGTGATGCAGGCCGTATCTGAGGGCAAGAGCGAAGACGTTCTTCGGCAGGTCGACAACCTGATCAGCGAAGGGCACAGCCCCACGCACTTCGCCCGCCAGATGGTGCGCTTCCTGCGGAACGCGACGGTCGCCAAAATCGCCGGCAAAGATTCTGCCTTGCTGCAAATTTCCAGCGAAGAGCGCGAACGAGTGGCTCGGGTTGCCGAACTATTCGGGGAAGAAGACCTGACGCGGCACCTGCAGATCATGCTGCGCACGCACGGCGAATTGGGCTACAAGCAGGAGCAGCGCTTCCACCTTGAGCTTGGTCTGCTGAAGATGGCGCATGCACAGAAGCTGATTCCGATCGAGCAACTGCTGAGCGATGCAGCCGCTTCTCCGGCAACGAGCACGCAGCGGCCTCCGGCCCGACCGGCTATTGTCGGCAGTGCCTCAGGCTCTGAAATGCGGCGTACGGAGGCTGCTCCCACAGCGCGGCCGAATTTTGTTTCGCCCTTCGCAGCCGACTCAGCTCGCAAGGACACTCCACGACAGGAAGATAATTCCAATTCTACGGTCGCGCCCGGCCCTCGCATCGTGGCCACGGCCAGCGCTCCGGAGCCTGTGATCATGGGCTCCGCCGCTCCGGCGACCATGCGCGAAACAGCGCCAGAACCAGATCAGAACGCAAGTCCAGATCCAGACTTTAGAAACGTGGCTGACTACGCTTCGGCCGGCGGCGCAAAGCCCGCCGCCCCGGAACCGCAGCGGGAGTTGCAATCTCCACCAGTTCAAACCGAGCCCGCGTCCTCAGGACCGCCAGCGCCTCCGTTGGATCGTCTGCAGGCAGCCGTGCTGCAGGCCCTGAGCGACGGCAACCAGCGCATCCTGGTCTCCATGCTTTCCGGCGGAGAGTGGAGCGTGCAGGGCAACGAGGTGGTCATCAAGATCGCCGAATCACAAACAGTAGTCGACATGTCGCTTAGCCCTGATGCCCGGCGGTTGGCCATCGCTTCTGCCAGCGGAGTGCTGGGTCGCGCCGTGAAGCTAAGAGTCGTCCCCGGAGCCGATGTGGCTCCGCAAGAAAATAAGCACACAGTCGTCGCCTCTGGCCCCGGCGGCCGTGGGCGCGCCGAGCAGGATCCGGTAGTCCAGCGCATGCGGGAAAAGTTTGGCGCAGAGATTCGCACCGTGATCGACTATCGAGAGAAGAGATAGGGGCAGGTTTCAAAGGTTGCAAGGTTTCAAGGTTGAAAAATCCGCAAACCGCCGAAACCTTGAAACTCTGAAACCTGGAAACTTTGAACTCTGAAACGTGAGGTTGTATGGACGGATTCAATCTGCAAGACCTGATGTCGAAGGCCAAATCGCAGTACGACTCCCTGCAGAAGAAAATGCAGGAGACGGTGGTTGAAGCCACGTCCGGAGGTGGCACCGTCACCGCTAGAATGGACGGGCGCAAGCAGTTGGTAAGCCTGCGCATTGATCCGGAAGCGGTGAAATCCGGCGACGTTGAAATGCTGCAGGATATGGTTGTTGCCGCCATCAACGAGGCCGCCCGCAAAGTCGACGCGCAAATGCAGTCCACGGTAGGCGGTATGTTGGGGGGACTCGGTATTCCTGGAATGTGAGTTTTTGCTTTGTCATACTGAGCGAAGCGCATGAGAGAAGCGAAGCAGCTGTCGAGTTACCGAAAGCGGCAATGCTGCCGGCAGAGTACATAGGTTCTTCGCTTCGCTCAAATGACAAGTTTATTTTTCGACGTAGAGGCCAGATGAAACATCGAACCATCACGATCGCGGGCTGGGCGCTAAGTTTGAGCCTTATATTTTGCGCCGTGGTCGGAGCTCAATCTACATCTTCGAAAGAGGCAACGGTGACCAACCACGCCAGCGGGCCATTCGACGTAAAGATGATCCCGCAGGACGACAAAAGCGTCGACGGCCTGAGCCGCATGCTGCTCGACAAGCAGTACCACGGCGATCTCGAGGGCGTGGCCAAAGGTCAGATGTTGACCGGCGGTATCAGCGCGAACAAGTCTGGCGCTTACGTTGCGATCGAGAAATTCACCGGAACGTTGCAGGGCCGCAGCGGCAGCTTTGTGCTGCATCACACGGGAATCCTGACCAACGGCAAGCCGGACCTAACGATCCTGGTCGCGCCCGACTCGGGAACCGGCCAATTGGCTGGCATCGCAGGGAGGATGACGATCAACATCGCCGCGGATGGCAAGCACTCGTACGAGTTCGAGTACACACTCCCAAAAGAAAATTGAGTAATTGTGTGATTTGGTAATTGTGGAATTTGAAATCGCGCCCTTCCGCGAACGGCTACAATGCTTCCAGCTGGTTTTTCAATCACTCAATTTACAAAAGTGCTCGATTACTCAATTCATTCATCTCTCATGTCCAAATTTGCTGAACCGATGTCGCGCCTGATCGACGAGCTGAAAAAGCTTCCCGGCGTAGGCGCCAAGAGCGCGCAGCGGCTGGCGTTTTATATTTTGCGATCCAGCGATGAAGACGCCGAGGCTCTGGCCGCCGCCGTGCGTGACGTGAAAGCGAACCTGCGGCTATGTTCGGTGTGCAACAACATCACCGACGTCGACCCTTGCATCTACTGCACCAGCGCCACCCGCAACCAGCGCCTGGTCTGCGTGGTCGAAGAGCCCACCAACATCGCCGCCATCGAAAAGACCAAGCACTTCAACGGCGTCTTCCACGTGCTGCACGGGGCAATCTCGCCGTTGCACGGCATTGGCCCGGAGCAGTTGCGCATATCAAATCTCATCTCTCGAGTGGACGCGGGCAACGTCGACGAAGTCATTGTCGCCACCAACCCCACGGTCGAGGGCGAAGCGACCGCTACGTATCTCTCGCAGCAACTCAAGCGCGCCGGAGTGAAAGTCACGCGGATCGCCATGGGAATCCCAGTGGGCAGCGACATCGAATACACCGACGAGATCACCATGCTGAAGGCCATGGAAGGCCGCCGGGATATGTGAAGCCTCGAAGTCAGATGTGGGGACGGCCGTCCTCGGCTGTCCGCCGAGCGAAGCACGGCCTGCCTGGCAGGGCTACACTGAACGCGATTCCGACCACCACTCAACCTAAGGCGTGATCTCAAACACCGTCCCGTTGTTATAGGCGCCGCCGTAGTCGGTTGTCCCGTATAGATTGCCGGCATCGTCGAAGGTCAGGCCATACCTTGGAGCGCTACCATCAGGCCCACTGAAGCTGTGGAGAAGTGAATACTTCCACCCCGCGCCTGCAATTGGCGCCAGCTTGAATACAACACCTTGGTTGCCTTCACCACCGGACTGGGCTTCTCCATAGAGATTCCCGGCGGTATCGAGCACGAGGCTTGCGTAGGGGTAGCTTCCATGCGTGCTGTAGAAGCTGTGCAGCACTGTTTCGGTCCAACCTCCACCCGGAGTGGGACTCAACTCGAATACCGTGCCCTCACCGTATAGGCCACCGTTTAACGTGGTGCCGTAGAGATTGCCCGCCGAATCGAAGATCAGGCCGCCCGGCTCGACCGGGTTGGCCCCGTCACTGCCGCCAGCGAAGTTGTACAGCGTAGTTTCCGTCCAGCTCCCATCACTCTGAGGCGCCAACTCCCAGACCGTCCCAGCTCCGGAAGCGTTGCCGCAATCCGGATCGATTCCAGGAGCCTTCCATGCCGACTCCTTTACCGTAGCCTCCGCGGAAGTCCCGCCACAAACCGTGGTTCCGTAGAGATTGCCGTTGCCGTCGAAGACCAAACCGGATTTGTCCACAGCGCCATCCGTGCCATCAAAAGAATGGATCGTCGTTTCGGTCCAACCGCCGCCCGCAGTGGGTGATAACTCGAACACAGTGCCGAGGCCATACGCACCTCCTCCCCATGCCGTGCTGTAAAGATTTCCAGCAGCGTCTCGGACCAGCGGGGACTCGGGATATAAACCCTGCCCGTTGAAGAAATCATGGAGTACCGTCTCGTGCCAGGTGCCGTCCGCACCGGAAAACACCTCGTATACCAGACCCGTGCCGTTCGGGCCTAGTTGCGTCGTACCGTAAAGATTGCCGGAGGAATCGAACAGCATACCCTGGTTGGGATACTCCCCGCGCCGCCGTGAAAGATGTGCATCTTCGCTTCCACCCAGTCGCCGCCCGCCGTCGGCACCAACTCGAATACGGTTCCGATGCCGGAATTCCCGGGACCACCGCCAAAAGCGGTCGCGCCGTAGAGGTTGCCATCGGCGCCGAACATCACACCTTGAGGCTGGCGACCCTGCTCATTGCTCAAGCTGTGCAATATCTTGTGCCGGGCGGCCCAGCCCTGGGTCGAGAACACGGTCAAAGTCGAAGTAAAGGTTAAGATCGTCACCACCGCTTTCAATCCGCCAGTAGCTTTTGCGCTGAGCATAAATCCTCCCTCTCAATATTATTCTCGAAACCAAACACCACTTAGCCTAAGGCGTGATCTCGAAGACAGTGCCGTTGTTGTACGTGCCGCCCAACCACGTGGTGCCGTAAAGATTGCCGGCACCGTCGATCGTCAGGCCCATGGCTGGGCCGCCGCTGTCTGAGTTGTGAAACTCTTGCAATACTGTTTCGGTCCACGTGCCGTCGGTGTTCGGCGACAACTTGTAAACGAGCTGTCCCCGATGCTGGGGCCCACCGCCGCAGTGATTGTAGCAACCGATACCGAAGGTCTCCCCGTATAGATTGCCAGCGGCGTCAAAGACCTGGGGTCCAGAGGGCGCGATCCCATCCGTGCCAGTGAAGGTGTGCAGGATCTTTTCACTCCAGCTCCCATCGGCATTCGGACTCAGCTCGAAGGCGACGCCAAAGTCGTAGGCGCCACCGTTCTGCGTAGTTCCGTAGAGATTGCCAGCCGCGTCAAAGATCAATTGACCCAGGTCGGAAGGGTTGGCTCCGTCGTCGCCGCCGGCAAAAGCATAAAGAGTTTTTTCCTTCCAGCTTCCGTCGCTCTGCGGCGATAGTTCCCACGCCGTGCCCCCTGTGGTGCCACCGCAACTCGCCACTTCCGGTGTCCGCGCGGGTATGGACTTGCCGCCACAGAGTGACATGCCGTAGATATTCCCGCTGGCATCGAGGGTAAGATAGCTTTGCTGTTGAGAACCGTCGGTGCCGTCGAACGAATGGATGACTTTGAACGTCCAGCCGCCACCCGCAACTGGGGACAATTCGAATACTGTGCCCGCGCCATGAGCGCCGCCACCCCACGCGTCGCTGTAGAGATTACCGGCGGCATCACGAACCGTCGAAGACTCGGGATATAAACCCTCGCTGCAAGAGAGATCGTGCAACACCGTCTCGACCCAGTGACCGTTGGAATTCAGGGATAATTCGAACACGCCGCCGCAGCCGCCGCTGCCAACCTCGGTTGTACCGAAGATATTGCCGTCCGGATCGAAGATGATGGGATTAGGAAAGGCTCCCTTGCCTCCAAATGCAAAGGATTTGGTTTCCAACCAACGGCCCGCCGAGGTGGGTGCTAACTCGTAAAAGGTGCCGGAACCCGGGCTACCGCTGGTACTGCCCAAAGTCGTTACGCCGAAAAGATGGCCGTTGGGGCCGAAGATCACGCCGAAGGCATCCACACCTTCCTGGCTGTTAAACGTGTGCAACACCTTTTTGGTCTGTGCTCCGGCCTGGGATGTGAACAATGCCAAAGCCAAAACCGCCAGTGCTACCGGCGCTTTTGGGCGGAAGAAGATTTTCTTGCCTCGCACAGTGAATCCTCCTTGCGACTTAAACGTTAGGTCTGTGATCCCAGCGCCAGTTCTATGGCGTAGTCTCGAACACAGTACCGAGGAAAAGCTCCTGATTCGAACGTAGACTTAGTGTAGGCCCACAAAGGAATCGAAAGACGCGACCAAGTGGTATCGGTCGCGGGACGTGGGATGTGATCCCACCGGGGGAAGGTGAGCGAAATATAGTCCAACGGTCGTATGCGGTCAGGCGACATCGACTGACTTGGTGAGCACTCACGGTCCTGAGTTCCGCCTGCGACCGTAATGGGCTCTATTTCTTCATCTCCGCGTCCCCATTCAGCATCTGCCGAAGCATGCACAAGTTCCTATGCAAACTGTGCAAGACTTTGCCCAGGACAGGCACGATGAGCCGACGAGGCTGAGGTGCCAGCGGGATGCTGTTGCGATAAACCGATGATTAATCAATCACTTGCAGTAATAATAGATGGTTTCGCTTGAGCTCCACGAGTGGTCGGTGGCTTGCACTTTGAGTGGCGACTGCTTCCTCGCTTCGCAGTTCCTTGATGCAAGAGTTCGTCGATCACACTCGGCGATCAAAGTTCGGGGAGCTATGACTGGTCTGACGCAGCGCATCCGGGCGACCGGACTGGCCCTAACCCAGCCAGAAAAGCAAGCCTCAGCGCCAGTCGCGCCGCGCTGTGATGTAACCGCATCCAACTCGACGCAGGAGAAGCCGGGCCAACCAGCCCGGTTTTCTTTTGCTGGGCGGTGCTTCCTCGCCTCTTAACAGGGCACTTCCGGCTCAAGGAAACCGTTCATTTCTTCTTCGGCGCTGGCGATGCCTTCCGGCATAGTCCCGCGATTGTATTCCACCATGCGGTTCTTCCACTTCAGGAAGTCGGTGATGCTCTGGGGCTCGATGCGCACTTCTACGCGCCGCAAGCTGGCGAGCAGCAGGTTCATCTCGTAGCGAAATCCGGTGGCGGTGCGCAGATTTTTGACCGACGGATGTACGGTCTCGATCCGTCCACGGCGGAGTTCGAGCAGTCCCCAGCCCGCGGGAAGTTCCTCAGCCTTGACCAAGGTCGGCGGCGTCAGATAGAACCGCTCGCTGCCCACGCCCTGCTCGGGTTTAAGCCGAAATGGCTTGCCTCGGTCGGCGAGAAAATCTGCCCGGGTGACCTTGCACTCGACCAAGACCGAATGGTTGGCGCGCTTCCACCCGATGGCGTCCGGCATTTCGCCGCTGACGCAGGCCTGCTCCGACAGCACCACACCGCAGCGGTACCAACGCAGCCAGCGCACCGCTTTCTCCACCATTTGCGCATGAGTCATGGTCAACAGTCTACGTCGAATGGTGCGGCGGAAAAGTGACTGGGTCGCTTCCCCTGCCTGAAATTCGAATTAGCTTGCCATCCGGCTCGACTCGAGAGCCCTAGGCCGATGTAGGGGAGCCTTCATCGCCTTAACGACAACCGGCCGGCGCAGTACGGTTTCCAGGAGGTATCTTTCTGCGGCAATCGTCTGGGCGGTGGGACTGCCGGGGGCGTAGCCTTCGGCGGCGATGACGAGCGCTTCGTTCAGGCCGAGGCTGGCGATTTTTTGTCGGAATCCGTTTGCTTCGCGCTTTCGATTCCCGGCTCCAGCCTTCGCGTTTTCGATCTGCACGCGGCGGATGTGACCGTCGTGCGCGACATCCATGGCATTGGCCAGCCGGAGAATCGCCGCAAGTTGAATGGTGATCTTCTGCTCGTCCGGCAGCAGATCGCGCAGAGCTTTGTGGCTGCGCGTAGGCAACGCGCCGGCGTGAAAACGGGCGATGATAGCGGCCCGCGTTATGGTTTCGGCTTTCCATCCCAGAGGAGCGCCGTGAGCTTTGATCAATTCGAACGACGCTTTGTGATGTCCCTTGTTGCCCTTTGCCTTGCCGACATCGTGCAGCAGGGCCGCCACATACAGGCTGGCGCGCGCCTCGCCGGCAATGCCATCGCGATCGCCGTTCATTACTCCGACAGTTCTAAGTCCGTCGTAGAGTTGAAGCGCCAGGCGCGCGACCCGTTCGGAATGCGCAAAGTCGGGGTCCAGTGCCTTCGCCCACAACTTCATGCGGCGCATTGCGGACTCTTGAATCTCTTTGCCTTGGGGTAGTCCCGCCCGCCAAGTGTTCCAGAGCGAATCCGGCCCGACTGTGCGCTGACGATATTCGTCGAGGCGACTGGTTCGCTCTTCCACGATCTGCGCATGCCAGCTCTGGCGGGAGGCTTCGTCGGCGAACACGTGACAGCCCTGCGCCGTCGCCGACAACACGTCGAGGTCATGCACTTCGCCGAGTAAGTCCTGCGTGTGCTTCAGGTCGTTGCTCCAGGCCTTGTGCTCCAGCGGCAGAAAATTCTCGACGATATAGCGAAAGCGCTTGATGCCGATGCGCAGTGTATGGAAAGCAATCTGGGAACGGTTGCGGAGGGCGCGGTTGTGCAGTTCGCGGGCTGTCGTCCAGCGCTCAAGGGCGAGATGCTTGAACACCGCGCTGCCGGGGCGAATTCGTGCGGCGCGCAGCGGCAAAGTCTTGCTCCACTGCCGCCACTGCTTGCGGTCGAATTCATCCAGCGCAGCGCGGGCTTCTCGTTTTTGGTCGGATTCGCGCGCTCTGAGGATTTCCAGGAGCGCCTGGGCGGCGGGATCGCGGGGATACTTTGGAGCGTCCGGGTGGGAATCTTCCGGGTGCGAATGGTCGGGGTTTGAATCCGGATCTTCGATATCCGGATCTTCGACAACAGGGAGCACGCCCGAATTGACGGGTTCCTGCTCATGGTCAGATGCGGGCAGGAGTGCCCGCGCCACACTCGTAGATGCGGGGTAAAGTTTGTCGATCCACTCCATCATGATCTGGATGTCGCGCAGTGCGCCCAGTCGCTGGAACAGGCGTTTGCCGGACTTCTTCATCGCCTTCCAGCCGGGGTCAGGATCCATGGCGATCATGCCGTCGGCCAGGGAGCGGCAGCGGCGCAGGGTGACGCGCAAATCGTGCACCGGGTCGGCGCTGAAATCGGCGGCCACGTGATCGCACTCTTCGAGCACGCGCGCCATCCAATAGCGCAGGCCGGTCGTTTTGGCGGGTCTTTTCAAGTGGTTAGGCGCGAGGGTCGCGACTCCGCGAACATTCTACTGAAGATGCTGGGTCGGAGTGTAGTTGGGAAAAAAACGCACTCTTCGACAAGCTGAGGGTTTCTCTCGGAGAAAAGCCCCACTTCTCGCAAAGGACGCGAGAAATGGGGCACCCGGCGATTATGCCCCGCACGCAGGCTCGTCTAGCCGGCCAGGGCCGGCTAAAGCCCTCCCAGTGCACGGTCTTTGGGTCTGGGCGTACGTTTGGGTCAATTACCTCCGTAACGTTTTAGGCCTTACCGTTTCGCATTACCCTTGAGCTTCGAACTTGTGCTTCCGAGGAGCTCGTTATCTCTGTCACGAACACATCGCAAGGTGCGCGTTCCGCCTCGGCGCGGGCGTTTGTCCATAGTCTCAACATCCTGATCAAGTATGCCCGGATGTACGGCTACGACCACAAACGCACTGAGGCCCAGTTTGAAATCACCTGGAACGAACTGCAGCAGGGCTTGCCCACCACCGGGGACAGCGGCTTCCTGCTGGGCGTTTCCGATAACAAGCTCTTGCTGGACGGGATTCCGCTGGAAACGGGGAACGCGGAGCGCAGCTTCGCGCAATTGTTGAATACGGCCGGACTGGCTAGCCTGCACTTCTCCAAAGATGTCACCATCGAAGATTTCACGCGGCTGGTGCGTGCTTTCACGGTGGCCGGATCGAAGGCGCAGGACATCTCGAAACAGATCAAGGAAGCCCTGGGCGCGGGTATCGGGAAACTCGGCAGCACGATCAAGATTAATGAAGTGAAGTTTGTGGCGGCCGATCCTCTGACCGGCGATGTAAGTATCGCGGCGCAGATCGCGGCGCAAACGCTGGGACCTGAATTCAAGCAGTGGCTGAACGATCCGCAGAAATTGCTGCAGTTAATCGCGGCGGCTGAGGGCGCGAATGCCGGTGGCGGAGGTCAAGGGGCACCCGGTGGCGTTCCGATGGTTCCTCTCGGGAGTGCGCCGAATGCCGTGCCCGGTGCGGCACAAGGCGCGGGCGCAGGAACTGGTGCTGCTCCGGTGTGGACCGGCGGCATGGTTCCGCTGCAGGAACAGGAAGTGATTCAGGCGATCCGACTGCTGACGCGATTTGGGCAGGTGCAACAGGATCCGAACGTCAAAGAAGAAGACATTCACAAGGAGTTGACCGAGACCGATCCGAATACGCGGCTGAACCTGCAGCAGTTGCTGGGCAGCCTGGCGGCGAAGGCGACCTCGGAAGAGGAAGACACGCCGCTGTTGATGAAGGCGGCCGAGCACATGGCCATCCGTTTCGCTTTGGAGCGTTATCAGAAAGGCGAAATCAAGGTCAACGCGGTGCACCAGATGATGGAGCACATGAGCCGGCAGATGGATTCTTTGCGGCAGATTCTCAAGCTGCAGGAAGACAAGATGAGCAAGGCCGGGATTCTGGTGGAGTCGCACGCCGACATCCTGGACCGAATGTTCTGGGCCGAGGTGCCGGAATCGGGCAAGAAAAGCGTGTTGATGTCGAACGAAGCGCCGTGCGTGCCGCCGCGCAACCTGCGGCAGTTCGTGGAAGTGCTGCTCGAGCGGGACGACAAGCAGAGTGCCTCCGACATCTTGAATAACTACTCCGGCTGCCTGAGCGCCAAGGAAACCGAGCCGCGGCGGAGAACGGCCATCGGTCTGAGCCAACTTGCCGACTTGTACGCGCGACTGGGTGGACAGCCGATGGGACAGGCGATCCGCAAGCTCAGCGAGCAGTTGATCGCGGAAAAGGACGCGGAACTACAGAGCCTGTTCAGCGCCGCGTTCGTGCGCCTGAGTCAGGAAGCGAGCGCGGCCAAGAATTACGCCGCCGTCAACGAAGTCTGCGCAGGCATGGAACTGGTCAGCGTGGAGCGCCCGGTGCTGATGGCCGACTTACGGCCACGCGTGGGTGTCGAGAACCGCCTGCCTGAATTTATTGAAGAGGCGCTGCACCAGGAGCCCATTCCGGCGGATCTGCTGTCGGTGCTGCGCCGGACCTGTCATGCCGGCGCGGAACATCTGGCCGACCGCTTCTTCCGCTGCATGCGCCGCGACGAATGCGACAGCATGATCGAACTGGTGAAAGAACTAGGTACGCCGGTGCTGGCGCAGTTGCGCGAGATTCTGCGCACCGGCCAGCCGCGACAGGCCTCGGGTGCGGTGGGATTGGTGAGCCGCCTCGACGTGGGAACTCTGCTGGAACTGCTGCCCGTCCGTTTGCCGGAGTGGAATCGCTTCTATCACGACGTCGTGGTGCGGCAGATCGCATACGGCGCGGCGACGGATCGGGGCCGCACTTTGCTGGAGCTGGCGGAAGTTCTCGATCCTCTCGTCCTGCCCGAAGCCGTCGACGAAATCGGTATGAGTGGCGATATGACTTCGACCCCGCCGCTGATCGCCATGGCGCGGCCGGGAGACGCGGCGTCGCGCTCTCCGTTCGTGCAGCTCAAGGCGATTGAATCGCTGGGCCGCCTGAAAGACTCTGAGTCGGTGGCTACGCTGCGCGAGATCCTGGAAACGAAGAAAACCTTTGGCTGGGTACATCACCGCGAGCTGCGGATTGCGGCCGCGCAGGCGTTATCGAAAACCGATCCCCGCTACAGTTCACAGGTTCTGTCCGATAGCGGCCTCGAACCGGCGGAACTGGCGATTGCTCCGCTGGATATGGCTCCGGCGTGCCCCTGGGTGCGGCAGCGGCGCTACGAGCGCATGGTGCTGGCCAAGACGGTGTCGGCCATCATTGGCAGTTCCTGGGGCAAGTCGAGGATTCAGATTCGCGAATTGAGCCTGGGCGGGGGCATGGGTACGAAAGAAGATAATCTCCGCATCGGCAGCGAAGCTGACCTGGAAATCTCGCTCGGTATGCGTTCGAAGATTCGCGCCCATGTCCTGCTGCGGCGGGCACGGGTGAATGAAGTAGGATTCGAGATCGTGAACACCGACCTGGAGAGCCGCTACCGTCTGCGCCGTCTGCTGGTCGAGGCCTTGAATCATGCTCCGCAAAACAAAGGTCAGGATTGGGGCGGCGACCGAAAGGTCTAGAGCAACGCTCTTGGATTTCAGGTTTCTTAGCCTTCAAATACAAAAAGCCTCTGCCTGCCGGCAGAGGCTTTCTTATTCCTATCGAAAGCTACTTTACCTTCAAGAAGATGATGGCCAGCGTGTAGAGGGCCAGGGACTCGATCAGCACCAGACCCAGCAGAAGGGCAAACTGAATTCCGGGGCGTGCGGCTGGGTTGCGGGCCAGGGCTTCGGTTGCGGCTGCTGTGGCCTTGCCTTGGGCCAGGCCGCAGACTGCGGAGGCGATCGCCATGGAGAATCCTGCGGTGATCGCGATCCAGTTGGTTTCGCCGGCTGCGCCGCCCTGCGCGAAGGCAGGCATGGCGAAGCACAGAGCAGACATGGTCATGAACAGATAGCTCAACTTACGCATAGTGTTTCTCCTCGTATTAAATTGCCGCCAGTGGGTGGTTGACGCCATACCTTGCAGACGCCCTCACGCTGGAAGCCAGTTTCCAGTTCTCAGCTCTCGATTCTCAGCAAACCGCTGAACCGAGATCGGACAACTGACAGCTGGTTTAATGTTCGTCGGCAACCGCGCCAGAGACATAAATGATCGACAGCAACATGAAAACGTAAGCCTGCAACAGGGCAACCAGAATGTGGAGACCGCTGAAGATCACCGGAACACCGATCGGGATCATGGAAAAAAAGACCAGGGTGATGAGATCGCCGGCAAATATGTTGGCCCAAAGACGAACCGTGAGCGACAACAATCGTGCAAAGTGGCTGACCAGTTCAATTGGAAGCATCAGCGCGGCCAGGAGAATGCGGGCGACCAGCGGCATGCCATCCATCGGCGGACCAAAAAAGTGCAGCAGATACTTCGGGCCGGCATGTTTGAATCCCTGCGCGTGGTAATACAGAAACGCACAGATGGCGCAGCCCAACGGCACGATGGGAACGCCGGTCGGCGACTCAAAGCCAGGGATCAGGCCAATCAGATTGCAGACCAGGATGAAGATGAAGACGATTGCAAAAAAAGCTGTGTAGGGCTCGCTGTGGTGGCCGATAATCTCGCGGCTCTGCCCCAGCACAAACCCTTCGATGCCTTCGAAGGTGTGCTGCAGACCTCCCGGAGACTCCACCGAAAGGCGTGACCGGACCAGGAGAAAAACCACCAGCAGAAACAAAAAGACGAGCAGCTCCATGGCGAAGGAATTCGAAATGGGTTGCAGCGGGTACTTGGGCTGAATGTGGAGCGCGCGCAAAAACGACGTCACTGGTCCGCCGAACAGACGGTTCAGTATTTCGGTAAACCACAGTTGTTCAGGCATAGGGAGCGTCTTGGCTTAGCATCGATTGCGCCGTTTTTCCTTCAGACTCCTCTGCGCACTGCCGCGTACAATTCGTAAACGGCTTCGCAGGTTATGGCTCCGACGGGTAAAAACAGGCCCGCAAAGAGGCCACGGAGGCTACCGGGAAAACTGGTTAATATACCATACGCGGCGCCGCCCAACAACACATAGCGCAGTAGGAACCGGGCGACGATGCCCGAACCGGATTGAGCCTTGCCGGTATTCGTCACGCGGTCAGCCAGGCCGGCGATGCCGCTCTTGAGCCACTGAAAGTTTAGAAAACTGATGACACACCCGAGCAGCGAGCCCAGCGCGGCCGCGCGGCCAAACTTCCACCAAGCCGCGATCGAGAGCACGACACCGAGCGCAATCATCACATAGCGAATCCGGTCGAGCGCGCCGGAGTAGAAGGCGTCGCCGGGGACCGGGGTCGAGTTCTGTGCCGCGAGATTGTGCACTTGCTTGCTCACTTCGTGTCCCTCAACACGGCGCGAATCAGTTCAATCATGCCCGCGGCGATTCCCAGAAACAGTCCGACGATGCTGATCCACGAGGTATGCAGCCAGCGGTCGAGCGCCGAGCCGATGAGCCATCCCGCAGCTGTGCCGGCCGGCAGCATCAGGGCAAGTTGGCTATAACGGCCGACTTGCACCCACGGATTTTGTTTTCTGGGAGGCTCGGGTGGGGTAAGAGGTGGCATTCTGACGGCATTCTAACGGTGGGAGCGATTGTATCGCAGGCAGCGAAGCTCCAATTGCGTTTAGTGCGTCAGCCGCGCCACCGCCGGATTCTGCACGATGCCCAGCGCCCAGTTTACCAGTTCAATAAAGCGGTTGGGCAAGACTCCAATATAAACCGTGGCCAGAGCCGCCACGCCCAGCGCTGCGCGCATGGTGAAGCTGATCGGCAGCTTCTCTTCGCCTTTTTCAATCTTGCCCATGAACATGGCATTGGCGATTTTCAAATAATAGTAGAGACCGAAAACCGAGTAGAGCACGCCCAGCGACGCCAGTGCGTAATGGCCGGACTCGATCAGGCTGAGGAAGATGAAGTACTTGCCCCAGAACCCGGCAAGCGGCGGAATCCCCGCCAGGGATAGCATGAACACGAGCATGAGCACGGCTTCCACCGGCGCTCGGGAGTAGAGCCCGTTGAGGTCGTCGAGTTCGTCGCCGATGACATTCTTGTGGCGGAGTGATGTGATCACTCCGAACGCGCCCAGGTTCATGAAGGTATAAACCAGCAGGTAAATCAGGATCCCTTTGATGCCGTCGGCACTGAGTTGCGTGGGCGTCCCGGCAATCAGACCGAGCAGCATGTATCCGACATGGGCGATCGAGGAGTAGGCCAGCAGTCGCTTTGTGTTGGTCTGGGTCAGGGCGGCGAAGTTGGCCCCGGTCATGGTCGCGATCGACACAAACACCAGCAGCGGCAGCCAGATCGACCGCATAGGCATCAGCCCGATACAGAGAATGTGCAACAGCATGGCCCATCCAGCCGCCTTGACCGCGACCGACATAAATCCTGTGACGGACGTAGGCGCGCCTTCATAAGCATCCGGAGCCCACTGGTGAAAGGGAATGGCTGCGATCTTGAACAGCAGGCCGGTGACGGTCGTGATCAGCGCGACGACGGCGACAGGCCGGTACTGGCTCGTCATCACCTGCCGCGCCAGCACCTGCTGGATGACAACGAGATTCGTGCTACCCGTCAAACCGTAGAAGAGCGAAAGACCGTACGCGAAAATTCCGGACGAGAACGCGCCGAGCAGCAGATACTTCAGCGCCGCTTCATTTGACCGGCGGTCGCGGCGCAGGAATCCGACGAGCACGTAGGTGGAGATGGCCATCAGTTCCAGGCCGATGAAGATCAGGACGATGTCGTAGCCGGCCGTCATGCACATCATGCCGGCGACCGCGAGCAGCATCAGGGCATAATATTCGCCGTGATTTTCGTGCTCGGTTTCAAGATAGCGCACCGACATCAGAATGGAGACCGCGGTGGCCGCCAGGAACAGGTACCAGAAATAGACGGCAAAGCGGTCGACCAGCATCGAATTCAACATCGCAGGATGGCTGGCGAAACGCTGCGCCTGCAGGTAGGTAAGAATATTTTCCCGGAAGGGGTTCCAAATTGCCGCCGCTGAAAATGCTACGCCGAACAAAGCGGTCACGGCATTCACCCACTTCTTTTCCTTGGGCAGCATCAGGTCGATCAGCAGGATGCCGAGCGCGAACAGCGTCAGCAGCGTGATCGGCAACGACAGAACATAATCGCTGGCGGATAGGCCGAGTGCGCCCACTAGTTCTTCCCCTTCTTCATCGGCGAGGCCATTCCTGGAGTTCCGGCCGGCGGCACGATCGCAGCCGGTGTGGCCGAAGGCACAATTGCCGCTGGTTGTGCCGCGGCGTTGACTATGCCTGGTTGCACGTAGTCGGGCCCGCGCACCATCGAAATCGTATGGTTTACTGGCTGCTCGAGAATCTGGAAGAACGGCTTGGGATACAGTCCGATCCAGAACGCCAGAATAATCAGCGGCACAAATGTCGCCACCTCGCGCGGCGTGAGGTCATGCAGCTTTTCATTCTTCGGATTGGTGACCGTGCCGAAGAAAACGCGTTGATAAAGCCAGAGCAGGTATGCCGCCGCGAGCACGACTCCGGGGACGGCCCACGCGCCCCACTTCCACCGCTCCATAAATGCGCCTTGCAGGATGGTGAACTCGCCGACGAACCCGTTCAGCAGCGGCAGGCCCATCGACGACAGGAACATGATCATGGTGATGGTGGCGTAGACCGGCATCACGTTGGAGATGCCGCCGTATTCGGAGATCTCACGCGTGTGGCGGCGTTCGTAGAGAATGCCGACGATGAGGAACAGTGCGCCGGTCGAAATGCCGTGGTTGATCTGCTGCAGCACCGAACCGCTCAGACCGGCGGAGTTCAGGGCAAAGATTCCCAACGTGCAAAAGCCGAGGTGGCTGACCGAAGAATAAGCCACCAGTTTCTTCATGTCCTTCTGCATCAGCGAGACCAGCGCGCCATAGATGATGCCGACGATCGACAGGAAGATCATCCAACCGCGCATCGTCATATGCATGAACGTGGCGGGATTCGACAGGACGCCGGGAAAGAAGGGAAGCGAGAAGCGAATGAAGCCGTAGGTTCCCATCTTCAGCAGAACGCCGGCCAGAATGACCGAGCCCGCAGTCGGCGCTTCCACGTGGGCATCGGGCAGCCAGGTGTGGAATGGGAACATCGGCACTTTGATGGCGAAGGCAAAGAAGAAACTCAGAAACAGCAGCGTCGCGACCTGTGGTCCGTAGTCGTTGTAAATATGCGGCGCGGTTTGGTAGAGCGAAGTGAGGCTAAACGTGTAGATCCCGGTTATGTGTTGATGGTGGAAGTAGAGAAACAGAATCCCCAGTAGCATCAGTACAGAGCCGGCGAGCGTATACAGGAAGAACTTAATGGCGGCGTAGAGCTTGCGCGGACCACCCCAGATGCCGATCAGCAGATACATCGGCACCAGCATGGCCTCCCAGAAAACGAAGAACAGGAAGAAGTCCAGCGCCATAAAGACGCCGAGCATGCCGGTCTGCAGCACCAAAAACCAGATGTAGTATTCCTTGACTCGGTTCGCGATGGCACTCCATGACGAGAGGATCGAGATCCATCCCAGGAGCGTGGTGAGCATGATCAGCAGGAATGAGATGCCGTCGATGCCCAACACATAGCCCGCGCCGATAGAGGGGATCCAGTTGTTTGGCGCGCCCTCCATGAACTTGAAGCCGGGTTCGAAACGCTGCGCCCAGAACCAGGGCACGAGCGGCAGCGAGATCAGGAAGCCGGCCAGTGCGAAAAAGTTCGCGATCCAGCGGACGGCGTCCTTGTTCTCCTTGGGTACAAACAGGAGAACGAGCGCGCCGATCAGCGGCGTGAAGAGAATGATCGATAGGATGTGGTTGTACATTGCTTTTGGCTCTTGGCTCTTGGCCTTTGGCTTCTAGCTAAAAGCTAAGAGCCAAGAGCTGAGAGCGTTGTTTCAGTGATACACGTAATAAAACACAAACCCAACGACTCCCGCCGTCATTACCAGCGCATACCATTGCACCAGGCCCCACTCGAACAGGCGCGCCGGGTAACTGAGCATGCGCGCCAGAATCGCGGGGCCGTTGACGCCGATGCCGTCGATGATCCACTTGTCCCACCAACTGGAAATCGTGGCGGTGAGCCGCGTGGCCGAGCCGGCGCCGTTGACTATGCCATCAATCACGTTGGAATCGAACCAGGCACAGGCGGCGCCCAGGCCCAGCACACCGAGGCGGACGTTGCCGATTTTTCGGCGGCCAGTGAATACGTAGTCGTAGCCTTCATCCACGTAGTACTTGTTGAGCAGCACGTCGTAGACGGGCGGAGCGGCGGCAGCGATGGGCTCGATGTAACCCTTGTCGGCGTGGCGATAGCTTTTCCACGCCATGGTCAATCCCGCGCCCGCGGCGGCGAGAGAAAGTCCCATCAACAGCCATTCTGTGCTTGTGTTGTGCTCTCCTTCTTTTTCTCCCGCGGCCAGCTGACTCGTCTTGCCCTCTTCCGTCAAGGCCTGGGCTTCACCGGCGAAGACCGGCTCCAGGAATTTAGTGAAGTGGTCGGAGCCTCCCAGACTGTGCGGCCAGCCCAGCCACCCGGCGCCGATGGCGCAAAATGCGAGAACAACCAACGGCATCGTCATGGACTTCGGCGACTCGTGGACGTGGTGCTCGACTTCATGGCTCATGCGGGGACGGCCATGGAAGGTCAGGAACATCAGGCGGAACATGTAAAACGCTGTCATGAGGGCGGTGGCGTAGCCGACATACCAGAGAATGCGGTAAGCGCCGCCTTCGCGCGACCACGTCTCCCACAGAATCGCGTCCTTGGAGAAAAATCCGGCGAACGGGAAGATGCCCGCGATGGCCAGCGTGGCGATGAACATGGTGCGGTGGGTGATGGGAATGCGATGACCCAGGTCGCCCATATTGCGCATGTCCTGCTCGCCGCTCATGGCGTGAATCACAGAGCCCGCGCCGAGGAAGAGCAGAGCCTTGAAGAACGCGTGGGTGAAGACGTGAAATACGGCGGCAGAAAAAGCTCCGACGCCGAGCGCCAGAAACATATACCCGAGTTGCGAAACGGTGGAGTAGGCCAGCACGCGCTTGATGTCGTTTTGCACCAGCCCGATCGAAGCGGCGAAGAGAGCAGTAAGGGCGCCCACGATGGCGACGACCAGCATCGACTTCGGGGCCAGCACAAAGAGCGCGTTTGACCGCGCGACCATGTAAACGCCCGCCGTCACCATCGTCGCGGCGTGGATTAGAGCGGAGACCGGCGTCGGGCCTTCCATCGCGTCCGGTAGCCAGACATAGAGCGGAAGCTGTGCCGACTTTCCGCAGGCGCCGACGAACAGAAGCAGCGTGGCGGCGGTAACGTAGGGATTTCCCATCAAGCTGGCAGCGTTGGTACGGGCGAAGTGCGTCACGTCGACGAATCGCAGCGATCCGCACAGCCAGGCGATGAAGAACATCCCGAGAATGAATCCCGCATCGCCGATGCGGTTGACGATAAAGGCTTTGGCGGCCGCGTCGCTCGCCGACTTGCGATGGAAGTAAAATCCGATCAGCAAATACGAACACAGTCCCACGCCTTCCCAGCCCACGAACATCAGCACGTAGTTGTTGGCCAGAATCAGCGTCAACATGGAGAACATGAAGAGGTTGAGATACCCGAAGAAGCGATAGTATCCGCCTTCATGTGCCATGTATCCGGTGGAATAAATGTGGATCAGCATGCCGACGCCGGTGACAAACAATAGCCAGATGCTGGAGAGCGGGTCGAGAAGGAAGCCAGCGTCGGCCTGAAAGGGCGCCTGACCGTCGCGGGTTGAGTAATTCATGTGCCCGGTGTCGGTGCCGAGCCAGGTGTAGAGAATTTTCTCGTAAGGCTGGTGCAGATGTTCCGGTTGAGCCGCCCAATTCGTGTACTGCAGCACCGCACCGCCGGCCATTAGAAACGCCAGAACAATGGTGCCGACGCACACCGCGCTCACCGTCGACTTCTGCAACCGGCGGCCAAAAAAGAACATGATCGCCGCACCGAAGGCGGGGAAGAGCGGGATGAGATAGATGTGGTCTAGAAATAGCATTCAGCACTCAGCATTCGGCACTCAGTTGCTCAACTGAGCACTTAGCACTTGGCAATTAGCATTTAGCCCCTTTTTTCGAACTGGGCGGGCGGCAAGAACCGCGCCTGGCTGAATGCTAAGTGCTAATTGCTAACTGCTTTCTACCACTTCAGCAAATTCACTTCGTCCACATTGACCGTCTCTTTGTTGCGGAAGAAGGCGATCAAAATTCCCAGCCCGACCGCGGCCTCGGCGGCTGCGTCAGTGATTACAAAAATTGCGAACACCTGGCCGTGCAGCGCTCCCGGACCACCCAAGTGACCGGGCATGCCTTGCCAGTAGCGCGAGAATGCCACCAAGTTGAGGTTTACCGCGTTCAGAATCAACTCAATCGACATCAGAACGACGACCACGTTCCGCCGCGTTAGCACGCCAATCACGCCCAGCAGAAACAGCGCCGCGCCCAGCACCAGGTAATGCAGCGTCGAGATGTGGAGTAGAGCGTCCATTGTGAGCTTCCAGCGTGTAGCCCTTAGCACTTGACAGTTAGCATTTAGCCCTTCTCGAGCTGCCTTTGGCACGAATCTCGCATGACTAAATGCCGAGTGCCGAGTGGCAACTGCTAACTGCTGTTTCTAAATCCTCTTCTTCGCCATCACCACCGCTCCGATGATCGCCACCAGCAGCAACAATGACGCGATCTCGAAGCTGAACATGTACGTTCCCGTGGTTCGGTCAAAGAGCAAAGCTGCTACTCTCTGCGTGTTGTCCGCTTCCACGTAAAGCGATCTGCCTTCGGGAAAGAGCGTGCTGCCCTTGGTGAAGACTGCGATGAACAATCCTCCCAGCGCGGCCGCTGCGATGATCCCTACCAGCCACTGCTTGTTGAATTGCCGCTCTTTCATGGTGCGCTCGAGATTGATCAGCATGATCACGAACAGAAACAGCACCATGATGCCGCCGGCATAAAGAATGATCTGCACGCCGGCAACAAACGGGGCGTAGAGCATCAGGTAGATCCCCGCCTGGGCCAGCAGCGTGGTGATCAACGCCAGCGCGGAGTGCACCGCATTCTTGCGCGTAATCACCAGGATGCCGCCGATCATCATGATTCCGGCCAGCAGGTAAAAGAAAAATGGCGTTG
>Ga0210388_10000440_pt1 | contig 34590 bp, 30 predicted proteins | sample IncBWC19OmetaG_FD_155485 | JGI IMG/M metagenome (GOLD analysis project Ga0210388, IMG submission 155485) | Forest soil microbial communities from Barre Woods Harvard Forest LTER site, Petersham, Massachusetts, United States - Inc-BW-C-19-O ...
CCGCGGGCAATATGGTTTCTGGTTCGGAGCAAAGTTTGGACAGAAGCCCGGCATGTGGCTTATCGATCCTGTCGGAAAAAAAATGGAGGGAGCGCCTGTTTCTTCGGAAGCGCGACGCGAATTGCTGCGGTGGTTTTCCGGAGCGGCGGCGGAAGAATCCAAATTCGATCCGCCGAAGTACGAAGGCGATGAAAGCTCGCGCAAACTGGATGCGATCTCTCTCGAGCAGCACATGATGGAGCGATACGGATTGAGCCGCGAGACAATCCGGACGTTCCTTTCGCCTGTCGAGGGAGGAGGCTCGGGCCTGGGACCAGATGCGCTCTCCGCGTTCTGCGAATATGCGGCAGATCTGCTGCATCCATGGGACGACGGATCTGGCGATCCGGTGCAAATGTTTCCCGGAGGAAATACAACTATCGCGCGTCTGATGGCCAAAGCGCTGCTTCCCGCTTCGATTGATGGACCGGCAACCGTTGAAGGAGTGAGCCGCGGCGCTGTGAATTTTGCGGCGCTCGATGTAGCCGGGTCGAAAGTTCGACTGCGGCTCTCTTCGACGGCAGTTTCCGTGCAGCACGATGGCGATCCGGCGAAAGCAAGTTCCCTTTCGATCGCATATGCCAAGGACGGAAAAGTTTTTCGCGTGAAGGCGCGCTCGGCTGTGATGGCGGGAGGAAGCTGGACGGCGAAACACATCATCAAGGATTTGGGCGAGACGCAGCGCAACGCCTACGCGCAGTTTTACCGGTCGCCTTGCATGATGGCGAATGTTGCGGTGCGCAACTGGCGATTTTTGCAGAAGATGGGAATTACTGGGTGCCGCTGGTTTGATGGAGTTGGCAATTATTTTGACGTGCGCCGGTTGGCGGTGTGCGGCGGCGTTGCGCCAACGATAAGTCCGGATGAGCCCATTGTTTTGAGCTTGAAAGTTCTTTATTCCTATCCAGGTGACTCGACGGAAAACCAGGGACATCGCGGACGCGGCGAGATGATCACTACGTCGTTCCGCGAGTACGAGCGACGCATCCGGCAGCAGCTCACGGAAATGTTTGGTAGCGCGGGGTTTGACGCGGAGCGCGATATCGCGGGAATTGTTTTGAATCGGTGGGGGCACGCGTATCTCAATCCGCAGCCTGGATTTTTCTTCGGTAAAGACGGCAAGCCTGCGCCCCGTGACGTTCTGCGCAGCGCGCCGTTCGGCCGAATCGCTTTCGCGAATACGGATTTGGCGGGCGCGATGGATCATCGTTACTCGATCCTGGAAGCACATCGGGCGGTAGGGCAGCTGTTGGAGCAGGTTGTTACTTGAGAAGAAGTGGCGAGTGATACGTGGCGAGTGGCGAGGGAGTCCCCCACCCCCGGGGTGTCCGCGAGTTATCAAGTAAACGCATGAAAGGAATCGAGTTGCGGTGTTTCCTGCGTGTGCGCAGACGTTCGGCTGTGGAAATCGCGGGAAGAGTTTGGGACGGACTTCCATTTGCTTTCGGGGTGTGTGCTGGCTAAGGGGGTACACCCCATGGGTGACGGAAAGTGTGCGGAAGTGCGCGATGGAATTGAGGTTATGGCGGATGCTGCGTGACCAGCAGAGCGATTCGTGAGCAGTGACGAGTTGTAAACCTTTGGTGCGAAAAGGAGGGAGGCCCTCCCGCAGTTTTTTGTAAACGTTGATTCTGGAGGAGTTGAAGTGGAGCGGAATCAACACTTCTGCAAGTGTTGATTCTGAACGGCTTAGGAAAAGGCCCGTATTATAAAATGGTAACCTAGGTGGGACGGAAGATTTTGTTGGAATTTTAGGGACCGCGCGGCGGAGGCGCATAGCTCGCGGAAGCAAAGGCAGTTCCTGCGCCCCCGATAGGCACCTAATATATAACGCTTTAGTATTTATTGTCAAGTATAAATTATAAGTTGTTAGTTCGGTGGGAGTTGGCGGAAGGCTAGCTGCTAATAACAGCTGCCCAGGAAACAAGCAGAACCCGTAAACCTAATACTGAAGAGGAAAACCCACCTTTTCAAAAACCCGAAGAGGTGGGGCGTCGAGGCTCTTCGGCACTCGGCCGCCGCTAGAAGGGCAACGATATACTTCACACACAAGATGTGTTATTCCCCATCGAGAAGGGCCCTATCTCTTCCCGGATGGGCACAGTTCTCTCATCCTATGACCCTCGATAACGGTATTGGTTACGATTATTCCGCTCACGTAAGCTACAGAGAACGGAGTGCAATAAAGATTGCTAAAGTTATCCTCGTAAGAAATTCTTCCGAACACGAGAATCTTTTCGCTGCCGTCCCTTAGCCAGTTGGGATTCCGGGATGCCAGCAGTTTCAATGGAAAAAGTGTTCTTTACGGATACAGCATTTGTGTGGAGCTCGTCTCCGGGGCCATAACTGTGCTTCCCAAGTCATCTTTAGCCATAGGTTCTATTCTGAATTCAGGCAACTGAGATTCAAAAAGAACATGGCGATGGAGGATGACGTTCAACGCCGTGGATTTCCCTACATTTTTGTAGGGAATATTGAACACAGCGGGCTGCCCTTTCTGGAGCGGCCCAGGATTCTTGGTGTCGAAGCTGAGAGTCTCGAATTTAAGGATACCGATGTAGGGTCGTTGTTCCGCTTGAAAATTCTCAATCGTTTTGTCGAGGGTTATTTGGGCGATTTTGGTAGCGTGGCGGGTTTCGAGAAGAATGCAAACAGTCGCAATGAAATAGGCGGCGCTTATGAACGCCGCGATCTTTGCCACAAGCAAACTGCTTCTCTCATACGCATGGGTTTGATTTTTGTGGGAGTTATCCTCTGTGCGTTCGGTACGGTGCTCTTTAGCAGAATTTTCAGTTCCGTGTACCTCAACGGTGCCGTTGACCTTGATCTCGCCAGTTACAGAGCATTTGCTGCTTGCCTTATCGTGGTCATGGGAGGGCTTTTCATCGCGCAATTTTTTCTCCAGTAGCTTTGCATTCTTGAGTTTGGTTCTTCTTTTAGACATATAAAGGGACTGTCTTGAAAAAAGAGTATATAGAAGGAAAGGAAGCAACGGAACGATTTGAAAAGGCGATGACCACTCCGTTCCGTGCTCCCATGCCGCGGAAACACAAACCAAAGAAAAGGGCCAAACAAGGCAAGGATTAGGGCGCTTTATGGCAGCCGCGTCCCTGCCTCTTCGTGGTGCAGCGAGTCGGTGCCTTTGCCAGTGAGTTCTTGATAGGTGATACGACGACCAGCGATATGAGGCATAGCCCTTGTAATTCACCATGGGATGAAGAGCGAAGGTGCACTGCTCTTCGTTAAACCTCGCCGACACGTCCTATTTAAAATTTATTTCGCCGCCGCGTCCGACGTGCGGATCGGGAAATTTGTGGGCGATGTGGGTGGGAGACGGGTGATTCACTTTGGAGGGTCTTCCTTCTGTTTGAAGGCGGGCGTGGGCTTCAGGCCACGATGGGAGGACGGCGGCTTCCTGGGTCCAATGAACGAGGGCGGCTTCATCGCACCAGTGAAGGAGTTTGCGCATGGCGCGGCCATGGACTCCGGCCAGCATGAATCGCTTCATCTCCACGTCGGAGGTCCAGAGGGTTGCGGTCCAGAAGGTGTGATGACGGTCGCGCAGTAACCTGGTGGCGAGATTGCCCTCGGAGCGCGCGGCCTGCCGCGTGGATCGCAGGGCATAGAAAAAGAAACCCGGCAGAAATCGCCAGGAGCGGACACGAAGACGGGTGATAGATACAAGCGGCATGTTCGTCAGCCGAGATTACCAGACGACTAGTCAAAAAGACGAAGGGCTCTCTGTGAGGAGAGCCCTTCCCTAAACAGAATCAGCCCGACTTGAAAACGGCGTCAGGTCCGCACGGTTATTTGTCGCGAAGCGTGTTGGGAGTCCCGATGCCGGTGCACGCGTCATAGCCGAGAAATGAGAAGACGGCGTGTTCGCCGCACGTGCCGTAAACGATGTCGTTGAAGGAACCGCCGAAGATGTGGTTGTAGAGTTCGCGGTTTTCGTCCTGACTGGAACTGCGGAAGCTGCCGGCGGCGTTGACGATACCAGCGAGGGATGGTGAAGAAACACTGGTGCCACCGACGACGAACCAGCCCGTCCCAAAAACCGGATTGCTATCCCATACCCAGACCCCTGTTGCCGGATTGGCGTCGAAGGAAAGGTCCGGAGTTCCGCGAGAGTTACCGACGATAAAACGGACGCCGTCCTGGAACGCAGGGCGAGGCTCAATAAGGCTGGAGCCCCCGCCGGCGTCTTGCCAAGTGTTCTCAATAATGAAGTTACCCGTGTTCGTGCTGCGCGAGATACTCGTGCCGCCCGCCGAGACGACGTTCGGAGAAACGCTCGGGTATTCGGTTCCGGGGCTGTCGCCCGAAGAAGCAAAGAAGACGACGCCGGGGAAAACGAAAACGGGGTCGAAAACGGTTTCGGGGAAGGAATTATTCTGGAGCGACGGGCCGAATTCGCCAGTTCCAAAGCTCATGGAAACCTCCCCGCCGCCGGCGGCCGCTACAAGACTGGCGCCAAGCCGAGCAGCGTCAAACAGGTTGACGAGGCCATTGTCTGGGGCCTCGATCAGAAAGAGCTTGGCTTGCGGAGCCATGGCGTGAGCCCATTGCAGGTCCAAAGCAGTTTCGATGTGAAAACCACCGGTGGGATCCAGCCCAGGCTCCGTGCCGGTGAGGTATGTCACAGTCAAATTCGCGTGGGGCAGCCCAAATTGTGCAGAGAAAATTGCGAGATCCGCGGCAGCCGTGGGATCGTCAAAGCCCTCGATCAGGGCAATCGCTCCAGCACCCTTGCCGACATTAGGATTCTCAGTGGTGACGTCCGGATTGCAGCCTGGCACCTCGCGTTGAACGAGGTGATAGATACAACCAATCGAAGCTGGGGTCTCAAAGAAGGCACCTGGGAACGGCTCTAGTTCGTTGGGCCGGGCTGCGGGACCGAAGTTCATTCCAACCGGCGGAACGAACAGGCGGAGATGCGTGTGGGCTTTCACTCCGGCATCACCTGGCTGAGCAATGCTGGATTTGGGAACCATGACGCGCCCCCCGGTTGTTGGGCTTGGAGCCTGCTGCGCAGAACTAAGCCCCGCGGATAACAAGAGAGCGACTGCGCCTGCAAATACATATGCAACTGGCTTTCCGATCATTGAGATCACCCCTTACACAGTCTCCGAATCGAGCCCGAAGACAGTGCGCTCGATACTATTCCGTGGATGGGGAAAGTCAATCCTCTTAGCGAATTTTCATGTTTCAGTAATAACGAGGCAAGAAAGGACCTTGGCTACCGCAGACAGGAGATTATCCAGGAATTCTGCCGAGCCTTCAGCGTTCGCGGCGGAGTTGTTCGAGCCAGCGGGAGAGAGTGGAGTTGGAGGCGGATTCGATGTCGAGGAATTCGAGGCCCATGCCGATGCGGGGCTTAACAATGCGGACCATGGCGAGGGCCTGAACGGTTTCGCCTTTGCGGGTGAGGGTGACACGAGTCCGAGACTTTACGGCGAGGGGCTTGCTCGTGCAGACGAAACAGCCGCCGAGAGAGAGGTCCGAGGTAATACCATCGCAGCGGAGGCCGGATTCGAGGTCGAGGACCTCCGCGTCGGCGGCAAAAGGAAAACGGATAGCGTAGCGGCGGTCGCGCAGGCTAACTTTGTGCGACACCCCATCGGCGGTTCGGTCGTTCATGGTGATAACGTTGCCCACTGTCAGTTAAACTGGGGAAGAGAGAGTCAGGAATGACCGTCAGAGCGTTCCCCTGCTACCTAACAAGGGTGCCAGAGAAGGCGAAAAATGGGGGAAATTGCGCGCGGGAGTTGAGCGAAAAAGGCAACAGGGCGGGGTACACGACAGAGCTTTTCCAAGCTGGACTGAGAGGGGCGCGAGATATTAGTTGGTACGACAAGGGACGTGACGCGGGCGCAAGCGTGGCGTAATGGGGTGCTAATCTGGGATGGTAGATTTCTCCTATGCTAAACGAGACCATGCGCAGCGACGGACTTCGGCAGAGCGACCGGGTGAGTTTCCGGATGCCCGTAGAGGCATCCTGGACAACAAGCGCGGGAGAGGCGGTGAAGCACATCGCGGAGACGCTTCTGGTCAGCCGCAATGGTGGAGTACTTCGGCTTGATGAAAAACTGACGACAGGACAGGAAATTACGCTCCGACGGATGGAAGGCGACTTGGTGAAGACGGCGCGTGCGCGCGTGATGGCGGAAATCGATCAGGAGCCCGACGGATTTTTGTATGCGATTCAGATCACGGAGCCGAGAGCGGATTTCTGGGACATCGACTTCCCTGCTCCGTACAAGGCGGATGAAGCGCTGGCGAGATTGTTGATGGAGTGCGGATTTTGCCAGAGGCGCGAAGTGGTTTACTTAAATGAGATGGAGTTGAAGTCGTTCGAAGTGCGGAAATGCGTGGCGCGGCTTTGCAAGCATTGCGATACGCCTTCGATTTGGATCGAGGCGCAGTCGGAAATGAAGACAGCGGAACGGGGCGCCGGGCATCCGCAGTCGGTTGAAGAGCGCATGATACCGCGGCGGAACCGGACGCGAGTGAAGGCGCGGGTTTTGGCGTGTATCCGGAGACGTGGATTTCAGGAGGAAGTGGCGGTTTGCGAGGATTTGTCGAAGGGCGGGTTGAGTTTCCGGAGTAGGAACGAGTATCCAGAGGGATCGAGGGTGGAAGTGGCGGTGCCGTTTACGCCGGGTAGTGGCGCGATTTTTGTGCCGATACGGATCGTGTTTTCGCAGGCGATTCCCGCGGCGGGTTTGTATAGGCATGGAGCGGCTTATATTCGACCGCCTAGTGATTCGGCGGATTGACGACAGAGTTTTTGATTTTTGTATGAAGAGTTTGTGAAGTCCGGGCAGTCCTGCAACATCCTTAAAATCAAAAATAGAATCTGCGACGCGCCTGGAGCGTGCTGAAGCATCAGTTCCGGGCAAAAACGGGCACGGCCCTTCGAAGCTCAGGGTAAACGTGCCGTGCCCCTACGAGATTAATCCATTACGTTGGCGATGTCGCGGTCGTGGCGGCGGCGGTGGAGATAGTGCATGGAAATGTTGAGATAGGCTTGGCCGCACGGAGTTTCAATGGCTATAACCATCGCTTCGGTGTCCTGGCTGCCGGAAAGGCCCTCTTCGTTCATGTGCATTTCTGGCGGGAAGACTTTGAAGCGAAAGCCCTGGTCGTTGAGAAGAGTCACGGAATTGCCGATCACCATGTTGGCCAGTTCGCAGACGGTTTCGCGGACAACTTGCTCGCTGCTGGGGACTTCTTCGCCGGCGAGATGGCTGGCGACTTTCATGGCGACTTCGGGTGAAAGATCGAGGATGACGCGACCTTCGATGTCGCCTTTGATGGCGATGAGCGCAGCAACACCTTTGCGACGATAGGTATTTTCGTCCATTGAGAGGTCGAGGATTTTCGTCGGCGCCTGGAGCGATTCGGCGAAGACAGCGTCGGCGGCGTTGATGAACGGCTGTATGAGTTCCATTCTCATGCGCGGTGCTCTCCTGCGAATGCGACGGGCGCGCCTGCGGCGTTGGGATCATCACTGAGAACATAACGGAGAATTTCGTAAAGGACTTCGGGCTTGACGGGTTTTTGCACGAAGTGTTTCGCGCCCTTCTGGAGCGCGGCCAGAATGTTCTCCTGGTAACCCACCGATGAGACCATGACGATGCGCGCTTCGCCATGCTGGCGAACGATGCGCTCGACGGCCTCGATGCCTTCCATCTGCGGCATGGTGATATCCATGAGCACGATGTCTGGCTTGGTGCGATTGAACTCCGCAATGGCGGTCAGGCCGTCGCCGGCTTCTCCGGCGACTTCGCCGCCGAACATCTCAATCATCTTTATGATGTTCTTGCGGGCGAAGACGGAGTCGTCCACCACAAGATAGCGAACAGGTTGGTTGTCTTTTCGTAACAGAGCGGCGAATTGTTGCATAGCCTTCTCCTTCTCCCGGCACGGTCTTAGGTGCGATGGGAAGAAACGGGTGTCCTTTCGGATTTCTCGTGCTTATCGTTATTTTCGTTCTTGTCGAATTTTTCAGCGCCGGAGCGGTCTCCGCCGTAGTTTTGAACCAGGAACGCGGCGATGCCTTCCAGCGGAATCACTTTGTCGGCGTAACCCTTTGAAATGGCTGCGCGGGGCATGCCGCTGACCACGCACGTGTCTTCGCTCTGCGCGATGGTCACCCCGCCGGCAGCTTTGAGCGCGCCGAGCCCTTCGGCGCCATCTTCACCCATGCCGGTCATCAAGAGGCCGACAGCGGTGGGACCAAATTGCTGGGCGACAGAATGAAAGAGAACATCGGCCGATGGGCGGTGACCATTTACGGGCGAGCCGTCGGACAACACGGCCATGTCTCCGCGTGGCATGCGCCGAACCATGATGTGGCGATTGCCGGGGCAAATCAAAACGCGGCCGGCAACGAGGAGATCGCCGGAGCGCGCTTCCTGCACTTCGATAGGGCAGCATTCATCAAGGCGCTTCGCGAACATTTCCGTGAAGCCTTCAGGCATGTGCTGAACGATGAGGATGCTTGCCGGGAAATCCGCGGGAATCTGCGAAAGAACATATTGGAGAGCGTTCGGGCCACCAGTGGAAATGCCGATAGCGATGATACGGTTCGGGGGAAGCGCCGAATGATTTTTCTTTTTTCCCTTGGGAGGATCGTCGGAAACGACGGCGGCGGGCAATTTGCGTCCGGCGGCGCGCTTGGCGACTTTGATTTTTTCGATCAGCTGATCAGCGACGGATTCGAGATGCCCAGCGGCGGCGTCCTGCGGCTTCTGGACAAAATCGATGGCGCCGAGAGCGAGTGCTTTCAGAGTGGCGTAGCCGCCCTCTTTCGAATGGGTGCTGAAAAGAACGACGGGCATGGGAGCGCGCCGCATGATGAGACGGAGAGTTTCCATGCCGTCCATGCGAGGCATTTCGAGATCGAGGGTGACGACGTCGGGATGCAGCTCTTCGATTTTTTTCAGGGCGAAAGCGCCGTCCATGGCCGTGCCGACGACTTCGATGGAAGGGTCGCGGGCGAGGACCGCCGGAATAAGTTTCCGCATGAGGGCGGAATCATCAACGACGAGAACACGGATGCGCGCGCTCATGCGATGGCTCCCAGAGGAACGGCGCGTGAGAGGCGCGAAAGGACAGCCGGCACATTGAGGATGAGTACGACAGTGCCATCGCCGAGAATCGAGGCGCCACTCACGAGATCGCTGGTGATGATGTCGCTCGGCAGAGCCTTGATGACCAGCTCTTCTTCGCCGACCATGCTGTCCACCACGAGGCCGAAACGTTTTTCGGCTGCGCCTATCACAATGACGAAGTGTTTCTTTTTCGCGGGCTCGGTATCGATCGAGTGAAGCCGGCTGAGATGTTCGAGCCGGACTAGGGTGAGAATCTGGTCGCGGAGCCGGAGCACTTCGCGCTGGTCGATGCGATGAATTTCCTGTTCGTTAATGCGAGAGATCTCGACGACGGATGAGAGTGGGACGGCAAAGAGTCGGCCCCCAACGCGGAAGAGCAGCGTCTGAATGCTTGCGAGGGTCAACGGGGCTCGGAGTTGAAACGTCGTGCCGCGCGTTTTTTCTGTGGAGATGTGTACCGTGCCTTTTAGTTTGTCCAACACACTGCGCACGACGTCCATGCCTACGCCACGGCCGGAAACTTCTGTGATCTCGGTAGCGGTGCTGAAACCAGCCTCGAAAATAAGGTTGAGAGCTTCAGAGTCGGTGAGGCGCGCGGCTTCTTCGGGCTTGACGATTCCCTGCTTCACGGCTTGTTGCCGGACATGCACTGGATCGATGCCGCGGCCATCATCACGGACTTCGATGACGACCTGCGTGCCTTGATGATACGCCTTGAGATAAACAGTGCCGCGCGCGGGCTTGCCTGCAGTGAGCCGTTCGTCGGCGGGCTCGATACCGTGGTCAACAGCGTTGCGCACAAGATGCATCAGCGGCTCGCCGAGCGAGTCCAGAATGCTTTTATCGAGATCGGTATGCTGGCCGGAGATGTCCAGAGCCACGTCTTTGCCGCATTGCTTGGCGACGTCGCGCACGACGCGAGGAAAGCGGCGGAAAAGCTGCTCGACCGGCACCATTCTAATTTTGAGGACACACTTGTGGAGTTCGTCTAGCACGCGAGATTGAAAGCCCATGGCATCGGCAAGCTTTGCGCGGAGCGGATCACGCGCGTGGCGCTGGTCAAATTCTGTGAGCGCGCGATGAAGCATGGATTTGCCGATGATTAATTCGCCCACGAGGTTCATGACGGCATCAATGCGACTCGCATCGACGCGAAGAGTGCTTTCGGCAACGGTGGCAACCGCGGAGGCAGCTTGGCCGGATTTGGCCGCATCGCTGGTGTCACCATTCTCTACGGGGGTGGCAACAACTTGCGCCGCCTGGGCGTCCAGTAAATCGCCGAGTAGCTCATGCTCGGGCGTCAGGACGTTAGCAGCGCGCTCGATGCGAACGTCGGTCACGATGCTTGGAATGCGACAGCGTTTTTTGATGGCTTCTTCGGTCTGCGTGCTGGCAATGGCAGCCTCAACGATTTCAACCGTTGCGGCGGCGAGATTGTCTTCTGGACGCAGAGCGATCAAAGTGCCGCAGCCATGAAGGACGTTTCGAATGAGCTGAAAGGCAGCGGCACGCATGAGGCTATCTGGATCGATGCGCAGCGCGACGTTGTAAACGGTTTCGCCGCGGTGAACGGCCTCGGAAATCATGAGCTGTTCGTATTCGGTCCACGCAAAAGTCGCGGGAACGGCGGCAGGCGGTTGCGGAGCCTCGACGCGCGTGTTGGCGACATCAACCAGCAGTCCGCGGATCAGGGCGCGCAACTTTTCAAGCGATGGAAGCTTCTTCCCACGCTGGTAGGAAGAAAGCATCGCTTCAAACGAATCGGCTGCAGCGAGGACGACCTCTGCGAATCTCGAGCCGTATTTCTGCGCGACTTGGGGAGTGAGAATATCTTCGAGCTCGTGGGCCAGTTCGCTTAGCTTGTTAAAACCACATGCAGCCGAATCACCCTTGAGCGTATGCACGGCGCGGCGGACGCGACGAATCACTTCCTCGTCGGCAGGATGCGCCTCGAGTTCAAGCCCGGCTTCATTGAGCGATTGCAGCAGCTCATTCGCGCTTTCGAAGAAGATAGCGCGAAGCTCGGGGTTGCGATCTTCAGGAGGCCTGCTCAAGAATTCGCCTCCACGCGTTGGTACGCAGTTCCATTGTTCAGGTGCACCATGCGGAATTTCTGCGTCAAGCCAAAAAGACTCTCCGCATGCCCGACGAAAAGATACCCACCGGGATTCAAGCAATGCCAAAACTTTTCGATCAAGCGCTTTTGCTCGGCTTCGTCAAAATAAATCATGACGTTGCGGCAAAGGATGATGTCGTTGCGGCGCGGCAAAAATTCAGTCTTGAGATTGTGAAAGTCGAACTGGACGAGTTGTTTTAACTGCGGCTTGATGCCGTATTTGTCGCCGGACTTCTCGAAGTAGCGCAGGCGGCAAGTGTAGTCCACCGGCTCCATTTGCTGCTCGGTGTAGACGCCTTCCTGGCCAACGCGGAGACTGGCGTAGCTGATGTCCGAAGCGACGATTTCCAGCTTCCAGGGCGGAGGAATCAGCGGCTTGGGAGACGGCATATCGAAAGGAAGCGGATTGCGCAAATAGTAGTAAGCCAAAGCGTCGCAGATCAAAATCGCGACAGAGTAAGGCTCCTGACCAGCGGAGCATCCTGCGCTCCACACGCGAAGATTCCAATCTCGGCGTTCCTGCTTTTTTCGCAGCAAATCTTCAAGAACAGTTTTCTGCAGAAGCTCGAGCTGTGGCTTGTTTCGAAAGAAGCTGGTCTCGTTGACGGTGAGATTCTCGAGCAGCAGAGCGAGCTCGGCGCGGCCCTCGCGGCTGGTCAGCAGACGGTAGTAGCTATAGAAGGAATCGAGCTGACAGACCTTAAGCCTTCGCTGGAGGCGGTCTTTCAAGAAATGCGAACGGCGTTCGTCGAAGAACATGCCGCATTCCTGATAGACCAGCGTCTGCAATAACTTCAGTTCAGCTTCTGTAAGTTGAATCTGGGCAGTTATCGTTCCCATGAAATAAGCGGCAGTCCGGCATTTCGGCGGTCCCCGATGCAATTGGGGGCAGCTTTACTTTGCAGTGGCGACGGTTTCCGCGGCCTCCTCGAGTCGTTTGAGCTCCGGCCGATGCAAAAGCTTGGAAATATCCAGCAAAATGATGAGACGTCCTTTTAATTTGCCAACTCCGGTGACGTATCCGGATTCGCCATCGGCAAAAACGGAGCCTGGAGCTTCAATTTCGGATGGCGGAATCTTCAAAACTTCGGAAGCGGAATTGACAATGAGGCCAAGCAGCTTGTTATCCAGTTCCACAACTAAAATGCGGTTCTTTTTGTCCGAAGTAATCTCCGTGTGGCCAAACCGTTTGCGCAGATCCATCACGGGGATAATTTTTCCGCGCAAATTGATTACGCCTTCGACGGTATCGGGCGCACTCGGGACGGCCGTGATTTCCGGAACGCGGACAATCTCGCGCACAGCGCCAATACGCACACCGTACGTTTCATTTCCGATACGGAAACCGACGATTTGTAATTCCTTTTCCATCAAGCGATCTCCGACTCCTTAGGAACGCACGAGCTCGGCATATTCCGACTCTCGTTCACGGCCGGAACCTTGATTCTGGTGCCCGCGACGTTGTCCGCCTTGTCCTTGTTCTGAATGGCGGCCGCGACCTTGGCCCGGGCCCTGTGCGGAACGGTCAAGGACGAAGCGGTCCATGCTATCGAGTAAGTTACGGGAAAGTTTGAGCATCTGCTCAGCGGCGGCGGAGAGTTCGGTGGAACTGGATGCCGATTGCTGCACCAGCTCGCGCATTTTGTCCATGGCGCGGACGACAGCTTGCGCGCCTGAAGCTTGCTCTTCTACAGCGGAGTTAATCTCCTGCGTGATTTCGGTAAGGCGGCTGGTGGCCTTCGCGATTTGCGAAGAACCGACGGATTGTTCGTTGGTAGCTGCGCCGATTTCCTGGGAGAACTTGTAAACTTCGGTGACGACGTTGGAAATTTTGTGCAAGGCTGTGCCGAGTTCATTGCCGAGGCTCAAGCCCTCTTCCACGATGCGCGTGCTGCGCTCCATGTTTTCGACGGCTTGGCGCGCTTCGCGCTGGATGCTTTGAATCAGATCGGCAATTTCCTTTGTGGATTGCGTCGATTTTTCGGCCAGCTTGCGAACTTCGTCGGCGACGACAGCGAAGCCCAAACCGTGCTCGCCCGCACGGGCAGCTTCGATGGCGGCGTTCAAAGCGAGAAGGTTGGTTTGTTCGGCAAGATCATCAATAACTTCAATGATTTTGCCGATGTCGTCGGCGCGATGGCCGAGAATATTGATGATTTCGGCGGAGGATTGAATCGCTTTGTTGGTGCGATTTAGGCCGTCGGTGGCTTTTTCCATGGTCTGGATGCCGGTGACGACTTCTTCGCGAGAGCGGTTGGCGATATCGAGGAGAACTTTGGCGGTGTCCGCGACGCGCTGAATGGAAGTGACCATCTGATCGATGGAAGCGGACGTTTCCGCAACGCTGGAAGCCTGTACTTGCGTGTTCTTCACCACGTTTTGAACGTTGATGCTCATTTCGTGCATAGTGCTGGTGACTTCTTCAATGGCGGAAGAGGCCTGGACACTGACCTTCGCGGATTCATCGGCCGCGCCCGCAACCTGATTGGAGCCTGCGGAGACTTGTCCAGCGGAATCGCGTGTGGTGCGAACAAGTTCCTGGAGACCGTGGGACATGCGCAAGAACGCGTTGCCTAGAGTGTCGCGCTTGGATCGCGGAACAACTTCCACGGTAAGGTCGCCTTCGGCAACAGCCATGGAGACGTTAGCCATTTCTTTCAAATAGGCGACCATGTTGTTGAAAGTAGTAGCCAAGGCCCCTATTTCGTCATTGCGATGAATGTCGATGTTCTGATCGAGGTCGCCGGAGTCGCCAATTTCGCGCGCGACGGTGATGAGGTGGGTGAGCGGCTCGCTGATGGACTTGGCGGTCTTGAGGGCCGCGAAGATGCCGACGAGACAGGCGGCAAGTGTGCCAAAGGTAGTAAAGCCGAAACTGATATAACTGGCGCGTTCGGCCGACTTCGACGTTTCATCCAGGGACTTGGTGATGTCCGAGCTGGTTTGATCGAGGACAACGGAGGATTTTGTAAGCCAGGATGCCGGATCCTTCTGCAAATAGAAGATTTGAAGGTCGGACACGGTAGCGTCACCGGAATCGACCTGGTGGCGCTTGGCGAGAAGCGGCTTGGCAAAATTGTCGGCCCAGCTTGCTTCGGTGCTTTCGACCTGAATAAGGGCGGTCTTCACGCTGTCACTCGTGGTTTGCGATTGACCGCGCTTGATCAAGTCGTTGATGTCGGTGAAGCCCTTGTTGACCTTTTCTTCGTCGCGCGGGTCGCCGCTGAGGAGGAAATTGTCCATGTTGTGCCGGTTCAACATGATCTGGTAGCGCACCGACTCGATGGTACGCACGTTTTCGAGCGCGGCCGTCGCGTCTTTGCGGGCGGTCTGTTCCCGGTACCCCGCGCCGATGTTGATGAAGAACAGCAAACCTAAAATTATCAGGATTGCCCCAAACCCTAAGTAAAGCCTTTTCCCGATCGTCATTGCCAAATGCCTCCACTCACCCCGGCGACGCGATTTGGTGTAAACCGCTCCTGCCGTTTTCTGCGATTCCCTTAATTTGCCCCGGCGTTGAACTCAAATTCGACGATCTGCGTGGTTTCTTCCGGCGCAGCCGCAAATTTCCACTCCTTCACCGCATCCTGGCAGGCTTGAACAAGCAGCGGATGACCGCCAATCACGCGAGTGCTCTTGACACGGCCGTCCGGCGTAATCACAACTTCAATTTTGACCTTGCCGGAAACGCTCATGCGCTTGGCAAGCTCCGGATAGGCGGGAGAAACCTTGGACTTGACCTTGCGCTTTCCTTCGTCCGTCGTACCTATTTGCGCCAAAGCGGCGCTCCCCAAGCACAAGCCAACCGCAGCGACGGCGGCTCCACGCACAAACCTTCTCCATCTCCACTCGGACCTCATTGACACCACCCCTCTCATGAATAGGGAAACCCCGCGGTAGAGAAGGCACGTCGGGTGCCACCGCGGGAATCGCTTGATAGGAGGTGAGGCAAGAACGGGAGAGAGCAGCAAGTGGCGTAGAATGAGGAGTTAGTAAGATTTCATGGCGCGAAGAGCAATGTTGACGAAGAGCGGACGTGTCTCAGTTGTTGTGATGTGTTTGCTTTGAGGTCTCAGGCTGAGACGATATCGACTTAATCGAAGCGGCAAGAGTGGACGATTCGGCAACGCGAGTGAGAACGGCGATTGACTCAGAATGAGAATGGTCGTTAGGGTGTTAGTGAACGCTTGAAATCAACTTGAGACGCGCGTCCACCCCCTAACCCGAGATGCGACAAACGAAACCTATCCGGCCTCGGCATTTAACGACTCGTTTGAATAAAGCTGCCGCTGTGCCTCCCTCCTCAAAGCAGGCGGACGAATTGATGGAGTTGGCGGTGGATGCCGCGCAGTCGCGGCAACTTCCGGAATTCCTGGAGCGGTTCGCGCGGCGCGCGGCGCGGATGCTCGATTCGGCGTGGGGCGGGGTGGCCGTATTCCGCGGACGTGAGACTGACCTCTATTCCGCAAGCGATAACGAAGAAGCGATAAGCGGCGCGCTGAAGAGCTGGATTATCTCGTCTGCACGTGAAAATCGCGTTGCTGCAATTGTAAGAGCGCTGCCGGCAGGCGAGGCCGGGCCGTTGGAAGGCAGCGTTGCCGCGACCAACGCGGTGTTTGTGCCGGTGAGCGCGAGCGATGGAGAACGGCTTGGGATGTTGTGCTTGTTGCGGCGGCGAAAGAGTTTGGACGCCAAAGAGAAGAAGCTGCTGCACGCTTTGGCGAGCCACGCGGCGCTGTCGCTGGAAAATTTCAGGCGGTTCTCGCAGCTGGAGAAGTCGAAGCGGCAGTGGGTCGAAGATATAGACGCGATCAGCGATTACATTGTGGTGCACGACCGCGCGTGGAAAATTCTCCGGACGAATCGTTCGCTGGCGTCGCACCTCGGGGTACCGCCTGTAGCCCTGGTGGGCGAGGCGATGAGCGGGCTGCGCCAAATCGCGGAAACGGGCAGCGACCTTCCCTGCCCCTTTTGCCGCGATACGCAGAGGCCTCGCGAAGAATACGTGGCAGCATCGGCGGAGCGCATCTTTTTGGTGTCGACTTCGCGCGCGCCGGGAGTAGTCGAAGACGATACGCGAACTATCCACGTCCTGAAGGACATTACGGATCGGCGCGAAGCAGAGCGAAAGTATCGCGAGCTTTTTGACAGTATTCAGGAAGGACTATTCTTTGCGACGCCTGACGGGCGATTCCTCGATGTGAATGACGCCATGGTGCGCATGCTGGGCTATGCTTCGCGCGAGGAAATGCTGAGCTCTGATGTAAGTCCGCATCTTTATCCTGCGCCGGCGGCCCGGGAACGGTTTCTGCAGGGACTAGCCGAGCGCGGCGTACTACGGAATTACGAAGAGACGCTTCGACGCAAAGATGGCGCCCTGCTCCATACGCTGCAAAACATTACGGCGGTGCGCGACGCACAAGGTCGCATCGCACAGATTCGCGGGTTGATGCTGGATGTGACGGAGCAGAAGTCGTTTCAATCGCAGCTGCAGCGGGAGCGCGACTTCAACCAGAAGATTTTGAATACCACGCAGAGCATGATTCTGGTTTTGGATACGGCAGGTCTCATCAGCTACGCCAACCGCCGGTGTTACGAAGCGGGCTACCGGGAAAATGAGCTGATCGGGCACCGGCTCGTGGATTGGGTAGAACCATCTCACCGAAACGATTTCGAAGCGGCGCTCGAGACTACAGCAAACGGCCAGCAGGTGGAGAACCTGGAGTTGCAGGTGAGGCGAAGCGACGGAACGATGGGACACTTTTCCATCAGCCTGAGCCCGATGCGCGATGAGCAGAGCGCGGTGAACAATCTGGTCGTGGTGATGACGGACATAACGGATGCGGTCCTGCTCCAGGCCAAGCTAGCGCACTCCGAAAGAATGGCGACGATTGGACGATTGGTTTCGGGCGTGGCGCATGAAGTGAACAATCCGCTTGCAGCCATTCTGGGATTCACGGACTTGTTGCTGGAGAATCCGGACGTGCCAGTTTCCGCACGCGAAGATTTGCAGATTATTTTGCAAGAGACGCAGAGAACCAAGGATATCGTGCAGGATTTGTTGAGTTTCGCACGGCAGCGACCGGTGCAACGCGAACCCGTGCAGGTGAATACCGTGTTGCGGCAAACGATCAAGCTGCGCAGCTATGATTTTGCGAGCCATGGCGTCGAGGTGAGTGAGAAATTCGACGAGTCGCTCGAGCCCGCGCTAGGTGACGCTCAGCAACTTCAACAAGTTTTCTTGAATATTCTCAATAATGCTTACGACGCGGTGCAAGAATCGGGGCGGCGCGGGCGTATTTCGATTAGCACGGAGCGGGACGGGAATACCGTCCAGGTAGTGGTCACGGACAACGGTACGGGAATCGCCGATCCACAGCATATATTTGACCCGTTTTATACAACTAAACAGCCGGGCAAAGGTACGGGACTGGGACTTAGCATTTGCTACGGGATCGTGCGGGCGCATGGCGGCGAGATTCAGTGCTGGAACAATATGGAAAGCGACGGGAGCACGTTTGTTGTTCGAATCCCCATCGCTGCGGAGCAGTTGCCGGCTTTGGCCGCAAAAGAGGCCGGAAGATGACCTTGCAAGCGGCGGTTAGCCAGACCGCGCCGATTCTGTTGATTGAGGATGAGCCCTCCGTGATTGCCTTTCTGAAAGCAGCGCTTGAGAGGAAAGGATACACCGTCGTGAACGCGTCATCGGGCGCAGGGGTTTTGCAGCAACTAGCTGGCGGAAAATATGGCGGAGTGATCTCCGATATTCGCATGCCGGGCGCGGTGAATGGCGCAGAAGTACACGATTGGATCCAGAAAAATCGGCCGGAGCTGGGGTCGAAAATCATTCTTATCAGCGGAGATACAGCCAACAGCGAGACACAAGCGCTGCTGGCGCGTAGCGGGACGCCTTGCATCGAGAAGCCGTTCCGTGTACATCAATTAATATCCTTAGTGGAGAAAACGTTTGGGAAACCATGAGTGACGATTTAAAAGTACGTTTGCTGGTCGTGGATGATGAGCAGAGCATCCGCAAACTGTGCATGACTATCGGCAATACTTTGGGGTATTCCTGCACGGAAGCGGAAAGCGCTGAAGCCGCGTTGGCGAAACTGGACGCAGACGCCCCGGACCTTATCCTGACGGACCTAAAACTTCCGACACTTTCCGGCGTGGAACTCCTGAAGCAAGCGAAAATGATCTTGCCGCGAGCGGAAATCGCGATTATGACCGGGCATGGGTCGATCGAATCGGCGGTCGATGCCATGAAATTGGGAGCGTACGACTACATCGAAAAGCCCTTCCGCGTGGAGAAGATGCGGCTGTTGCTGCAGCGCATGGCCGAAAAGGTCCGGTTGGTTACGGAAAATGAATTTTTGCGCGAGCGCGTGAGTACGGAAGACAATCTCGATGGAATTATCGGCACATCGGCGAACATCCAAGATGTTTTGCGGATGGTTTCGCGGCTAAAGGATACTCGCACCCCAGTTTTAATTTCCGGCGAGAGCGGGACGGGCAAAGAGCTTGTGGCACGCGCGATACACTTCCGCGGAGCGCTGGCGAAAACACCGTTTGTCGCAGTGGATTGTGGTTCGCTTGTACCGACGCTGATGGAGAGCGAACTCTTCGGTTACGAAAAGGGGGCGTTCACTGGAGCGATAAAAACGAAGGCCGGGTTGTTCCAGGCGGCCAACGGGGGAACGATCTTCCTGGATGAGATTGGAGAATTGCCGCTCGAAATGCAGGCCAAACTCCTGCGCGTACTGCAGGAAAAGGAAGTAAGGCCCGTCGGAAGCAATGAGAAGGTGAATGTGGATGTGCGCGTGATCGCCGCGACGAACCGCGACCTCGAAGCGGCTTATCGCGAGGGGACGTTTCGAAAGGACCTTTATTTCAGGCTAAATGTGGTGACCGTGCATTTGCCAGCCTTGCGCGACCGCAGGTCGGACATTCCCATGCTCGTTCATCATTTTCTGGACCGCTATGCACCCGATTCGCACCTGCAAGTGACCACGACGGCGATGAAAAGCCTGCTGAACTACGAGTGGCCGGGAAATATCCGCGAATTGGAGAACTGTATTGCCCGAGCGATTACGCTAGGTGACCGAAAAGTGATCGATGTGATCGACCTTCCGCCGGCGATTCGCAGTGAACAATCGGATACTTCAGTCAGCACATTGCAGGACGCGGCGGCGCTTTCGACAACAGCGCTCTCGGAAATGGAGCGTATGACGATTTTGCGCGTGTTCGAGCAGGCCAACGGAGACAAAGCGATGGCCGGTCGGATGCTAGGAATCAGCCGCGCGACGTTATATCGCAAACTCAAGCGCTACAATATCCCGCTTAGAGCGGAACTGGGAGACGCAGAGGACGCTTCCGAAGAGGCGGCCCAAGCGGCAGAATAACGTCTCAAGCAGAAGAGAGAGACGCGCAAAGTAGCGAACTGCTGAGACAACAGCGTTTCAGCGTGAGACGCGTGAGCCACACAAACCCAACGGGAAAATCCTAAGTCTTTCTCTTTCTTCAATATCTGACCATCCCAGCTTTCCTATTCTTTGGCGTGCAGCGTGCATCTCTATCGCGGGGACGTTGTGTCCAACTGCGGAAATGGGTGTACCAATTCGCCGCAGAGACGCAAACCTTGGTACTACAGTACTGCGGCGAAACGAGAGGCGACGTGACACGATCCAGCGAAACAACGCTCATCGCGAACGAACTGGGGTGCGCGGAGCAATTGGCTCGCTTTTTTCCGCGCGCGAATCCTGTTCGGGTCCCTGTGCAGATCACCGCGCTGCGAGCCGGGAACACGCGACTTCGCGAAGCGACCGTGGTGGAGTTCGGCGGCTCGGAACATGCGATCTTTCTCTCGAGTCTGCCGCTAGAGTTCGACGACAAGGTACGGATTGAACGAGATCGGAACGGTGGTACGGCGGAAGCGACAGTGATCGCCGTGCAGTATCACGAAGGACGTAAGGCGGTGGCCGTCCGATTCTCACAGGGGCCCTGCGCGTGGGTGACACAATCGTGAACAAGACGACTTCAACGCTCAATACCCCAGCTGCGCCGCGGATCGCAAACTCGCGCCAGGCGAAGTGGGCTGAGGACCGCTCTGTTTTCCCAATCTATTTGGCGCTGGGAAAGCAGCTCGAAATCGAGATTCCCTTCCCTCAGGAAAAACGAAATCTTCCGGAAAAGCCGGACCTGGAATTGTTTGACGAAGTGGAAACCTGGCTGGACGAGATGGACCAGCGCGTCGCCGTGCACGAATTGCGCAAGCTGCTGCAGACGACAACGCTGAACGCAAACGAAACCAGTCTATGCGCACTCATTCACCGGCATCTTCAGAAATCTTCGAAGACCAACGTGGACCGCGACAAAGTCGACTTTCTGCTGGTGCAATATTTTGCTTTGTGCGCTCCGGCGAAGATCTACCACAAGCAAATCGAGCTTTTCGATGTAGCGCAGGTGATGAAGCCCATCCTGGGCGATGTCGATGACTCGACCCTAGAGTGGTGCGTACCCCTGGAGCAAATGATCGAGAAGCTGCGGACCTTCCGCAGTCTTCGCGAAATCCTGAAGACAAATTTCATTGAACAGGGCCGCAAAGTGAAAGAAACAGCGGGCGGAATGTTCTACGACCCGGCGGCATTGCTTGCCTTTGTGCGCTTCAATTTCCTACTGAGGCGGACCTTCATCGAACTGATGCACGCGGACCTCATCGCCATTCGTTCGGGTTTGTCGCAGCTCGAAACGGCTGGCGTAAGAATCATCGATTGCCACCATTTCGGCCTCACCGCCGAAGAACCGCTCGCAAAAATTCGGGATGCTGCCGACGAATGGAAACAGCCGTTCCAAAAGGAATACACGGAACGTTCCGTGAATCAGACCTTCGAAAAGCTATTGGGCTTGCGTACGGACGTCGAACGAGCTTTGGAAAAGATCGCCCCAAAGACTCCGCAAGGCGCGGCTATTTCGGAGAAGAAATCAAGCACCGCTGGCGCAGAGGTACCTATCAAATCTGCGCGCGAAACCGCACCGGTTGAAACAAGTGCGAACAACCCGGCAAAAGCTGCTCCCGAGGGTGCAAGCAAGCCTGCGGTCCCCGCGGCGCTCGATTTCGAAGGGTGCCTCGAGAAAATCTGGGAGCAATTGATCGCGACGCCGCCAACGCGAGGGCGCTCGATGACCACAGTGAAGATCGGCCCAGCACGGATCCTGTTGTCTTCGTGGGAAGTAACGGCCTTCGTTAGCGAAGACGGGCCGTCGGCGGAAGATTTACGGCGGGCCGTGGTAGCGCGTGCAATGGTGACATCGGCCGTTGAAGCCGCCAAGGAATCAGGAAACGCCACGTCGATGGACAAGGCACTGTCGATCGCACGAATCGAAGTTTCGCGGTTGCAGGAACGTGTGGACATCGCGAAACAGGCGAAGGACACGGAAGCGGCCGTAAATCTGGGTATCAGCACGAAGAGATTACTCACGGCCTTGGACGAGGCCGAGAAGCTTTAAATGTTCAGTTATTTTTCCGGCAATGATGGGCGATCACTCTGGGAGCAGGGCCTCTGTGCGAAACGCTAGCGTATTGATTCTGACCGACGAAACGGAATTCGCACGGCTTTTGACGGCGTGCTGGCAGGCCGAGCGGCAGGCCCCGGGCATAACGGTCCTTAGTAGCGAACTATGGAAAGATCATGAAGCGCTGCCCCACGATTTGGTCGTTGTGGGCCCTGTTCTAGATGGAAAACTTCCCGGCATCTTGCGTTCCCTGGAGCCTGCGGCCGCTGTGATTCTCTGCGTGCCGACAGATTCTCGCGAGTTCAGCCAATTGAAGTCGCGGTACCCTCGGCTCGTTCATATTCCTTTGCGAGAAGACTGGGCGCAAACGCTGCTGCTTGTTGCGGGCGAATCTCTACGCCGTGCCGAAGCGCTGCGGCTTTCCAAGCAAGCGGAGAGTCGAGCAGCAAAGAGCGAGCATCAAGCAACTCTCGGCCGATACATGATGGACATGAAGCACAGCGTGAACAATGCGCTAACCTCCATGCTAGGAAACGCCGAACTATTGCTTTTAGAGCCAGGCCAGCTATCTTCGCAGTCCCTTGCACAAATTAAGACAATTCATAGCATGGCGCTGCGGATCAACGAGGTCATGCAAAGATTCTCATCGCTCGCGAGCGAGATGAGGGAAGCTGAGAATGCATCTCAAGCTGAGACAGAGGCAGTGCCAGCAACTCCTGCAACGCGCCGCTAAGCCGCGCCGCTGAATCTGTAAACCACTCACAAATCAGCTCTTATACAAGACGGACAAAGCAATTGAGGAAACTCTCAGGCTGGCTGCTGACGTGCACCTCTTGTCTGCGGAGAAATACGGGGAGATGTCGATGCTGCAGAAAAAAGTACTCATCGTCGATGACTCACCCTCGCAGGTGAAGCTGATTCAGGGCTTCCTTGAGCACGAAGGCTACCGGCTGGTGGGTATCAACGACCCAGAACGAGTCGAGGATGCGATTGCTATCGAGCGGCCCAGCGTGATTTTGCTGGACGTCGTGATGCCCAAGCGAAATGGCTTTCAGGTTTGCCGGGAATTGAAGAATCACTCGGACTACAACGCGATTCCGGTGATTTTGGTGACGTCGAAGAACACCGAGAGCGACAAGTATTGGGGCGCGCAGCAAGGCGCTGATGGGTATGTGACCAAGCCGTTTACGAGGGAAGAGCTGTTGCGGGCTGTTCGGCGATTTGCGTAGGAAATTGTTTGTGGATGATTCGAGGATGATGCAGCAATGAGCGAAGATTTTCACCTTGTACCCCTTCCCGCGGATGCGGACGACCTGCTCGAAGCTCTCGGTCCCATGGAAGAGCGGCTGCCGGAATCGCAGTACTGCGTTTTCCGTAGCGGGCGAGAACGGTTTTGTTTGCCGGTACTGGACGTTGAAGAAGTTTTGGACTGGCCGCTCTTGACCAAACTGCCGCTCGGTCCGGCTTACTTGGCGGGGATTTTCAATTTACGTGGATCCATAGTGCCGCTGATCGATATCGCTATTACGGAAGGACGACGGCCGGGTTTGCTGCCGAAGCATGTGGTGGTTGCTTCGTTGCGCGGCGAGGGTATGCATGACGATTTGCGGATTGGGATTGCCGCGGACGAAGTGATCGGAACCTATTCCGTGAACGCAGAAGATTTGCTGGAACAAGCTCCGGAGAATGTGCCGCACTGCACGGGAATGCTTCGGCACGATGACCGTCTGGCGCTGATTATCGATCTTAGGAGAATGCTCGAGGTTTTTCCTGGACCGAGCATTTGATTTTGCGGGGTTGAGTTTGTGTGTGTCCCACCGCGTGCGGACAGGGGCCACAGCAGTAGGGATTTGGAGGAAGGCATGAAATCGCGATTGAGAATCGGAAGTTGGACGCTGGTCTTAGCCAATGGCGTCATTCTTTTCGCCGTGCTGGGCCTGGCTTACAGCGCCGGACGGCAATCTGGCGGAGCGTCCCTGTTCGACTTTGGCTCACTGCCCAGCGGAGCGAGCGGCTCCGTAATGCTGGCGGTATTGCTGGCACTGGGCATGGCTATCTTCATGGCCTGGCGGCTAGGGAGCAAATTGCTGACGCCGGTGCAAGAGCTCGCACAGTTTTCTGAGCGCATCGCCGCGGGCGACCCTCGTGCGCGAGTGGAAGTCAACACGGGCGACGAACTTGGCTATATCGCGGAAAACTTGAATCGCGCTGTGGCCAAGGTCTCCAAAGCGACGAGCAACCAGGATGCGAACGATGCTTTGCAGCGCAGCATCACGGAATTGCTAACGGTCATTAACCAGGTGGCGCGCGGCGACTTGACGCTACGTGGAAAAGTCACCAACGACGCATTGGGGAACGTAGCGGACTCTATCAACTACATGCTTGACAACTTCACGAAGGTGCTCGAGCGCGTGCGCAAAGCGGCTATGGAGGTTACGGCGTGCTCGAACAACATTCTTGTGGCGGCCGACGAGATGCAGGCCGGAGCGACACAACAGGATCAGGAAATCACCAATACGTCGAGCGCCGTGGAAGAGCTGACGGTTTCGATGAAACAGGTGTCGAACAACGCCGAAGCTAGCGCGGAAGCTGCACGCCGCGCGCTGGATGCTGCCGAACAGGGCAACCGCGCGGTGCGCGACACGCTGGAAGGCATGCAGCGCATTCGAGCTTCCGTGCAGGCTACTGCAAAGAAGATCAAGTCGCTGGGCGATCGTTCATTGGAAATTTCGGAAATCATCAACGTCATCAACGACATCACGGAACAGACCAACTTGCTGGCGTTGAACGCGGCCATCGAAGCAGCTCGCGCCGGCGAGGCGGGACGTGGTTTCGCGGTCGTCGCGGACGAAGTTCGCAAGTTGGCAGAACACAGCCGAAGCGCCACGAAGGACATCGCGGCGCTCATCAAAGCCATTCAGGCTGAGACAAACGAAGCCGTGGTGGTTATGGAAGAAGGTACCAAGGAAGTGGAAGGCGGCGCGACGCTGGCCGACCAAGCCGGACGCGCTCTGGACGCCATTTCAAACGTCGTACGTCAGTCTGCGGAACTTGTGCAGGAAATTTCGCTCGCTTCCAAACAGCAGGTGCGCGGTACGGAAGGTGTGGCGCACGCGATGCAGATTATTTCGAGCATCACTCGCCAGACTTCTCAAGGTACGCGAGGAACGGTGGCGACCGTCAGCCAACTCGTGAAACTTTCCGACCAACTGAACGAAGCGTTGGCGCAATTCCGAGCCAATTCGAAGTCCGGCAATGTTTTGGAAGATTCCGAGCGGCCCGTCCCAGCCGGCGCTCTGCGGTAAGCAGTGATTCTCTGCTCGGGCAAAATGCCGGGGCAAAAGCGGGACGGTAATGAGCGAACGGCAGGGACCGGCGCACGGTCTTAGTGAACATGAGTTGAGCGAGATCCGCATGCTGATTGAAGAGCGGACGGGAATCTGTTTTGACGAATCTCGCGCGCGATTTTTCTCGACGCGCGTGAAGGACCACTTGCGCGCGAAGGGGCTCGAGCGCGGGACGGATTTGTTGCGCGCGATGCGCAAATCGAATGTCGAGTACGAAGCTTTGCTCGAAGGACTCTTGACGCAGGAGACCAGCTTCTTCCGGTATCCGAGTGTTTATGAGGCGTTCGAGAAACGCGTACTGCCTGAATTGCATGTGAAGAAGTTTTGGCGGAATCCGCGGACTCTGCGCATCTGGAGCGCGGGCTGTTCGACAGGCGAGGAACCCTATTCGATCGCCATTACGATTTCGGATTCGCTTACTTTTTCGGATTCGTGGAATGTGGAGATTCTCGCTACTGATGTGGGGCGTCACGCTTTGAAACATGCGGAGCGCGGTCTGTACTCCGGGCGCAGCTTGGGCAGCGTCAGCGAGCAGCAATTGGCGACGCACTTCACAAAGTCTAACGGCGCGCATCAAGTGAAACCACGTCTGCGAAAGCTCGTGACGTTTGCTCAGATGAATCTGGCCTCGGCTGTCTATGTAGGCCGGATGGACATGATTTTCTGCATGAACGTGCTGATTTATTTCTCCGAAGAGCGGCGACGCTCGCTCGTGCAGCGTTTTTACGACACGCTGGAGCCGGGCGGATACCTTTTTCTTGGGCATTCAGAATCGATCTCGAAGATGCCGGTTAAGTTTCAGGCCATCGTGTTGAATGACTGCATTTTGTATCGCAAGCCCACGGCGGAAGAGCTTCAGAAACCCGAACTCGTGGCGGAGGGACGCGCGTGAGCATGCCGGACCGCGAAGCCGTCGAGATGTTCCTTCAGGAAGCGGCGGAGCACCTGCAGTATTTGCGGGAGTACGTCAGCGTGTTGCAAGAGATTTCCCCTCGCCGCGAGGATCTTGAGCGGCTATATATTTCTGCGCACACGCTTAGCGGAACTTCCGCAAGTTATGGATTCCCACGCTTTTCTGAAATTGGAGCAAAGCTCGCGCACGTATTCCAATATGCATTGAACGCGCCTCTTGGCGACGATTTGCATGGGCCGCTGACGGAATTCCTGTCAGACGGCATTTCCCTGCTGGAAACCGACCTTCTGGAAATCAGCGATACGGGCAAAGAAAGCGTCGATGACATCGCCGCCTTCAAAGAACGCTACCGTTTTGCCTTCCCCACGGAACCGCCGCCCCTGAATTATCCTCAGTCGCAGTCCTACGCGGAGGAAGCCAAAGCGTCAGCGAAAGAAACCGTTGTGTCCGCGGCAACTGGTTCGTACTTCGACGCGCTGCCTTCCGATGAAGAAGTGTCCGATGAAATCCTGGAATTCTTTCAACCAGAAGCAGAAGAACATTTGCAAGTGGTCAGCGATTGCCTAATCTCGCTCGAGGGCAACAACAATTCGGAAGAGATCAACAAGCTATTTCGCGCTATTCACACTGTAAAGGGCTCCGCGGCACAAGTAGGACTCAGCAGGCTTGGGGCGATTGCTCACCGTGTGGAAGACCTGATCGGGCGCTTGCGCGACGGCGAACTCGAACCATCGCCAGCGGTTGTCGACATCTGCCTCGAATCCGTGGACGTGCTCAAGAAAACGCTGCATCGGCAGTGGGCCGATGAAAAGAGCATGCGCGCGGGCGTGGATTCCCTGCTCGGGCGAATTGCAGAGTTTGCGCCCATTGAAGTGGATGATTCGGAAATTGTCGCAGTTGCCGGAGGCGCGGAAGAAGTTCCCGCTGAGGGCATCGAAGAAACCGCCCCGGCTGTTACTCCTGCAAAGAAAACATCCAAGTCACCGAGCGCCGCGGCGGCAGCTGCAAAATCTGTACGCATCGCTCTTTCGCGGCTTGACCGCATGATGAACACGGTCGGCGAATTGGTTATCAACCGTACACGAATGGTAGGGCGCGTTGCCGAACTGGAAAAACTGGTCGATACGCTGAGTTTCTCGAAAGAACGCCTGCAGGGAAAAGTCGGCGAGTTTCAGGAGAAGTACGAATTCAATCGCATCAGTTCCACTCGGCAGACAGGCCCGTGGAGCCCCTCCACCGCGCGACAGACGCTCACGAACGCCGCTTCGGGCGACACTTCGTTCTGGTCGGAATTCAGTGAACTCGAGATGGACCGGTACGACGATTTCAATATTCTTTCGCGGTCCATGGCGGAAATTTCCGCGGACGTGAATGAAGTCCTCTCGCAGCTCGAAGGATTCATCGGACGCGTCGAGGGCGACATCGACGAGTTTACGAAACTCGCGCACCATCTCCAGGATGAGATTACCGCGGCCCGCATGGTTCCCATCGGAACGCTGTATTCACGGTTATCGCGCGCGGTGCGTGACGCTGCGAAATCGGCGAGCAAACAAGTTGATCTCGATCTTTCCGGCAGCGAGACAGAACTCGACAACAACATCATTCAGCAGATTTCTGACCCATTGGTGCATTTGGTCCGCAATTCGGTGGCACATGGAATCGAGCGCCCCGAAGATCGCGTCACCGCGGGCAAGCCTGAGATGGGCAAGGTTTCGCTGCGCGCCTATCATCGCGGCAACCACATTTACATTGAAGTGGAAGACGACGGGCGTGGCATCGACTACGAACGCGTGAAACTGAGCGCCATCGAGCGCGGCCTGGTTTCACCTGAGACTGCGGATCGCCTTACGGAACGCGACCTTCGCGAAATGCTCTTCCATCCTGGCTTTACAACAGCTCCCGTAAAGACTGAGCTTGCCGGGCGCGGCGTTGGTCTGGACGTCGTGCGCGCGAACTTGAACGCGCTCAATGGCGAAATCGACATTCAAAGCGTCAGCGGTCAAGGGACGAAATTCACTCTGAAAGTGCCTCTGACCTTGATTATCTCCCCAGCGCTCTTTGTGCGTTGTGGCGTGACGAACTTTGCGTTGCCGCTCGCTGTCGTCGAAGAAATCAGACGACTACGCGCGGACGAAATCGAAGACGTGGGCGGAAAGCTTCTCACTAAAGTTCGCGATGTAGTGACCGAAGTCGTAAGGCTCGACACCTATCTTGGGCTTCCACCCCTCGAACCGATCAATGGATACTTCCGCATGGTCGTTGCCAATGCCGGGAACCGTCAAATTGGTTTGGTTGTGGAAGAAGTGCTGGGCAAAGACGAAATCGTCATCAAGAATCTCGGCGAATACTTGCGCCGTGTGAAACTTTTCCCCGGCACGACGATCGCGCCGGACGGCAGCCTGATTTTGCTCATCGATTTGAACCGCATGGTCGCAAACGAGCCGACGGAACGCCGGCCGCTGCAAGCCAGCGCCAGCGCGGCGCGTATCTTTGCGCCAGGCTCGACTGCCGTGGCACGCGGAACAATTCCAGCCGAGGCCATCGACCGCGTCGAGCAGGAACGCCTCATCATCGTCGCAGACGATTCCATCAGCGTGCGAAAGTTCGTCGGCCGCATGCTCGAAAAGAACGGCTACCGCGTGAAGCTCGCCGCCGACGGCATGGAAGCAGCGGAACTTGTGACGCAACATGGCTGCCACCTGGTAATCACAGACCTCGAAATGCCGCGCATGACGGGCTACGAGCTAATGGTGCAACTGCGCCAGAGCCCAACGACGCGGCGCATCCCCGTGATGGTTGTGACCTCACGCGCGGGCGCGAAGCATCGCGATCGCGCCATGAAAGAAGGAGCCACGGCCTTCCTGACGAAACCAGTGCAGGAAGATCAGCTGATTGCCGCCGTGGAACAGCTCATGGGATCGGAGACGCGACCAACCGTACCGGTTGGATAAACGTCCATGGCCGCCACCGCAAACAAAAAGTTCCGAGTGCTGATCGTGGACGACTCTGCGTTCATGCGCAAGGTTCTGGAAACGATTTTCGCCGGCGACGATCAACTGCAGGTCGTCGGCCACGCAAAAGATGGCCGCGAAGCCGTAGCCCTCGCCGAATCTCTCAAGCCTGACGTCATCACCATGGACATCAACATGCCGCACGTCGATGGTTTGCAAGCCACGGCGCAGATCATGACCACGAATCCTCGGCCCATCGTCATTGTTAGCTCCGAATCGCGCGATGGCGCGGTGAGTACATTGAAAGCGCTGGAGCTAGGCGCGATTGAGTTTGTTGCCAAGCCATCGAGCGGCATCGATCTCGACATGCAAAGCGTCAAAGAGGATTTGGTGCGAAAGGTGCGCATGGCGGCGAAAGTTCGCGTCGTGCGCACGGCTTCGCGGATCGCCACCACGGTACAGAAATCCAACGGAACGTCACAAGCGGCTCCCCCGCCGCCGGTTGCGCCACGTCCCGCAGCGAATTCAGGCCTCGATCAGAGATTTCCTGTCGTTGTGCTGGCTGCGTCGACGGGCGGTCCCGCGACCGTCATGCGCCTGGCACCCGGCTTTACGCGCGAATTCCCTGCCGCAGTCATTTTGGTGCAGCACATGCCGGCTGCCTTCACGACGCAGTACGCGGCGCAACTTGCCGAGTTCACCGGCATTCGCGTCAAAGAAGCCGAACCCAACGAATCTCTTCAACCTGGCACGTTTTACATTTGCCCAGGCGGCCATCATTTGCGAGTGACGCCTACGGGCCGCATCCAGTTGGATGGATCGAGTGGCCGTATCAACGGCTACTTGCCCAACATCGATGCAACTATGGAATCCGTCGCGGCCTATGCAGGTGCGCTGAGCATAGGCGCAATTCTGACCGGAATGGGCAACGATGGCACGGCCGGCGCGAAAGCGATCAAAACTGCAGGCGGACTGGTGTTGGCACAAGACGAGGCGACATGCGTGATTTTTGGAATGCCCGCGGAAGCCATCAAGGCCGGCGCAGTCGATCAAGTTCTGGGAATCGATGATATTTATCCGGCGATCGAAAAACGCGTCATTGGAATTTGCCGTTCCACACCTGTGGGAGTTCGCTAATGCGCGTGGCCGCACCACCTGCCAAGCCCCATGCTGCTGCTCGCACGGAGCAGATTATACTTTTCCGCATTTCGGGACAGCCCTTCGCCGTGTCCTCCGCTTCCGTACAAGAGGTCCGCAGCGTAGATAGCCTTTCTGGCGCCGCGACGGAAATTGATCAGCCGACCATCCGAAAAGTGAGGCACGTGGTGCGGCGCGGCGAAAAAGCGCTGTACGTTGTAAGCGGAGCCGCGCATTTTGGCTTGCCTGCCGCCGCCGCTGGACTTGTTTTCGTTCTTCGAAAAACCCGCACTGCTCTTTTGGTGGACGGCATCGACAAGATGGCCACGATGACCCGCTTGCAGGCTCTTCCGCTTGCCTATTGCCATGAGGAACGGTCGTGGTACCGCGGCTTGACAGCTCTTGATCAAAACGTGATTCCGGTCGTGAACCCCGAAGGATTCTTGACCGCCGATGAGTTTGCTCTGCTGGACGCTTCGCTGGTTCCTGAATCACTGCCGGACGAACTCCCTAGCGAAGGAATGGCGTTACCAGAATGATCCAGCCCGTCGAGTCCACTTCGCAATCTTTCGTTCTGCTGCGGCTTGGCGAGCGCCGCTTTGCCGTTGCTGCAGTGCAAATCTCAGAGCTCGTCGCTCCGAGCCGCATTTTCAGATTTCCTCATCGCACGCCAAAACTCGAAGGCGTAATTTTGCGGCGCGGCCGAATTGTTCCGGTCTGCGACGTGGCCGAGAAGCTGCTGGGCAAGGGACTTACTTCGCGCCGGTTCTACCTGATTGCCGTGCGCCATTACGGAGACAAATCCGAGTGGGTCGCCCTGCCCGTAACCGGCGATTGCGAATTGATCGCGGCCGAAATGACCGATGCGGGAGAGGCAGACGCACCGCACGTCGCCGGCTGGATTTCGCACAATGGCGAAGTGATTGAAGTCCTGAATTTGGATGCGCTCACACCAGGCGCAGAAGAATCGCCCATCACAACGCTGCCTGCCGCTATCGCGGAGGCCACGCTGTGACGCTTCCGGGACGAGGGCCAAAAATTCTGCTGATCGACAGCAATGTGTACTTCGCAAAGCGGCTTGGAGACGCGTTGAAACGCGAAGGGTTCGAAGTCGTTTCGAGTACACAAGCGGCCTACGCGCTGACAACTATCGAGTATGACGTTCCATCCGCCATCCTTTGTTCCACGAACATGCGCGAGATGGGTGCTCTCGAGATTGCCAAGATTATTCACGCTGATCCGAAGAATGCCGCCCTCCAAATCATCGCACTGGGCGACGGGAGCCAGCGCGCGCTGATGGAAGCATTCCAGGCAGGCTGCGACGATTACATCGACCGCCAAACGGCGCCCGCAGCGATCGCCGCGCACGTCAAGAGCATCATCGTCAGCAAATCCGAGGGTTTTCAGCCAACCCAAATGCTGGCCCAATCGGACACCAGCCTTAGCGGCAGCCTGACTCACCACGATCTCACGGGCGTCATGCAAATGCTGGGGCACGCGCACCAAACCGGCGCGCTACACATCAATGCGGGCGAAACCGATGCCGTGCTCTTTTTTGACGCTGGAGAAATCACCCACGCGGAATGCGGTAGCCTCTTCGGCGACGAGGCGGTGATCCACATTCTAAAGGGCTGCGTGCAGGGCGGCGCCGGCGTTTACAAATTTGCTTATGGGACCACTTCGTCGCAGCGCACCGTGCTGCGGTCGGCGACCGATCTGATGCTTGACGCCATGCGCGAGTTCGATGAGGGAGAACGCGACATGGCGGATAAGGAGGCGCGATGAGCGAGGCGATGACTGTTCCACCGCTGAATGAAACGGAAACGAAGCGCACACCAACGGTTTATTTCATCGATGACAGCGCAACTATGCGCGAGGTCATCAAGATCGCATTCCGCCGCGAAAGCATCAACGTGATTACATGCGCGGACGCTGCGTCCGCACTCGCCCAGTTTGAACAGGACAAGCCTGACGTCGTCATCACCGACGTGATCATGCCGGATCAGGACGGCTACTCCGTTTGCAGCCAGATCAAACAGCATCCCGAATATGGCGGCGTTCCCGTAGTCCTGATGTCCGGCGTGGTGAACAAGAGCGTTGCGGACAAGGCCGTTGCTGTGAAGGCAGACGAATTGATTCGCAAGCCGTTTCAGCCACAGGAATTAATTGGACGCGTCAAGAGCCTTCTGGAGCCCAAACGTGCTGCGGATGCGCCACCTGTCGAACGACCCGCGACACCGAACGCTCTCAACAGTTTATTTGCACCGCCGCCTCCGCCTGCGGCTCAACGACCCGCGGCTCCGCCGCCCGGCACGGGAGACCAGCGCGTTCCGGAATCCATCTGGCCTCGCGCGCTTGCCGAAGCGTTCACCGGACCACGGCCAGGAGATGGTGCAGTTTCTCAACCGAATTCGCAGCAAGCTGGATCGCCTTCCGGCAGGCCGGCTCCGACCGCCGCTGACATACAAAAACTGCGCTCTGAAATCGCTCGGCTCGATCTCCTGGTTAAGAAGCTTCAGACCGAAATGCAGATCGAGCGGCAATATACGCAGGCACTGGAGCTCCAAATTCAAACGCTTACGCGAGTGGATTAGATCCGAGCAGTGTCTCGATCCTTTCGCTTGTCTTGTCGATTAGTCAAGTTGACGCTGGGAAGTTAGTTGGTTAACTTCCCTCTTTGCTCTTCAGGTTTCCATTCGGTGGGACGGGGGCTTTCATGAATGGCAAGAGCAGCAGTTCCATTTCGCGGCGTGAGTTCGCGAGGCGTGCGGCCATCGTTTCAGCCGCCACGATGGTTCCCGCCGGTGCGCTGGCTGCACCCTCGCCAAGTGCCGTGCCTCCGATCACGCAAACACCAGACAAGCCCTCACTTTCTGCCGAAGGCAAAGCAGAAGCCGAAGCACGTTATCAGGCAATCCTCGCGGCTTACGGGACACGTTTTTCTGAAACGCAAAAAGCAGATCTGCGGCGTCTCTGTTACGAAACCCAAGAACCCCTTGACCGTCTGCGCGCCTACTCGATCACCAATGGCGATGGCCCGGCATTGTATTTTAAACCACTAATGGAACGGGAAAAGAAACCCGAGGCCGTAGCCATACCTCCCGCAGCGCGCCCAGCAGCAACGAAACCCTGAGGGAAACCCCCAATGCCCGCCGAAGAAATATTCTATTTACCGTTGAGCGAGCTCTCGAAGCGAATCGAGACCAAGAAGCTCTCGCCTGTCGACCTGACGCAACTCTACCTCGACCGCAGTGCGAAGCTGGGTCCCCGGTTTAACGCCTACGCGCGTTTGATGCCTGAGGCCGCACTCGATCAAGCAAAGGCTGCGGAAAAAGAAATCCAGCACGGACATTACCGCGGCCCTTTGCACGGCATTCCCTACGCCGCAAAGGATCTCTTGGCCGTGAAGGGAGTCCCAACGACGTGGGGTGCGAAGCCGTACGCCGATCAAGTCTTCGACTATGACGCGACAGTGATTGAACATTTGAACCGCGTCGGCGCCATTCTCATCGGCAAATCGTCCATGATCGAGTTGGCGGGAGCAATGGGTTACCGCTATGCCTCCGCGTCTCTACAGGGCGCGACAAAGAATCCTTGGGACACAAAATGTTGGACGTGCGGGTCTTCTTCGGGTTCTGGAGCGATTGTTGCTGCAGGCCTCGCAGCCTTTGCTATCGGAACCGAAACTTGGGGCTCGATTATTTGTCCTTCGGCTTTTTGCGGCGTGAGCGGCTTGCGGCCCACTTACGGGCGCGTCAGCCGGTACGGCGCGATGGCTCTTGCACCTTCCATGGACAAGATTGGTCCGTTGGCGCGCAGCGCGGAAGACTGCGCCCGTGTTTTCGCCGCCATTGCCGGACATGATCCGAAAGATCGCAGCACAGTGCCCATTGATAAAGGGGCTTTCACTTATTCCCCGTCCTTGGACCTCAAGGCGCGGCCTTTGAAAGTCGGCTGGCTCACGGACGCTTGGAAGAAGTTGGATTCAGGAGTGGCGAAGGCTGTGCTTGCCGCGGAAAAAGTGTTGCGCAAAAACTTTGCGAGTGTGAGGACGGCAGCGCTTCCTGATGGGCCGATAGAAGACGCAGCAAACATTATAATTGCGTCGGAGTGCGCGGCATCGTTTCGAACGTTGATTCGTTCTGGCCGCGTCAGTGAATTGGCTGATCCTACCGGCCAAATCGCCGGCTACGTTAACGAACAATATTCAGCCGCCGACTATTTGCGCGCGCTCAGTTTCCGTGAACTTTTGCAGAAAACAATGGAAGCGGTGTTTGACTCGTTTGATGTGCTCGTGGCGGCCGCTCAGCCTGTTCCAGCTACGCTTCTTGAAGCCAATCTGGAAACTGATATCTCTTATCCGGATCCGCTCGGCGCCATCGGCAATTTGTGCGGGCTTCCAGCCTTATCCGTGCCCTGTGGCTTCACCGAAAATAACCTTCCTGTCGGGCTG
>Ga0210388_10000441_pt1 | contig 34556 bp, 42 predicted proteins | sample IncBWC19OmetaG_FD_155485 | JGI IMG/M metagenome (GOLD analysis project Ga0210388, IMG submission 155485) | Forest soil microbial communities from Barre Woods Harvard Forest LTER site, Petersham, Massachusetts, United States - Inc-BW-C-19-O ...
GGTCGGGTTTCTCGACGGTATTCCCCACCAATTATGTTACCGACCCGCGGGTTCTTAACAACTGGGCGCTCTTAAACATGAATGCCAACGGGGGTGGGGCGGAAATGATCGCTACCACTAATGGTAATAATAATGCTGTTGTCATAGGCAGCACGCCCAATTTGTTGACCACGTTGAACACGCCTTACGACATCACAATCGTATTGGATACGACTGGTGCCCAGTGGTCCGAGGCTTTGTACGTTGCTGGCACCTTTGTGACAAACTATGTCTATACCGCAGGCAATCCAGGCATTGTTTCATTTGGCTATACCCAAACCACCACAGCCGCGGGTGCCTTTAAGTGGAATTCCATCGCGCTGACCCAAGTGGCGTTCAACGCTCCGCCCTATGTCCTTTCTGCGCTGCCGCCAACCAGTGTAACGCTCCTGGCGGGCTCGTCATTGTCAATTCCGGCGACTGGCTTCAGTTCGTCCGCGCCTTACGGTTATTACTGGGGCAATACGAACACCGCCGCTGTCTTGCAGTCGGGTACGACCAATAACGTGGCCCCGCTCATCGCAAACCTTGGCGCCACCATTATACCCGGCAGTTGGAACGGCAACACGCTGGCCTTGGTCCTGACCAACGCCTACGGCACCAATATCTCGCTCGTCCTGTTGACCGTGACCAATTCGGCCATCATCCCGACGAATAAACCGACCATCGCCAGCTTCAACCTCGTTGGAAACAACGTGGTAATCAACGCGACCAATGGACAGTCGGGCGGGACCTATTACCTGCTGGGCACCACCAACCTGATAACGCCGTTGGGCCAGTGGCTCCCGTTGTCGACCAACGTGATCCTGACCAATAGCGCGGCCAACGGCTTTACGTTCACGGGAACCAACGCGGTTAACGCCGGTGTTCCGCAACAGTTCTACATCTTAAGCAACACCAATTAGACACCGATAAAATAACAAATGTTTTGAGCCCGGCCGCGGAATTCAATCTGCGGCCGGGCGGAACAATTAAAGATAAAGATTGAAGTCATGATAAAAAAATTTCAACCGGGGAAAGCCAGACCGGGCAGACCCGCGGCCTTTACACTGATCGAGTTGCTCGTGGTTATCGCAATCATCGCCATCTTGGCGGCGATGCTGTTGCCAGCCTTGAGCGCCGCCAAAATCAGGGCAAAAGAACTCAGTTGCAAAAGCAATATGAAGCAGTTGGGTTTGGCGGAACAATTATACATGACTGACAACAATGGAGGCATGCTTCCATATGGAGGCAGCGGGGGGGTGTGGCTGCAGTCACTACGCCCGGTTTATGCCAGTGTGGATAAAGTGCTCGTTTGCCCCCTGACCACTCTTCAAGATCCCTCCCCGGGAAGCGGTGCAACGGTCTTCGGCGACTACAAGACCGCCTGGTTTTGGTCGGCCAACACAACAGTTAACACTGCCATCCTCTCCACCAATCAAGGCAGTTATGCTTTCAACGCATGGCTTTACGGCGGGTCATCGCCGTTTGGGAGCGCGGGTGATGGCAAAACGTTCCAGAAGGAATCAGCGGTGACCAGTGCAAGTGTGACTCCCGTTTTCGGCGATTCAGTCTGGTTGGATGCTGGAGTTGATACGACCGACACTCTCGCTCACAATCTCGCGACTCCGGTTACGAGTCAGGGCACAGGATCTGGCGGGATTTCAGGATTATGGAGATATTCCATTGCCAGACATAATCCTCATCGGCCCACCGCGCCCCCGACAAACATCAATTTATCAAAACCGGCTCCGGGTGCCATTCATATCACCTTTTTTGACGGGCATGTGGAAGCTGTGTCGTTGAACGATCTTCTGACCCTTTACTGGCACCAGAATTGGGTATACCCCTGACAATACTTTCCGCTTTCCGTGGCAAAAGCGGAAGGCACCGCATGTAAAGTAGCGCGGCGGTTTGGCGAACATCTAGCCGTGGATGCTAAGATTGGCGGATTGCAGATCCCCTTCGGTGTGCCGCTCAAGTGCGATTGCTTGTTCAAATCCCCCATCAACGCATGAAACCCAACGTCGTCAACGAGTCCTAACCGGCTGGGAATCCCGCCGGTATGGGGCTGAATCGCCAGCCCTTCGCCTTGCCGATTATTAGCTGGAATCTTTTGGGCGGCGGATGCTCCCCCATAATCCATCCTTCTGGAACGATTCCTTTCCGCAAACCTGGCGCTTTTATCGTTCGTCCACGCCTTGACCGACGGAACGCCTGAAGCGGCGAAATTTTCATTTTGCCAAAAGCCCTCAATGTCTGGCACTTTTGGCGCGTCCGCACATTGGAGTTCTAGACGGAAAACCAAAAATCAGGAGCTAAGGATAAAATATGTGGCACTACGTCGAAAATGGACAACAAGTCGGTCCCGTGACCGCGGAACAGCTGGCGCAGCTCTTCGCCACCGGAAAAATCAATGGCGACACACTCGTCTGGCAGCCTGGCCAGAAAGACTGGCTGCCATATCGGGGCGTATCAGCTGGTACCCCGCCTCCATCGGCAATTTCACCGGCCAATGCCACGACAGAAGCGGTTTGCGCGGAATGCGGTAAGATGTTTCCCGCCGATGAACTGGTGAGCTTGAACAAGACCTGGGTTTGCGCGCAATGCAAACCGGTTTTTATACAGCGGATGGCGGAGGGTGCCCCAATGCCCGGTGGCCCGGGACTTTGGCGGCAAGGAAAGAAACTGTTTACACGCTCGGAAACCCCCTTTCCTGACCGGTGTGTGAAGTGCAATGCGCCCGCCAATGGATTCCGTCTTAAACGCGTTCTTTATTGGCAGCACCCGGCCTATTATTTATTTCTGCTCTGCAACCTGCTGGTTCTGATTGTCGTCATCCTGATTGTCCGCAAAAAGGCGGTGCTGCACATCGGACTGTGCGAAGCGCATCGCAAGCAACGCCAGATTGCCATCATCGCCTGTACGGTAGGAATGCTTGGCGGCGTGCTGCTGATTGTTTTTGGCGCAGCCGGCAATTCCGGCTGGTTGGCGTTGACTGGCGTGGTCATTTTTTTTACCGGGGCAATCTGGGGCGTGGCCAAAGGCCGAACCATCGCTGCCACCAAGATTGACAAGGAGAATGTCTGGGTCAGCGGGGTGGGCAAGGCCTTTCTGGATGAATTGCCGGAACGCCCGGGTTGAACAGCAGTAACTTTTCATTTTGCCAAAAGCCCTCTATGTCTGGCACTTTTATCGCGTCCGCACATTGGAGTTCTAGACGGAAAACCAGAAATCAGGAGAAAAGGTTTAAAATATGTGGCACTACGTTGAAAATGGACAACAGGTCGGTCCCGTGACCGCTGAACAAATGGCGCAGCTCCTTGCTGAAGGAAAAATCAACGGCGACACGCTGGTCTGGCAGCCTGGCCAGAAAGACTGGCGACCATATCGGGATTTTCTTTCAGCCGATGGCCAGCCATCGCTGGAAAATTCACCGGCCGCCGCCCGGGAAGAAGCGGTCTGCGCGGAATGCGGCAAAATGTTTCCCCTCGATGAAACCATCCGCCACGGCAACGTGCGTATTTGCGCCACCTGCAAACCGGTCTTTCTCCAAAAGTTGGCGGAGGGCGCGCGCATCCAGACCGGCACACTGAATCTGGCAGGCATCGGCACACGTTTCGCCGCGGTATTTCTTGATGGACTGTTATTGTATGCAGTCACCTTTGGCATCGACTTGTTACTCCAAATGACACCCTCGCAAATCATTGGAATTCAACCCAAGACTTCCATTGCGGTGCAAATCATCTCGATGGTTATCGGAATTTTGATTCCCCTGAGTTACGAAACTTATATGGTGGGAAAATACGGCGCGACCCTTGGCAAAATGGCCTGTAAGATAAAAGTGGTCGCGCCTGACGGCGGAAAAATCACCTATGCGCGCGCGCTGGGCCGCTACTTTGCAAAACTCCTCAGCTCGCTCACCTGCATGATCGGCTATATCATGGCCTGTTTTGACGAGGAAAAGCGGGCCCTCCATGACCGCATCTGCAATACCCGCGTGGTCATGAAGTGAACCATGAGTCCGTTGATCCCCTGCCCCAAATGCCAGACCCGGCTGACGGACGGGAATGTCAACCTTCCCGGTTTGTCACCGTGCCCGGTGTGCGGCACGGAGTTGCAAATCGAGGTTTTTCCGGCGTTGTTCCGCAAAGTCGCCCCCGTCCAGTCCGCGCAACCCGTCATGGTCGAGGGCGAATCCAGCTGCTTTTTTCACCCGCAAAAAAAAGCGGTCGTCCCCTGCGCTGGTTGCGGGCGTTTTCTGTGCGCGCTGTGTGACTGTGATTTTGCCGGCGAACATTTCTGCCCCGCATGCCTGGAAGCCGGAAAATCCAAGGGCAAAATCAAGAACCTGGACAACCAGCGCACCCGTTACGACAGCATCGCGCTCGCGCTCGCGCTGGTGCCCATCCTGATCTTTTATTTCACGCTCATCACCGCGCCCATGACGTTGTTCGTCGTCATCCGCTACTGGAATTCGCCGCGCGGCCTCGTGCAGCGCAGCCGCATCCGGTTCGTCCTCGCCGGCATCCTCGCGCTGTTGCAAATCGCGGGATGGACGGCATTATTTATCGCCATCTACACCCGACACCACTGACATGAGCGGCCCCACCTATACACGTCTGACCCGCGAACGCGTGCCTCGGCAATTCACATTTTCCGCCGTCAGCGCCGCGCGCTCCAGCCTCTGGCTGGGCGATGACCACCTGCTGCTCGTCGATCGCAACGGCTACACGGAAACCTACAAAAGGTTTTATTTTCGCGATATCCAGGCCTTCATCATCCGCGCCACCAAAACCCGTATGACCTGGAATTGGATCCTGGGCATACCCGCCGGCTTGTGCCTTATGTTCGTCATTTTCCTCGCGTTCGATGTTCGGGGATTTGATGCCGGGGCGATCACCATCATCTGCATCGTCGCCGCCATTTGTGGCATCCCGCTGTTCTTCAACAATCTCTTCGGCACCACCTGCGCCTGCCAGATCCGCACCGCGGTGCAGACGGAAGAACTGCCGTCCCTCTGCCGCCTGCGCCAGACGCGCAAGGTGCTTGATAAAATCCGGCCGCTGGTCGCGACTGCGCAAGGGCAGCTCAGCCCCGAAGAAGCTTCGTCCAAAATGATGGAAGCCGCGCTGGCCGAAGCCGCCAAGCCGCCCGTGGTTTGGAAGTAAAGTTGCACCATGCAAAACCTTCTTCACCAGCGCTGTTTCAATCATGCCGTACGCGAGGCCGTGGCGCGCTGCCCCGAATGCCGGAATTATTTCTGCCGTGAGTGCGTCACCGAACATGACGACCGTGTCATCTGCTCCGCCTGCCTGAAAAAACTGACACACCGGCCGCCGGCCGGACGCCCCGCATTATTACGGTTGCTCCGTTTCGCCGGGTGCGCGGGCGCGATTTTTATCGCCTGGTTCTTCTTTTTTTTGATCGGCGCGATGCTGTTAAAAATTCCTGCGTCCGTCCATGAAGCCACGCTCTGGCACGTGAACTGGGTCGACCAAAAATGAAGCATGACAACAAGCGCCGGCAGGGCAAAAGCGCCTTCGACCTGATCGAAGAGGCCGTGCACCTGTTGCGCACCGCCCCGGCCGCCTCGCTGGCCGTCTATTTTTTGGGGGCGATTCCATTCGTCCTTGGACTGTTGTTTTTCTGGGCGGACATGAGCCGCAGCCCCCTCGCGCAGCAGCATCTCGCCGCCTCGTCGCTCGGCCTGGCCGGTCTGTTCTTTTGGATGAAATTCTGCCAGGCCATCTTCGCCCGCCGCCTCCGTGCGCAACTGGCCGGCGGAAAATTTACCCCGCCCAAATTCACGGCCGCCGTGCGCATTTTTTTCACGCAGGCCATGGTCCAATCCACGGGGCTTTTCGTGCTGCCGCTGGCCCTGGTTCCCGCGCTGCCGTTCGCTTGGGCCTATGCGTTCTACCAAAACACCGCTGTTTTGGACGACGACGGGCAGGCCGGTCTCGGGAAACTTTTGAAGAATTCCTGGAAACTGGCTGCGCTCTGGCCCAAACAAAACAACCTGGCGCTCGGCATCATGTCCATCTTCGGCTTCTGCGTGTTCCTCAACTGGGTGACGGCCTGCCTGATGCTGCCGCAGATCTTCAAGATGCTTTTTGGCGTGCAATCCGAATTCACCCGCGACCCGCTTGCCCTGCTCAATTCCACTTTTTTGGCCGCCATGTGCGGCCTGACCTATCTTTGCACCGACCCGATCCTGAAGGCGATTTATGTGGCGCGCAGTTTTTATGGCGAATCAGTGCAGTCCGGCGAGGATCTGAAGGCGGAACTGAAGCCGTTTGCCGTTCGCGCGCTCAAGACCGCTGCCATCGTTTCCGTTTTGCTGGCCGTTTTTTCCACCCCGGCGCTGCGCGCCGATTCGACCAACGCCATTTCCGCCGGCCAAAACATCGCACCGCCCGCCCTCGACCACGTCATCAACCAGACCATCCATGAAAGCAAGTACGTCTGGCGGATGCCGCGCGGGCAAACCGTCGAACCGGACGCGGACAAGGGCGTCATCGCAAAATTTTTCGACAAGATCGGCGTGCTGCTGCGCGATTGGGCCAAAAGTCTGATCGAGTGGCTGGAAAAAATTCTGCGCCAGCTTTTCCGCCATCGCTTCCAATCGCACGGGGATTCCACCTCATCCGGCTATGGCTGGATCATGGCGTTGCAGATATTGCTTTATGGGCTGGTGGCGGCGGTCGTGGTAGCGCTGGTGATTTTTCTGCTGCGCGTCTGGAACCGCCGGCGACGCGGGCCGTCAGCCGTCGCCAGCGAACCGGTCCCGACCGTCCCCGATCTCACGGATGAAAACGTGCGCGCCGACCAGTTGCCGGAGGACGGCTGGATCAGGCTGGCGCGCGAACTTGTGGAGCGCGGTGAATTCCGACTGGCGATGCGCGCGTTTTACCTTTCAAGCCTCGCGCAACTCGCCGGGCGCAACCTGATCAGCATCGCCCGTTTCAAGTCCAACCGCGACTATGAACGTGAATTGGACCGCCGGGCGCATTCGTTTCCGGTGCTGCTTTCCCTCTTTGATGAAAATGTTTTTGCGTTTGAGCGCGTCTGGTATGGCACGCACGCGGCGGATCTGGATGCCGTGAACACCTTCGCGTCCAACGTGGAAAAGTTGAGGTCCGGCGGATGAAAAAATATTTTCCCATCGTCATCCTCCTCGGCTGCACGGCGGCGTTCGTGTTCGGGATCCTGCAACTTTTTGAAATGCGCTTCGCGGCGGGCGACGTTTATCCGCCCTATTCGTCACTGCGCGCCGACCCGCTGGGCACGATGGCGTTTTACGAGAGCCTTGGCAAGCTGCCGGGGATGTCCGTCAGCCGTGATTTCAGTGAGGCAAACCGGCTGCCGGAGGAACCGCACACCGCCTACCTCCACCTCGCGGCTGACAATTACGAATGGGAATATGTGCCGGACGACCTCATCCACGAGTTGAAAAATTTCCTGGCCCGCGGCGGACGCCTGGTCATCACGTATTCCCCACAGACGACGACGGCACATCCGGATTTCGACGAAGAGGACCAGACCAATCTGACGAGTTTGGCGCCGCCGAAACTGAAGGAAAAAAAGGACGGTTCCGGCAAGCCAAAAAACCATAAGATAAAATCCGGCGAGGAGAAGTCGTGGGTGAACCTGGAAGAGGAATGGGGCTTCCATGAATGCTTCGTGGCGCTGGAACCGGATGGCGACGAATATGCGCCGGCGACGGTGACCAACCGGACCATCCCGGAACTGCCGCCCGAACTGGACTGGCATAGCGGCATGATTTTCACAAATTGCGCCGCCGGATGGCGGACGATCTATGCGCGCGGCACAAACGCCGTTGTCATCGAACGCACCTTCGGCAAGGGGTCGGTGGTCATCGCCAGCGACTCCTATTTCCTCAGCAACGAGGCCATGAGCACGGACCGCCACGCGGATCTGCTGGCGTGGCTGGTCGGTGATAAAACGAACGTCGTTTTCGACGAGGCGCACCTGGGCATTGTCGACACTTCCGGCGTCGCCGCGCTGATGCGCAAATACCGGTTGCACGGACTCGCCGCCGGGCTGCTTTTGCTGGCGGGACTTTTCATCTGGAAAAATTCCACCAGCCTGGTTCCGCCGCACGCGGGGGAAAAAACGGACGATTTCGTCGCCGGCAAGGATTCCCACGCCGGCTTTGTGAACCTGCTCCGGCGCAGCATACCGCCGCGCAAGATCCTGGAAACGTGCTTTGCGGAGTGGAAAAAATCCGTGGCGCCTTCCGGAAAATTATCCACCGTCCGGCTCCAGCGCGCCGAGGCCATCTTCAATGCGGACCATTCCGCAGGTTTAACTGATCACGACCCGGTGGAGACTTACAAAAAAATTTCCGAGGCCCTCGGCAACCAAAACCAAAAATTATGAACACAGAAAGACTCAAGGAAGTCCTCGCCCAGGCGCGGCACGAAACCGGCAAGGTCATCATCGGCCAGCATGACGTCATTGAGAAGTCGCTCATCGCCATCTTCACCGGCCAGCACGCGCTCATCGAGGGCGTGCCCGGCGTGGCCAAGACCCTGCTCGTGCGCACGCTGGCGCACGTGCTCGGCGCCGACTTTGCGCGCATCCAGTTCACGCCGGACCTGATGCCCGCCGACATCACCGGCACGAATGTATTCAATCTCCAGCGCAACGAATTTTCGCTCATCAAAGGCCCCGTGTTCACCTCGTTCCTGCTGGCCGACGAAATCAACCGCGCGCCCGCCAAGACGCAATCAGCCCTGTTGCAGGCCATGCAGGAACGCATGGTGACAATCGACCGTGAAACGCACTTGTTGCCGGCGAACTTCACTGTTTTCGCCACGCAAAACCCGATCGAATATGAAGGGACATATCCCCTGCCCGAGGCGCAGAAAGATCGTTTCATGTTGAAAATCACCATGGTCCCGCCGGACCGCGCCGAGGAGCTTTCGCTCGCCCAACGCACCATGACCAGCGAAGCGCCGGAAAAACTGCTCGCGCAAAATGCCGTTCAACCGGTCATCAAGACGGAAGATTTGGTTTCACTGCGCGAAGGCCTGGTGGCGATTGTTGTCCGCGATGAACTGGTCGCCTACCTCGTGGACATCGTGCGGGCGACGCGCACGCATGAAAGCGTCCTGGTCGGCGCCGGCCCGCGCGCCACGCAATCGCTCATCATGGCTTCGCGCGCCTACGCTGCGATTTCCGGACGCGACTTCGTCACGCCCGACGACATCAAGACCATGGCCCGGCCGGTTTTGGAACATCGCTTGATTTTACGCCCCGAATTCGAGATCGAGGGCCTGACCATCGCCGAGGTCATCCAGCAAATCCTGCAACAGATCGCCGTGCCCCGATGATCGTCCCCCGTTCCAGATTGTTGTTCTGGGTGGCGGCGGTCATCCTGCCGTTTGCGCTGATGGCCGCCGTGGCCCCGGCGTCGATGGTTTTCTCGCTGGCATTCATCGTCCTGCTCCTGTTGGTGGCGGCCGGGGACGCATTGGGCGGCTTGAAAAGTTTGGAGGGCATCGGCATCGAACTTCCCGCGGTCGCGCGGATGTCAAAGGACCGGGAGGCGAAGCTGGAACTGCGCATCCACAACGAAAGCCAGACCGGGAAAAACCTGCGGGTCGCGCTGCCGTGGCCGCGCGAAATCCGGGCCGCAGATGAAGTCGTGGAAACCGTCCTGCCGGCAGCGAGTGAATGGTCGCGGCTGGCTCTGGCCTGCACCCCGTTGAAACGCGGCAACTATGCGCTGGATTCGGCCTTTGTCGAAGGCGTATCGCCGCTCGGGTTCTGGGCGGTCAGAAAAACCGTTCCCGTGCGGTTGGAAATCCGCGTCTATCCGAACCTGCTGACGGAGCGAAAAAATCTGGCGGCGCTGTTCTTGAACCGCGGCGCCTTTGGTTTGCATGCGCAACGGCAGGTCGGCAAGGGCCGCGATTTTGAAAAGCTGCGCGAATACGTCCCCGGCGACGGCTACGACGAAATCCATTGGAAAGCCACGGCGCGGCGCGGCCGCCCGATCACCAAGGTTTTTCAGATCGAAAGGACGCAGGAAGTCTATGTCATCCTGGACGCCTCGCGGTTGAGCGCGCGTCCGGCGGCGGGCGCGGACAGCCAGGTTTCCGTGCTTGAACGTTTTGTGACCGCCGCGCTGGTCCTGGGCCTGGCCGCCGAACAACAGGGTGACTTTTTCGGGTTGCTGACCTTCACGGACCGGGTGGAAAAATTTGTGCGCGCCAGGAACGGCCAGGCGCATTATAGCGCGTGCCGCGATGCGCTCTATACGTTGCAGCCGAAGATTGCGACGCCGGATTTCGACGAATTATGCACGTTCATCCGCCTGCGGTTGCGCCGGCGCGCGCTGCTGGTTTTTCTGACGGCGCTGGATGACCCGGCCATCGCGGAAAATTTTGTGCGCAACGTGGAATTGATCCGCCGCCAGCACGTGGTGCTGGTCAACATGGTGCAGCCGCCCGGGGTGAAGCCGGTGTTTGCGGATGGCGATGTCGCCCGGGCGGATGATTTGTATCCGGCGCTCGGCGGCCACCTGCAATGGCAGAAACTGCGCGAACTGCAAAAAGTGTTACAACGGCGCGGCGTGCGGTTTTCCTTGTTGCAAAATGAACGCCTGAGCAGCGAACTCGTGGCGCAATACATGAGCGTGAAACAAAGGCAGCTTTTGTGATCGTCGACCTGCAAAAATTCATCGCGAACGGCCGGCCTCATTGGAGCGGGCTGGAAAAGATGCTCGACCGCATTGAAGCCGAGCCGAACGAGCAGCTTTCACTGGGCCAGGCGCAAAAATTTCACCAGCTCTATGAGCGTACCGCCGCCGACCTCGCAAAGGTCACAACCTTTTCCTCCGAGCCGGAGACGCGGAGGTATCTGGAAAGTCTCGTCGCCCGCGCCTACGGCGAAATCCATGAGACGCGGGAAAAACGGAGGAAAATTTTCCCGCTACAATGGTTTTTTCACACGTGGCCGCAGACCTTCCGCCGCCATATCCGCGCGTTTTATCTTTCCCTGGCCATCACCATTGCGGGTTGCATCTTCGGCGGCGCGGCCATCGCCTTTGATCCTGAGGCGAAGCCGGTATTGATGCCATTTTCCCACTTGATGCAGGACCCGGCAAAACGCGTGGCGGAGGAGGAAAGCGCGACCGGAAACCGGCTTGCCGGCCATAAAACCAGCTTCTCGGCGGAATTGATGACGCACAACACACAGGTTTCCATCTTCACCCTGGCGCTGGGCATGACGTGGGGCATCGGCACCATCATCATGTTGTTTTATAACGGCGTGATACTTGGCGCGGTCGCGGTGGATTACATTCGCGCCGGCGAAACCAAATTTCTGCTGGGGTGGCTGATGCCGCATGGCGTGATCGAGATTCCCGCCATCCTCATCGCGGGTCAGGCCGGGCTGCTGCTCGCCTTCGCGCTCATCGGACGCGGCAGCCGCACGCCAATGCGGACAAGATTGCGCGAACTTTCCCCCGACCTGACCACGTTGATCATCGGCGCCGGACTGATGCTCGTATGGGCGGGTTTTATCGAGGCGTTCCTTTCGCAATACCATGAGCCGGTCATACCTTACAGCGCCAAGATCGCTTTCGGCTTCATCGAACTGATCTTGCTCTGCTTTTTTCTGGCAAAAGCCGGGGCGGTGAAAAAATGAAGACCTCCACGCTCAACATCCGCACCCCGGAAGGGATTGTTTTTTCCCAGAACCTGGCCGGGCCGGTGATCCGGTGCATCGCCTGCTTCATTGACCAGCTTTGCATCCAGGTGGTGATGATCGTGTTCAGCGTCATCGTCGGGCTGCTGGGCGTGGTCAGTTTCAATCTGGCCGTGGCGCTTTATGCCATCGGCTATTTCGCGGTGAACATCGGCTACGGAATTTTTTTCGAATGGTCCTGGCGCGGCCAGACCATCGGCAAAAAGTTGCTCCGGCTGCGGGTGGTGGACGTGGAAGGGATGCGCCTGCAATTCAACCAGATCGTCGTCCGCAACCTGTTGCGGTTCGTGGATTCGCTTCCGGCGTTTTATTTTACCGGCGGCCTCACCTGCTGGCTGAATTCAAAATGCCAGCGCCTCGGCGATATCGCGGCCAACACCGTGGTCATCCGTGCCCCGAAAATTTCCGAGCCCGACCTGGAACAACTGCTCGCCGGAAAATTCAACTCCCTGCGCCAATTGCCGCATCTGGCCGCCCGCCTGCGGCAGAATATCACGCCCGCGGAGGCGGATATCGCACTGCAATCGCTGTTGCGCCGCGATGAATTCGATCCGGTCGCGCGCGTGGAACTGTTTTCGGGCCTGGCGGACCATTTCCGCGGCAAGGTCGAGTTTCCCGCCGAAGCGACCGACGGCGTGGCCGACGAGCAGTTTCTGCGCAATGTTGTCGACGTGGTCTTCCGGGCAAAAAATTAAACCGGCCCGATATCTCGTCATAAAGGCAGTGTCTTAATTTCACCCTGTGGAGCGCGGGCTTTAGCCCGCTTCAACGTGTATTTGCAAGGCCACATTGAAGCGGCATAAATGCCGCACCCCGCAAATTAAGACAGTGCCGTCACAAATCATAATTGGACGCAAAAATGCGTTTCTGTTAGATTGATTCTGCCATGTCAATTGACGCTCCCGCAGCCCAGAAAAAAATCAACCTCCGCCGGCCCGATATCATGGAGGCGGTATCAGCCCAGGTACTGTCGCATTATCGCAGTGAAATCGTCGAGAACATCCGTGCCAACGGCGGCATGTTGTCCGCCGATGGTCTTACGGTCAAACTGGCCAAGGAATTCGGCTTCTGCTACGGCGTCGAACGCGCGATCGATCTCGCCTACGCGGCAAAAAAATACTTTGCGGAAACCGCACCCAACACGCCGATTTATCTGCTCGGCGAAATCATCCACAACCCCGAGGTGAACGACCAGATCAGCAACCTCGGCATCCAGATCATCTCCCCCAAACCGACCGAGGTTGAACTGGCAAAATTAAATCCCGGCGATGCGGTGATCATTCCGGCGTTTGGCACCGAAGTCACCACCCGGAAAAAAATCGAGGCCAAGGTGGGTCGTGAAAACATTGTGGACACCACCTGCGGCGACGTGATGAGCGTCTGGAAACGCGTCCGCCAGTATTCGAAGGAAAACGTCACCAGCATCATCCACGGCAAGGCGAAGCACGAGGAAACCAAAGCAACCACCTCGCAGGCGCGCGCCTATGGCAGCGGACATTACCTGGTCGTGTTCAACCTGGCGGAGACGGATTATGTTTGTGACTACATCTTGAAGGGCGGCGACAAACATGCGTTTCTGGAAAAATTCAAGGGGGCGCATTCCGAGGGTTTCGATCCCGATCTGCATTTGAACGCCGTGGGCGTCGCCAACCAGACTACGATGCTTCGGGGCGAAACCGAGGAAGTGCAACGCCGGTTCAAGGCCGCGATGGAGAAAAAAAACGGCACGGCGAGCCTGGACAAACATTTCCGTTTCTTCGACACGATCTGCGGCGCGACCCAGGACCGCCAGGATGCGCTCCAAAAAATGTTGAAGGAGCCGTTGAACCTGCTCCTCGTCATCGGCGGTTATAATTCCTCGAACACCTCGCACCTTGCCGAAATGGGAGAAACCGTTTTGCCGACTTTCTTCATCAAAAACGCGGCGAAGATGCAGTCGGACAAGCTCATCGTCCATTACGACCAGCATAAGAAAAAAGAAGTGGAAACACGCGATTGGCTGCCCGCCGGCAACATCACCGTCGGCATCACCGCCGGCGCAAGCTGCCCGAATAATTTGATCGAGGACACCATCCGCCGATTGTTTGAAATGCGAGGGATTTCCGTCCAGGAACTGCTCAAAAACTAAAAGAATACTTTTATATTGACAAATGATGAAAATAGCATCATTTTAATCACATGAGAATGACAGTAGATATCGACGAAAAGACCATTGAGGAATTGTTGAAGGTCACCGGCCATAAAAAGAACAGTCCTGCCGTGGCCTTTGCCGTCAGGGACTTCATCAACAGAAGAAAAGCCAAAGACTTTGGCCGGATGTTGAGGGAGGGTAAATTCGATTATCCAGCCACCAACGAGGAAATCGAGGCACAGGATATTTGACTCATGGTGATCGTGGATTCCTCCGTGTGGATCGAGGCATTGCGGCGCGATGGCAATGTTCAGGTCAAACTTGCACTTGAAGCGCTGCTTGAGGAATACGAAGCCACCTGGTGTGGTCCCGTCAAGCTCGAAGTCCTGGGCGGTGCGCGCCAACAAGAGCGCAAAGCGTTGGGGGAACATTTCAGTTGTATCCCCTATTTCCCAATGACCGACGCCGCATGGGATTCCGCCAAGGAACTTGCGTGGCGTTTGCGTGACAAAGGGTGCCATGCGCCGTGGAACGACGTTTTGATCGCCACGCTTTCGCGCAAGGCGGAATGCCGCGTCTTTGCCGTGGACAAACATTTTGATTTGATGCAACGCAGCGGCGCAGGCATTGTACTTTACGAGCCGGGTTATAACGGCAAATACAATCCGAACTGACATGCCGCGCTACCGTCAGGAATTGGAAGAAAACGAACGCCGCACGCTGGCGCCCTTCGCTCAGTTCAGCGGCGATACCCGCGGCCGTGCGTATGCGGAAGAGCCGCCACTCTGGCGCACACACTACCAGCGTGACCGCGACCGGGTGATCCATTCCCGCGCCTTCCGCCGGCTGGAATACAAGACGCAGGTCTTTCTCAACGGCACCGGCGACCATTTTCGCACGCGGCTCACGCATACGATGGAAGTCGCCGCCATCGCCCGCAACATCGCCAGCGCCCTGCGGCTGAACACCGACCTCGCCGAAACTATCGCGCTCGCACACGACCTCGGCCATTCGCCATTCGGCCACAAGGGCGAAACGGTCTTGAACGAGCTGATGCGCGGCCACGGCGGTTTCGAGCACAATCATCACAGCCTGCGCATCGTCGAGGAGCTCGAACAAAAGTATCCAAAATTTTCCGGCCTGAATCTTTCGTGGGAGGTGCTCGAGGGCCTGGCGAAACATCAGACCGCGTTCGACCGTCCGGGCGTGAAAAAAGGGTTCATCGCCAAAAATCCGTCGCTGGAGGCGCAGATCGCCAACCTCGCCGATGAGATCACTTATTACAGCCATGACCTCGACGACGGGCTCGATTCGGGTTTGCTTTCGGAAAAGGAATTGACCAAACATGTCCGCGTCTGGGCGCAGGCTGCGCGGCTCATGAAGAAGGAATTCGGCAACCCGCCCGAGGAATCACGCCGCTATTTCATTATCCGCAACATCATTGATATGCAGTTGGCGGATGTGATCGCCACCAGCGAAAAGCTGATCACCACCGCCAAGGTGAAATCCGTTGATGACGTAAGGAAATTTTCAAAACCGTTGATCCAATACAGCCCTGAACGTCGCCGCCTGAACATTGAATTGCGTAAATACCTCTACAAAAACCTGTATTTTAATCCGGTCGTGAACGAACCGCACATCCGCGCCAAGCAATTGTTACGCAATCTGTTCGGCTATTATTTGAAACATCCGAAAGCCCTCGGCGAACAGGCCCGTAAACGCATCCGCCGCGACGGACTGCACCGCGCGGTGTGTGACTACATCGCCGGCATGACCGACCGGTACTTGATCCAGGAACACGCGCGGCTCTTTCCCAACGGAACGCCGCCATGAGCAAACGCGTCGTTGTTCTCGGTGCCGGTTTTGGCGGGCTGACTTTCTGCCAGCATTTCAAAAATCCGCAAGCGGACATCACGCTCGTTGACCGCACCAACCATCATCTTTTCCAGCCGCTGCTGTATCAGGTCGCCACCGCCGGACTTTCCGCGCCGGAAATCGCGCAGCCGATCCGTTCGATTCTATCCGAACGCAAAAACATCACCGTGCTGCTTGATCAGGTCGTGGATTTGAACCCGGCGAAACGCGAAGTCACCCTGACCACCAAAGTTTTGCCCTACGATTATCTCGTGCTTGCGCTCGGCGGGTGCAACAACTACTTCGGCCACCCCGAATGGGAAAAGTTCGCGCCCGGCCTCAAGACCCTCGACGACGCCGTGCGCATCCGCAGCCGCGTGTTGCTCGCCTTCGAGCACGCCGAGAATACCGACGAGTCCGCGGAGCATCAGCGGCTGATGACCATCGTCATCATCGGTGGCGGGCCGACCGGGGTGGAACTCGCCGGCGCGTTCGCCGAACTCGCACGCCACGTTTTGCGCCGCGATTTCCGCCACATCGACCCCGCGCATGCAAAAATCATTTTGATCGAGGGCGCGCCGCGCATTCTTTCGCATCTGGCAGAGGACCTTTCGCAAAGTGCGGCGCAACAGTTAAAAAAACTTGGCGTACAGATCCGCCTGGGCACGCGGGTCAAAAACATCCGCGCCGGCGAAGTCGAACTTGAAAGCGGCGAAACCATCCGCGCGGAAAATATCTTGTGGGCCGCCGGCGTCTCCGCCACGCCGCTCACGCAAAAGCTCGGCGTGGAACTGGATCGCGCCGGCCGCGTGAAAGTGAATCCCGATCTAAGCCTGCCGGGCCATCCCGAGATTTTTGCCGTCGGCGACATGGCGCTGGTGTTGCAGGAAAACGGGCAGCCCGTTCCCGGCGTTTCGCCCGCCGCGATGCAGATGGCGCGTCACGTCGCGAACATCATTGAGGGTGAAATGGACGGCCAGGGGGCGCGCCTGCCCTTCAAATACTGGGATAAAGGCACGATGGCGACAATCGGCCGCTCGAAGGCCGTGGCGCAAATCGGCAATATCAAGCTCACCGGCTTCATCGCCTGGTTCGCCTGGCTATCGATACATCTGGTTTTCCTCATCGGCTTCCATAGCAAGATTGCCGTGCTGCTTCAGTGGGCTTATTCCTACTTCGCCTACAAGCGCGGTGCCCGCATCATCATCGAAGTCCCGGTGGGCGCTAAAAAGTCGAAATCTTAAAGCATTTTGAAACTAACTGTAGCCTTGATGGTTGCCATGTTCTCTCCCTCACCCTGACCCTCTCCCGCTGGGCGAGGGAACAGCCACGCGGGAGTTTTCTTTGTTTGTGTGCAGCTTGCTCAAATCCAGCAGTAGGTTTTCTTGTGCAACGGGGAGCGATTCTCCCTCTCCAAGCGGGAGAGGGCCGGGGTGAGGGAGAAAATTGACAAAAACCCACATCGACAATTTTTCCTAAACCACATTAGTGAGGACTTCATCCGTTTTCAGTTCGGCCAAAAGCTGCCAAACGGTCTTCGTCTGATTCGGTAGAATCAAATCTGGCGCGATTTCACTTAACGGCTGCAAAACGAACCGCCGAAGATGTGCGCGCGGATGCGGCAAAACCAATTCCGGCGTGTTCCCGCCTTCGCCCTCCTTCGGCGCGGCAAGGCGGACTTCGTTTCCGAAAGCAATCAAATCCAGATCCAACGAGCGCGGCTCGTTCTGAACTTTTTTCGGCGCACGGCCAAATTCTTTCTCCAAGCCTTGTAATTTTTTCAGCAACGATTCTGGCGTCTCATTCTTCCTTGGAGCCAAGCCGATGATCGCATTCAAAAACTTTGGTGAATCCGGCGGGCAATCCACGGGCATTGTCTGCCAGAGCGAAGATTTGAGGACCGGCTCGTCGGAAAATTTCTGCAATCGCGCCATCGCGTCCAAAATGATTGCCCGCGAATCCCCGAGATTCGAGCCTAAGGCGATGATGGCTAACATGGCTCAAGCTTTTCGCAAAAGCCGCTTCCGGGCGATGACAAAAACAAGTCCAGCCACAAGAAGATGCGGCAAGAAAATTTGATAATAAGCGACCAGAGGAAAGGGAGAATGGGATTGTGGTGCATATTTTTTTATGAAGTGTGCCTGTTCTGCAAGGTTGACCCACCCCATGGCTGCATTCATCAGAAATAACGAGGCCGCCAAAACTACCGGCTGCCCGGAAAGCCAGTTCAGCAAAACGCCGATACCAGAATCGGGCGACTTAAATAATTTCCACATTACAAACACAGTGATCAAGGTTGGCGCGACAGCTACAGCCACAATGGTCGTCAACTCGTACAAACTTGCCATACCGCCTCCCCGATTGAAGACATTTGTTCCCTGCGCCAGAAAAGTGACCAAGACGATCCCGGCATGTGAAATTACGTTCCAGAGTTGCATCACAATCAAAGCCCACAGACAGCGTTCCACCCAGACATTCACAGCGTTCACCTTGCCAAACTCCTTGATCAGGACCGCGCCGGTGCCGACGCGCCTGGCGGCTACATAAAATGCCTCCTCGGCGGAAAGGTCGCGCGCCTGCAGCGCCACGACGGAATCGCGCAAATGGGTTTCCAACTCATCGAGGTTCTCGCCACGAAAGGCGGACGATTGAGCGAGGTCATTCCGCCATTGTTGGATGGCGTGGTTCAGGTCAAACGGGGTTGTTGTTTCCATAATTTCTCCATGGTTTCGTGGACGGTGAGCCATCGTTGTTTTTCTTCCTTCAAAGCTTGATGGCCTTCTTTGCGAAGGCGGTAGTATTTCCGTTTGCGCCCGGTCTCGGCCGCGCGCCATTCGGATTCGATCATGTCTTCCTTCTCCATCCAGTGCAGCACAGGATAGAGCATCCCCTCGGTCCATTCGATCTGGCCGCCGGAAAGCTCGCGCACGCGCTGGATGAGCGCGTAGCCGTAATTCTCGCCTTCCGTCAGCACGGACAAGACCAGCGGCACGGTCGAGGCGGCGGCGAGTTCTTTCGTTAGCATGGCAGCACTATGCCTAGCAATGCAATGCTTGTCAAGCGCGGAAATCTTCCCACATTCAAAAAAATACTTCAGGAAGAAGTAAGAAGGTGGAATTGGAAGGTCGCGGGTCAATTTGGTGGGGATGGCGCGCTGCGCCGTCCGCGCCCGTAGAGCGGGCGCAACGAATGTGGTAAAATCCGCGTTTGCTCGTTCGATTCCGGCGGCTTTACCGCCGGGGACAGCGCAGCGCGCTGTCCCTACCAACCAAACCGAGCCACGACCAACGGGAGAGCATGGCCCGCCGCAAAGTTTAATATCTCAGTTTACTTTTATTGTTGACAATATAATCTCTGCTAGCTAGAGTGGGTCAAGGCTTCCGCCGTCGCTAAAGCTATGGCGGACAAGTCCGCCTTGACCAAACCAAGGCGCGGCGAGAGCTAAGTTTTGAGGTGTTGTTCTTTGACATATGACGGCAAAGCCGTCAGTTGAAAGTTGATGGTTTCGGGGCGGACAGCTCACGGTCCTTCCGGACAGGGGCCGAGCCGGACTGGCACCGGCTCGCCCCCATCGGATTGCCTCGAATCAGGGCAACCTCAAATCCGAGCGAATCAAAGTAAATCCGACCAAATCCAACCAAAATTGACGACGGGGCGGGTTATCTCACGCAAAGGCGCAAGCAGGCCATGCGTCGTAGATTGTACCGTTTTATGGCGCATTGGCACCGTGGGCTCGCGATGGGAAAGTGCCATCCACCTTCGCCAAAGCGCTCCGGAGGACAGAGAAGACTGGCGCAGTCCAAGACGCTGGCGCGCGGGTTATGCTCCTTCCGGAGGGGCACCATGCGGAGTCAGGGTTGGTCAAACATAGTCAAAGTTAAGCGGGTTGGTTCGTAAACATTAATTTTACGAAACGAACCCAATTTTTCTGTAAAAAAACCAATGAAAGTGCATAAGTGTCCAAAAAAACGAACCCAATTTAGCAGGGTTTACAGAGCTGAAATCCGACCAAATCAAACCGAATCCGACTAAACTCCTTGCGGAGGGCCACTATAAGGGTGAGTGACGGGTTATGAGCGAGAAACGATAGGCGCGAGAGGCGCTGTGTCAGCGACGATCCTGCGGGTCAAAGACCCGCGCTCCGGGAAAATCCGACCAAAATTAAAGTTATTTGAGGCCGAGCACATCCTGCATGGTGTACAGGCCGGGTTTTTGTTTGACGAGCCATTGCGCGGCACGAAGGGCACCGTTCGCAAACGTATCGCGGCTTGATGCCTTGTGGGTAAGTTCGACGCGTTCGCCGACGTTCGCAAAAATGACCGTGTGGTCGCCAACGACATCGCCGCCGCGGATGGAGTGGATGCCGATCTCGCCGCGCGTGCGTTCGCCGGTGATGCCCTTGCGTCCATGGCGCAATGCCTGTTCGAGTTGCAGCTTGCGCACGTCGCCCAAGACTTCAAGCAATGTGGCGGCCGTACCGCTGGGGGCATCCTTTTTCAAGCGATGATGCATCTCGATGACTTCGAGGTCGAACTCGGGCCCGAGGATTTCCGCGGCCTTGCGCGTAAGCCAGAATAGAGTGTTGACGCCCGTGGAAAAATTCGAGGCAAGCACCATCGGAATTTCTGACTTCTGTTTTGTAACGGCGGCTTTTTCTTGCTCAGAAAATCCCGTCGTGCCGATGACAATGGCTTTTTTATTTTTCGCGCACAGTTCAGCAATCGTGTGCGTGGCTTCGGGATGGCTGAAATCGATCACGACATCGCATTTGGCGATGGCGGACCGCAAATCGCCATCGCGACCAATGGCGGCAACAATCTCGAGTGAGGGAAAATTTTTGGCGCAGGACTGCAACGCCTGCCCCATGCGACCTTTCGCGCCAGTGATGATGACTTTTGTGGACATTTTTTATTAGTTACAGATTCATCGAGCCAAAGAGCTTTGAAAATGAAATTCTCCGCGCCTCTGTGTCTCGGTGATAAAAAGTTACTCCAGGACGTCACACCGCTTGAGCGTGGTGCGAAGCGTCTCCCAATTTTTAGGCGACATCGGCACGAGCGGCAAGCGATATTCTTCGTTGATGACCTTCATCATCGCGAGCGCGGCCTTCACCGGCGTGGGGTTGGTCTCGATGAACAGGTCCTTGAACAACGGATAAAATTTGGCGTGCAACGCGAGCGCCTTCTTCGCGTCGCCGCGCGCCATGTACTTCACCATCTGTGAAACTTCCTTCGGAATGACGTTGGACGCCACGCTGATGACGCCGTTGGCGCCCACGGACATGAACGGCAGGGTCAGCGAATCGTCACCGGACATGATCTCAAATTTCGGCCCGAGCGCGGCACGCAATTGCGACACGCGGTCGCTGCTTCCGCCGGCTTCCTTGATGCCGATGATGTTTTTGCAGTCGTGCGCGAGGCGTTTCACCGTGTCCACGGCGATTTCGATGCCGCAGCGGCCGGGAATGCTGTACAGGATAATCGGCAACAGCGTAGCCTTGGAGATCGCCTTGAAATGCTGGTACAAACCTTCCTGCGTCGGCTTGTTGTAATAGGGCGCGACCTGCAGCGAGCCGTCCACGCCGGCTTTTTCAGCCGCTTGCGTCAGGTAAATCGCCTCGGTGGTGGAATTGCCGCCGGTGCCGGCGAGCACCTTGATCTTGCCTGCGGCGAATTTCACGGCCAAAGCGATGATCTTGATGTGCTCCTCATAGTTGACCGTGGGTGATTCGCCGGTCGTGCCAACGGGAACAATGCCATCCACGCCGCCCTTGATCTGAAGTTTTATAAGACGTTCCAGCGCAACCTCGTCCAGTTCTCCGCCGGCAAACGGCGTGACAATCGCAGTATAAGTACCCGTGAACATATTTTGATAAAGACCGCCAAAATACATGAAAACGCACGTTTGGCGAGGATGAAATTGAATGGAAACATTGTCCGCGAACAACTTTGGACTTTGAACTTTGGACTTTGGACTTAACCTAGCCGGCATGTTTCGTCCGTGCATTGACCTGCATGAAGGCAAGGTTAAACAGATTGTCGGCGGCACGCTCACCGATGCCGGCGCGCGCACCAACTTTGTCTCTGAACAATCTGCCACCTGGTTCGCCGAACTTTATAAGCGCGACGGACTGGCCGGCGGACACGTCATCATGCTCGGCGCGGGCAACGAAACCGCCGCGCGCGGGGCGCTCAAGGCGTTTCCGGGCGGGCTGCATATCGGCGGCGGTATCAATGCCGAAAACGCAAAATCATGGCTCGATGCCGGAGCGTCGCATGTCATCGTCACGAGCTGGGTCTTCCGCGAAGGCAAGGTGGACTGGAACCGGCTGGAGGAACTCGTCAAAAAAATCGGGAAGGAAAAACTGGTCCTTGATCTGAGCTGTCGTAAACGCGGGGAAAAATATTTTGTCGTTACCGATCGCTGGCAAAAATTCACCGACCTCGAGGTGAACGCGGAAACCCTTCACAAATTTTCGGGATACTGCGCCGAGTTTCTGATCCATGCCGTGGATGTCGAGGGCTTGTGCCGCGGCATTGACCGCGAGCTGGTGGAATTGCTCGGAAAATTTTCACCGATTCCAACGACCTACGCCGGTGGCGCCAGTTCGCTGGCTGATCTGGAACTCGTCACCCGGCTCGGCGGTGGAAAAATTGACCTTACCATCGGCTCGGCGTTGGATGTTTTCGGTGGTAATGGCGTGAAATATGAAGATTGCGTGGCGTTCAACAAAAAAGTTGAATCGGTAAAAAGTTAAACCGTTGAATCGGGAGCGGCGCTTGCCGGTTCAACAATTCAACGGTTCACAAATCTCCAACCTTACTTTGCCTCTTCCAACTTGGTCACGGTCATCATTTTTTTGCCGTCTTTTTCGTCAACTGTACCCGTGGCGGTCACTTTTTTGGAATCACCGTGGCAGATGTCGTCGTGCATCGTCATGCCGGCATCATTTTTGACGATGAAATAATTTACCGTGTTGGTGCCGTCCATGACCTGCACAACGTTCTGGCAGGAATCGGTCAGATGCAGCGTGCATTTGGCGCAGACCATGTTGCCGGTGACGGTGACTTGCTTGTCGTCATCGGCCAGCGCGGTGAACGCCGCACCCGCAAACGCGAGGCCGAGCAATAGCAGAAGGAGGAGTTTTAATCTTTTCATAGGTGGCTTAAGTTTGGTTTGAATTGGAACGATTCCCATCAACATCACACAAGTCGCGCGCAATGCAACTCACGCGGCGAACAAATCTTTCACGGTGATTTTGAACTGCGGCACGAGCTTTTCCTCCAGAATTTCGTTGCCGGCCAGGATTCCCTGCAGGCGCATGCCGAACTCGAAGGCGTGATAAATCTCCACATTGTCATAGCGCGGATCAACCATCCACAGGCGCGGCACGCGCAGTTGTTCGTAGATCTCCTTTTTTGTGACAGTGTCGGCCCGATGGTCGTCGCGGCTGACGACTTCCACGGCCAGGAATAGTTTTCCGCTCGCGGTGGTCACCAGCGCGAGGTCAGGGCGCAGCAACGTAAGCCGCGATACCTGCACCGGCGTTCTCGGGGGGAGCAGTTGCGTGACGGCGAGGCCGTTGACACTCGCGGCCATCTCGCGGTGCAGCCGCTGCAAGATTTGTTCGTGCCGCTCGCCGGGCGCGCTGCGCGGGAGCGTTGCGCCTTCCAGGATCTCCTCGTAGGGCCGACTCATTCCGAAACGAAGGAAAACACTGTTTGGCGGCGACGGCAAGAGGCGTTTTATTCAAAATCAAGACTTGCAAATCGCCCTGCAACTGATAGTTTCCCTGTCCTTTTAATAAATTTATGTCAGTCAAAATCCGCATGAAACGCGTCGGCACGAAGAATACCCCGGTGTTCCGCATCGTCGTCGCCGATAGCCGCAGTCCCCGCGATGGCAAGTTCATCGAAGAGATCGGCACCTATAGCCCGCTCCAGCAGGGCAACAATTTCACCCTCAAGCTCGACCGTGCGCAGCATTGGATCAGCAAGGGAGCGCAGCCCAGCGACACCGTTGCCAGCTTCATCAAGAAGGCCAGCAAAACGGCGCCCGCGGCCTGAAATTTACCATGCAGGAGTTCCTCGAATACGTCGTCAAAGGACTCGTGCAAAACCCCGGCGCGGTGACGGTCACCCCGGTGGAACGTGCCGGCGCGACGATTTATGAACTGCGCCTCGACCCGTCGGACGTCGGCAAGATCATCGGACGCCAGGGCGCAACCATCAACGCCATCCGTTCGTTGCTGCTGGCCGGCGCGGCAAAAAAGGGCGTGCGTTGCTCGGTGGAGATCGTTGAAGACAAGCCGGCACGCTGACAACAAAATCGGCACGTATGAAAATTGACGTGCTAACGCTTTTCCCGGCGATGTTCGCCGGGCCGCTCGATGAAAGCATCATTATGCGGGCGCGGAAGAATGGCCTGCTGGACCTGAAAATCCACCAGTTACGCGACTGGACGCACGACCGGCACAAGACGGTGGACGACAAACCGTTCGGCGGCGGCCCGGGGATGCTGATGAAGTGCGAACCGCTGTTTGAAGCGGTGGAAAGTTTGAAACGCGCGGAAACGAAAGTGATCCTGCTTTCGCCATCCGGAAGAAAGTTTGACCAGTCCATCGCACGGGAACTGGCGCAGGAAAAAGATTTGCTGCTCGTCACGGGCCATTACGAAGGGTTCGACGAGCGGGTACGGGAAGCGTTGGCGGATGATGAGTTGTCCATCGGCGATTATGTGCTGACGAACGGCGCATTGCCCGCGATGGTGGTGATCGATGCGGTCACGCGGTTGCTGCCCGGTGTTTTGGGCGATGATGACAGTTCGCGTGACGAGTCGTTCAGCCATGGATTGCTGGAATATCCGCAATACACTCGACCGGCGGAATTTCGGGGAATAAAGGTTCCCGAGGTGTTGCTGAACGGCAACCACGCCGAAATTGAAAAATGGCGGCGCGAACAGGCGGAGTCGCGGACGAAAAAGCAGAGACCAGATTTGTTGAAATAAAATTTAATTGTTATGAACCAGGCATTGTTGAATAAAATTGAATCGGAACAGTTTCGCAAAGACAACGCGAAGTTTAACGTGGGCGACAGCGTCCGCGTGCACACCAAGGTTGTCGAAGGCGACAAGGAACGCATCCAGATCTTCGCCGGCGTCGTCATCGGCAAACGTGGCGGCGGCCTGAACGAGAGCTTCACCGTGCGCCGCATCAGCTATGGCGAAGGCGTGGAACGTGTTTTCCCGCTGCACTCCCCGCGCGTGGACAAGATTGAAGTCGAGCGCCAGGGCCAGGTCCGCCGCGCCAAGCTCACCTACCTCCGCAAACGCCTCGGCAAGGGTGCAACCCTCGTCAACGAGAAAAAGGAAAAGGTCGTAGTCGCCGCCAAGTAATTTACCGAACATTTTCAAAAGGCGAGGCGCAAGCTTCGCCTTTTTTGTTTTTGCAATCCCTGTCCTATCCGTGAAAATCAGTGACTGAAATAATTTTGAATTGTGCCATCCGAAACCCTCCATTTTGAAAACGCGCGGTTCGCGCAGCAGCTTTACAACCACGAACCGGGCAACCTGTCCACGCTTGAAACCGAACTCGGCGTGAAGGCGACCTCGCGCGAGGGCTGGATCAAACTCGAGGGCACGGCGGCGGACATCGAACGAGCCAAGCATCTGTTCGCCTCACTGGAAAGCCTGTTGAAGTCCGGCGCGGCCGTGAAGAACCGCGAGTTTCTCCACGCGCTCAACGTCGTGAAGCACGAGGGCGGCTCCACGCTCAAAGAAATGGTCAGTGACCGCGTGCAGACGCATGAACGCAAGTCCGGCGTCACCGCCAAGACCGTCGGCCAGAAAAAATACCTCGATGCCATCCGCAAGCACGACATAACCTTTGGTATTGGCCCGGCGGGTACGGGGAAGACGTATCTGGCCGTCGCCACTGCGTTATCCGCGTTGCGCGAAGGCGGTGTTTCCCGGATCATTCTGACGCGTCCCGCCGTCGAAGCCGGTGAAGCCCTCGGCTTTCTGCCCGGCGATCTTTACGAAAAGATCACGCCGTACTTGCGCCCGCTGCATGACGCGCTATACGACATGCTCCCCGCCGAAGAAATGCAGAAGTACATGGAACGCGGCATAATTGAGGTCGCTCCCCTCGCCTACATGCGCGGCCGTACGCTCAACAACGCCTTCATCATCCTGGACGAGGCGCAAAACTCCACCACCGAACAGATGCTGATGTTTCTCACGCGGCTCGGTCACGGTTCAAAAGCCGTCATCACCGGTGACGAGACTCAGATCGATCTGCCGTCGCATAAACATTCCGGCCTCGCCGAGGCGCACCGCGCGCTAAGGCACACGGAAGGCATCGCCATCATCGAATTTTCCAAGCGCGACGTCGTACGGCACCCGCTCGTGCAACGCATCATCGCCGCGTACGAACATCATCGCGGCACGGGCAAAACCGAATGAACGTAGTCATCACCAACCGACAGCGTGCAAAAAAAATTGATGCGCGCCTGTTGAAAGAAATCGTGGCTGGATTGTTCGCGGAATTGAAAATTGAAGAAGCCGAAATCGGGATCAACCTCGTCGGCGCGCGCGAAATGGCGCTGGTGAACGAAACTTTTCTTCAACACGAAGGCTCGACGGATGTGATCACCTTCGACCACAGAGATTCAAAATCCAAAATCCAAAATCCAAAATCCGAAATCTATGGCGAATTGTTCATCTGCATTGACGATGCGATGGTTCAGGCCAGGGAATTCGGCACCAGCTGGCAGGCCGAAATCACGCGCTACATCGTCCACGGCGTCCTGCATCTGCTCGGCTACGATGACTTGAAACCGCATCTCCGGCGCGAAATGAAACGCCAGGAAAACCGGCTCATGCGGCGGATTGCCGATAAATTTACACTCGCACAAATTGCCATGCGGCCTAAAATATCCGCGTGAAGAAATCGTTTTTTGCCCGTTGGCGCGCCAGTTTTGTTGCCGGTCTCTTGATCGTGCTGCCGGGCATCATCACGTTGGCGGTCGTAAAATGGGTTTTCGGCACAATCACGAGTTTCACCGATACCCTGCTGTTTTTTCTGCCGTATGTCCTTAGTCCGAAACACATTTATAAAAACGGCATGGATGGTGCCATGTTCTGGTGTTGGAGCGTACTTGCCATTGTGCTCGCGGTCGTGCTGATTTCCGCGGTCGGTGTCATCACGCGCTATTATTTCGGGAAACGCCTCATTATGTGGGCGGACAGCCTGATGTTGCGCGTGCCGGTGCTGAACAAAATCTACGGCACGATCAAGCAGGTGGACGATGCGTTTTCCTCCGGCAAAAAGAGCTCGTTCCAGACGGTCGTGCTGGTCGAATATCCGCGCGAAGGGATTTACTCCATCGGCTTCATCACCAGTGAACAACGTGACGAAGTTTCCAAGGTGATAAAAGAAAAATGCGTTACGGTGTTTATACCCACTACGCCGATTCCGACCTCCGGATTTCTGGTGCTGGTGCCCGAAAAACAGGTGACCAAGCTCGATATCACCGTGGCCGAAGGCTTTAAATACATCATCAGCCTCGGCGCGCTGGCGCAGGATGCTGCGCCGCCGAAAATCAAATGATCGAAAACGCGCATGGTATCATTCTGCGCACGCGTCCGCTGACCGAGACGAGCCTTATCATCCACTGGCTCACGCCGGATCTGGGCCGGACTGCCACCGTTGCCAAGGGCGCCCGCCGCACGAAATCGCCGTTCGCCGGGAAATTGGATCTGTTCTATGAAGCCGATTTTTCCTTCAATCGTAGTCGCAGTTCAGAATTGCACAATCTGCGCGAAGTGAAATCGCACGGGAATAATCCAGCTATCCGTAGCGACATCTTGAAGCTGCAACAGGCCGCGTACGCCGCCCATTTCATCGAGCTGACGACGGAAACCGAGACGCCCCTGCCGGAAATCTACGGACTGTTCGGGAGTTTCTTGAAAATACTCTGCGAACAGCCGCCACAATCGCAAAATATTTTCGCCCTCGAACTTAAGTTGCTGGGCGAACTCGGTCTGGAACCTGATTTCGAGGAAAAACCGCTCACCCCTGGCGCAAAAAAAATCGCCCGCGCGTTTCTGGAAAACGATTGGGCAGGCATTTCACGGTTGAAGCTGTCCGAAGGACAGACCGCCGAACTGGGCCAGTGGTTGCATGGCTTTTTGATCTTCCACCTCGGCAAACTGCCGCGCGGGCGTGCCGCCGCCATCGCGACTTGAAACACCGCCGCGAATCCCGCAGCATTTGCGCGTGTCACGCCAGCTCCGTATCGCGTTCCTGACGCACGAACCGTTTTATCCGCCGTCCGGCGGCGGTTCGGCGGAGGCCGTTTATCTCGTGCAGGAAATGGTACGGCGCGGGCACGCCGTCCACGTCTTCGGTCCGAAAATTCCCGATGCGGAAAAGGTCGGGAAGGATTTTGGCGTCAAATTGCACCAGTTCCAAAAATGGGAAATGGGCCGCTACGCCCGGCTGCGGAATTTCAAATACCTCGCCTACCCTTTCTTTCTCGAACGCATGGTCGCTGATGTGGCGCGCACAACGAAGTTCGACCTGATATTCTCGCAACACGCGATTTCCGCCGTCGCCGCCGGAAAGTTGAAGGCCAAGCTTGGGATTCCGGTCGTGATGAATTTTCCCGATTTGCTGACGGGCTTCATGGAAACGTGGCCGCCCTATATCGCACCTAAATTTCTGGTCCAGGCGCTGATGCGGTACGAGATTTCCCTGCCGGTGCGCTACGGTGTGGACGGCGTGTGTGCGATTTCTGATGAATTTGCCGCCCGCCTCGCGGCCCGCGGCTACGCACGCGAAAAAATCTGCCCGATCTATTATGGTTACGATGCGGACGCCTTTCCGTTGCGCCAAAGCCTGCCGCCGCCCAACCAGCCGCCAGTGGTCGTCATGCATGGTTCATTCGACGCGCATCATCTGGGACAGATCGCCTTTGATGCGATGAAAACGGTGGTGGCTAAAAAACCGGAAACCATTTTCCGTTTCGTGGGACGGCGCACGACAGGATTGGAAAAGTTTTTACAACGCGCGCAGGCCATCCCCGGTTTCAAATTCGAGGCGGACGGTTTCACGCCCTACGCGGAAGTCTCCAGAAAGCTCGCCAGCGCGACGGTGGGCATCGTGCCTTACGAGGAATCAGCGGGCACGCACTGCGCATTCGTGGCCAAGATCGTGGAATACGTCGCGACCGGCCTGCCGACGGTCTGCACGCCGCTGAAAAGCGTCCAGGGCTATTTCAAAAACGACCCGCTGGTGAAGTTCGCGGCCTTCGACGGCAAAATCTTCGGCGACAGGATTCTGGAATGGTTCGATGCCCCCTCCTCCAGCTGGCAGCCGTTCGCGGAAAAATCTTCGGCGCGCGTACGTGCGGAATTGGACTGGCGTCCGCTGTGCGCGAAAGCGATGGATTTTGCAGAACGGGTCATTTGTTTTCCAACACAGACTGCTTCGACCGGGTGATGATCATCTATGCCATGCGCTCACGCCTGGCACACTGACGACCGGATGGAAAAATCATTTCGGCGGACGAATATAATCGCCGCCGTCGCCAAACAATTCGCCCTTGGCCAGATGCTTCAGGATGAATTTTTGCAGCGCCCCGGTTTCCGCAGTCAGGATGATCTCATCGTGGTCAATCCGATGTGCGATGGAGTTTGGATTATTCGTCAGAAATTTTTGCAGCCATTCAGGATCGATGGTGGCGACGGTCAGTTTTTCCTCGCTCAACTTGACGCGCAGCAGCAGATGGCCGGGAATCATGGAAATGCCGATCAAATCGGCCTGGTTGGTCGCGTAATTGCATTCCGATGGCGTGAGATCGAGAAACGTCGTCTCGCCCAGCTTGAACAGATGCGCCTCAAATTTTCCGGTCTTGCCCTGTTCCTCGGTGTAGGTCGCCGTATAGGAATTGCTCGTCGCATCCTCAAACAACCAGGTTTCGGGATGATCCTTTTTATCGCCTTCCTGCCACGTGCCCAGCAGGTGCGCATCGGTGACGACATCCTTCTCGAAAAAGAACGGATTCACGGACGGCACGCAAGCGGCGATAAGCATGGCGATGGCCACGAGCGGCAACAGGGCTTTTTTCATGACCCATTAAACACCGGTAAATCGTGAAAGTTCAATGGAAATGTGTTCACCACACCTCCGTTCTCAAGCCGCCCGCGCCGCTTCTAGGTGCAAGAAGAATGTCGCGAACGACAAGCTGACTACTTTCATTCGTGCCCGGTTTTGCCCACCCAACGCATTCTTTCAATCCAAATAAATGTAGCGTTTCGTAATCAGGGTGTGAAACATCAAACAAATAAGACCTAACTGGCACTGGAGGAAAATAAAAAACGTTCTGGCCTGTAATGAAACTCATGAGGTAGAACTTGCGCACTTCCCTGACTAGAAACTCTCCTTTCGCGTTGCTATAAACGTAAGTCTTGGGACGCCCGTGAATCTGTACTCGCGCACCCTGTACAGGCTGACTCGTCCGAACATCAAGGACGCGCCCGCAAATTGCTGGCGAAGTTTGCTCGCTGCCAGGCACGGGAACTGGCATGCATCCCGTGATGCAGAAGCATCCTGAGAGAAACGTAATGGCAATGATATGTTTCATGTGGGACTGAAAACGGGCCTGACTAACGGTCTATTTTCCCCTAAACCCATTTCCATTCACCGCGCAAATTCCTTCAACCACCCCGGCCCCGGGCCGTGACCCCGTACGGAGGTGTCCGGCTGGCGCTTCAAGCCGGTGGTGCGTTCTAGCAGCCATTCGAGGCGGTTCCAGAAATCCACCCCGTCGAGCATCGGGTTCAAAACATTTGTGATGGTGCAATAATGGCTGTTCTTCGGGTCGGTGTGATGCCGGGCATGATGCCGCGCGTTCTGCAGCAGACCCATGTCCTGGAAGAACGAGATCACCCGGCCGTTTTCCTTGCGGGTGCGATGTTCCCATTTGTGGAATTCATTCGCGTTCGCCGCGATGAAGGCGAAGAGCCAGATGTGCCAGGTGAGCAGATGCAGGCACCACGCGCCGACGATCAAAATGGCGGCGCCCAGGACCAGGTCCCACGAGCTTTGCCACCACGAATGCCGCGTCATGAAACGCGGATAATGGTGGTGCACCGTGTTGGGCCGGCCGATGATCCGGCCGACGAGCGGCGTGGTGTCACGGATGTAGGCGTCCTCCAGCCAATGCACGAACCCCGCGGTGAATTCGGCGGCGAACACGACGGCTGGAATCTGCCACAGTAAATTCAGGAAAGTTTTCATGGTATGAATCATTTGAGGTTGAAGTGCCGGATGATCAGTTTTGATCCGCCAATTTCTGGAGCAAGGCGCTGCCGAGTTTCGTTGCCAGTTCGTTGCGCATTTTCGCCTGCAACCCGGGAGTTTTATCACCGGCCAGGATGTCCGGAACGGCCGCCGAATTGGTTGCCGAGGCGCTCACAAAGATCTCCGGCACGCCGGTCGTGACATCGATCAATGCACCAGCGCCCTTCCCTTCCAGGTTGATTTCGCAGGCCGGCACCACGAACGCGCCGACGACCGTGAAATCCAGCACGCTCCAAAAGCTGCTTTCCTGCCAGGAATCAATGTTGCCCCCGACCAGAAAAACCTTTTCCGCCCCGGCCGCGCGCGCGAGATTGCAGATGGTCTGAACCTGGCCCGAATAATTATCAACCGGCCGGGAAACCCGGTTATAGTAAACACCTAAAGGTTCACCTGGCATCGGCAGGGCGACTACATCGGCGATATGAACTTTGTCTGCCGCCAACTGGTCGAGCAGGGCCTGCGACGGCGCGTCCTCACCGACCTGGGCGACCGCGATACGGGCCGGCAGCCTGATCTTTTGTGGCGCTGCGTTCGGGGCCGCCGCTGGCAGGCTCAGAATGTAGTTCGGATAAGTGGCCGTGCCGCGTTCACGCACGGAAAGGCCGTCGGTTTCACAGCCCGCGAGGAGACAGACCGCCCCGCCGGCCAGCGTAGTTAGGATGATGTTTCTCATTTTTAATTTTTGGCCGGGTGGTTTGCTCCCGACCTTTTTCTCAAATGAATTTTTAATCCCAAACGAAGAAAAGCGTGAATTGATAAAACATGTTGAGCATCGTTTCTATCAATCAGCGGCAGAACAAACCCCGATTAAGACATGGACTTCGCGGCGTTCGGGCTTATGTTAAAAGGTATCAAACCAGAACATTCGCCGCTTTTCCTGCTGGGGAAGCTTTTTTTCCGGAATCAGGCACCTTGGCAGCAACGGCGCAAAATCTCCGTGGTACTCTGGTCGGTGACGATCGGTTTGATATTAGGCGGCATTTGCACGCTGGTAATCCTCTTCCAAAACAACCGGCACTGACGGTTTTCAAAAGGAAATCGGGAAAACGCCCGGGCAAAAATCAGGAGCCGTTGGAATATATCACGGAAGCAAGTGACGGGACAAAAATTCGCCTTCTAAGACAGACGACCGGATGATCCGGTAAATTGAAGCGTTTCAGAGCCCCCGCACACCGACCATGCACTGGTTTTTCACGCACCAGACTTTCAGGCGGAAACAGCGCCAGATATCGCGCGGATGCAGCGTGGTGGTCTTCACCTGCTGCAGTTCCGGCATGTCCCGGTAGATTTCCGGCAGACGATAGAACGGGATCCGATGGTTCAGATGATGGATGTGATGATAGCCGATGTTGGCGGTGATCCACGCCATGAACGGACCCGTCTTCAGGAAGCTGGAGGATTCCATGGCCGCGCCTTCATACGTCCAGCCGCCCTTGTCCTTGAAGGTCACCCCCGGAAAATTATGTTGCGCGTAAAACAGGTAGCTGCCCATCGCCGCCGCGATGGAACGCGGAATCCAGATCATCAACAGCGCCGTCACCCAGCCGAAACAGACAATGACCCAGATGTTCAACGCCACGTGCAACAGCAACGCCAGCAGGCAATCGTAATGCTTGCGCGGCGAACGGAACATCGGGTAGCTCACCATGCCGATAAAAAACACCGTGACATAGCCCGACAATAACGTCAACGGATGCCGCATGAACATATAAACAAACCGTTCCGAGAACGATGATTTCTGATACTGCTCCCGCGTCATGATGGGGAACGAGCCGATGTCCGACCCGCGCAGCTTGGAATTATGCGCGTGATGATGATCATGCGAAGCGCGCCAGATGCTGCTCGGGCACAGCGTCCAGATGCCGAATACGCGCATCAGTAATTCCGCCGCACCCGATTTGGGCAGGATGGCCCGATGCTGCTGGTCATGGTAAATCACGAAGAACCGCACGGTCACGAGTCCGGTAGCGATGCTGCAAAAAATCCGCAAGGCCAGAGGCCACCACGGCAGCGTGCCGAGGGTGAGTGCCGCGAGAATGAAGGCCGTGGAACCGATGACCCACCAACTTTTAACAGAATTATCCCGCGCGTAGGCGCGCGTCCGGGCGTACAAAGTGTTGGCGGGCTTAATGTTCGAATTCAATATAGCAGCTTCCGCTATCCGCGGGCAAAGGTCAATGCAATTGACAAAGAATCAGCGGACGCGCCACGTGATGCGCGCCTTGTCGAGGTCGTAGGCGGACATCTCCATCTTCACCCGGTCGCCCACCGTGAGCCGCACGAACCGCTTGCGCATCTTGCCGCACAGCGTCGCCAGCACCAGATGCTTGTTGTCCAGCTCCACGCGGAACATCGTTCCGGGCAGGACCACCTTCACGCACCCTTCCACTTCAATGTGTTCTTCTTTCGTCATAATAAACGGGAAAGGCGGAGTCCGGTTCAACCCGAACCCCGCCGTGAAAATCAAACCGTCAACGGTTCAATAGCGGGAGCGATTCGCACCGCCGCTGCCGCCGCCGCTGCCGCCGTATTCACGACGACCGCCGCCGCCGCCGCCGCCACCCGTCCGCGCTTCGCGCGGACGCGCGACATTGACGGTGAGGGCGCGACCGCCGATGTCCTTGCCGTTCAAACCGGCAATGGCCTTCTGGGCCTCGTCATCGCTGCTCATGGTCACGAAACCGAAACCGCGCGAGCGGTTGGTCATGCGATCCATCATGAGGTTGGCTTCGTTGACGGTGCCGAACGGGGCAAACAAATCCTGCAAATCGTTCTCAGTGGTATCGAAGGTGAGATTCCCGACGAATAATTTATTGTTCATGTGATGGTTGACTGTCCGAGACTAATTTGCTTTGACCAGACTGTTTCCGTTAATCGGATTTCAAATCATCACTGAAACTGTGTTCACTTGAAGATTTACCATGCCTTGAAAGAGACAAGCATCTATCAGACGCTTCAACCCTGACAGTTTCCGCCGCAATTGCAACTAGAATCGGCGATTATTTCATCCTCCAGGACCCGTCAAAAAACACACAACCGGCTGGCTGTCAACAGGTAGCAACGAATCCGCCGGGGCCATTGGAGCCCTCCGTAAAGTGCGAACGGATGCTTTACAACTTGATGTTGGTCGGGAGAAACAGGAGGCCGATGCCGCCGATGATGCACATCAACCCGACCGGCCCAAGTTTTAGCCACGGAAAGGACAAGGATGCGGGCGGCACGCCCTGCACCATCAGCGCCTTGATGACGAAGAAAATTCCGCCCACCAGCATCACGCTGCCGATCACGCGATACCATTTGTTTTTGGTCAGGTTCATCGGCCGCAGTGTATGCGGACGCGTTAAATTGTTAAAGAAATCTCTGCAAAAGGTGCAGTGTCAAGGCTGCGCCTCGAACATATGAGCGCCGATCTCGGCCGTCAATAATGTTTGAGGTGATGGTGGACCT
>Ga0210388_10000443_pt1 | contig 34468 bp, 30 predicted proteins | sample IncBWC19OmetaG_FD_155485 | JGI IMG/M metagenome (GOLD analysis project Ga0210388, IMG submission 155485) | Forest soil microbial communities from Barre Woods Harvard Forest LTER site, Petersham, Massachusetts, United States - Inc-BW-C-19-O ...
GTTTCTTCGCGACAGTATAGCGCAAATGGTTTAACCTCCGAGGTAGAAAGCTTTAGTAGCAACGGATGGAACGGTTAATCAGACCGAATGTGCTCTCTGCTGAGCACCGAGACGTGACTTTTGCACCAGCATCCACCATTCCCATCGCAACCAGGAAGAGCGACGCATTCGACCTTAATGCTTCCAGCTCCACACCGGATTGCCTTTGTCGTCGCGCAACACCAGCGTGTCCGAACCTTTCACAACTTCCCGTGCGAGGATTAGATCCGCTCCACCGTATTTCACCTTCGATCCGGTAAACGCCACTTCGTCCCCTTTGCTGAAGCTCACGCCCATGTCATCCATAAACGATTTCGGACAGAAGTATAGATCAACAACATCCTCGCCGTTTTTCATCATCAGGTGGACAACATCGTTCGCTTTTGGTGGCAGCTTAACCTCTTCCACCGTGCCTTTGAGCTTGGTCTCAGTGTGCAGGTCATACTTAGGTGGGCCGGTCTGCGCAAGCAACAGAGCACTCGGGGCGAGCACGAGAGTGGCAAGAAGAACAAGAAGAAGTATCTCGTGCCGGCGGTTCGATCGGCCAGACTTACCTGAACGATGCATGGCTCCCTCCCTCACGGAATAAAGAGAAACCGCTGCCCCTACAAGGACAGGTTCTCAATTCCCCGTTTTCGTAGATAGGATTAAGCCAATTTGCAAGCAACACGACATCGTACTCCCAATCAGCCGATTATCCCAACACTTCTCGACTCCGACCCACAAACAAGCACCAACCGGCAGTAAGCTCGTGAGAATCGCGTTTATGAGGTTACAGCGTCAGCCTAAGAAAAAGTTGGGGGTGGAGAACGTCAAGTCATTCGATGAGCTTCTGGAATGACGGTTTCCGGAGTCGCGCAGGAAAGCTTATTACCTGACGTCGATCCATGAGCACTTGCCACCCCAGGCGAGAAAAGAGCTGAAGGAAGTGGGGTGGACGAAGGGGTGGAGTTGGCAAAGATTACGAGACGGAACTGGCAACGCTTCGACTGTGCAACCTGGTTGCACAAAGCCCGCGAAATGCCGAAGCAAGAATTTAAGCAGGAAGTCGAGAAGGAGTTAACCGGGCAGGAAACAGAGCCGTGGGAGATTGTCTATTTTAAGCTGTACAAGAGTCAGATCCCCCATTGTTGAGCAGGCAATCGAAGCAGCGGCCTTGATGTTGGGCAGCGACAAATCCCGGGGGTACTGCCTGGAGATGATCTGTGCCGACTTCCTGGCCGGAACAAAGCTGGAGAATGAAAATCCCGAGGTTCTCTTGCAGTAGGCGTTACGGTTCTTCAAGTTCCTCACCGACGAAGACAAGCAGACAGTTCTGCACCACGTGACCGAGAAAGCGTCGTGAATCAGGTCCGACCAAAAAGCGCAACCCTGCGGCTCGAGCCCGACATTTATGAACAACTGCGCAACCAGATCCTCCGCCGAGATGGTTGGAGATGCCAATCGTGCGGTTCGATGTCCAAGCTTGAGGTCCACCACAAAGAGTTTCGCAGCCAATCCGGCGACGATTCTTGCCAGAATCTGATTACCCTCTGTGTTGGCTGTCACGCCAGTGTACATCACCCGAGGACCCAAAACCGGGCCGAATCCTCCTCTGTCAGCGAAACGGCGTACGCAATACAAAATGCAGCGCGGCTTGATGACTCAAGTTGACAACCTAGGCACGGGTTATGTTAGTTTGCGTGTTAAGTCTCACACTCGTTTCTGTAATAGACGAAGTTTCTTGCCAGCAGCATTTTGCAGAGAGAGAGAGAGAGTACCCGTGAAGAACTCGTCGCCTGAATTGTCCTTGTTCGTTGGCATTCTACTCACGGTGTGTACGCTCGGCTGCGGTACATCTGGCGGCACTCCGGAAGCGAGTGTCTCGGCCAGCAGCCATCCGTTAGTGGCGCAGTACAGTGTGTTGGAATTTGGTCCGGCAAACGTATGGGTAGAGTTTGGGACCGATACAAATTACGGAAGGCAGACTGCGGCGGTCACGACATCCGGCGTCAACATGCTTAATTCGCCCCAGATATGGGTTGGGGGAATGAAGGCGTCTACCACCTATCACATGCGTGCCCACGTCGACTATGCCGGCGGCGGCGGCTCTTGGGTCGATCAAGACCGGACATTTACGACAGGTGCGCTGCCTGCGTCGCTCAAGGCACCCGGCATCACTGTCACTCGTCCGACGCCGAGCCTTTCCCCAGCGCCGGGCGTGGAACTGTTTAGCCTGATTGAGTCTCCCCAAACGAATATGTTAGAAACCTTGGTGACCGATCTTCAGGGCAACATCATTTGGTATTACCCGCCCGGGGGCGCATTTCCGATTAAACCCATGCAAAACGGGCATTTCATACTTAACATCTCTTCAGGTTTGCGGGAAATCGATTTGGCTGGAGACACGATTCGCAACATTTCTCTGGCTCAGGTAAACCAATCTCTTCAGATGAAAGGATATCCTTTTTCTTTAACCATATTCAGTCATGACGTTCTTGTCCTGCCCAATGGGCATTGGATCGGGCTCGCTTCGACAAATAAAAATTTCACGGATTTGCCTGGCTATCCCGGAATCACAACCGTAGTGGGAGATGCTTTAGTAGACATTGATCTTTCCGGGAATGTGGTATGGGCGTGGTCGGCATTCGATTACCTAGATGTCAATCGACATCTCCAAGGCCTGCCTGACTGGACTCACGGCAATGCTCTTGTTTACACAGCTGATGGTAACCTTCTGCTGTCCATGCGCAACCAAAGCTGGGTTCTTAAGATTGATTATGCGAACGGAGCAGGCCCGGGAGATGTCCAGTGGCGCTTGGGAGAAAACGGAGACTTCGCTCTTTTAGGCGGTGACCCCAGCGAGTGGTTTTACGCGCAACATTATCCGAATATCTTGAGTGCCAATGGTTCACAGATGACGCTAGCAGTTTGGGACGACGGAGATCAACGGGTTGACTCCGAGGGAGTGGCATGTGGAACCACGTCCACATCACCGCCATGCTATAGCCGTGCTACGATTTTCCAGGTCGACGAGAACGCACGTGTTGCCGGTTTGGCGTGGCAGGATCTTCCCGGTTTTTATTGCTTTTGGGGCGGGAGTATCGGAACTTTGAGCAATGGAAACGTAGAATTTGACGTCACGACTACTAACGGCGCCACTGCATCCCAAATCATGGAAGTAACCGATACCGATAACCCCCAGACGGTATGGCAGCTGAACATCACGGGAGAGAATGCTTATCGGGGATACCGGATACCCAGCCTCTATCCAGGTGTGACATGGAAATGACGTTGTTTCGACAAGTACTGTCGATTGTGCCATTCTGTTGAAGAAACCAGGCAGCCCGTCGCTCTTCCTACTGTTAGCCGCTTGACCGTATCAGTGTTGGGCTCATTTCATACTTCGATCGCAAGTATCCGGTCCGTCCAAGAACGTATTGTTTGGGTGTATACTGGCGCCCTTCTGGGAAGTACATCCCTGAAACCGGAGGAAACGACATGAGAATCTCGAAACTGATCTTCGTTTGTATTTGTCTCATAGGAATCACCCAGCTTGTCTGGAGCCAAAACCAGCACGTGGGTGCCGCCAAACAAAGCCATGGCATCCCCGGATACCTTGACCCGCAAACCGGTACGTTCACAACGAAAGCTCAACCCTCAGAAACTGCCGAAGAGCCACCAACAACTTTCACAACCATTCTTGCCAGATTAATATTCAACTTCACGATCTCCCCCAATGACCAACCCACGACCGCGACGACCTCATGCACGGTCACGCTTACTACAACTGATTCGTCCGGGCTTGTCTATGAGGAGAGCGCGACAGCAATCGCGACGGACAACGGAACGGCCTGTAAGGTGCCCGTTCTCTTTTCTTGGTCGCTAGCCTCCCCAACCCAGGATCAGATTTTCATTGACTATCACATCGCTTCCTTTCAATCCATCACAGTCGGCGGAACGGCCAGCGTACAAGAATTCCGGAGTGCCGATCATTCCATTCCCAGCATCTCTGTGCCAATGAACGGCCAGACGGTCACTGAGCCGACCATTACCACCGCCATATAAAACGGCGATGGAGAAACGGTAACGGAACGTCAACATCGTCCCGCCACCCGCACGAATGCGGGTGGGCGGGGCGAATTGACACCAATTGGCAGGTTCAAGAGTTCCGTTTTTACATCGGAATGGAGACGTTATTAGTAACCTTCTGGGTGTTAGTTGGCATCGGCAAAGTGACGGAGGGCGGTTCACGAATCCGCTCTAGCCAATTGCATGGATTGCTAGTTTCGACAATTTCGTGTTATTTCCTCCTCGAATTGCACCGCGAAGACAAACCTGGCGACCGAAGAGTAGCACGATTTGGCGGCTATTGTACGGTCAGCGTAACCTTGGTTGTGTTGAGCATCGAGCCTGCCGACCCTGATATCGAGATCGTATAGGTTCCCGCCGGAGTGCCTCCCCCCGTACCCCCACTGTTCCCACCGCCACTATTCCCGCCGCAGGCCGCGAGAAACAGCAGACCTGAAATCATCAGAGCCAGTACCATCCCCACAAGAGATTTCTTCCTCGAAACAAATCCCGCGCCCATCAGAGCCACGCCGAAGATCGGCAATAGCAACCCATAGAAGAGGTGGTAGGAATGTCCCGAAACTGGAGCCAGCCATGCACTGGGTCCGGTCGTACTGATCGTAAGCGTCGAGGTCCCTGAAGCCTTGGTTACCGTGGGTGGACTGAACTTGCAGGTAGGCGGAGCCGTCGTCGCAGTCGCACCGTTCAGCATAATTCCAGCGCAAGAAAGCGTTACGCTCTGGTTGAACCCACCCACGGATGTAATCGTCACGGTAGTCGTCGCCGATCCTCCGGCAGCGACTGATCCCGGTGAGGGCGCCGCCGCCGAAACCGTGAATCCGGGGGCCGGCACGGTGGTGTTGAGCAGCACAAAGACGGTTGATAAGCCGTCTACGACCACGTCCGGCTTGCCGTCTCCATTCATATCTGCGGCAAGAACGCCATACGGCATGGTCGAAGCGAAAAGAGGAGAAATAAGAGTGTAAGGGATGGGGATTTCGCTTAGGTTAAATGTCCCATCCCCTTTGCCAAGATGGATACCATTAGCAGAAGTGGCGCCAATGTTGTCAGTCGGTAAATATTCATCAAGAGAAATCACATCGAGCTTGCCATCTCCGTTCAAATCAGCCAAAGCAACTGCGGTGTAGTAAAAGCTAAGACCATTTCCCGGGGGAAAAGGTGCAAGCGCGCTGAAAGTACCATCCCCGTTCCCCAGCAGAACCTGGATGTCGCCATAATAAAACCCCTGGTTCAGGAGAACGACCGGACCGACGAGGTCAGCTTTTCCGTCACCATTCAGGTCGGCCGTTAGCAGCGGAGATCCAACACTTATTCCAGGAAATGTTGCGGGCTGGAACGTGCCATCGCCTTTGCCGAGCAGGATCGCGAGACCTGACCCTCCCGCGGCGGCGATATCCAGCTTGCCGTCGCCATTAAAATCGGCGCTTACGATAGAACTGGCATTCCCGTCGAGGAAGTACGCAGGCGAGCCGAATGTTCCGTCGCCGTTACCTAACAATACCGCCACCGAAGTGCCGACTGGCACCGCCATATCCGGCTTGCCGTCGGCATTGTAGTCAGCGATCACAATAGGGAGCGTTCCGCCTCCCGGTACGCTTTGCTGATACAAAACCGGAGGCTTAAAGCTGCCGTCCCCATTGCCCAGCAGCACGGTGTAACTCCAGTTCATCGAGGTCGGAGCGCTTCCGGTCACGATAAGGTCCAGATTGCCATCTCCATTTAAGTCAACGGTCGCAATCCCCGATCCTGGCTGTGGTAGGACGTAGGTGTGCGCCAGGCTGAAGACTCCAGTGCCATCGTTTGTCAGAATCGAAAGACTACTGACATTGCTGGACGAGATTCCTATCGCCGCGATGTCGGGAGCGGCGTTCTTGACGAACTTCCCAACCACGCTGGCATTCAAAGAAGAGTAGGGCAGCGGGATGGCTCGCTGACCTCGGAGTGTGCCATCGCCGTTGCCAAGCAGGATTTCGTTATTAGCCACGACATCTGGCTTGCCATCCAAGTTAAAATCCGCGATGGCGACAAATTGTCCTAATGTTCCTGGCAGGGTCGAAAGCGGCTCATAGTAGTCGGGAGCATTGGAAAAGGTTCCGTTCCCATTTCCAAGACAGACTCCAATCAAATTTGCCTCAACAACCACGTCCAGCTTTCCATCTCCATTCACATCAGCAGCAGCTAGATCACCTAGGACAGTTGCTGATGAGCCGGGAATTGTGCACGCTGTCGTGGCTGCCTGGAAGGTTCCATCTCCGTTACCCAATTGCAGGAAAACAGTCAGTCCGCCTAAAGTTGCAAGGTCCAGTTTCCCGTCTCCGTTGAAGTCGCCCGCAACTGTCGACGAAGCGAGCGCGGGTACTGCCCAGGGAAGAGGCGGTGATTGAAAGGTTCCGTCACCATTGCCCAATAGCACGACGCCTTGCGGTTGCAAGCACGCCCCGCATAGCACCGCCACGTCCGTCTTATGATCGCCGTTGAAATCGCCAAACACGAGGGACGGCGTAAAATAGGTGGCGCCTAAGTTGTAGGGCATTTCCGACACAAACGTACCATCTCCGTTGCCTACGTAAGCCAGCAGTTGGCTCCCATCTTGGGAGAAACCCAGCAAATCCGCCTTACCATCCCCATTCAAATCAACTGCCCAATTGGCAAAGATACCAGTTACCGTAACGGGTGCCTGAAACGTCCCATCTCCATTGCCGAAAAAGATAGCGTTCCCAACGTACACATCGGGCTTGCCATCGCCGTTAAAGTCAGCAACCGCTACCACTAGCGCAGTTGTATTCAAGTGAACGCCAGTGTGAAAGGTACCGTCACCATTTCCCAAGTTCATAGTACCGTCCCAGGAAAGAATGTCCGGCTTGCCGTCGCCATTAAAATCGGCGACAAACCCGGGGGTGAGACCGGCGAAGGTCGGGGGCATGGCGAAGGTAACTTGCCCCTGTGAGACCGGCGCTGAGATTGCGCCGAGCAGTGAAAGAATCATCAGCAAACGAACAATGTGAGCGATAGACAGCGACGAAGACCTCATGGCGCGCACTCCTGAGAAGCTGAAACAACTAAGGTCCCATGACGCACCGGAAAAAAACTAAAGAGAGTGGGCGGAACGCAGGTGCATCATATAACACGCCGTCGAAAGATTAGTCACGGGAATTATTTCGTGACACAGACTCGCAGCCGGTTCAACCGCACCGAGTTGGAGATTGATTCCCAACCGAACCCCATCCTACTGTACGATCAGCATAAGAGTGACAGGCTTCGCCATCGTGGAACCCGCCGCTCCTGAGATCGAGATGGTGTACGTGCCCGCCGGGGTTCCGCCACCGCTGCCTCCACCCCCGCTGCCGCTATTTCCACCGCCGCAAGCCGCGAGGAACAGCAGACCTAAAAACATTAAAGAAACCAGCAAAATCCCTAAAAGCTTTTTCTTCCTCGAAATAAATCCTGCGCCCATCAGCGCTACACCGAAGATCGGCAAGAGCAACGCATAGAACAAACCTCGGTATCGGGCAGAAACCGGAGCCAGCACCGCGCTCGGTCCGGTCGTGCTGATCGTCAGAGTCGAGGTCCCTGAAGCGTTGGTTACCGAAGACGGACTAAACTTGCAGGTCGGAGGAGCCGTAGTCGCGGGAGAACCATTCAATGTAATGCTCCCGCAAGAAAGTGCAACGCTTTGATTGAACCCGCCTGCAGCCGTGATCGTAACCGTACTGGTCGCCGCTCCACCTGCGGCGACCGAGGCCGGCGAAGGCGCTGCCGCCGAAACCGTGAAACCAGGCACCGCAGCCCCGGTGCCGGACACGGCAACTTGTTGTGAGCCCGTGCTGGCATTATCCGTGACAATTAGATTCGCATTCGACGCTCCCGTCGCCGTCGGAGAAAACGTCACATTAATCGTGCAACTCTGCGACGGTTGGACCGTGCTGCAGTTGTTGGTCTGTTTGAATTCGCCAGCGTCAGCCCCGCCGAAAGCCACGCTCTTTACCGTCAACGCGACTGCCCCGATATTAGTGAGCGTCACCGGGGTCGGATTGCTGCTGGTTCCGACTGTTTGCGAAGGGAAGGTTACCGAGGAAGGGGAGAATTTCGCCCCTGGGGCAGGCGCAGTGGAGTCTAGAAGCACACCCACTCCGTACCCGAAGTTGAAAATAACGTCGGGACGGCCATCTCCATTCATGTCCCCGATAAGAGGCGGCCCTGGGATGAGAGCCGCTAACACAATGGGAGGACCGAAGGTACCGTCTCCGTTTCCCAACAATACCGCACTGTTTTCGGGGTGGTCTGACCCTTGCGTGATCAACAGGTCGAGTACGCCGTCGCCATTGAAATCGGCCACGGCATCGGCTCCTTGGCATTCTTGGGCTCGGGGACAAAACCCGGGTAGTAGATTAAATGTGCCATTGCCGTTTCCCAGAGCAACCTGGCCGCCAGATATCAGGTCCGGTTTGCCATCATTGTTGACATCGGCTGTGAATTGCACTCCAAATTGGCTTAGGCTTGAAGGGAAAATCGCGGTCTGAAAAGTTCCGCCGCCATTGCCGAACAGAAGCGCTGTGCCACTGTTTCCTCCCGCGGCGATATCCAGCTTACCGTCGCCGTTGAAGTCCGCCGTTACTAGAAAGGGGGCTCCACCATCGAAATAGTAAACGGGAGCAGCAAAGGTCCCATCACCGTTTCCCAGCAACACGGCCAGCGACTGGTTGGCCGCCTCGTACGCGACATCTGGTTTGTGATCATTATTGAAGTCAGCGACAATAATCGGGGGCGAGAAAATGACTGTGACATTCAGCGGATAAAAGACGGGCGACTGGAAACTGCCGTCGCCGTTTCCCAGCAACACGCTGTAACCCGAGTCCTGTGTTATTGGATCAATGCTGAAAACGAGCAGATCCAGGTTGCCGTCGCTGTTGAAGTCGCCGGTGGCTATTCCGTAACCTGGCTCTTGAATCGCATAAGTGTGAATCAGCGATAGTGCGCCCCCTCCGTTGTTACTAAGAATGTAAACATTGTAAGAATATGTAGTGCCGACCTGGCTCTCAGAAAGCGCTGCGACATCCTGACGGCCATTATTTTCAAAGTCTCCGATAACGGCGCCATCAAAGGAGATCGGGTTCGGTACAACTCCCAACTGAATGCCCTGGAAACTCCCATTTCCATTGCCCAACAGCACGGCGCCCCCCGAGCCGATGTCCAATTTTCCGTCGAGGTTAAAGTCCGCAATTGCGACTCCAGTAGAAAATTGAAAAGTTCCAAAACCCGGCAAGCTAAGAATGTAGTTGCTGGCGTTACTAAAAGTACCACTCCCATTTCCCAGGTAGATCTGGGCAACCGTAGAAGAACCCTGCACGACCAGATCCAGATCGCCGTCGCCATTTACGTCCGCCGCTGCAATAGCACCGTTTCCGGAAATGACTGGTGTGGGTGCCTGAAAGGTCCCATCCCCATTGCCCAGCAGCAATGAAATATTGTAGGTGCCCTGACAACTCCCGTTGCATATGGCGCCGGCGTTAATGGCCAAGTCTGGCTTGCCATCCCCATTAAAGTCACCCTCGACAGCGGTCTGAAAATAGTTGCCCGCGTTCGGTACGCCTACCGACGTTTTCGCCGATTGCAGCGTTCCATCACCATTTCCCAGAAAGACAATCACTTGTCCGGCTGCAAGAGGGTTGTTTGTAATCACGGTGACGTCAGTTTTTCCGTCTCCGTTTACGTCGCCTAAAATTACGGAGACCACGGACGAATTCGCTGTCAATGGCAGCGTGTAGGGAACACCTGCGGCAAACGTACCATTGCCTTGGCTCAAGTAGACTATGAGAGCATTGTTGAACACCCCTAACACATCCGCGTCGCGGTTCCCGGCCAAGTCCCCGGCTGCGATTGCGGTTAAACTGGCGCCGCTAGGTGTGCTAATGGGCGCCTGAAAGGTGCCATTCCCATTTCCCAATAGAACCACAAGAGTGCCAGTGCCCTGCTCCAGCACATCCGCCTTGCCGTCACCGTTAAAGTCGGCCACCGCTAGAGGCGTTCCAGGCACAGGCGTGCCTGTAGTAAAGGTTCCGTTGCCATTCCCGAGTTGCAGGACTCCGTTGGAACTCAGCAGGTCAGGTTTGCCGTCGCCATTAAAGTCAGCCTCAAACAGCGCTCCAATTCCAGCATAGGTCGGAGGCATCAAAAAGCTAACTTGCGCCCTCGAAACCGGCAGCGCGATAGCATCGAGCAATGAAAGGATAATCAGCAGGCGGACAAGGGGAAGGTTACACAGCGACGAAGACTTCATGGCGCGCACTCCTGAGAAGATGAAGCAACCAGGGGCCCATACCGCACCGGATAGAGGCAAAAAAGGGTGCGGACCGTACTGGCACTACTTAACACACCTCCGATACATTAGTTGCGGAAATAACCGAGGGCAGGGGCATAAAGGATCATTTTCAATCCGAAAGCGACGCAGAGTGGGCGCACCTCCCGGTCTTTAGAGCCTACGGTGCCCGTGATCGACGAGAATAGCCTTGATAACATCGCTTGTCCATCGCAGGTTGTATACTCCCTAAAAAGGAAAAATCCATGAAACTCGGATCTCGCTGTGACTCAGGAAAAGCAGAGTTGGTTATCAACTTGGATGACCAAACGGCAGCTACTTCAGCAACTCAGGGATTGATCTTCCAGACGGTTGGGCGCAGCGGCCGTCTTGCGTTTACCGCCGGTTCCATAATCCTCGCTTTGCTGTTTTCGCAGATGGTCTTTGCGGCGGAGTTTTGCTCGGGGAACTCTGCGATCGATGAGGTTCCTTTTTTCATTGGTCAGAGCTACCGCGACATTTTGAACCGGGATCCGGACGTCGCGGGCCAAAGATATTGGATTACTGCACTTGAAGATCTGAACACTCGCAACTGCAAATCGGCGGACCCGGCTTTCTCCGTGGGAAATTGCGAATGGAACAACAACGCGCAAATCACCGTCGGTTTTCTTGGCGGATCCGAATCCGTCTCGAGAAACGGCGCCTTCACTTCAAACGATGCATTCGTGACCGCGCTTTACAAACTTCTTTTGCGTCGTGCCCCAGACGAACCAGGCATGAAGTCACATCTATCCGTTCTGGGCTCTGGAGGAACCCGTCTGAACGTAGTTTTGGCGTTTCTTTCGAGTGACGAGTACCGGCGGCGCTTCACCTGCACTGCTATGGGAGTGTCCAATCCAAGCTGTCGGGGGGTTGAGTCTGTGGACCCTGTTCCATCCTTTGTGGCTCAAACCCACCGAGACATCTTCGGCCGGGACCCCGATGCTGCGACGCTGGCGTCATGGACGAGTTACATGACGTCAAATCAAGTGACCATGTGCCAAAATGTTTCGGCGACGGCATTTAGCATTTGCGACCGCGTCGTAGAAACTCAAGTGATCATGGACGCTTTGAACGGGAGTTCCTATCAAAAATCCAATTCGCCGATCGTTGACAATAAAGCATTTGTAACCGCTCTTTATAAACACCTCCTTCAACGGGTGCCCGATGAAGGCGGCCTTCAGTCTTATATGAAGCACTTGAATGAAACAAACGACCGTTTAGGAACGATTTATTCTTTTATTTCCAGCAACGAATATCGCAAGCGCTTCGCCTGTTATGCTGGCACCCGCGACTACATGAACCTTGGCATCAATGGGCATCCCATTGTCCAGCCAGCATACTCCGATTCCGACGGAGTCAGCTTCGACGATCAGCTTAGGCTCGTGCGCAATTCCGGTGCGCAATGGTATCGGTTCGATGTCGCCGTTTCAAGCGCGGGAGCGGACTTCACTAAGACGGATGCACTCATCAATAAAGCCCAGGCTCAAGGAGTCCGGCTCCTCCCGATTTTGTTTCCCGTGGTGGATCGTGCTCACGACAACCCCTCAACGATTTACACCAAGTCGTACGACGGCGCCTTCAAGTTTGTGAGCCGTTATAAGTCGTCAATCCATGTGTGGGAACTTGCAAACGAACTAGACGTCTACAGTGGAACCGGCGCCGGCGGAGATCAAATCGCCGATTACGATCCTCAAAAGTATGCCGTAGCTGCCTCCATACTCCGAGGGTTAGCTAATGGCGTGCGCGCCGCCGATCCGAACGCTCTCCGTGTTATCAATTTTGGAGGTTGGCTGCACACCGGGTTCTTTCAGAGGCTTGAAGACGATCGCATTCCTTATGATGTGGTCGGCATTCACTGGTACCAGAACATGGGAGAAATCACCTGTCCCGGGCAAGCTCTTCCCTGCCCGCCGATCCCGCAACACTTCAACGTCGTAAAGCGCCTGCAGCGGGTAACCGGCGATAAGCCCATGTGGGTGACAGAAACTAACTACGCTCCTTTGCCGACCAACTCCGTTCAGGCAAACATTGTCCGTAAGCAGAAGTATCTGGAAACAACTCTTCAAACGTATTTGAACTCATCAACGGTATATCCGTTCCAAACTGTAATGGTCTATGAACTTCTCGATGAGCCAAATCTAGAGAGTCTAGGCGTCACCCAAACCCAGATGGGCATGTTTTCGGTCACGCCTTCGCCAGGACGTAAGTATGCTCTGGGTTCCCCAAAGCCAGAGTATCAGTCTCTGCAGCGTCTTTTCCCGCACTGAAACACCGACCAGCGGGCACGCATGTCGTGGCAATATGGCAGTTACCAAATCGCTTCGCAACTTCTTGAACAGCGGAGGGTTGATTAATAATTGCAGCCAAATATCCAAGGTGCAAGAAGCACGAAAGTAAAAACCATGACATCTCGCCGCTCAGAAATTTGTTCTCTTGTGGCCAATTTCTTGATCGTTACGTGCTTGCTTTCAGGCGCGGTCTTCGCCCAGGGATTTTGCGCTGCTGGTTCCTCGATCGACGGTGTTCCGTTTTTCATTGGCCAATCATACAGCGACATTTTGGATAGGTCTCCAGACCGGGGCGGCCAGTTGTACCACATAGAGACACTTGAAAGTTTAAACACCAGCAATTGCCAATCGGTAAATCCGGCTGAATCCGCTGGAAGTTGCGAATGGCATGACGATGCTGCAACGACGATGGATTTTCTGGGCTCACCCGAGTCCATCGTGAAAAACGGAACCCTCGCTGATAACACCGCGTTCGTAACGGCTCTCTACGAGCTTCTTCTTCGCCGCCCCCCCGATACCCGCGGTCTGGATTGGTATCTGTCTCTGCTCAACTCCGGGACGCAACGCGTAAGTGTTGTATTTGATTTTCTCTCCAGCACCGAGTATCGCAAACGCTTCACTTGTACCTACGGAGCAGTCGACACCATTTGCAATGGCACGGAGTCGGTTGACCCAATGCCGTCGTTTGTCACTCAGACCTACCAGGACATTCTCGACCGATCTCCCGATGGTGAGGGGTGGGATTGGTGGACGAACTACATGGCTACAAATCAACTGAATATGTGCGCAAACACCTCGGGTTCCGATTTTAGCGTCTGTGATCGCGTTTTCGAGTCGCAGACGACCTTGAGTTTCTTTGAGAGTCCGGAATATCAACGATCGAATCCATCGATCGTAGAGAACGGAGCCTTCGTAACCGCGCTGTACAAGCACCTTCTCCGGAGGGCTCCTGACCAAGGAGGTCTGCAATATTACACTAATTATCTTAATCTGACGAACGACCGGCTGGGGACAATCTATCAATTCCTCATGAGCACCGAATATCGCAAACGTTTTGCTTGTTACGCCGGCTCCGCCGACAAATTGAATTTCGGGCTTAACGGACACCCTTTTTCCGGGCAGGCGTATTTCAACACCGGTGGAGTAGATTTCGCCACGCAGATTAGTCTCGTTCAAAATGCGAATTTAACGTGGTATCGGGTCACTACTCCCGCCCCTGGCTCAGGGGGGAATTATACTCAGATGGATTTGCTGCTGAACAAGGCCCAAGCGGCCGGAATACAGCTGCTCCCGGTCCTTATCCCTGTTGTCGACCGAAATACCGACACACTCGCTCAGCTATACAGTGAGTCGTATTCAGGCGCATTCAACATCGTGCAGCGCTATAAGGGCTCGATACATGTTTGGGAAATCTCGAATGAAGAAGATGTCTACAGCATCCTTAGTCCCGCCTACAACGGCGATACTATAAACGAGTACGACCCTGCACGATTGGCGATTTCCGAGGCAATCCTTCATGGTTTAGCCGATGGCGCACGCGCGGCCGATTCTGGTTGCGTTCGCATTGTTAACTTTGGTTGGATTCATACGGGGTTCATCGAACTGCTTGAGAATGATGCCATCCCGTATGACGTTCTCGGAATTCATTGGTATGCGAATGCGGCTACGACAGGCCAACCTGCAATGGGAGACGTTACTTGTCCTGGACAAAATCTCCCTTGTCCGGTCCAGCCCAGGTACTTTAATCTTGTTGATCGGTTGCAGACCCTGACAAGCGGCAAACCCCTATGGGTGACGGAGAATAACTACTGGCCGGTGCTACCATCGAATTCGGTTGCCACAAACGTTGCATGGGAAGAAGGCTATCTCCCCCCTACACTGCAATTCAATTTAAATTGGCCGTCCGTATATCCCTATCAGATGGTGATGATATACGAACTTCTAGACGAGCCGTATCTGCAGGGAGGCGCGTTCTTTACCCAGATGGGTTTATACGAAGTCAACCAATCGAGCAACGGAGACATTACGCTCGGCGCGCCGAAGCCTGCTTATCAATCCGTTCAACAACTGCTTTCCGGTCGGTAAAAGGACGAACAGTCTCACGGGAGTCCGTAAGCGATCGATGGTCATGCTCTTTGCTTGGTCGCGGTAGAATTGAAAATGAAAAGCCTGTGATTGCGGGTATTCGCGTTGGTCACGACTTCGGTTGGCGGCGGCTAGCCCAAAGTGCCCTGTACAACTTCGGTAGCAGGAACGGGAACCGACTTTTAACCCCGGTAGAGTATCGTGCACTCTTTTCTGGCGTCTCGATGGTCCCCAAATTTGGAAGAACTTGATCGAGGTCACAAAGGGCCGAAAGGGCTTGACCGGCTCCCCTGTTTCCGCACAAAGCTGGGTATGATTTGTGCGAAAGAAAGGGGAGCGGGGTATGTCGAAGACCGGGAACACAGAGGTGCAGATGATCGGGGCACTGAAGCAAGTGCAGGTGGGGCGAAAGATGGAGGATCTGGCGCGAGAAGTGGGGATGTCCAAACACGCACTCTACGCCGGGAAGGCGAAGTGCAGCGGAAAGGTCCTGAGCCAGGCGTAGGGAGCGAAGCAGTAGTGTGAGGCGAACACGAAGCTGCGAAAGCTGATGGTGGATCTGAGTTTGGACAAAGAGGCTTTGCAGTCGGTGATCGGAAGAAACCGCTGGAACTGGTAGCACTGAAGGCAGCCGTCGGGCAGATGCGAGCGGAGGATTCCTTCCGCGAGCCGCGAGCGTGCCGACTGAGGACGATGGCGGTCTCGAGTTACTGCTATGAGACGACGCACACCGATGAACCACTGCGCACGCGTTGGTGGAGTTGGCGCGGGAGAAGCCGCGCTTCGGGTATCGGCGGCTGCATGTTTTGCTGGGCCGCTCGGGCGAGCATGTGAACCACAAGCGGGTGGATCAGGTATATCGGGAAGCGAGGCTGATGATCCGGTGGAAATGTGGAAAGGCGGCTTCGTTTCGGCGGTTTCCCAAGCATAGGGCGGAATGTAAGCACACGTACCGTTCTCGAAAAGCGCCGCCACTCATGTGGACGCATAGGTTCTTGTTTGACAAGGATTGCGACAACCGGCATACTAAGTTCGGAAACAGATTCAGGGGGGCCAAGTAAATGAATCGATGCGACCTTGCAATGGTCGTGATGGTTTTTCTGTTTGCGGCGATGCCCGCGCACGCCTACGGGGACCCGAGCGGAGGAACGTTATTCCAAGTCCTGCTGCCCGCACTAGCAGGTCTCTGGGCCATGTGGATGATATTTGCGAACGCGGTTCGCAAGAAGCTCTCGCTCCTCTATCGCAGGTTGCGAGGAGCAGAGTCGGAAGAACCGATGGCCTGACCCGTGTTCATGAGTCTGTTGCAGTGTCTACTAACTAGCCAAGCTCAAATACTGGTCCGGCCAGGCGTAACCTTTCGCCCTGATGACAGAACCCCACGAGTCTTCAACCCGTAGCTTTTGCGCGGGCGAAATCGCGAAATGATTGCGGGCATAGCCAGCGGCACCGGCTACATACTTTTCCAAAGATGCTCGCGCCTGCTCAAAGTTGCTTATCTCCAATTCCCGATAGAGCCGCTCCATCTCTCCGATCGGGTCCGCCGTTAAGGCTTCGTAGCGAACACAGGCCAACCGATTCGCATCCATCCTACTCTTGCCCTCAGCGATAGCATCTTCGTGCATAAGGTAGGCTGCAAGCACGAATTGTTCAATCTCATCGGAGGAAGAGGATTCCACGGCATATTGATTAATCAGCGTCCGCCAAAGTTTGAGATTTGAAACAAATACTTCGTACGGATTTCGTTCGATAACTATATACCGAGCCCGTGGGAACATCGAGAGCAACAGAGGCAGCTTGAATCCGTGCGGAGGAGATTTGAAGACCATCGTCTTACGTTGCTGGATAGTCAGCAAGAGCAAGAAGCACCGGAGCGCTTCTCCCCAAACTTTCTGCTCGGCTGAGCTGCGTTGACGCAGATCTACCAAGATCTTAGGATCGCGCATGAGAGACGGGACAATTAATGACTCATAGGGCGAGGGGGCGCCGAGAGCAAGCAGCGCAAACTCATCCTCCTGCGGAGAAACCCACGAGTATGACATATTGTCCATAGGACGAGTTGTCTGTTCTCGTGCTTTGTGCCCAGATACCCAGGCTTCGGTGAGTACAAAATGCGATGGGTTCATGCAGGCGTAAGTGCTGGGAAATCCGAATTGCGGATCTTGACATAAGAGTTCATGCAATAGAGTCGTACCCGAACGCCAAAAGCCAAGCACAAAAACTGGTGGAGGTGGAACGGCCGCCTTCAACACGTCCGCATGGCTGGCATTTTGTAATCGAAATAAAAGTGAGTAAACAACTCCGCTCAGCCAATAGGCAAGACCGCTGCGCAATTTTAACTTACTGCGTTCACGATCGACCTTAGGTGCCAGCCGCTGCCACGCGCCCAGAGACAATCGCAGCCTTCGTTTCATCACTGTTTGCGGCGTCACTATAAGATTACGGCTTGGGGATAACCCGGCCATTAACTTCTTTCAATTGGTTCGCAAGCCATGCTTTCATGCGTCCGGCGACGACGGGTTCGGAATCGACAAGATTGTGCTCTTCGCGTGGATCGGTTCTGTAGCGATAAAGTGCACGTTCTTGCGTGCCCAACTGATCGATGTACTTGAAATCGTTATCGATGGCCGCCACAGTACCCTGGGTGATCGACTCGAACGCGCTGTTTGGCTCCAAGTTCATACTAAAAAGCAATCTCTGCGAAACTTCCTTGCCCTCCAACATCGGTTTGAGTGAAGTGCCCTCAGCCCACGTCGGGGCTTGTCCGCCGACTAACTCAACAATCGTAGGCAACAAATCTATTTGCTCGGCAGCTTGGCTAATTCGAGAACCTTGTTTTTGACCAGGGACATGGATAATCAACGGGACGCGAATCAAACTATTGAACAGATAGGGGCCACCATGCGTGAGCCAATTATGCTCGAAGGATTCGCCATGATCCGCCGAGACGATGATTATCGAGCGATCGAAGCGGCCGGTGTGATCGAGCCACTCGAGAAAGTCACCAACCACCTGGTCCACGTACGCGATGTTTTCGTCGTAGCGAGCGCGCAATTCGGCGCTCGAGACTCCGGATGGTGGCGCATCCGTGCGAAGTCCAAGAAAATCGTAGTTGCGAGTTAGCTTGTCGTTATGCAGGAAACGCCCTTGGTAAGGCGACGGAGGCACATAAGGATCATGAGGCGGGAGTATGTGCGCCCACACAAAACGCGGCGACGTAATGTCTTGGCGCTGAATTAGATCTCGAGCGCTGCCAAAAACCGGTTCGGCCGGGCTGGCATACCTTTCACTCCAAAGAAAGGAGTCCAAATAACGCAACAGGAGAGTCAGGGGTTTGAGCAGCGGACCGGATAGCGTGTATAGAGTATCGAATCCGACTAAATTGGTATGACGTAACCACATGCCGGAGACATTCTCCGGCACACGATATTCGACGGCGTCATAGCTAGCTAGCGTCCTATGGTGAACTGGACTCGCGAGATAGTTGGACGAGATCGTAGCAGTGTAATATCCGCGGTGCTGCAACAAAGTTGCCAAGTTTTCTTGCTGGGTCTGGCCCCGCAAGAATCCCCCTTGATGAAAAACCCTGTGCGTCCACGGCAACTTTCCCGTTTCAATCGACGTCGTAGCCGCCCCGGTGAAGTTCGAATTGGCGAAGAAATAATCGAAAGTAAAAGCACGTTGCGCAAAGCGTTCCAGATTCGGACTGGTTGGGCGCCCGTAGCCATAGAGTGACATGTCGTCGGCCCTTAGCGCATCTATCGTGATAAGGTAAACGTCCGGTAGGTCTGAGGCTGCAGTCCCTTTAACCGGACGAGCAAAATCATGGAAAGTATACCCACCGTGAGCGTAAAGCGCGATGACAGCTGTCGCCGCCAAAATAATATGAAACCCGCCTATTGGGGCCAGGCGAGTGCGGCAAAAATTTTGCAGCGCGGGCAATTGTGTCATCCACAAGCCAGCCATGCAAAGCGTAACCGCCGTCAGGCTCAACCATAGCACTCCCAAAAACCCCGGATGCCATTGAGGGTAAATCCATAGACGGACAGCGTTGCATAGAACAAAAGCAAGCCACGAAACCGGAACAGCTAACCCAACACGCCAGACTACGGACCTGCAATGCCTCGCAGTCCAAGGAACGATGTCGGCAATCCTTGCAGTAAGCAAGAGGCACAGCCACCAGCCGATTATGACTCCAAATACGACGAGTAACGCGACGCTCGCATCCCAGAAAATCTCGCTCAGCGTCATGTACTTTCTCATGCCATCAAGCCGCTGCAGAAGCTCCACCTCCACACTGGAACACATTAATGCTGTGATGGTGAGCAATAACTGGAGCGGATACTCTCTCCTGTTATCGCGACGGGAAGATATCTGCTCCTCAGATTCGCATACCCTTTCTGGATCAAGAACGTGTTGCTCCGTCATCTGTTCCTTTTCGATTTGAGTCTCAAAATCTGAGGGCGCACTTGAGCCTAAGCTCAACCGACCATGGTTGCAATTCGCCTACGAACGACCGACCGAATAAGCGACGGAGACCGACTCAAAAAACAAGGTTTCGATCACTGATTATCCGGACGCCAAGTGCAACAGTGTTTCAACAGAAAGATCTAAGAAGTTGGGAATCACGAACTCCGCGCCGCATTGACGCAACATTTCAGCCCGTCCGTTCGTGCTCACTCCAATACAGCGCATTCCGGCTGACTTGGCTGCCTGGACACCGCAAGGGGCATCTTCCAGCACAAGCAATTTTCCCGGAGACAAATTCATGCGCTGCGCCGCAAGATTGTAAACTGCCGGATCCGGCTTACCGGCATCGACATCATCTCCCGTAACGACCGCAGCGAACTTCCGGTCCAACTCCAACCGCCGCAGTGTTCCCCACGTCCTGGCAGAACTTGCAGAGGTTGCGATCCCAGCCTCCAATCCTGCCGCCTCCAAGGTAACCAGGAAGTCGCGCACTCCTGGAATCAACTTAACATCATGAAAGTTCTCTTCGAAGAACAAGTCTTTTTGATGCCCATACTCCGCGATCTTAGACTCAGGAAGATCCCCCAGAAAATGCCTCAATATTTCTTCGCGTCGCCTCCCAGCCAAGATGAAGCCAAGCCCCTCATCGCTAATGGACTTTCCAAAGGTGGCGAGGAATCTACTCCAAGCGACCCGATGCACGGGATGGCTGTCGATCAGAACACCGTCCATGTCAAAAACTATTCCTTCGATCATTCAGCCATCCTTATGAAGAGGTAAGCCAGGCCAGGTGCTCTGTGCCATTTCATAATTATCCATCGTACCGATATCCAGCAAATAGTTCGATATGGGATACGCAACCATCCTACCGGCCAAGTGAGGAAGAACATCAAAGCCCAAATCGGCAGGTCGTTTAAGCGGAATGGCGTCAAGCAGCGTCTGAGTTCCAAGCAACAGCCCCGAGAACGCCAGATTCCCGCGGGGCCGGATCGGCTTTTCCTCGAAACCGGTCACAGTACCATCTTCGACGATATCGAGAATCCCGCAACGACTCGGGTCCGGAACTTGGTAAGCGCCGATTGTGGCTGCTGGCTTCCTGGCTTGGTGGACTCGCAGCATCGCGGCAAGATCCACCTGGTTTAGCACATCCGCATAGAACACCCAGAAAAAATCTTCGGAGACGACCCATTCACGGTTTTTACGCAAAGTGCCCGCGCTGCCTAACAGCTTTTTTTCTTCGACCACTCGCACCTTGGTACTGTGCGGATAATTCCGCAAGAATTCGCGGACAGATCCTGCATGGGCGTGAATATTGATGAGTACTTCGTCAATGCCGAAACGGCTGCAGGCCTCAAGCCAGATCTGCAATATCGGCACGCCACGAATAGGCAGCAGGCACTTGGGAATCTTATCGGTTAAAGGCCGCAACCGCGTACCGTGACCTGCCGCCAACAAAAAAGCCTTCAAGCTGCGTTCCCCGCCCCAGAGCAATAGAACCACAACCTTGTCTTCGTCCTCATTATCGGGCGCGTGCAACTGCAGGAACAAACGTCCAACGCGAGCCGCCAAGTTCGTCACTGTCGATGAAAGGATCGTTCACCACCACTTGCGCTCCCTGCATGTCAAAAGAAAAAGCCATCTCGTGTACGCCTTCTTCCATTAAAGCCTTCCGTACTGCTTCGCGGTGAGGTCCCTCGCAGTAAAGCAACAGAAAACCTCCGCCTCCAGCGCCAGTGATCTTGCCACCCATAGCTCCGTGTTGCCGGGCGCAAGCGTAGAGTTGGTCAATCCTGGGTGTGGAAATCTTCTCGGATACGCGCCTCTTCGCTTCCCACGCTGAGTGCAGGAGTTCGCCGAAGACTTGAAGCTGGGCTCGCCGCAAGGCTTCACGCATGCGCACTCCCAAAGCCTTCACGTCGTGGAGAGCTTCTAATGTGGCGCCGGTCCGCGCTCGTGTTGACTCTTCCTGTTCTTTCAAAATCGTCCAGGAGTGGTGGGCGGCACCAGTAAAAAACAACATTAGGCTGGATTGGAATTCTCGCAGGACGTCGGCGTCCAAATCCATGGCCTCCACGTGTGTGCTGCCATCTTGCTCAAAAGATAGGAAGTTCAGTCCGCCAAACGCCGCGGCGTACTCATCTTGTTTGCCGACGTGTTTTCCTAGAACATTCCTCGCAATATGGAACGCGCGCTCGGCGAGCTCATACTTCGAGAGAGGCGCGTGCAAATAAGTAGTAAGCGTCTGAAGAATGTTTACGCACACGCTGGCGGAAGACCCTAAACCTGTCCCCGGCGGAATCTCCGACGCGAGAAACAAATCCACCGACACTTTCGAACCTAGTTCCTTCAGCACTGCGAGGGGAATTTCCAATTCGCTATCACGAACTGGCATGTTGGCAATATCCTGCCAATTTTCGAACACTCTGAGATCGGAAGAAATGACCTGAACCCGGCCATCACCTCGAGCACCAAGGATAGTGTAGAAATACTTGTTGATAGCGACGCTCAACACCCCGCCGCCAAATTGCTCGTAATAAGAGGGCAGATCAGTCCCACCCCCTCCAAAGCTAATCCGCACTGGACTGCGAACTATGAGCACTCGGCAAAGTCCTTTCAACCATAAAGTCTGTTGCGCCTGAGCTTATCGCGTCCACTTTTCGCGAACCCAACTTGTTCGGGCGTAATAGCCTGCCAATTAAAGTCCATCCTGTTTGCAAAATCAACGAGATGTCGAAGAATAGTGACGAGTGCATCATATACTGCAAGTCAAACCGAGCCTTCTCCTCGGACGAATGTTCCTCTCTCAATCCGCACACTTGAGCTAATCCAGACATTCCGGGTTTAACATTCAATCGTTGACACTGCCACTCGGAGTAATGCTTGACCCGCTCTGGCGATTCGGGTCGGGGGCCAATCAGACTCATATCCCCCCGTATGACATTCAAGAATTGCGGCATTTCCGTGATACTAAGCTGTTGCAAAATGATTTCGAAACGGGATAATTCTTGACAATTGCGATCGGAGTTCAAACGGTACATCCAGAAGTGCTTGCCCAACTGGCCGCAGCGAAGCTCGCGAGTGAATGCCCCACCCTTCTTGGTGACCAACCCAATCGCACCAAGCATGACAAAGGGAGTCGAGATTGCCAACAGACCAAGACCGAAAATTACGTCGAGGCTGCGCTTGAACCCGCTGTTAGCGAACCTTGACTTCGCTTCGCGTAACTGCAGGATAGGCAGCCCCCCAAGGTCAAGCAGTTGTGGTTTGGACAGATAAAGTTCGTAAGGATGGGGCACAATGCTAACGCCGATGCCTTCGCGCCGACAACGAGCCGCGAGATTCATGACTTCCGGACTTCCAGGTTTGGAGAGAGTAATGATGACCTCGTCTATTCGTTGCTCGCGAATCAGGTCAATGACGCCAAGCGTCTGTATCACTCTCGCTTGGGCCGCTATAGCAGGCAAACGGCTGTCGAACGAGGTGTCCGCGGAAGAGAGAAACCCAACGACCTGACAAAGCATCTCAGGATGGCTCTCGATTTTCGCCACCATCTCGCGCGCTACAGGTCCATTTCCGACAATCAGAACCCGTCGTACAGCTTTTGCGACGTATCTTGAACCCAAGATCGCGTGTGTGGCACACCTAATGGACAAGAAACCAACAAAGAGCAGGAAACCGAAATAAGACAGGGTCAATCGCGAAAGAAATATCCGGAGTAGATAGGCGCCTGCCATCAAAACAGCCATCAGCAGGCACAAAGCAAGAACCAGCTGAGAAAGAGTGGCAGGCAAATCCCAGCCACGACGAAACCCGTCCAACTTCATCCACGAAAAAATCAGCACCCAAATAGCGACGGCGACAAGCAGCGGCGGAACAAATGTAAAGAAAGTACCGCCGGTCGGACCGTACCAGGTAAAGCCGTACCGCATTACGTACGCCAAAGGGAGGGCGAAAAACGCCCACATGATATCGCTAGCCAGAATCCAGTGCTGAAGTCTCTGTTTCTTCAAATATCCATCCCGCTCTTATTGTTTCTGGCCTGTGGAAACTAAGTCTGAGAAGATCAAAACTAGCGCATCAGTGAAGCCAACACCCCATCACCGCGAAGGAGTAGCTCAGGCACAACTAAACAATTGCCGAAAATGCTGGAATCTAGTGGGCGCGACTCAGCTCTGGAAGTAATGACCTAAGCAGGTACTCCTCGAGCTCGAGGTTCGCTCGCGCTGAGCGCGCATTGGCGAAAAGCGAGAAAGACCGCGTGCATTATGCAAAGGTGCGAATCCTCAATGTGTTGCATGTTCTCCGAAGGTACCGTAATACAAGCGTCACAAAGAGACTTCATCTTCCCGCCACCAAAGCCAGTGAGGCCGATAGTAGAAGCGCTCCCGTCTCGCGCGGCGCGCAATCCATTGAGCACATTAGGTGAATTCCCGCTTCCACTTATTGCGAACGCGATGTCTCCCTCCTCAATAAACGGACGGAGTTGGGCAGCGAATATGTTTTCATAGCTCGTATCATTTGCCCAGGCTGTGATTAGAGAGACGTTATCAGTCAACGATACAACGCGAAATGGCTTCTTTCCTGGACTTGTTGTACCTTTGCCCAAATCGCAAGCAGCGTGTGAAGCAAGCGCGGCGCTTCCGCCGTTACCGAACAAGTAAAGCGTACGGTCCTGCCGATAAGCTTGCCACAATCGGTCGACAACTTCGTCGATCGCGGAGACCGGAAGCTGTTCCAAAACATCTACGATCCCACGAAGGTATCCTTCAGGGCTCGCAAGTTCCTTTTCCTGGGTTATTCCAAGCAGCGGTCCGTTTTTCAAAGTACAGTATCTCCCGAATCTGCCCGTATGGGCCGAGTGTCCAGTTAACTACTTGCCCGAGCCGCGCAACACTTCCCTGGCCGTCTTGAGCAGAATCTCAACATCCAGCCAAAGAGACCAAGTTCTTATGTACTCCAAGTCAAGACGCACCCAATCATCATAATCATTAATTCGATTTCGACCGTTAACTTGCCATAGACAAGTTAGACCAGGACGAACAGACATCTTTTGTTTTTGATATGGGGTAAAGAACTCATATTCGCTAACTAGCGGCGGGCGAGGACCCACTAACGTCATATCGCCCTTTAAAACGCTGTAGAGCTGCGGAAGCTCGTCCAGACTGTATCGCCGGATACACCTTCCCAAAGTTGTAATTCTCGGATCCCCAGTTATCTTAAATGCGGGCCCACGCATTTCATTTAGATGCGCCAGCTGAGCCTTGACCTGATCAGCATCGGCGTACATGGAACGGAACTTGTAGCTCATGAAAGGATGCCCCCCCTCACCGGCCACATACCATCGGTAAAAGATAGGCCCGCGAGAGGAGAGTCTAACCAGAATGGCTATCACCAGCAGGAGCGGGGATAGAATCAGCAGAAGGAGGGCCGACCCAACCACGTCCATGCCGCGCTTTATACGCCGCTGGGTAAAACTACTCCAATTCGGCGAAAAGATCAGGCCTTCGCAATCGTCACTGGATTCGATGTTAGGTGAAAGCAGATTCGTAAAATTCATAATTAGGCCATCGCGACCTGTCAGGCGTCAACCATTGCAGCTAGTTCGCACACCAAAGTACCAAGACAGCGCAGGACGAGAAGATCACATCCTTGAGACTTGCGCGGCAACATCTGAAAACAGGTCGCTGCTAGTTAGGGACTTGTCGCCGGCTTTTGATCTTTTCATTGCACGTTCACAGAATTCTTGAAACTCCCGTTGGAAACGCTCACGTGAAAATCTTTCTGCGCTTCTCCGGCATGCCCCCGCATCGAATTGTCCTCGTTCCTCCTCGAACCGGCGAACGGCATTAATGATAGCCTCGGGAGTTTGTTCCTGAAAAAATATACCGGTTGGTTCTTCCGCAGAAAGGTCACGTACGGACTCCAGCACTCCGCCCTTTTCAAAAGCAATTACTGGCGTGCCGCAAGCCAGGGCCTCGACAACACAGATGCCAAAATCCTCCTCTGCGGCAAACACGAAACCCTGCGCACGTCGCATGTAGTCGTGCACCACCTCCGAACTTTGAAAACCCAACATAGTGACGTTTTTCGAGGCAGTAGCTTTGAGGCTTTTCAGTTGTGCACCGTCTCCAATCGCAACCAATTTCTTGTCGGGCATCCTGTTGAACGCTTCCACAATCAAATTCACTTTCTTATAGGGCACAAATCGAGAAACAGTCAGGTAGAAATCGTCTTTGTCCTCTTTTACCGACAGCGAGTTAATATCCACGGGGGGGTAAATTACCGTGGCTTCCCGGCGATAAGTCTTCCAAATCCGCCGTGCGATGTAATGAGAGTTCGCAATGAATTCGTCTACCCCATTGGCCGTGCGAAGATCCCACATGCGAGCCTTGTGAAGAAGCCTCCTCGTGAACCAACCGACCGGACCTTTTTCCAGCCCAGCTTCTCGCAGGTATTGGTGCTGCAGATCCCACGCGTAGCGCATGGGAGAGTGGCAATAGCAGATATGCAGTTGATCCGGACCCGTAATCACTCCTTTGGCGACGGAGTGGCTACTCGAAATGACCAACTCGTATGCCGACAGGTCAAATTGTTCCACCGCCAAAGCCATGAGAGGGAAGTATTTGCGGAATGCTTGACGAGCGAGCGGGAGATGTTGAAAAAAAGAAGTTTGCGCTGGCTTATTCAGGATGAACCCACGTTCATTCGCTGGCAGGAAATCGACGAGACTGAACAAATCCGCCGCGGGGAAGCAAGCAAGGATCTGCTCAAGCACACGGTCAGCACCTCCGTACGTCACCAGCCAGTCATGAACAATAGCAGTCTTCACTGTCCCCTTTTGCTCACTTCTTGAAAAAGATGAAATCCGAACTGCAAGGCAAGAAATACCGCAAGGGTTTGGCCCAGCCCAATAAAGCGTAATAGAGCGTTTCGACCGGCCCCCTGTTCATCGTGTGGGGCACAAGATTGTAAGAAGCCGAGAACCCTATCTCCTCGGCGATCGCCACCAATTTTCGATGAACTATCACGTCCTCCGGGACTTCCGGCCTCTTGCGGTTTACGCGCCAATAAGCCAACGGATACCAAAACCGTAGACAGCAGGGTTCTTGCAAGTAGAGGCAGAAACCCTCTCTTTTCAGAACACGTCTGATTTCCAAAAGCGTGCTCCGATGTGCGCGGAAGTGGTGGGCCGCCTGGAAACAGAACACCAGATCGACAGACTCGTCTTCTAAGGGAATTTTATTGCTCGGACAGGACAAGACATGGTCGACCTTACTAGAAAATACACGTTCCCATTTAGTGACCGAACGGACCGCATCTGGACTAATGTCCGAGGCATAAGTTACCAAGTGAGGAAATTCACGTTTTACCAGCGCAGAACCCCATGCCTGGCCCGCACCAAGTTCAAGCACTATCGAGGCTCGCTCAAAAAAACTGCTGTGCATCCTGAGTTCTCTCAGGAGAATTCTTGCTTCGGCGCACTTGTGAAGGATGTTGTCAACAGCCCCGGAATCTGGGCCCTCCGTGAGCGAGTTCCTCCAAAACTCCACTTCGATCAGTTGTTCTCTTGAAAGTCCCCTCATCGCGCACTCCAACTCTACCTCGCCACTGGCTAAGTACATACCTCCCGCCTGAACGATTAGTTCGCCTGAGCTGCAGTTTGAAGAACGTCCCAGGTTCTTCGTGCCGCTTCATCCCAGGAGAATTGCTTCGCACGTATTATCCCCCGTCGCTGCAGGTCGGATCTGAACTCGGAATCTTCAATGATTCGCCGCATCCCTTGCTCGATGGCTCCCACATCGGAAGGGTCTATCAAGAGCCCAGCGTCGCCTACTACCTCTGGCAGCGAGGAGCGATTTCCTGCGAGAACCGCCGTGCCGCTCGCCATCGCCTCCAGTATTGGCAGCCCAAATCCTTCGTAGAGGGAAACGTAGGCCATCGCAAGTGCGCCAGCATATAGCGTGGGCAGGATGTAATCTTCCACATGCCCCAGGAGTAAAACCCTCGGGGGGAACGGTTCAAGAGAAGTATCGCGAAAAACTCGGGAGTTACCCGCTCCCACCACAAGTAGCCAAATATCTCCGGACATACTGTTTTGTGCTCGACTCCATGCTTGAAACAAACGGTTCAAGTTTTTTCGAGGGTCTGCCGAACCGACGGCCAGTATATATTCACGCGACGGTAGTTTCAGCGTAGCGACGGCGAAATCTAACTCCGAAACAGCGGCAGGGGTGAACTGCGGAGATACCCCGTTCGGAATCACCGTGATCTTGGTCGGGCTGACGTTCGTGTGAGCCAAGATTCGCTCTTTTATAAATGTTGAGACGGTAATGATTCCTCGCACGCGCTGCGCGAGTGCCGGTAATAGAATTTTGTACCATGCTTCGAACCGTGCACTGAACGTGGCGGCGGAGTCGAAAACGGCCATGTCGTGCATGGTTACGACTTGATTTTCCACAGCCAAAGGCCCCGTGTTCGACGGACTAAACAAGAGCCTACCCCGCAGCCTTTGTGGAAGCACTACTTGCTCCCACGCATGGCCAGAAAGACCGCGTGAACACCTCCCGGGCGATACCACCTCCGCGTGCCCATTCCACCGCGCCAGAAGTTCCCTCGCGTAACGCAGTGTACCCGTAAGCGCACCGCCGAAGACGCGCGTGTTAACGACGATTGGCATCGAAGGAGACGTCATGGGATTCCATAACTTCGGCAAGAGCTCGCGTTAATTCGCGGCAGCAAGGCTTGGGGACCTCCGCGGAGGTGGGCGGCGGGGCTGCGTTCTGCCCAATTGAGCCGGCTTTACACTTGCGGGTTGATCAAGGTACACATTTAATTGGCTCAGAACCACCGTAAACAGCGCCCACAAAACAGGCCGATTGATGTCAGGCACTGCCACAATCTCAGAAATAATCATCGTCACCAGCGCCCAAAAACCCATCTGTATTGAACTCCGGGCAGATCTGCCCGGGAACAATTTGGTGATTTTGAATAACATCCCCGTGAAGAGCGTCGCTCCGACTATGCCGACCGAACTCAATATCGTTGGGATCAACCCCGAGGATCGATTGCCACCCAAACCGACCCCCAAGCCGTAAGTTTCAGCCAATAATTGGATCGAATGAAACTCATTGGCCATCCTGAACCAAAACGATTGGCTCTCTCCCTTTTCAACCGTCGAAGTCAGTATCGCCTCCCCTAGTTCGGGCGTCAAAATCAGTACACATCCTGCGATGGTAAAGCCGACCAAAATGACTACCCAACCGAGAGAGGAAGATTTTCGGGCATCCTTCTGGCCACGGAAAGGATTGAAGTACAGCAACAGCACGAACACGCCTAGTGCCAGCGCAGAAAACCCGGTTGTGGAGGTCGTTAGAAACAACATCACCGTAAGCCCGAACAGTCCCACCATCCTGCCAACGCCCCTACTTCCGCCTAAAAAGCTTGCCAACAATCCACAGGTAATCGCTGCCAAGTAAGAACCGGCAAAGGAGGGTTCTACAAACGTGGAGTTGAACCGATGAACCGAGCCTATATCTTCCTGGAAGCCCATGGCATACCCTGGATTGCTATTGAATGTCTCATAGGGAAAATCCCAGCCTCCCCTCTCTGCAGCAAACTGCAGGAACCCGATGAAAACGACAATGAAGGCGGCCCAATATATGGCCTTTATGAGTTGTTCACTCTCTCGCTTGGATCGCACGATATGGAGTGCATACACCACGGTACCAACATTCAGCGTCAGGTATCCGGCTTGCACGAGATTGCTCAGATTCCAGACCAGTGGAGAAAACTCGGAATCCCCACCATTTCTGGGTACCGAGACGAGTGTCCCAGCAAACAGATGAGGCATGACAAAGGCCGAGAAAACGGACCACGCCCAGAATGCAAACAGCAGAAGGACAACGATTCGCATGGGACTCTCTCGGCGCGGAAGCAACTTCGCGGGTCCGAACCGGAGCATAACCAGCCTCAGGACGATAAACATCTCGATTAGATAAAACGGCTGTATGCCGAACTCAAAATCTCCAATTACCCCGTTTAGAACGGATCCCGCTTCAAAGACCGACGAGATGACCAAGAGTGGCAATAGATAAAACGGCCGCAGTAGGAAACAAGCTATGGCGAGTGGAATAAAAAACGCTCCCAGCAGTGTCATAGATTCCCCAGCCGCCTTGGGAACTCCCTGGTCAACATACAAAGCCTAGTCTTAACTGCTGGTGAGCGCCCTAATCAGCCACTCTGCGGGAGTAAAAAAGAGAGACTCCCGCGAAAAAAGCCTTTTCTTCCAACCATAGCGCCGTCAACTTTCGCGACAAAAGAATGTATTTCGCGAAGATACGAGCCTGGAAAAACAGCAAGTAGTAAAGCCATTGCCAGCGCGGGAGGTGCTTCAAAACGTAATATACCTGATTGCGCGTGTAGTAATGGAGAGTGAAGTCAGATTCGCCTCCGCCGGTGAGGCTGCTGACTTTATGCCATACACGCGCCGATGACAAATAGAAGATACCAAACCCGTGCCGACGTGCACGGCAGCAAAAATCCGTGTCATCAAAGTAGACAAAATAGTTTGCGTCCATCAAACCGATTTGTTCAAAGACCGCTCTCTTAATTAGCATGCAACAAGTCGGGCTGTACTGCACAGAGCGCGATTGATCGAATCGTCCATCATCCTTTTTGCCGTAGCCAAAATGCCGGGAAGTTGCTTCTAGGCGGCTGAAATACCCTCCGGCAGCCCAAATCCTATCTGGAGTGTCGAAGTACAGAATCTTTGGGACCACCATATCGCAACCGGGAGTTTGTAGTCTGCTCTCAAGCTGGGATAGAAGATTGGAGTCAAACACCGTATCGTTGTTGATAAGAAGCACGGAAGTGCAACCGTCCTTCATTGACGCGCGGATCCCGATGTTGTTTCCTTCTGCAACCCCGACATTCGTCGAGCTACGCACGATCACAATCCTAGGATCTGGATATTCAGCAAGATACGGCAACGTTTCATCGGAAGAAGCATTGTCGACAACATACAAGATGAATGCCCTGTGCTTCTGCTTGAGCAGCGAATCCATGAATCCATGAATCACCGACGCGCTGTTGAAAGTGACGGTCACAACTCCGATGAGCGCTTCGTTAACCATTAAAAAGCCCTCGTTCACGCATCTCACGAAGAGAAGACTCGTACTCCACGGGAACTTGGTCTTGCTCGGTGACCCACTCTACAAATCTCTGAAGACCGTCTCGGAATTGGAATCGGGGGTTAAAGCCGGTGGCGTGGCGGACTTTCGATAAATCCGCAAAGTTGTGGCGGATGTCACCCTCACGAAACGCCCCCGTAATGCAGACCTGAGAATTGCCTCCGAAGAATCCTGCAATTTCAGTCGCTACCTGCAATACGCTGGTTGCCTCTCCGGTTCCGACGTTGAAGCTCTCAATAAAATCCCCCTCTCGGGCAATGAAACTCCAAGTGGCTTCGATGGCATCTTCAACAAAAATGAAATCACGACTCTCTTCTCCGTCTTCAAATACCAGAATCGTGGAACCCGAACGCGCCAGATTCGAGAAAATAGCAAGAATACCCGTATACGGGTTTCTAAGCGACTGACCTGGGCCATACACGTTTTGATATCGCAGAGCATACACTGGAAATCCCCGTGCGCGTCCAAACATCCGCATCATTTCTTCCTGGACATACTTGGTCAAGCCATAGAATGAGAGGGCTTTCGCAGGCGCATCTTCGGCGGTCGCTTCAGGCGAACAGGTTAATTTGCAATGGGGACACAGCGGTTCGAATTGACCGGCACGCAGATCGTCCAGAAGACGCGGGCCTGGATAGACAACACCGTCTTTCGGGCAGCAATATCTTCCTTCGCCATAAATCGCGCGCGAAGAAGCCAAAACGAGCTTACGGATGCGGGATTTTCTGCTATCTGCGAGGCTGTCGATGATAGTCGCTGTGCCGCCGATATTCACATCTTGATAGCGCCCGACCTCGTACATGGACTGTCCGGTTCCCGTCTCGGCAGCGAAGTGTACTAATACGTCTCGGCCCTCCAAAGCTCGGCTAACTAGTCGCCGATCCCTCACGTCCCCATGATACATCTCCACATGGTCGACTAAGTCGGGCGGCAATTCCTGTACTCCAGCGTGAACTTGCGGACTGAAATTATCCAAGACTGCCACTGTGCACCCTTCGCGCAGCAATCGCCGCACCAAGTGAGTTCCAATGAAGCCAGCCCCTCCTGTCACCAGAACATTCATGCCTGATCTCACATGCCCCTGAAGTTTCTCACGCCTTTACGATGAGGCCTTGGCCTGTGGGGAGAGGGAGCACCTCCGCACCTTTCGATTTGGCAAACTCATTAAATGCCTTGTGTTGAAGGGCGTAGTGCTCGGAATAGCAATAATCATCTAAAAGCATCACTCCACTCGGAGTCATTTTTTCCCAAAAAAATTCGGCTGCCGCAATCTCAGGTTCCACACAGTTCATGTCAATGGAAAGGTAAGCTATCTTTTCGGAATCAACCCTGGAGAGGGTTTCCGGCACTGCTCCACGGATGATGCGCACATTAGGAAACCGCGAAAATGTCTTTCGAACTTCGTCGTAACATTCGGAATAGTTGAAATTCACATCGGCGGCTGACCCTTTCATCCGCTCGGGAACTCCGCAATAGGTATCGAGCAGATAAAACGTCTTGTCGATATTCGAGAAATCGGTGTATTCCATCACTGCCCGGGAAATCCCACCTCGGTTTACACCACATTCCACGAAATCCCCCGGAAGCAGTTTCGCGTGCCCGGCGGCCCAACACGCTACAAATACTCTCCAGCGCAACTCCGGCCCCCCCCATGATCCGGTCGACTTCCCGGCGTCGTACGCGGCCATAAACTTATCGCCACGCAGAAAGCTGGCAAGACGTCTTGCCATTAAGCCGTCCTCTGCATAGGTGGAACCCCACGCCATTCGCACGACTTCCCGAAGGTGATGTGCGGACAAATTTTTCATGCTACTCATCATCTTGAACATTCACTTTTGTTGAATTCGGCGGACGACAACATCGGGCGGGTTTGCGACGATCCCATCCAGTTCGGGCCCAGAACACGAACGCTCCACCCCTGAGCGCCCCACTTAACTGTAAGACAATCACGATCAGGCGGGCTCCGCCTTTGCCGCCGTAATCTCAATTGCGTCTCCCCACGCAAGTAAATCGATGAGCTTCGCGGCCCAATGGAAAGGGATTTTGAGCAGCGGATTGTTGATAATCAATCCATCGGTTGACTTTCGCCCATTTGCTCGATTGAAGTATATCTGTAGGCTTCCTAAAATTCCCGAAGAGTCGGAATTATAGTTAATTTTCTCCACAACAAAATTCGTTTTCTGTAAGAGTTTGCAAAGGGTTTCCACCGAATAGCTAAAAGGATGAACTGGTGCCCCGAGATACCACCAATATTGCCCGAATAACCTCGCGTTCAGGCTGTCGACATTCGGTACACCGATCAAGAGTTTGCCATTTGGCCGCAACACGCGATGGATCTCCTGAAGCGTGTTCACAGGGGACGAAATGTGCTCGAAGGAATGATTAGACCGAATGTAGTCAAAAAACTCTGGCGGAAATTGAGCCTGCTGAATCGTGCCCGAGAAGACATTCAAACCGGCTTGCTTTCGACTCAATTCTGCCGCCGCCGAGTTTATTTCGACGCCATATGTTTCCCACCCCTTGTCTCGCATGCCAGACAGGAACCAACCGCTCCCGCATCCGAGATCAAGCATGCGGCCCGGAGCGGGGAACTTAGGGTCTAGGGTTCCCACGCGACAAAGCAAGATCGCCTTAGCTAGCTCTTTCCAGCCGCTGCGAGAAAAGTGATCTTGATAGGCATAGTAATCAGTCGGGTAAAGTACAGCGAGCTCTTGATCGGACAACATGGGGTTCAAGAATACGAGGGAGCAGGTAGCGCAACGAACAATACGATAGGCACCAGAGATTCCGTAGTGCCGGTCTCTCGCCTCGTATATCTGCTCATAGTTTTCACCCTCACACAGCGGGCAACGGGTCAAAACAGAACTCATGAATTTACGATGCGGGAATTTGTATTTGATGAAACTCTCACCCAGGCTTCTTTCTTGAAGTCGTACTGTTTGAGAACGATCGCCGGGGCACCGGCTGCCACTGAGTAATCCGGAACATCACTGTTAACAACGGAATTTGCACCAATTACAGCATGCTTTCCAATCCTGACATTCGGCAGAACTACGGCTCCCATACCAATGAAAGCCCCCTCGCCAATCTCGACAAATGAGTCTTCATCCTCGATTCTCGATCCTACCTTAACCAGACTGGATAGATCCGTGAATGGATGGGTTACATCAACGATTGAGCAATTGCCGGTTATGGACACCTTCCTCCCGATGTGAACCGAGCTGTGGCAAACAATGTGTACGTTTTGTTCAATATTTGTGTCGTCTTCGATCACAAGTCGTGGAGAGCGACTGACTGATGGAATAACTTCTAGCCGGACACCATCTCGTATCCCAACATTCTTACCGATCCTGATGAAATTCGAGCCAAGAATTAATATCGGCTTGCGAATGTATGAACCAGCGCCGAATTTCTCAAAAAGCCATCTATAAAATAGGATGCCTTTCAGTTTGTAGTAAAGGTTACTGAGATCGTGCAGCTTGTTAAAAAGGGGTTGGCGCCAGAACCGCTTCAGTTTTCCACGGATCACTGGACTAGATGCCTCAGACTTGGACAGCGAGTCGCCACATTCGTAATTTGTCACGCTCAGAACCGATTAGCCCCCAACACCAGATCAGCACTACTGTTGCTGTTAACGTGGCGATGAGTACTAGGTACTTCACCGATAGGGAAAATTCCACGTTCCCATTGAACACGATGCCGCAAGCGATCAGAGGTATGGCACAAATCGCTGGTCGAAGCATTCCGTCACGCAGGTAATCGGAAATACGGAATTCAATTGCGCTGGTTCGGGGCATGTTGTAAATAAAGTGCCCCCCAATACCCGCGAGCGATCCCACTAGCGTCCCGATCGCCACTCCCATTGCACCAAACAGATATCCCCCAATCACGCTCGCGAAGAGGTTACAAAAACCCTCCAAAAGCGGAGTCATAGTGACCAGCCTTTGTTGGCCGGTACCAATTAGAGTCATCACATAAGGCGCCGCCGA
>Ga0210388_10000444_pt1 | contig 34416 bp, 27 predicted proteins | sample IncBWC19OmetaG_FD_155485 | JGI IMG/M metagenome (GOLD analysis project Ga0210388, IMG submission 155485) | Forest soil microbial communities from Barre Woods Harvard Forest LTER site, Petersham, Massachusetts, United States - Inc-BW-C-19-O ...
CAGGAATTGATCAATAACGTTGCGATGCAGCACGGCGGCGTGTCTGTGTTCGCGGGCGTAGGCGAACGTACCCGCGAAGGAAACGATCTTTGGCTGGAATTCCAGGAAGCCGGCGTTGTTGTCCCCGGTAATTCGGAAAAGTCCCGCGCAGCCCTGATCTACGGTCAGATGACCGAACCGCCCGGTGCTCGTCTTCGCGTCGGCCTGACCGGACTCACTGTCGCGGAATATTTCCGCGACGAAGAGCATCTCGACGTTCTACTTTTCATCGATAACATCTTCCGTTTCGTTCAGGCCGGATCGGAAGTCTCGGCACTTCTGGGCCGCATGCCTTCCGCTGTCGGTTATCAGCCAAACCTCAACACGGAAATTGGAGAATTGCAGGAGCGCATCACCTCGACGAAATCCGGATCGATTACTTCGGTGCAGGCCATTTACGTTCCCGCAGACGATTACACGGACCCCGCTCCGGCCGCGACGTTTACGCACCTGGACGCCACCACGAACCTGAGCCGCCAGATCGTCGAGCGTGGCATTTATCCTGCCGTTGATCCGCTGGCCAGCTATTCGCGCATTCTCGATCCGCGTATCGTCGGTGCCGAACACTATGCTGTCGCGCGCGGTGTGAAATCCATCCTCCAGCGCTACAAGGATCTGCAGGACATAATCGCCATTTTGGGTATCGAGGAACTTTCAGACGAAGACAAGCGCACTGTGGCGCGCGCGCGCAAAATTGAAAAATTCCTGTCGCAGCCCATGTTCGTGGCGGCGCAATTTACCGGACTCGAAGGCAAGTTCGTCAAGATTGCGGATACCGTGCGCAGCTTCAAGGAAATTGTCGAAGGCAAGTACGACGACATTCCCGAGCAGGCGTTCTACATGGTAGGCACGATTGATGAAGCACTGGCGAAAGCCGAGAAAATGAAGGCGAGCGCATAAAAACGTAAATGCTTCCCGACGCCATCGAACTGGTTATCGTCACACCGGAGCGCCAATTGCTGCGCGAGAGCGTGGTCGAGGTCGTATTGCCCGGCGCGGATGGCGAGCTTGGCATCTTGCCGGGACATGCGCCGCTGATCACCGAGCTCGGCATCGGGGAATTGAGATTCCGCGATGCAGGCGGCAAGGAAGAAGTGCATCTGGCTATTATTCGTGGATTCGCGGAAGTCCTGACGGATCGAGTAACTGTGTTGGCAGAGACGGCGGAACTTGCTGAAGAAATTGACATCGAGCGTGCGAAACAAGCTCTAGAGCGTGCCCAGGCACGCATCGCCGCGAGTGATCCCGATATCGATTGGGATCGCGCCAGCGCCGCACTGCAACGAGCTCTCATCCGCATCAAAGTTGGTGAGTATGCAACGAGGCGACGCACGGCGATCGTGCAAGCTCCTTGACGCATTAGGCATTCTGAACGTATTGCTTTGCGACCGAACCTCTCCCGCGACATCTAATTGTCAGAGACAATTTATGGAACCGATCACGATGTACAGCACCATGTGGTGTCCGGACTGTGGGCGCGCAAAAACATTTCTGAAAGAACGCGGCGTGGAATTTCGTGAGGTCGATATCGAGAGAGATCCGTCCGCGGAAGAAATCGTCATTAAGGCCAACAACGGTAGGCGCAAGGTTCCAACTCTGGAAATCGGCGGACGCTATTTTGCTTGCAGTCCCTTCGATGCCGAAGAATTGGCTGAAAATCTAAACATTCCGCTAAATCCCTAATCTTCCCGGGCTTTTCTTTGTACGAGCGTCCTGACTAAATTTGAGTGTGTGTGCTTGGGCGAGTTTATTCTACTGCTGAACCGCGCACCCAAACATTAGTAAGTTGCAGCCCTTCATCCAGAAGCACGATATCTGCATCCGCCCCAACCCGCAGCGCACCCTTTTTAAACTCAATGCCAAGGAGGGATGCAGGGTTCATGGTTAGCATACGCACCGCGTCCGCGAGCGGAATTCCCAAACCAACAATATTTCTCAGTGCCCTATCCAAAGTTAGTGTGCTGCCCGCCAGCTTTCCTTCCAAATTTCGGCAGATTCCTCCGCTCACAGTGACTTCCAGCTTTCCAAGCATGTATTTTCCGTCCGGCATCCCGGTCGCTGAAGTGCCATCGCTGACCAAAATCATTCGCTCGGGTCCCTTGGCCTGTAGCAGCACTTTCATCGCTGTCTCTTCGACATGCACGCCATCTGCAATCAGCTCGGCGGTTACTTCTGGTGATGTCAGCACCGCGCCAATTACGCCGCTGTCGCGATGCGAAAATGGCCGCATGGCGTTGTAGACGTGTACCGCATGCCGAACTCCATGCGCAATCGCAGCGCGAGCTTGCTCGTAGGTCGCATCCGTGTGACCCATGGCCACAACCATTCCCGCGTTCCGCGCTGCATCGATGCACGGCATGGCGCCGAGTAGTTCGGGCGCAATCGTCAAAATCTGTGCGTTCCCCGCCGCTGCCTGTAGAAATCTTTCGAGAAGCTCCGCCGAGGGCAGCTTCAGCCATTCTGTCGGATGTACTCCTCGCCGCGCCGGACTGAGAAACGGGCCTTCAAAATGAATTCCCAGCACTTCCGCTCGCGTGTCGTCCGTTTCGTGCTGTTGCGAAATGTAGTGCGCGATTCCTTCGACGCTGCGAATCGTATCCTCGGGACTTGCAGTCACGGTAGTGGCCACGAACGAGGTGGTCCCGTGCCGCGCAACTGTTTTTGTCACCCCAGCGAGTGCTTCCGCGCTACCTTCCATGACGTCGCGCCCACCGGCGCCGTGGATGTGTACATCCACAAAGCCGGGAATGGCGGTCTTGTCGGTGGCGGAGATTTCCTGAGCGCCGTCGGGCAGCCGCATTCCCTCCCGGAGCCCGAGCTCTTCGATCACGCCCTCGCGGATCAGAATACCTGCGTCGGTAATTTGCGCCGTCGGAGTCAGCACCCGGCCGGCATGCAATAGAGTTGTTGCCATAGTTCAGGTTGTATCGTAGCGGAATCCAGCGATGTTTCAAAAATCAAAAATATGTAAAGGCAAAACCGGCAAAAACAAACGGGCGGAGCCGAAGCCCCGCCCGTCGAAAAAATTGTGCATTGGAAACTGTTACTTGCCGCTGGCCGACGCCATCTCGATGCTCTCGAGCTTTAACGTGCCGCCATCGACCGTGCCTTTCACGATGACATGATGGCCGGCGTGGTCCGCCACTTTGTCTTGTGCGTCCACAACGTACACTTTCTTGTCCGCGTCATTGGCGAACACGTATTTCGCGCCGCCTTTCACGCATTTGATTGTGCACTCTCGCGCATTGTCGTTTGCGCCTTTTGCTCCGCAGTTGCTGTCGGAAATATAGCCGGTCCAGGTTCCATCAGCAGCCATCGTCAACCCTGCTGCGAAGAGTGTTGCCGCCAGTACCGCTGAAAATCGTATCTTCATTATTTCGTTCTCCCTCAAGAAAATTGCACCGCGTTTGATGATCGGCCGGGCGAGCATCAGCTTGGCACAATCTCTGTTACCCGTCCAGATATACGCTGTCCATGATAAACGTGAAAGGGATTGCTGGAAGTCGTCGCGAGAAAAAAGGGAGGGTCTCTGGAACCCTCCCTTTGATTCTACTCTCAAGAATTTACAACTGTGTTGCGAGTCGCGAGCCTTTTATTGTCCCGCCCCCGAATTGCTGGCTGCCGTCGTGTCGGGTGCTTTCGGGACGCTCAGGTAGCCCGATGCCGTCGTCTTCGAAACTTTGTTGACGACCAGTTCGAGCGCCGCCCGTGTTCCGCCCGTATAGAAGAAAATTGGTTCGTTTACGGAGCGGTTCTTCTTCTCGAAGTTCTTGTCATCCGCCAACACGTTGATCGTGTATTGGTTCTTTTTGGTGTTCGTGTCTTTCAGCTCGACCTGAATGTTGCCTACCTTCTGGTTTCCGCCTTTGCGCGTCACTGTGAACTCAAAGTAGTCGCGCTGTCCCATACGGCGAAGCTGGTCGATCTCGTCATGGTTCCGTGCGATGAGCGTTCCCATTTCGCTGCGGGCCATTTGGAGATTGTTCTTCTGAGCATCCAGGTCGGTCTTTACGCCTGAGACGTCTCCGTTGAGCTTGTCGACGTCACCCGAGTTCGCCTTGGTGGCGAGTTCGGCCTTGACGGACGTTGCCAAACCTTCAACCTTCTGGTCCACGGCAGCCGTCGCATTCTTGTTCTGCTTACGCGCGGCGATCAGTTCACCCTGCGTCAAATTCAACTTGTCCGTGACCACTTTAAGGTCGCTCTGCAATGCCTGATTCGTTTCATCTTCTTTCGCTAGCCGCTGGGCCAGCGCATCATTTGACTGCTTCACCGAGGCTTGCGTTGACTGCTCGATGCTGTTCGCGTGATTCAACGCGCTCCATCCGACTCCAAGACCGAGCAAGGAAACTCCGCCTAACACGGCTACGGCCAAACCCACCCAGCGTGGGGTCCCGGTCGTGGTGTGGTTAATGGGATCCTGAAAATCGCTCATAAACTTCATTCTCCTTTGGGGTTCTCCCCTGTGCGCTTAGGAAACGTGCACCCCTCTCGCCAAACGCCAGTTTTTGGGTCGTCCTCCTATAAACCATGTAAATGCATAAGGTTGTCGCAAGAAAATGGTAAATAAGGGGGTAGGTTTATACGTACTAGTACCAGTAAAGATTACGTTGTTAGTCATGCTTCTGTAAATTTTGCTGTTGTTGAGGGCTACTGCTGAGCAAGAATTGGGGATGGTCCCTCGAAAGGGGATTAGGCCGAGCGGAGATTGCTCGCTGTGCCCTAAGTCATTCTTAAATAAATGTTTACGGGATCTTAATCAGGCTGCTTGGGGAGCAGGCTCTTCATCGGAGCCTTTGATCGGTGTAAAATATCGGTCCAGGGTGCTCATCGCGGCGTCCAAAACCATGTGGCAATCCGAACAAGTGTCCAGATGCCGCTTGATCTCATTCGCAACTGGCGGCGACAGTCTTCCCTCTAAGTACCAACAAATCAAATGGATGGTGTCTCGACAACTCATGACTACGGTCCCCCCGTGGCCCCGTGCCGATGCCCGGCATGCCCATATTCGCTGCATTTGATTCACCAAAGCTCCGCCGAAGTGCAAAAAACCTAATTGCCTAAATATCAATAGTTTAGAAACGCGCCGGAAAGTGAGCACTGAAACGGTTTAAGTCCTTCGGGGAAAGATTACGCAACGGATACAACATTTGGGCCGAATCCGTCCGCAAAGGGTTTAGCGATTGGGGACGACGGTCATTTCGCGCAGTGCTTCTATCCGCTTTTCCAGCGGAGGGTGAGTGCTAAAGAGAGAGGATATGCCACCCCCGCCGAACATGGGCTTGACGATGCACAAAGACGACGTCGAGGGAGAGATGGCTGTCGTCGGGATCCGCTGATTGTAAGCGCCGAGCTTCTGCAAGGCGCTCATCAGCCCGAATTGGTTGCCGACCATACGAGCTCCGGTAGCGTCCGCTGCATATTCTCGTTGGCGCGAGAGGGCCAGCTGCAAAAGCATCGCGGCTAGCGGTGCGAGAATCATCAGCGCAATCTGGACAATGATGCCGCCGCGCTCCCGGTCTTCGCCGTCGCCGCCTCCGAACCATAGGCCCCAATGCGCGATCCAGGTGATGGCTCCCGCCAACGTTGCTGCGATAGAGCTGATCAAAATGTCGTAATTGCGCACATGTGACAGCTCGTGTGCAATGACGCCTTCCAGTTCATCGTCATTCATCAATTCCAACAAACCCTGTGTCACGGCCACTGACGCATGGCGCGGATTTCTGCCGGTGGCAAACGCGTTCGGCGCTTCGTCAGGCACCACATAGAGTTTCGGCACTGGAATATTTACTTTAGCGGCCAAACGTTCCATCACCGCATACAGCCGGGGCAATTGTTCCCGAGTGACGGGCTGAGCCCGGCTTGACGCCAGCGCGATCTTATCGGAGAAGAAATAGGCGAACGCATTGGTGCAAATCGCAATCCCCAAGGCGATTGTCATGCCGTTTCGGCCGCCGATGGCCCCGCCAACTATCATCAAGAAGAGCGTCAGCGCCACTAGCAGGAATGTTGTTCGTAGAACTCTCATAGCGTCCCTCGATACTTTATACGACCGCAGCCACCGTGTGTACCAACGATACCAATTTTAGAGAGGAAGTTTATCCAAGACTTCCTCTCCACGGACCTAGACTCCTGCAGCTGCCGCCGGTTGTTTGGCCTTCGCGCGTTCGAAGCGCATCGTGTCTTTTTGCCCGTCGCGATCCACGCGGATGTGATCGCCCGGCAGCACTTTGCCTTCCAGAATTTGCATCGCCAGCGGATCTTGGATCAACCGCTGAATGGTTCGCCGTAGCGGCCGCGCTCCGTATGCCGGGTCATAGCCTTCCCGTAGCAGCAATTCTTCCGCCGCTCGTGTAAGCTCCAAAGTGATTTGCCGTTCCGCCAGCAGTTTCTCGACGTTCTTCAGCAGCAGTCCGACGATGCGGCCAAGCTGTTCCTTGCCCAGCGGATTGAAAATCACAATCTCGTCGATGCGGTTTATGAACTCGGGTCGAAACGCCGCACGGAGTGCTTCCATCGCTTCTTTTCGCGCGCGTTCCGGGTTTTTCTCTGACAGCTCAAAGATCGCCGTCGATCCGACGTTGCTGGTCATCACCATTACTGTGTTGCGAAAGTCTACAGTCCGGCCCTTGCCGTCGGTCAGCCGGCCGTCCTCGAGAATCTGCAACAGGATATTGAAGACGTCCGGGTTTGCCTTCTCGATTTCGTCGAACAAGATCACGGAGTAGGGGTGTCTTCGAACCTGCTCTGTCAGTTGCCCGCCCTCTTCGTAGCCGACGTAGCCGGGAGGGGCGCCAATCAGACGCGACACACTATGCTTCTCCATGTACTCGCTCATGTCGATGCGGATCATGAGCTTTTCGTCGTCAAAGAGAAATTCCGCCAGAGCCCGCGCCAGCTCGGTTTTTCCGACGCCGGTCGGTCCGAGAAAAATAAATGAGCCAATCGGGCGCTTGGCATCGGACAATCCCGCGCGGCTTCGGCGAACGGCGTTAGCGACGCGTCCCAGCGCTTCCTCTTGCCCAACCACGCGCTGCCGCAGCCGCTCTTCCATGTGCACCAGCTTTTGCGCTTCGCCTTCGAGCAGACGCCCGGCTGGAATTCCCGTCCACTTACTCACAAGTTTGGCGATGTCTTCTTCGTCGACTTCTTCCTTCAGCATCGGCGAATCTTTTTGCACAGACGCAAACCGCTCTTCCGCTTTCTTCAGTTCCTGTTCAGCCGCGGCAATCTTGCCGTAGCGAATTTCAGCGACTTTGGCGAGTTCGCCCGCGCGCTCGAATTTCTGTTCCTCCGTTTTGAGTTGATCGATTTGCTCTTTCAGCTTGCGGATTTTCATGATCGCTTCTTTTTCCGCCTGCCAGCGCGTCTTTCGCGCGCTCGAGTCCTCTTTCAATTTCGCCAGCTCTTTTTCGATTTGGTTGCGCCGTTCCTTGGAATGCGCGTCTTTTTCTTTCAAAAGGGACTGTCGCTCGATTTCAAGCTGAAGGATACGCCGCTCGATCTCATCGATCTCCACTGGCAGAGAATCGATCTGCATGCGCAGGCTCGCGGCTGCTTCGTCGATCAAGTCGATCGCTTTGTCAGGCAGAAAGCGGTCGGAAATGTAGCGGTGGGACAGCGTTGCCGCCGCCAATATCGCCGCGTCCTTGATGCGCACGCCGTGGTGAACTTCGTAGCGTTCCTTCAGTCCCCGCAGGATTGCGATCGTGTCTTCGACTGTGGGCTCGCTGACTAGCACCGGCTGAAAGCGCCGCTCCAGCGCCGGATCTTTCTCAATGTATTTTTTGTATTCGTTTAGCGTCGTAGCGCCAATCGCGCGCAATTCGCCCCTGGCCAGCGCCGGCTTCAATATGTTGGAAGCGTCCATCGAGCCTTCCGCAGCGCCCGCGCCTACGAGCGTATGCAGTTCGTCGATGAACAGAATGATCTGCCCTTCCGCCTCCGTAATTTCCTTCAACACTGCCTTCAACCGTTCTTCAAATTCTCCGCGGAATTTCGCGCCCGCCACCAGCGCCGCCAAGTCCAGCGCCACAAGCCGCTTGGTCTTTAGCACGTCCGGAACGTCGCCGGAAACAATACGCTGGGCCAGGCCCTCGACGATGGCCGTCTTGCCAACTCCAGGTTCGCCGATTAATACGGGATTATTCTTCGTACGTCGCGCAAGGATTTGCATCACGCGCCGAATTTCTTCGTCGCGCCCAATCACGGGATCGAGCTTTCCGCGCCGCGCCAAGTCGGTCAGATCGCGCGCGTATTTTTCCAGAGAAGCATACGTCGCCTCTGGATTTTGTGACGTCACGCGCTGGTTTCCGCGCACACTCGTGAGGGCCTGCAAAATCGCTTCGTGCGTCGCGCCTTGCCGCTTCAGCAACTGCCCCGCGGGATCGCGTTCCTCTCCCGCAAGCGCCAGAAAAAGATGCTCCGTTGAGACGTACTCGTCCTTAAATCGCTCTGCTTCATCAAACGCGCGCTCCAGCACGTTGTTCAGCGGCTTGCTCATGTGTTGCTGCGCAAAGCCCTGCACTTTTGGCAGGCGCGCAATCTCGCGCTCAATTTCTTGTGTTAATGCTTCGGTGCGAATTCCCAGGCGCGCGAGCAGCGGCGGTACCACGCCGTCCGTCTGCGACACCAGCGCTGCAAGCAAATGCACCGGCTCAATTTGTTGATTTTCGTGGCGTGCCGCCACATCGTTTGCTTGTTGCAGAGCTTCCTGCGCCTTCACCGTCATCTTTTCAAATCTCAACATGTCCTACCTCGCCTCTTAACAAAAAGGGGCTAGCGCACTGGCCAGCCCCCGTCATACCACAACTTTGTTGCTGGCTTACTTCGCTGCAGCGGCGGCCGCCGCAACTGCCGGCGTCCCCGCGCTTACTCCTACATTAACTTTGATCTGTTTCGGTTTCGCTTCCTCACGCTTTGGAATGGTCAGTGTCAGCACACCATTCTGGTAATCGGCGTTGATCGCTTCCGAATTCACGGTGTTGGCCAGCGAGAAGCTCCGGCTGAACGAGCCATAGGTTCGCTCCACGCGCAGATAATTCTCTTCGTTCACTTTCTTCTCGAACTTGCGCTCGCCGTGAATCGTCAGAATGTTGTTCTCCACTCGGATGTCCAGATCCTTTGGATCGACCTCCGGCAGATCGGCCTTTACGACCAGTTCATGCTCGGTCTCGTAAATGTCGACGGCAGGCGTCCAGCTTGTGAGGTTCGATTCCTCGCCAGAATGCTCTAGAACGCTACCAAACAAACGATTCACTTGCTGCTGCAGGGTGGCAGCGCCGCGGAAAGGTTCCCAGCGGTTCAATGTGGTTCTCATCTTTCAATCTCCTTGGTAAACTCACAGTGTCGAGATAATATTATATGAGTGTATCTTTGTCAAGCATAGTTTTGTCTTCCCATCTCTATTTTAAAGTCATTATTTACAATAGAATACAATAGCCCTCTCGATTTCGCTCGAAAGCGTTGCTCCCTGATTCTTGGACTCATTCTCCCCATTAACTCCTCACTTTCCCTTCATCTCTCAGCTTTAGATGCTGCTAGACTCGCCCTTGATGCGCCTCGACGCCTTCGATTACCACCTGCCGCCCGACCAAATCGCCCAACGCCCCTTAGATCGACGCGACGCTTCCCGCTTACTTGAGCTCCCCCGTGGTGGAGGCAGTCCGCTCGATCATCTATTTGCGGATCTTCCAGACCTCCTTCGCGGTGACGAACTTATCGTCCTGAACAACACTCGCGTGATTCCTGCCCGGCTCTTCGGCCGCCGCGAAGGTGTTCACTCTCAGCCGCCGTCTCGAGGCACGCGCCAAGAGCATCTCACGGGCAAAGTAGAGGTTTTTTTGACCCGTCAGTTGGATTCTCAGACATGGGAGGCCCTGGTGCGCCCCGGTCGCAAGATGCAAACCGGCGAACGCGTGTTATTCGGGGAAGGGGAACTCGAAGCTGAGGTGACTTCCCGTGGCGAGTTGGGGTTGCGGACTCTGCGGTTTGTTTCACGTGACACATGCGGCGTCTCGGAACACTTGGAACGCCTCGGCCACGTTCCCTTGCCGCCCTACATCCATCGAACCGATGAAGTAGCCGATCGCGAGCGCTATCAAACAGTATTCGCCAAACGGCCCGGCGCTATTGCCGCTCCTACCGCAGGTCTACACTTCACACCGGAAATCCTGGAAATGATTCGCGCTCGTGGCGTGGAAATCTGCGAGCTTACGCTCGACGTCGGCATTGGCACATTCCAACCGGTCCACGCCGAAACGCTCGAAGACCACGTGATGCACTCGGAGTCCTACGAAATTTCCGAGCAAACCACGCAATGCATTCAGCGAGCGCGCGCCGCAGGCCGCACGATCTTAGCCATTGGCACTACAGTCGTTCGCGCTCTGGAAGCCGCTGCTCTTCGTGCGACAGAATCCGGCTCCTCGGAATTGCTACTATCTGGCAAAGCCGACGCCAGCCTATTCATCTATCCTGGATTTCATTTCCGGGTAGTCGATGCCCTGCTCACGAATTTTCACCTGCCGCGCTCGACTTTGCTCGCGCTTGTGTGCGCCTTCGCGGGCCGCGAAAACGTACTCACGGCCTACAATCACGCTGTACAAGCAGGCTACCGCTTCTATAGTTACGGAGACTGCATGTTGATTCGCTAATGACAGCTAAGGAGTATTTCTGAGAGAAGGAAAAACTTTGTGAGGCCGCCGGAAAAGTCGCAAAAAGCGGTGCACCGTCTCCGCTGCAGCCGAAGCGGGTTCCTGCCATTTCAATATCTGTCCCGAAAAGTTTACGAGAAGGGAAGCCACGGTTACGCGCAGCCTCCCTCTCGTCCATTCGAAAGGAGTCACAAGAACTCCTCGCTTAGTCGTTGAATACGAAAACGCGGGTCTGTCCCGCAAAACGAACTTCCTTTACCTGTCCGTCGCTGATGAGCACGGAATCAGTCGATGATTTCGTCGCGCGATCTTCCCAGCGGCCTTCGCTTTCCGCGATGGTCTGCTTGCCCTTCTGGACGGTGGCCTTGTTTCCGTCGATCATCAGGCGATATTCGCCTGCTTGCAGATCAGCTTTGCCGATCTTTGCCGACTGGGCGATGTTGATGGTCTTGCTATAGGGTTTTGCGAGGAGCGGCACTGTCGACGCCAAAGCGGCCACCAGTGCCAGACTGCGGAGAATCGAATTGAATTTCATGCGTGTCAACTTCCTTTCCGTCAGGATCGAGTCAGCCAAACTTTCCGCTGCGCAAGCTGAACAGAGTGTTGACACGCGTTCTCGGGGCGAGTAGTCTCACCCGCAAGACACCTCGTTCTTCCTGGACTAACGGCCGGAAAGACTGCGTGTCATCGCCCCGCGGCTGCCACCGCGGGGTTTTTCTTTTGATCCTCTGCTTGCCCGCGCAGCCCATCCGGCTGCACATGTATAGACGAGCCGGGGCCCGCTAATGTTTCGTCGGCTATCAGATTTTCTGCTTTAATCTTCCTGATTTTTTGCTTGGTTTTTATTACTAATTTTCTTACCCGTCTAATTTGCCGTCTATCTTTATAAAAGTTCCGTAAATATGCCGGATCTCAGTGAAACCTTTTGTCTGCTGCTCCGTCGCTCTTTGTCACTTTGCGCAACTCTATCCACGCAACGTGCATCGGCTCCCCGCTTCATCTATACTCAAGGGCATTTTGCGGATGACATGAATGCGCATTCTCGTACTTAGCGATCTACACGCAAACGCCACAGCCTTGGTTGCTGCTCTTGATTCTGCGGAGGGCCGCTGGGACGTTTCCGTGTGTCTCGGAGATGTCGTCGGCTACGGGCCCGATCCGCATGACGTGGTTGCCCGCCTTCGCGAACTCGGGACGCAAACCATTCGTGGCAATCATGACAAAGCTGTGGCGGGCTTGATGGACACCACCGATTTCAATCCTGTTGCGAAAGCCGCTGTAGATTGGACTCGTTCGCAGTTAAACCCAGAGGACCTTGCCTGGCTTTCCGCGCTTCCACACGGACCTCTTGCCACCGATGGAATCGTTTTGGTGCACGGCGCGTTTCAGGATGAAGATGAATACGTATTTACGCCCGCGCAAGCTCTCGACGGGCTTCTTGATTCCAGCGCTGAAGTCACTTTTTTTGGTCATACCCATCACCAGGGCGGATTCTCCTATCAGGATTCCAATCTCGAAGTGCTCCAGATCCGTCCGCGCGCTTCGGAATCTTTTTCCGCTTTGCGTATCGAACAGCCGCGCCGCTATCTGCTCAATCCGGGTTCTATCGGCCAGCCGCGCGACGGTGATCCGCGCGCGGGCTTTGCCATCGCTGACCTTGAACATCAGACGGTGGAATTCTGGCGCGTGCCCTACGATATTTCGTCCGTCCAGGAGCGCATGCGCGCCGCCAGCCTTCCCGAACCTCTGGTTCAGCGCCTCATCGTTGGCCGCTGAGCGGTTGTTGTTAGACACGGCCGCTAGCATGCCAACTTTTTCCTCTCGCCAGCGCCCCTCGTAGACGCTTGACGCCTCGGCGCATTCAGGCCAGCATTATTCTCTGAGCGCATTCCATGCATGATACTTTGCAAATCGAAACGCCCGATCAACCGCAGCAAAAGGCCGGCCGCTCGTGGGTGGCGTGGATGGGCGCCGCCACGATCGCTATAGCCCTGGTCATCCTGATGTGGCCCGGCGCAGCGCGGCGGCCCGCTTCCAGCACGCGCGAGTCTCATCTGCCCTTCGGCCCGGCCGAACAGGCTTACGCGCCAAAATTACAAATTGAAGACCTGGCTCTCAGCCGCGCTGAAAATTTTCTGAATCAAGAAGTCACCACGCTTGCCGGCCGCCTCACGAACTCGGGCGACCTGGCGCTCTCCGATGTGGAGCTCACCATCGAATTCTCCGACGAACTTGGACAAATCGTCTTGCGAGAATCCCGTCCCGTTTTTTCAGCTGAGTCAAACCCATTTGTTCCAGGCGAACACCGTGGCTTCGAAGTCTCTTTTGAACACATCCCCACTTCCTGGAATATACAGCAACCTTTGGTTCGCGTCTCCGGCATCCTGTTTACTTCCAAGAAAGAATAGTTCACAAGGTAATTGTTTCATTTATACTCTTTGGCGTGGACCTCTCTGTCGAGCTGCAAGCCTGCCTTAAGGAATTCACTGCGGATGGCTCGATCGAGATTCGCGAGAACGGCGGACGGGTGGCTCCCTTCTCCGGACTTTCCTGGGAAGTTCGCGGTGCGGCGGAGAAGCCTCTCCTGCATCTGTGGTCGGAAAATTACAATCTAACGCGCCGTGTACTAGCCATCACCGACCATTCCGATCAGCGGCTAGCGCTAGCCGTGGAGCGATTCGGGCGCTCCAAACCCGACCGCCTCGAATTCATTCGCCTCGAATACGAGCGCGCCCAGCGCGACCTTTCGCGTGAAGCCTTCTGCGATTCCCTTGGCCGTCTCCTCGCGGAACAATTTCCCGATGAATCTCTCGAGTCTTTGAGCGTTTCTCCCGATCTCGAGCATTCCATCTCGGGCAATTACGCCCGCGGCCTTCTCCGACGCGGTTCTTCGCACTTCGCTGTGCTTGCCGTTCCCGACGGGGAGTCAACGGATACAGTGGAAAGCAGCCTCACGTTTGCACTGTTATGGTTGGACCGCGCGCGCAACTCAAACCGTCGCGGCACCATTAACGCGCTTCGCCTTATTCTGCCGAAAGGAGCGGCACGCCATGTGGCTAATCGAGTCGCTGCGCTAACCCCGGATTTATCGATCGAACTCTACGAGCGCGATGGTGTTCGCGAGACCCTGGAAAAGATAGATCCGCGCCATGCAGGAAATCAAGAGACTTGGCTTGTCCCCCATCGCGAATCGCAAGCTCTACTCGATCTTTCGCGCTCCGCTCTGGAGCCCATCGTTGCGTTCTCGCCGCGTGCCGTCACCATTCATCCCGTCGCCCAGTCTCGCGAAGTGTTGCTGCGTTTTCGCGGCTTAGCGTTTGCCCGATGGGGTGATGGACGTGTTTTTTTCGGTTGTCCCGACACGCGCGAAGAACTCAAGCCGTCGTCCCTGCCCGCTTTGAAGAATTTGCTTCAGCAACTGGAGAATTATCGTCATCCGCTGGCCAGCGAGCCGCGTCACGCTCTTTATCGTGCGCAGCCGGAGCGCTGGCTCGAGGCTCTTGTGCGCGAAGATGTCACGCGCGTCGATGCCGCTCTGGATTCGCGCTTCGTCTATTCGCAGGTCTTCGCGCATGCTGGTGGCGAGCACGGCATTCTCGATCTGCTCACCGTTACTCGCTCTGGGCGCCTCGCGATTCTGGAATTAAAAGCCAGCGAACATATTCATCTCCCGCTGCAAGCTGCCGGCTACTGGCTTCGAATCCGCCATCATTTGGAACAGCGCGACTTTGTCCGCTACGGATATTTTCCCGGGATCGAATTGCAGGCCGCTCCTCCGCTTGTCTATCTTGTAGCTCCCGCGCTTCGCTTCCACCCGTCCACCGATACCCTCTTTCGTTTTCTCTCGCCTGATCTGGAAAGTACGCGCGTAGGTTTAGCCGAGAGTTGGCGCCGTGGGCTGCGGGTTGTTATGCGCCAATAAGTTTTTGTCGGCAAAAGTCCCGGCCACATTCTTTCGATAGTCTTGGCCGCGATCGGTCCGTTTGCCCTTCTTTTGCTTTATTTCTTGGTCTTGAAATGTACTGTTCTGGATTGCCCCATCAAAGTAGAATTATCTCTACCAGCCTTCAGGAGCTCATATTGGACTTTTCCGCGACCATCCGGCATACGCCGCAAGGTTCTCTCATCGATCTTCGTGGCCGCCTCACTTTTTTCGAAGTTGGGGTTTTGCGCGAAAACGTCACTCGACTTCTCGGCGAAGGCCACAAGCACATCGTGCTTAACTTGAGCGCCTTGCAATACCTCGACAGCTCTGGCATTGGAGAACTGGCTCGCATGTACGTGATGGTTTTAAAGGCGGGCGGGGAGATGAAGGTTGTGGGATTATCCCGCAACGTCCAGGATGTTTTGAAAGTCACTCATCTCTATCAGGTCTTTCCGGAATTCCCCGACGAAGAAACTGCCCTGCAAAGTTTTCCTGCGTCACAAGCTGAAAAATAGACGAAATCACCTACTAGAAACATACTAGGCAGAAATAGTGGGCCTAAAAGGAGAGAAGCAGCTAAGGCGGTGAGCCTTAGCTGCTTCCCGGGGTGTGTCCTCGAAGTGGTTAGTTATTAATTTAGATGCATGCCCGCTAAAAAGGTTTCCAATATTTCAAAAAATCTGGGCCAGACCTTTTTCGCTGAAAACCCTTAATAAAACAGATACTTACGCCACCGCTCATCGCGGTGCCCGATGAGCCGCATCAATTGTCGCGAGGTATGCAACGTGAAAGGCCGAGGCCGCCGCGCGAGTTTAAACCCGGCTTCTTCCGGCGTGCGGTCGCCCTTACTGTTATTGCAACGGTAGCAGCAAGCCACCAGGTTTTCCCAAGAAGAGCGCCCGCCGCGCGATCTCGGCACCACATGGTCCAGCGTCAATTCCGAACTGGGAAAAATTCGCCCGCAGAATTGGCAAGTATTCCGGTCTCGCAGCAAAATGTTTTTCCGAGAAAGTGCCCGGCTTTGCTGCGGAATATGCCGATAGGCCAGCAAACGAATCACCGACGGCACTTTGTGCGCATGTGCTGCCGAATGCACTTCCGCGCTGTGCATTTCCTCGGCCTGGGCTACTCCCTTTAACAGCAGTACCATGGCGCGCCGCACGGCCGTCACGTTGATCGGCTCATACGTCGCATTCAGTACGAGCACGGGCTCCTGCATCAACGAGGCCCGCCTCGGCAAAATTGAGTTGTGGGACCTACTGTCCGCGGGATCCGCGGACCCGGGCGCAGCGACGCTGCCCGCTTCGGGGGCATACCGCCCTCGGAAATCGCCCGACTTTGGCCGGTTTGCGCTCATCGCGCTACCCTAGGTTAACCATTCTGCGTTAACCCTTGATTACAGGTTACCACTATCCGGAGCTGGCAGGGGGTTTCTCGCCGCCCGAGCTATTGTCAGTCCTAGTACAGATTTGGCCCCCGACTCTAAGAGCGCTCGCGCACAAGCATCAAGCGTTGCTCCGGTCGTCATTACATCATCTACCAGTAAGACGCGTTTATTGTCAACTTGGCTGCCTGGACGTGTGGCAAAAGCGCCACGGACTGACTCCCAGCGCTCCTCCAAGCTGAGAATCTGCTTGTCCGGTCGCGGTCTCGTGCGCATAAGCAAGACCGCCTTATGAGGTAGCCCCAGCTTGCGCGCCAGTGGTTTCGAGATAAGGCTTGCCTGGTTGTACCCGCGCTGTCGCTCGCGATCCCGGTGCAAGGGTACCGGCACGACCACGTCCGTAGCCAACTGCGCAGCCTCCCCTTGGACCATCTCCCCCAGTCTACCCGCGAACCAATCACCTAGCGGTTCCATCCTTTCCCACTTTAGGAGGATGATCGCCCGCACCAGCGGTCCATCATAAATCCCGTAGCTCCTCGCCCGCTCAAACGCATAGGTTTTCTGCTGGCAAGCCCGGCACACAAGCGGCTCTCCCTCTCTCGCCGTCAGCCAACCAAGCGCTTGGCCACAAATCTCACACTTTTTTTCCGCAGGCGCTTCGAATGAATCGAGACACTCTTCGCAAAAAGGCACGCGGCTCGCCCGCAGCAGAAGCTTGTCGCAAATCCTGCACCCGGCCGGAAAAAACACGCTGACGACCGCGTCGCCAGCTTCCGCAAGCCAACCGCGCACACCTCTGCGCGGTGCTCGAGCCGCCGCCAAGGAAGAGTCTTCTCCCATAAACGCCAGGAGCAATCTACTCTTCTCATTTTTATATTGAAAGAGAGAATGTACGTTAGGGTAACTTCAGGCTAAGCGGAGCCTCAAATGAACAGGCCAGCCTTGTTAGGCTGGCCACTGTGCGCACGTATGCCCTGTGGGCTTACAACAACCCCTGTTCCATTTTCTCTTGGCACGTGATGCAATGCTTGGCCCACGGTACCGCTTCGAGCCGCTTTTGCTGCAGCTCTTCCTGGCAGTTCGCACACACGCCGTATTCATCCGTGTTAATGCGCTTCAGAGCCGCGTCGATCATGTTCAGAATCGTGCGGTCCGTATTGGTCATGCCAAAGAGGAACTCCTTCGTGTAGGAGTTCGCTGCCTTGTCTGCTAGGTCCACCGTCGGATCTTCATCCGCGGTTCGTCCCTCTTCTTGCGTGCGCGCGATTGTCTTCATCAACTCCTCGCGCCGTATCGCTAACTTCTTTTTGTAGTAATCGAGCCTTTTCTTGTCCATGGAAGTCCCGCCCCCTCTGACCGCTTTCGGGGCCATCTAAAAACTCCGTAGTGTAGACCTGCTCTTTCGGAGTGTCAAGCTACTGCGTTCTGACTGGGAGCTTAGATGCTGCCACGGTTCAATTGGTCGCAAGTTACGGCACAACCGGCACTATTAAGGCCGAAGGATGCGCCTTGTCGTGGTAAATCACGTTCGTTGCCTTAATCATCCGTGTCCCGCGAGATTGGATTTCCCCGGTGTTTAGGTTGCGGTCGAACCGCGGGAAATTGCTGCTCGAAACTTCCAGCCGCAGCTTATGCCCCGCCAGAAACACGTTGCTCGTTGCCCAGAGATCCACCGTGATGTGATACGTCTCACCGGGATTCGCCAGCTCAGGTTTTTCTTGCGAATTGCGGTAGCGCATTCGCAAAATTCCGCTCGTCAAGTTCTGGGCAAATCCATTCGGCCAAACATCCACCAGCATCCCCGTAAAGTCCGTGTCCACCGCCGAGCTGCTCACATATAAATCCAGCGTCACCGGCCCAGTCACCTCGAAATCCTTTGCAAATGCCGGAGTTGTAAACACCAGCACATCTGTTCGCCCCTCTGCTGGCCGCTGGTCTTGCGGTCCATTCCCTGGTGGGGGCGCCTCGCCGCAGCACAGTGGCCCGCCAAGCGTCGGCACTGCGTCGCTCGGGTCGTAAACATACTGGTCCGCTTTTTCTTCCGCAGGCGACGACGTACTAAGCGTCCCGGTTCCCGTCAGGCTATTCGCGCCAGCCTCCGTCGAATGCAAATAGTATTTCGTGCTCTTCGTGCGCGCCAAAGGCCAGTCATCTTCATCGCGCCACTCATTTTTCCCCATCACAAAAATCTTCACCGGCTTTTCTTTCTCCACTCCGTTCGCCAGCCCTTTAAGAATCGAGTCGTACCACCGCAAAGTCATCTCATCCTGATCGATCGGCAATTTCTCCCCAAAATCCACGCTACCTATCCGCCGGTTCTCCGGCCCTCCCGCATGTCCTCCCACATACACCACCAACCTCTGCCCACGTTTGGCCGCTTCTGTTCCACCCTCCGTCTTCAGTCGCATGTAATTTTTCAGCGACCCACCCAGAAAAATGTCGTACCACGCCGCAAAACTCAAAACCGGCACCTGAATATCCCCATAGTGATCTTCGATCGACCACTGCTTCCAATACGCATCAAAACTAGGATGCGCCAGCCAATCCTTGAAATAGGGCGCGATCCCCACCGCCGATGGCGCCGCCAATACCTCGAAATCCGCCAGCGGCAAAGTCTTCGTCCCGGCCAGTGCGTTGGTGTCTTCCACGCGCCGCCGCATCGTGTTCTCCGCCAGGCCCATGCTCCACGATTCGTTGAACCACTGTTCGAACGCCCCGCCCTGATACGTCCACCCATCATGATAATTTGACGCCGTCACCGTAGGACAGATTCCCGCGAGATGCGGCGGCTTCGCAATTGCGGCCAGCATTTGCGTCGCCCCCACGTACGATCCGCCAAACATCCCTACTTTCCCATTCGAATAGGGGAGCCCCGCCGCCCACTCCACGGTGTCATACCCGTCGAGCGATTCATTCTTGAAAACGTAAAATTCCCCATCCGACGTAAATCGCCCCCGCACATCCTGCGCGATCACCACGTACCCTCGCGCCGCGCCCTTCAACCCGAAATTCGTCTCGCCCACTTTGTCATAAGGCGTCCGCACCAGAAGCACGGGAAATTTCCCGTCCGCTTTCGGCCTGTAAATGTCCGCGCGCAAAATCACACCGTCGCGCATCTTCGCCGCCACGTTTCGTTCCAGCACCACTTCATAATTGTCCGCCGCCTGCGCCACTCTCCCGGCCGTCATTATGAACAGAGCCACGCACACAAAGATTGGCGCAAACAAGCACCGTTCAACCCTGAAGTGGTCTCGCAAATTCATACGCATCAGTTTTCCTCTTCTACTGAATGTTTTTTCTGTGGAGGTGTTGGAGACTAGGCCCAGTCCCTATCGCTGTCAAGCAGATCTCGCTAATCTCCCGTAGGGGCGCAGCATGCTAATCCTGAGCCTCGAAGGGCTGCGTCTCCATTCGGCAACCAATATAAGTTACATCCGGATCCAAATTTCTAGTTCTTCTTTTTGCTTTTGCTCTTTTTTTCTTTTTTGTTTCTAAACAAAAAGTAGCCCGCCACCCCCACTGCCGTGAGCCCTAGCGTAACTCCCAGCACCACGTAGACGTGCGCGGTCAAAAACGGCAGCATTTTCCGCCCGTATCTTCCCCCCAGATATGCCAGGATCGTGTACCGCACGAGTCGCCCAACCGTCATTGCCAACAAAAACTTTTTTACGGAATACTGCATCGCCCCGGCAACAAGCAGGAAGGGTACCAATGGAATCGGAGGTGGCAATATGGCAGGAATGGCAATGGATGCAAATCCCCATCGCTCAAATATTTTGAAAGTCTTTTTCAACTGTCTTTCTGAAAACTTTTGCTCGAGCGCCTTCTCCCCGCCCTTTCGCCCAAGCCTGTATGTTAAGTATCCTCCAAGCACTGAACCGACTGTCGCCATCACTGCGTAATAAATCCACCACCACCATTCCTCGGTCCGAGACGCAAGCACGATGGTGAGCACATCCATGCTGCCAGGCACGGGGATCACTGAGCTGTCCACCAGGCCGAGCGGAATAAATCCCAGCGCCCCCAGGTGGAAAATCCAGCGCCTCACGCTATGAGCGACTGTCGGTTTTGCGGCAGTGATAAGCAGGCCAGTGAGCATTCTGTTAGGGTGTCAGCGCCTATTCTCGCATGCGGTTAACATCGATTTCTAAACTGTTTTTCCTTCAGCCTGCACATTCCATGATGCGAGAAGAAACAAGTTTCACAACGACGTGACCAGCATTCCCGCCGCTGCCGCGGTCATCACCACAAACGTCGCCCAACCCAGATATCGCAGCACAGGCGAATTCACCCGCTCGCCCATCACCTTGCGGTTGCTCGTCAAAAGAATCACCAGCAAGATCAGCGGTGGTGCTAACAATCCGTTAATGACCGCTGACCAAAACAGCATTTTCACGGCGTTCAATCCCAAATAGTTCAGCGCCAGGCCCAACGCCATCGCCACCGCCATCACACCATAAAAAGCGCGTGCCTTTTTTGGCCGGTCAGACATCGAACCTCGCCACTTCGCAGCTTCCGCCACAGCGTACGCGCTCGATCCCACCAGCACCGGCACTCCCAACATTCCCGTGCCTATGAGCCCGAGCGTAAAGAGCAGATAGGCGCCATTTCCCGCGAGTGGACGCAGCGCTTCAGCTGCCTCCCGCGCCGTTGTAATGTTGGTTTGTCCGTGCGCGTGCAAAGTAGCGCCAGTCGTCAAAATGATGAAATACATGATGAAGTTCGAGAAGAACATTCCGATGAGCGTGTCGGTGCGCGCATCTTTCAGCTCCTTAGGCGACGCGCCTTTGCGTTGTGCAAGCGTCGTTTGGCCCTTTAGGCGGTCTTCTTCAACTTCTTCGGCTGCCTGCCAGAAAAAGAGATAAGGAGAAATCGTCGTGCCCAGAATTCCTACAAGTACTGCCAGGAATCCGCGTGACCATTCCAGATGCGGTACCAGCGTTACCTTAAGCGCCTGCCACCAGTCCACATTTGCAAAAAAAGATGTCAGCACATACGCGAAGAGAACCAGTGTTATCCACTTAAAAATCCGCGCGACCCATTGGTAGGAAATCCAGATCAAGAGCACAAGGATCAGTATTGCGAAAAACGGAATCCAGACAAGCGGGCGAATCCCCGTCACGAGCTCTGTGGCTTCGGCCATGCCGCCAAGATCCGCCCCGATGTTGATGACATTTGCCACCACGAGGATGGAGCACGCTCCCCAAAGCACCCAGCGCGGATAGTTGATGCGAATTGCGGCCCCCAGCCCCTGCCCCGTAACCATCCCCAGCCGCGCGCACATGAGCTGCACGGCCGACATGAGCGGAAACGTGAGCAACGCAATCCACAGCGTCGTATATCCGTAGGCCGCGCCAGCCACCGAATACGTCGAAATTCCAGACGGATCATCATCGGCAGCTCCCGTGATGAGTCCCGGCCCCAAGACCGCAAGGATCCTCCGGAGTGGCCCTCCCTTGGCGCCGCCGTCAGGAGAACTGTCCGGCTGTTTGTCAGGTGTTTTTGCTTTCGGCATCCGGTCATCACAAACCACGCTCTCGAAGAACCATGCCTCTAAAAAACGTTCCCTCGAGAATTCTTGCTTCGTGCTCTTTTAAATTAACCCTACTGCAGAATGTCCAAGAACAGCTCAGACTCACACATCCGCTATCGATGGCAGCCAACTGATTGTGTAGATAAGATGCTCAGCGAATAGCACAAGTTCGATCAATGCCCGTTTATTGCTCGAAGCTCCTAATGTATTCGTATTCTGCCTCCCGCTTTCTGTTTCAGCCATCTGTGATTTCTGCCTGCAACGCCTAGAAAGCATCCAGGGTAATGTGCCTGTAACAAAGATCCTCTAGCGTCTCGCTGCAATAGTTGACTTTCCCCGCGTTCTCGTTGCAAATGGACACTCTGGAATTCGCTTCTAAGACGGACCTAGCCACCCATGAATATCCTCGACCTGCTCGTTGGCAAGCCCATCAAGACGACCGACGAACGCGCCGAACAAATCGGCCCTGCTCGTGGGATTCCGATTTTTGGTTTGGACGGCCTTAGCTCCGCAGCGTACGGCCCAGAAGCTGCGCTTTACTTGCTAATCCCGCTGGGGCTTCTGGGCGTGCGGTACATTGTGCCGATCAGTGCGGCCATCATCACTCTTTTGATCATTGTCTATTTTTCTTACCGCCAGACGATTGAGGCTTACCCATCGGGCGGCGGCTCCTACACTGTGGCGCGCTACAACCTTGGAGCGTTTCCGAGCTTGCTGGCGGCGGCGGCCTTGCTGACCGATTACATTCTTACCGCCGCGGTAGGTATTTCCGCGGGCGTCGGGGCCCTGGTTTCGGCGGTTCCTTCGTTTTTGCCGCACACTGTGGCGATTTGCCTCGGGATTCTTTTCATCATTACCGTGATCAACCTGCGAGGAGTTCGGGAGGCCGGAGTTATTTTCATGGTCCCCACTTATTTCTTTGTCGGGACACTCTTGATCACGATCGGTGGCGGCTTGGTGCGTGCGCTGCTCAGCGGGGGGCACCCTTTGCCGATGGCGCCCCTCCCGCCGCCTCCAGCCATGACGCAGGCTGTCAGCTTCTGGCTGCTCTTGAAAGTGTTTTCGAGTGGATGCACGGCGCTTACAGGTGTGGAAGCTGTAAGCAATGGAGTGAAAGCCTTTCGCGAACCTGCTGTAAAGAACGCGCAGCGGACTTTGACGATCATTATTTTTCTTTTGGCCGTGCTGCTGGCAGGAATTTCTTATCTTGTGAAGGCTTATGGCATTGCCGCTACTGATCCGGGTCAGCCTGGTTACCAGAGCTTGCTTTCGATGCTGATTGCCGCCGTGTTTGGAAGAGGGCTTTTTTATTACCTAACGATTGCATCGATTCTATTGGTGCTCTCGCTTTCGGCAAACACTGCGTTCGCGGATTTTCCCCGGCTGTGCAAGGCCATTGCTTCAAACAATTATTTGCCGCATGCATTCGGGTATCGCGGCAGGCGTCTCGTTTACACCTACGGAATTGTGATTTTGGCCGTAATGACGGCTGTCTTGCTAGTCGCTTTTGGAGGAATCACAGACAATCTGATCCCTTTGTATGCCGTAGGAGCGTTTCTGGCCTTCACACTGTCGCAGTTTGGCATGGTGAATCATTGGCGAAAAAAGCGCGGGCCTCACTGGGTCAAGAGCGCCATGATCAATGGATTAGGCGGGTTTGTCACGGCGATTACCGTGCTTGTCGTGCTGGTGGCGAAATTCGCCGAAGGCGCTTGGATCACACTGATCTTTATTCCTTTGCTGATATTTTTCTTCCGCAGAGTGCGGCGGCATTACCATGAGGTCCTAGTAGCTACCACCACGAGCGAAGTTGTTGTTCCCGCCAACTACGGACAACACCCCATTGTGATCGTGCCGGTCGATCGCTGGAGCATTATCTGCAAACAGGCGCTCGAATTCGCTTCGCGGATCTCGCCGGAGATTATCGCCGTGCACGTTGAGCCTGGAGAGCATTCCGAGTTGCTGCATGATGATTGGGAGCGCTACGTTGAGCGGCCCTTCCGCGAAGCCGGCGGCGAACCACCGAAGTTTGTGATACTGCCGTCTCCTTACCGCTTTATTATTCTGCCCTTGGTTCAATACGTACTAGAGCTGTCCGAAAAACATCCGGGCCGGCGAGTTGTGGTGGTGATTCCCGAATTGGTCGAAGATCATTGGTACGAGTATTTCCTGCATAACCAGCGTGGGCGCCTGCTCGAGTGGACTTTGCTGGTCAAAGGAAACGAGCGCATTTTCACAGTGTCGTCGCCCTACTATGTCTCCGAAAAGGCATGGTCCGCCAAGGCAGCCAAACCGGAAGAAAGCAAGAAAATCTGACCGTCGGGGCGATTTTGCGATGGGTAATACCTTGCCGTTCTAGTGAACTTAAGCGGCATAGTTTGACGCCCTTTTCCTGTGTCGCCAATTAACTAGGAAAGTCGTCTTGGTATCCCATTGTTAATAAAGGATTAAGGTGGCATGAACGATGCAACCTGTTGTTGGCTTTGGCGACTGGCATGCTCTATTCCTGTCTGACTCGGTCCCTGGTCTGTGATTTTGACCCACGGAGAGGTCCAAAATGAAAAGACTATTACTCACTGCTTGTTTGGCAGTTCTCTGTACACCCTACCTGGCAAGTGCGCAGCAATGGCGGCCTATCGAACCCCGTCCTCATCGTGGGATCGGCGCCGCGCAGATGGCCACTGGCGGTCTGGTAATAGCAGCTCTGATTGGCGTCGCGGGATATCTCGTTTTGCGTAAGCGCAACACGGCCTAAATTGAGGCTGGTTGGCCAATCAAACGCGATAAAACGTCGGTTTCCTTCTTGCTGTTTAGCTCTGCGCTGACGTGGTCTGAAAACGAAAGCCCTGAGTGTCTTTGACCTTCACATCGGAATCGAATCTTCGCTCCCAGATTTTTCCTCGGCAGGGGAACCTCGCGGTTCCCCAGTTTTTCCTTCTAGTTCTGCTATTGACGCTGGGTGCGGTGGCTGCGGATCAGTTCGCGGCGCCGGCGCTCTATAGTTCATCGCCGTTGTGGGCCGTGGTTGCTTGCATGGCGCTTGTGTGGCGCCGGGGCGACATTGGCTACAACCGGCAGGAACTGGCAAGCACCTCTGGTTCATCACTCGAACAAGAAATAGAAGAGAGAAGTTTTGGATTTTCCTTTGGTCGAATGGCCGTATTCGCTGCAGCGCATGTCGCGCTCATTTCGGCGGCGCGAATTCTGCAGCCCTCCCTCAGTCCAATTGCGGGCACATTCTCCACCGCGGGTTGGATAATTGCTGCCTTGAAGTTGTTTGTGTTTCTGCCAACGCTGTTACTTCTACCTTTCGCGCGATGGCGGATTCTCGCGCGGGCTTATGCGGCGGAGATTATTGCCGCGCTGGTCGTTCTTCTTACCTTTTTCCCCAGCCGCATTCTTGCAACGATTTGGCCCTGGTACGGGCAGGTCCTTGGCAAGCTGGTTTTCGCTTGTTCTGCACTCTTTGTCCACGGGCTAACGTACACTGGCGCGCTCACTCCCACCGTTCATGGGCCAGACCTCGATGTCACCATCCTTCTCGCTTGCTCAGGTATCAGCGGCATTGAGCTCTTTGATTATCTGTTCGCATTCGTGACGCTGCTGGATTGGAATCGATTGCGCAAGGTCCGCACTCTGATCGCTTATTTTGCAGGGATGGTAGTCATGTTTTTGGGCAACGCGCTTCGAATCGCCGCCTTTGTGATCCTGGGCAACCGCGGGTTCGCCGATGCCGTGGCTCGCTTCCACCTCTCCGCTGGGTGGATCTTTTTCTCCGGCGTGTTTCTGGCGTACCTTTCCTTGACCTATCGCAAGCTTCTCGTTACGTCCAGATGATTTAGTCCCAAACGAAATTCTGCCCAGTTGTGTTCCTCGCCTGTCAAATGTTCTGTGCCAGATTTGCTTGCACCCAGATAATTTAGATAAAAGTCAGAAACTCAATTCCTCTCCCCTCTAACTTCTGAAAAATCCAGGAAGACTTGACGAGACTTCGGCCCGCAGCCTTCGTCTCCCCTCTAGCTCCGGCAATTGATGGAACCGTTTGCTTAGCTTGATTGGGTTGGTGGCCACCCGATAAAGCTCCCCTGCAAATGGCCTGTGGTGGTTGTGCTGTCGGGGTAGGGGGAGGAAGCTATGTTGGCCGCTCGTACTTTTTCGCGGGCTCTTTTTCTGGTTCTAGCTATTTATTTGATTGGCTGTATTCCTACCTATTCGCAAGGCACAGCTTTTCTCAACACTTCCAGGATTCCCGGCAATAGAACGGGTTCAGAAGCCTGGCTCGCGAAATGTGGGGCCTCTTCCGCAAATTCACATGCTGCTTTGAGACTCATCGAGGGAGTCGAAACGTCGCCAACAATCAATGAGATCGGTGATTCGGGTGTCCTCTCCCCACCAGAGAGAGTATGTCTGGACGCGCCACTCTTTGGGCCGATGCGGTCTATCGGGGACAATCCTTGCCGTTTGCATGTCGCGGTAAATCTAGGCGCTCCCCGCTTTCTTCCGTGCAACGGGGATGAGGATACCGTACCGGCGGAACTCTCGGCGCTTGGCAAAGCAGGCGTGAAGATTGCCCGCGCTCGGGAAGAAGTTCTGGACATACTCAGTTCCTCGAATCCGTGCGCCGAATGGTTTGAAACTAAGCAGCCGACTCCCGCAGCAATTTTTCAGTCGCTCAATTTCCTGGTCGACCGCCATGGTCCCCAGGACATTTTCGAATCGATGAACACAGAAACCAACGTCGTTAGACAGCAGCCTTACGTGGCTCAAGCGACCCAGAATGGCGGAGCTCACACCGCGATAGTGATCAATTTAAATGGCGCCTTCTATAGGTCCCAGGGACAATTGATAAAGGTAGGTCAAGAATCGGGCCCCCCGCGTATGGATCGCGCGCGGCCTCTGACGGTAGGAAATTATCGCGGCGATACGCTGTCTGCTCAGGTTACTACACTTCTGCATGAGTTAGGCCACATCATCGATCTTCTACCAGAAGATGCGGACAATTTGGACGGCAAATCGGTCCGGAACACGGACGAAGTCCTGCGCCACTGCCGCACCGAAGTGGAAGCCCACGCGCTGCAGGTTAGGCAAACAGCGAAGCAATAGTTCCTGGTATTGCGGTAATCCTCTCGTTGGAATTTCAGCTCCGCCACACGACGCGGTTCCCAGCAGTCATTTGCGGGCCTCAGCGCATCTAAGTATGCGTCGGCATTCGAACCTCGCCGTGCAAACGCTCAGCACCTTTCTGGAATACACTAGTTAGCCGTCTCACAAAAGGGGAACCATCTTGGTCCGTTCACTTAGCTTCTGCGCAGTTATCTTGATCGCCGGGTCCTTGCTCTCGGGGCAAGAAAAGCCCACCGGTAGTTCTGATGTGACTAGGGCGACCTTGGAAAACGGGTTGAGAGTCGTGATCATACGGGATCCGCTCGCTCCTGTAGTTACCGTCGAAGAAAACTATCTTGTGGGCGGCAACGAAACGCCCGCGGGTTTTCCAGGCATGGCCCATGCGCAGGAGCACATGTCCTTCCGGGGATGCGCCGGGGTTAACGCCGATCAGACGGCCGCAATTTATGCCCAACTCGGCGGGGCTGGCAATGCCGACACGCAACAAAACATCACACAGTACTTCGAGACTGTACCCGCCTCCGATCTCGACATTGCGCTGCGGCTTGACGCGGCTTGCATGCAGGATGTGGAAGACTCGCAGTCGGAGTGGGCGAATGAAAAAGGCGCTATCGAGCAGGAAGTAGCGCGTGACCTTTCGAATCCCACCTATAAATTCATAACTCGCCTGAACGAGGACATGTTCTCAGGGACCGTCTATAGCCATGACGCGCTGGGAACTCACGACTCGTTCGAGGCAACGACCGGAGCGATGCTCAAGGATTTTTATAAGAAGTGGTATGCGCCCAACAACGCAATCCTGGTCATCACGGGGAATGTCGATCCGACCGCAGTACTCGCGACAGTTAAAGAGCTATATGGAAAAATCGAGAGGAAAACTTTGCCGATGCGCCCGGAGATTACGCTGCCGGCGGTAAAGTCGGAATCCTTCACGCTCGATAGTAATCTTCCCTACCTGTTGGCATTTGTTTCCTATCGCGCCGCGGGAACGGAGAATCCCGATTTTCCGGCGGTACAGATTTTGAGCGACGTCTTAGGAAGCCAGCGCGGAAATTTGTATGCATTGGTTCCACTTGGGAAAGCCCTTGAGACAGGGTTCGGTATTGCGGAAACATTTCCCAAGGCGAGTGTTATTTATAGCGCTGCGGTTTTGCCCGCGGAAGGCGATGCGGCGCCGGTCATCGCGGAGATGCGCAAGATCATGACTGACTACGCTGCAAACGGCGTGCCTGCGGAACTCGTGGAAGCCGCCAAGCGCAAAGAACTTGCCAGAGTGGAATTTCGCCGAAACTCCATACCAGGGCTTGCGGAAGCATGGTCGGAGGCTCTAGCGGCCGAAGGACGAAAGTCGCCCGACGATGATGTCGATGCGATGAAGCGGGTCACGACCGAAGATGTGAATAGGATGGCCAAGAAATATCTAGTGGATCAGGAATCCATTACCGCCATATTGAAGCCGCAGGCAACCGGCGGGCCAGTATCCGCCCAAGGGTTTGGAGGTGGTGAACAGTTGACCGCCTCCCCCAAAAAACCGGTGGAACTGCCTTCATGGGCCTCCTCAAAACTTCTGTCGCTTGAGAAGCCGCGCCCCGAACCGCGGCCTTCAGACGTGACCTTGCCAAATGGTCTCCGCTTGATCGTTCGAACGGAGAAAATTACGCCGACGATAACGGTTCAAGGAGAGGTCCGCAACAATCCGCAAATGCAAGTAGAAGCCGGAAAAGATGGAGTGAACGACGTACTCGATGAGATGTTTTCGTACGGCACAAAAAGTTTGGACCGCCTCGCGTTTCAAAAAGCGCTCGATGACATCGCAGCTGAAGAATCCGCAGGCTTCGAGTTTTCTCTTGAAGTTCTGAAGCCAGATTTTTCGCGCGGAGTGCAATTGCTCGCCGATAACGAATTGAACCCTGCTCTTCCGGACGAAGCTTTCCAGGTCATCAAACCTCAAACCGCGCAATATTTTGCGGGCAGAATGAAGAGTCCCGGCTATCAGACCACTCGTGCTCTAAGTGTGGCGTTATTTCCAGCGAAGGATCCGTCGCTCCGAGAAGCCACGCCGCAAACGGTGTCGTCGGTCACGCTCGACGACGTAAAACAGTATTACGCCAAGACTTTTCGTCCTGATCTCACGACGATTGTCGTGATCGGAGACATTACCCCAGAGGAAGCCAGGACCGCGATCGAAAAATGGTTTGGAGGATGGAAATCCTCCGGCCCGAAGCCGGAAATTGACTTGCCGTCCGTTCCTCCCAATAAAGCGTCCGCCGCCAATATTCCTGATCCCAGCCAGCTTCAGGATTCGGTTGATCTCGCTCAAACGGCCGGCATCACGCGATTTGATCCCGACTATTACCCGCTTCAGTTGGGAAACCACGTGCTTGGCGGCGGTTTCTATGCCACACGTTTGTATCACGATCTGCGCCAGGTAAGCGGCTACGTCTACAACGTAGACGTCCACATGAACGCGGACAAAACGAGAGCGATCTACACCGTCACGTATGCCTGTGATCCCAAGAACGTATCGAAAGCGAAAGCGCTGATTCGACGGGATCTTGTTGCCATGCAACAGGAAAATGTGACGGATGGCGAGCTTCAACAAGCCAAAGCGCTTCTGTTGCGCCAAATCCCGCTTGCCGAATCGAGCGAAACAGGAGTTGCGAGAGGCTTGCTCGGACGGGCTCAGATCGGTCTGCCGCTTGACGAACCCGTCAGGGGCGCACTTCTCTATTTTTCGATGAGTGCCGACCAAGTAAAGGCCGCTTTCGCAAAACATATCCGTCCCGATGATCTTGTACAGATCGTCCGAGGACCTGCGCCGCAATAACCACCCGTTTTCCCATTCATAAATGCTTGTTCACCTTGACATTCTACTAGAAGCGCCGTATCTTCGCCTAGAATGTCTACTAAAGAAGAACGCGAACGCATCGAACTTCTGCAGGGAACGTTGGACCTGCTGATTCTCCGCACTCTCCTGCTGGGGCCGGCGCACGGCCACGCCATCGCCAAAGCTATCGAATTCAATTCCGATGACGTCTTGCAAGTCGAACAAGGCTCGCTGTATCCCGCCCTTCATCGTCTTATCAAGCGCGGATGGATTTCGGTCGAAGAAGGAACCTCGGAAAACAACCGCCGCGCCAAATTCTACAAGCTGACGCCCAAGGGCCGCCGGCAACTCACGCTGGAAACCCGAAAGTGGGACAAGCTCGCGAATGCGATCGCCCGCATCCTCCGGCCGGCGAACTAGGAGGACGAATCATGAACCGCCGCAAACGCATGCTCGACGGGCTTGACGAGGACATTCGCGAACATATCGCGCAGGAGACGCAAGACAACATCGGCCGCGGTATGACGCCTGAAGAGGCAAGGTATGCAGCCATGCGAAAATTTGGAAACGTGACACGCGTTAAGGAAGAGACTCGCGAAGTGTGGAGCGTCGTTTGGCTTGAGCAACTCGCGCAGGACATTCGCTATGGACTTCGCATGCTCGCGAAATCCCCGGGCTTTGCGGCGGTGGCCATTCTCACGCTGGCCTTGGGTATTGGTGCAAACACGGCCATTTTCAGCTTGATCGACGCCGTCATGTTGCGATCGCTCCCCGTCGAAAATCCGAAGCAATTGTTTGTACTGAAGTGGGGCGCACGCCACATGCCAAACACCCACGGTTACCAATCCACGAGCGACTGCTCAAGCCCGTTGTTCTCTGCCGCCGAAAATCCCACCGGGTGTTCTTTTTCTGAGCCAATGTTTCGCGAAATAGCACAAACGGATGTCTTTTCGGCGACGACTGCGTTTGCCAATACCGGCCGGTTGAATTTAACAGGGAACGGTTCTGCGACAGTTATCAGCGGCCAACTCGTTTCCGGAGACTTCTTTAACACGATGGGTCTCAAACCCGCGGCGGGCCGGCTGATTACCGCAGCCGACGACGCAGCTTCAGCCGCACCTGTCGCCGTGTTGAACTACGGCTACTGGCAGAGCGCCTTCGGCGGCTCTCGCGATGTGATCGGCCGCGTGATCGAACTGAACAATGTTGCTTTCGCGATTATCGGTGTAGCTGAACAGCGATTCACAGGAATTACGCCTGGTACTGATTTCGATGCTTGGTTGCCGCTTTCCGCCGCGCAAAGAATTACCGATCCCCTTCGGTGGAGAAACCGCCAGAGCGACGCGAGTTACTGGTGGCTCACGATTGTCGGCCGGCTCAAGCCGGGAGCACAGCTGGCGCAGACGCAAGTGATTGTGAGCAGCCTCTTTCACAACGAGGTGCTGCATGGCTCCGCACCGCTGTTCCATCATGGTGGCGTAGCAGAAACGCCTGCGTTAAAACCAGGTGCTCCACTTGGTACCAACGGCCCGAAAAGCATCGCCGCCCCGCCGCATGGATCGCCGGAACCGAGCCCAGCCCAAATTCGGAAGGGGCCAGTGGGCGCGCTGACCCCGCAATCCGACGGCACTAAACCGCTTATGATGCTTGCGCCGCTAGGTGCACCGCCGTCGGGCGGTCCGCCAGGCTCCGAAACCACCGGCGAACCGGGGACATTATCAACGGCAGCGGATAATCCAGAAGTGACCCTAGTCCCAGCACAAAGCGGCCTATTGGGCAGTCGCGCAAGATATTCGAATCCGCTGTATGTTCTTATGCTCGCAGTCGGAATCATTCTCCTGATTTCTTGCGCGAACGTCGCCGGACTAATGCTTGCGCGGGCCGCTGCGCGCCAAAAAGAAATGGCCGTACGGCTGGCGCTGGGTGCTGGGCGCTCGCGGATTGTGCGCCAGCTCTTCACAGAAAGTCTGATGCTCTCGGTGCTGGGTGGCGCGCTCGGGATTCTCTTTGCCTACTGGGGAGCGCACTCGATCATTTCGTTTGTGTCGAGCAATCAGCCTCGTCCCCTGGGATTCGCCACGGGCGTCGACCTGCGTGTCCTCGGATTCACCGTCACGGTTTCGTTGCTCACCGGAATTCTTTTCGGCATCGCGCCGACTTTCCGCAGCACACGCGTTGATTTGACGCCCACGCTCAAGGAAGGCGAAGGAAGCTCCACGAGTGCGGCACGTGCCGCTGGAAAATGGTTCAGCATTGGCAACGCGCTTGTGGTAGCGCAGGTCGCGCTTGCGGTCGTTGTGCTCGTGGGTGCCGGGCTTCTTGTGCGCACGCTTCAGAATCTGCGCAACGTTGACGTGGGATTCGATTCGCACAACATCCTGATTTTCGGAATCGACCCGACATTGATCGGTTACAAAGGCCCGCAAGCGGACAGCCTCTATCGCGATTTGCAGGCCCGGCTTTCAGGAACGCCTGGCGTGAAGTCCGCGAGTTACTCAATGATGCCTCTGTTGGGTGGCGGGCTGATGATCACCGGTTTTCACTGGCCGGGCACGCCGCAAGATCAGGAATCTCAATCGGACACGCTCGGTGTCGGGCCGAATTTTTTCGAGACGATGCGCATTTCATTTCTGATGGGTCGAGGGTTTACGGCTTCCGATTTTAAGTTGTCAGCTGCGAACGACGGAATGGCTCCCACTTCAGCGCCGACTCCCGTGATTGTCAATCAAGCATTCGTCGAGAAATATCTCGGAAAGGAAAATCCGCTCGGGAAGCAGTTCGGACAGGCAGCGGCCAGCGCAGACCAACCAGCGAGTTCGGGCTACGAAATTGTTGGCGTCGTGCGCGATGCAAAATACAGCGACTTGCGCCGGGATATTCGCGCCATGATGTACATGCCGCAAAGATTCGGTGGAGCGACCTTCGAGCTCCGTACGGCTGCTGACCCGCAGGTTATCCTTCCCGCGATACGCGAAGTCGTCGCGCAGGTAAGCACAAACCTGCCGCTCTACGACGTCAAGACGGAATCCGAACAAATCGACCGGTTGCTGTTTCAGGAGCGGCTCGTTGCGCGGCTCTCCGGCTTCTTTGGTTTGCTCGCCCTCGTGCTGGCATGCGTGGGATTGTACGGCCTGCTTTCCTATGAGGTTTCGCGGCGCACCCGCGAAATCGGCATTCGCATGACGCTCGGCGCGCACGAGAGAAATGTACTGAAGCTGGTCTTGCGGCAAGGAATTGTACTCGCGATTGTCGGAGCAGCCCTCGGCATCGGCGTCGCCCTCGGAGTTACCCGCTATCTCGCCAGCATGTTGTACAACGTGCGCGCAAGTGATCCAGCCACCATTGCAGGCGTAGCAATTCTGCTGACGCTTGTCGCGTTTGCCGCGTGCTTTATCCCCGCGCGTCGTGCCACGCGCGTCGACCCAATGGTTGCGCTGCGGCATGAGTAGCGAACATTTTGGAGGCGAATTATGAGCCGGCGCAAGCGCATGCTCGAAGACCTCGACCAGGACATTCGCGACCACATCGAACGGGAAACGCAAGACAACATCGAGCGCGGCATGTCGCCGGCGGAAGCGCACTACGCAGCCATGCGCAAATTCGGCAACGCGACACGGGTGAAGGAAGAGATTCGCGCGGTGTGGAGTTTCGTTTGGTTCGAGCAGCTCGTTGAGGACATCCGCTTCGGCCTGCGCATGCTGCGAAAAAGCCCAGGCTTCACTCTCGTCGCTGTACTCACACTCGCGCTGGGCATCGGCGCGAACACTTATATCTTCAGCATCGTGGACGCTCTGGTGCTGCGGCCGCTCGAGTTCGCGGACCCCGGACGAACGGTCGCTCTATGGGAGCGATTGCCCGCGCGTGGCATCGACCGCAACGAGCTTTCTCCCGCAAATTTCCTGGATTGGAAAGCGCAGAACCACGTTTTCGATCACATCGCGGTGCAAGGCTGGTGGGACGCCAACCTGGGCGGCGTCGAACATCCCGAACATTTGCACGGATTTCTCGTGACTCCTGATTATTTTGGGGCGCTTCAGGCTCAGCCAATGCTGGGGCGAACGTTTCTCGAAGAGGAAGGCGTGCCCGGGAAAGATCATGTCGCGATCCTTGGTTACGCGCTATGGCGTGACCACTTCGCCGCCGATTCCTCGATCGCCGGCAAGACCGTGCTGCTCAACGGAATCGACTACACCGTCGTCGGCGTGATGGGGCCGGCGTTCAATTATCCTTCGGGAGCCCAAGTGTGGGCCGCGTTCGCGTTTACGCCGGAAATGGAAACGAACCGCGGTTCTCACTATTTACGCGGAGTGGCACATCTGGCGGCAGGAATCACGCGCGAGCGAGCGCAGGCGGAGATGAGCGCGATTGCTTCACGCCTGGCGCAGCAGCATCCGCAAACAAACATCGGCCGCGACGTTCACGTGGTCCCGCTGATGGAAAGTGAAGTCGGGCAGACACGCGCGCCGCTGGTTATCATGCTGGCGGCCGTCGGGCTCGTGCTATTGATCGCTTGCGCCAACGTCTCCAACTTACTGCTGGCCCGCGCGAGCAGCCGTCAACGCGAAACAGCGATTCGTACCGCTTTGGGCGCGACTCGTCTGCGGTTAGTCCGGCAATGGCTCGTGGAAAGCATGCTCCTGGGGTTGCTGGGAGGCGGGCTGGGCATTTTGTTCGCGTACCTCTGCTTGTACGCGCGGGTCATACGCATTCCGCTCGAATTTTCGCGCATGCTTCCCGGCTGGGACAAAATCGCGATCAATACACCCGTGTTGTTGTTTACGACGGTGGTTTCTCTGGCGACCGGAGTGATTTTCGGATTTTTGCCGGCGCTCGCGGCTTCTCGCCTGAATGTAAATGACACCTTAAAAGAGGGATCGCCCTCCGCCGGTGTTGGGCGCCGCAGCAAATGGTTGCGTAATGTCCTGATCGTCT
>Ga0210388_10000445_pt1 | contig 34411 bp, 21 predicted proteins | sample IncBWC19OmetaG_FD_155485 | JGI IMG/M metagenome (GOLD analysis project Ga0210388, IMG submission 155485) | Forest soil microbial communities from Barre Woods Harvard Forest LTER site, Petersham, Massachusetts, United States - Inc-BW-C-19-O ...
GTATGGCGGTGATCTGGCGCGCGGGATTCGAATTTGCATTGAGCATCCGAACGCTCTCAACCAGGAGTTCAATTTGTCCACTGCCGTGCGCACCACCGTTTTGGAATTGGCGAGAGTTATCTGGGACAAAGTGCACAAGGGGGCCAAGCCTTTTCGAGTGGTCCACGATCCGGCGTACGAATACGATGTGCAGGAGCGCTCTCCCTCGGTCGATAAGGCGGACAGGCTGTTGGGCTATCGCGCGGAAACTCCGCTGAACGCTATCCTCGACGAAGTTATCCCGTGGATTGAGGAACAGGTGGCGCTAGGGCAAATCTAGTGAATTATGTCCGCATAAATAAGCGCATTCAGGCTAAAGATTCGATAGCTCAACTTTCATTTAACAATGAGGCTACCCCGTTGCGACGGCGAAATTGAGTGCTGTGTATTCTGTGCATGCGCTCTGTGGTCTTGCGTCGATTTTTGATTTGTGAACGCTTAAGGCATTTCGACGCACCAAAAAGGGAGAAAGTTTTTTGGCAAGTGGAATAGTGAAAGGCCGAACAGACGATCTGACGGTCATCATCCCTGTGTATAACGAAGGCCCCGGGTTTGAGGATCTTTGGAGTGAGGTGAACACTCACTTGCAATGTCCATTCCGCGCGTTGGTCGTTTACGACTTCGACGAGGACAATACGTTGCCGGCGGTGCAAGCGGTCATTGCGCGCGGCGAGAAGCGCCTCTTTCTGGTCAAGAACGATGTCCGGCGAGGCGTAGTGGGTGCTCTGCAAACCGGCTTTCGCCAAGTCGAGAGCGGGCCCCTGTTGGTTGTCATGGCTGATCTCTCAGACGATCTCTCGCAGGTCGGCCAGATGTTAGAGTTATACCGCCAGGGCTATGATGTGGTTGCGGGCAGCCGCTATATGAAGGGCGGGGGGATCGTGAATGGCCCGGTGATAAAACAGGCGCTGTCGCGATTAGCCGGAGTCAGTCTTTATTGGCTGCGGCGAATTCCGACGCACGACGCAACCAACGCCTTCAAGATGTACGACGGCTCGATGCTGAAGCAATTTACGCTTGAAAGCCAAGGAGGTTTTGAATTGAACCTCGAGATTACGGTCAAGGCATTTCTGGCGGGCTACCGCATTATCGAAATCCCGTCTGTGTGGCACGATCGCACGCAAGGAAAATCGAAGTTCAAGTTATGGTCCTGGCTGCCGCATTACTTGCGATGGTATTTCCATGCCTTTCGGCCTCGGACCAAGTTTTAACTTTGCATTTCACGCTTTAGAAAGAATTCGGACCGTGACCCAGTCGCTTAGTCAGAATACATAACTCCACAATCGTGGTTGTCAGTTCCAGAACTGCAAATGCGCGGTCGCTATGCGGCCTGTGAAAGAAATCCCATTCAGCGGCGCAATGTCCTGTGCAGACTTGGGAATTATTACAGCACTAATTGTCACTTATGGAACAACGAGAGCAAATACAGCACTTTTCGATTCTATGCATACGGTACCTTACTCCAAAAGGCGATCTGGTCAGGATTCAGTTCACAACGGAGTCAAGCGAGACGCTGGGCGATTGCGAAGCGAGATTTGACTACGGACGATGCAGGTCGTGGATTCTGAACAAAAATTTGCCCTGCCTCTTTTACCGCGCGCGTTTTTGAGGCGATCTACGCGGCAAATATGGAACGACCGGCGGCATATGCGCAAGCATAGAAAAGTGGATGCGCCGATTTCGAAGCGCACTCATAACAAAAGACTTGCGGACACTTGAACCCACGGACAATGGTGTAGACTGATTAGATCGGCCCGGACATTGCTCGAACTGGTGAAGCCGCGAGTAGTCTGCCGGATTTGCCGGCGCGGCTAAGCGAAAGGAAGCTGCACAAACCCATGAATCCTCCTCTGGAAGCACTCAAGAGAAATCCAAAGTACAATCGCAGCCTTCGAATAGCTCTTATGGGCACCAGGGGCCTTCCTCATTCTTATGGGGGATACGAAACACTTTTTCTTGAACTCGCTCCGCGATTGGCTGAACGCGGACATGAGGTGATTGCTTATAACCGCCGCGCCCTTTTCAAGGAAAGGCCGGCCTATTACAAGGGTGTGAGGCTAATCTATCTGCCAAGTATCGAGACAAAGAGTCTTGGTACGATGACTCACACTCTGGCCGCTGTCATCGATGTTCTATTCAGAGATGTCGATGTTATCTTCTGCGTAAACGTTGGAAACGCTGCGCATCTGATCTTTCCCCGGCTCTTTGGAAAGCATGTTGTGTGCAACGTGGATGGGCTCGACTGGCGGCGGGATAAGTGGGGACCCTTCGCAAAAAAGTACTTTCACTTCAACGCGAAGATTGTCGGGAAGGTGTGCCCGAAAGGAATTATTACCGACGCATACGAGATGCACCGCGTATATATCGATGACTTCCACACGCCGTCGGCCTGCATTGCTTACGGAGCCAACATCGAGACCAGCACCGATGCTGACGCCGTTAAACAATATGGACTGACGCCAGGCCAGTACTATCTTATCGCCAGCCGCATGGTCCCGGAGAACAACGCGGACCTTATCGTTGAAGCTTTTAATCGCATAAAGACAGATAAGGTATTAGCGATCGCAGGCGACGCGAACTACAAAAGTGAGTTTCTCGAAAAGCTTAAGCAAAATGCCGGCCCGAAGGTGAAGTTTTTGGGCCATGTGCGCAGTTCAGATCACGTGAGGGAACTGCATTGTAACTGTTATGCCTATGTCCATGGCCACATGATGGGGGGTACGAATCCAGCTCTGTTGAAGGCGTTGGGCTTTGGCAACATGGTGGTTGCGCTCGACACGCTTTTTAACGAAGAAGTTGTTCAGGATTACGGAATACTGTTCGAAAAAAATGTCGAAGACCTCGAAAGAAAATTGCAATACGTCGAGGACAATCCCGAAATCGCGGCGGAGTATCGCCGGCGAGCTCCAGATCGCATCCGCGATGTCTATACCTGGGACTACATTACCGACCAATACGAGGAGTTGTTTCTCCAACTTGCAGCCGGAGACGATCCCACCAGGACACACTCCACCGTAGTGAGTCATCCGGAGGCGTTCGCTCGCACAGGTGAATTCAGTGGAGAGCCCAGCATCGTAAGTGCATCGGATGGCACGAAACCATAGGTTGCCAAGCAAAGGGAAGCAACCGCATTGCGATTGGCCTTCGAATCCAGGTGCGGTAGAAGCGGGCATCGTTCGTCCGTGAGCCGGATGGCTATCGGTGCTTAGCTCGCGAATTGCAACTGCAAGAGTAGCAAAGCGAACTCTCCGGAAAACATGAAGTCACAGCGACCAGCGATTCTTTTCGTTCATCAGGGATGCGATCTCTATGGGTCAGATCGCACGTTTATCCAGTCTGTTGAGTCCGTGGTGCGACGCTGGCCCGAAGCAAGAATAACGGTTCTTCTCCCATCCGATGGTGACTTGCGGCCTGCATTGCTTTCCATCGTTGACGACGTGCGCATCGTAGATCTTGCAATCCTGCGCAAGGCCAACTTAAAAAGACTGTCGCTTCGAGATATGCGCGGTCTTATTAAAAAAATATTGGAAGCGCGCCGGATGATGAGAGATTACGATGTGACTTATATCAACACGCTCGTGGTGATGGACTATATTCTTGCAGCGTGTTTAGTTCGACGTCCTCGCATCATCCATGTCCACGAGATTCCAACTATGGTGGCGACGCTGCTCTTCTCGGCGATGCTCATACTGAGTCGCGCGTTCGTAATATTTAATTCCCATGCGACGCGCCAGAGATTTGTCCTTCCGCCCTGGCAAGACTATTCAGTTGTACGGAATGGCGTTGCGGGGCCGGCTGCGCTGCCCGCCGAGGTACCCCACGCAAAGCTGAACTTGCTGTTCATCGGGCGCTTTAACTCCTGGAAAGGGCAAACAGCGGTGCCTCGGGCAATTGCAAAGTTGCCGCAGGAAGCGCGCGCCCAGGTAAACGTGCGCATGGTGGGGAGCGTGTTTGGGGGCCAAGTCCATTTCCGCGATGAATTGGTGAGAACGATCGCAGAACAGGGCGTGTCGGAATTGGTTGAGATGTTCCCCTTCACTACTGACCCATATCCACATTACTTCTGGGCCGATGTTGTCCTTGTTCCTTCGGTAAAGCCAGAACCTTTCGGGATTGTTGCGATTGAGGCGATGGCCGCGGGGCGGGCGGTCATCGCGGCGAACCACGGCGGGCTGCGTGAGATTGTTTTGAATGGCGTGACCGGCACCTTGATTGAGCCTTGCTCGGTTGAAGCGCTGGCCGCTGCGATTTTCTCTTACATTGGGGATTGGAAGCGCCTTCGTGCTGAGGGAGATGCCGGCCGGGAGCGTTTCGCGGCGGAATTTGAGGAGAGCCACTACAAATTGAAGATCACGAAGGTCATTGCGGATTTATGCGAGCCGCAATTGGCATAATCGCGGGTATGAGCCCTTAATCCCATTGCTCAGTTTGGGCGGGTAGCGTTGCACAGCTACAATGTGCATAGCATGACACGCCGTTTCCTCATTCTGGCACTAACCATTTCTTTTGCGGATGTTAGCGGTTGCGGGTATCACACGGTGGGCTCAGCTGCAAACTTGCCGCCGGATGTGCGGACGCTCTCTGTGCCGGTGTTTGCAACGCATACCGAGGCATATCACACGGAGACGGTAATAACCAATGCCGTGATTCGCGAGTTTGCAACGCGCACGCGGTTTCGGGTTACGCCAGATGCGAACCCGGAGGCCGACGCCGTTCTGCACGGCACAATTCTGAAAGAATCGGTTGCACCACTGACTTACAACGCATCGACGCAGGAATCCAGCAGTTTTCTGCTCACCATGGTTGTTTCAGTTACTCTTACTGGGCGTGATGGCAAGGTTCTCTATGAAAACAAGAACTACGTGTTCCGTCAGCAATATCAATCCACCACTGACTTACCCACTTTTTTGCAGGAGAATCCGGCGGCGCTGGATCGGCTGAGCCGCGACTTTGCACGAGCGCTGGTGGCCGATGTGCTGGAAGGTTTCTGATTTCGTGAGTAAGAACGGCGCGGAGATAAAAATCTCGGCGCCGATTCGCGTTTCAGGGGGGAATTGCGTTTTCAGTTGCTGCTCGCGCGCGATTGTGGGCTGCCCGCAACTCCCTGGTTATTTTGGCGGAAGCGAGTTGACAGACAAACATTGGCAGAGATGGTCACCTCTTTTTATCCGGAGCTAGCAAGGCTTCGCCTGAGAGGGTATTCTGGAACCGCATGATTGAGATGATCTCAAGTCGAGGGCCGTGCCCTTGTGGACCGGTTTCTTGACCGCCGGGCGGTGGGGCGCGGGTTTTGCCGCCGTGGGCCGATTTGTGGCGGAGATCGAGGCAGCCGCCGCCGGAAAAGGGCCGCTGCGGCCTGGATATGTGCTGGCCGGCGATGAGGTTTTCCTTCTGGACAAGTGCCGCGCCGCGGTGCTGAAGGGCTTTGTGCCACCGGAATTGAAGGATTTCTGTCTCTCCGATCTTGACTTGAATGGCACATCGATTTTCGAGGTGCTGGACCGGGCGCAGACCCCTTCGCTGATGTCGCCATTCCAGGTAATTTTTGTCCGCAATGTGCGCCAGCTTTATACGCGCGGCGCAAAGAAGGAAGAGTTTGCGGCGCTGGATCGCTACTTCCGTTCGCCGAATCCGCAGGCCCTGCTGATTTTTGTTGCCGATTTTGTGCGCATCCCTTCCGATATCCGGCGCATGGAAATGGACGACAAGAATCGCTTTGAGCGGTTGGGTGAGACGCTGGGCGAGCACTGCGGGATTGTTGAATTGGCGCGGGCTAACGAGGAAGATGCGATGCGCTGGTCGGTGGCAACGGCGCAGGAGGCGGGTGTGCGCATGGAAGCCGATGCGGCTCGCGAGTTGGTAGACGCGTTGGGCGCGGACATGATGATGATCTCGTCCGAGCTGGAAAAGCTGCTGCTCTACACGTTGGGCCGCGGACGCATCACGCTGGGCGACGTGGAGACCATGGTGCTGGGGGCGAAGCAACGCTCATTGTATGAACTGACAGACGCTATCAGCGCTCACGACCGGACGCGCGCGCTGGCCCTGCTGCATGGGCTCTTGAATAGCTCAGATGCTGGCGAGGACGCGGCCATCGGGCATCTGTACATGCTGGCGCGGACCTTCCGCCAGATGCTGGTGATTCTGGAGAAGAACGTGCGCGACTCGCGCGCCATTTGGCAGGCGCTGTGGCAGGGTTTTCGCATGCCACCGTTTGCCGCCGACGATCTGATTCGCCAGGCTCGGCGCTACAAGAGCCGCCGCGAACTGACGCGGGCGCTGAGGCTGGTGGCGCGAGCGGATCTGGAGTTGCGCTCGTCGCCGCCGGACAAGCGGCTGGTGCTGGAGCGGCTGGTGTATGAATTGGCCTCGGAGCCAAAAGCGACGCCGGCCCTGTATGCGGCGCAGCTTTCGTTTGAGGTGTAAAGCGTCCGAGCTTCGCGATGGTGTGAGTTCGCAGGTTTCCCAGGTCTCAAAGGCGAGACCTGGGGCACCCACCATTCTTCTAAGTCAAGTGGTTCAAAAGATACTATTCACAACTTGCCGTTGTCGTCCAGGATGGGGTGCGCGGGGAACGGCAGCGCTGGGTTTGCATGTCCATTCAGATCGAATACGACAATTTCATTCAGGCCTTTCTTCAGCCAAGGCGCCGGCAGATAGAGCGTTCCCTGTGGGCCGATTTTCCAAAAGCGTCCCAGCGGTTTTCCGTTGACAAAAACTTCCCCCTTGCCGAGAGAGCGGGTGTCAATGAAGGTGTCGGCCGGCTCATCGACCTGAAAGGCTGCCTGATAAAAGCAGGCGCCCATGCAAGAGCTTGACTTATAAGCAAGCGAATTTACATTTTGCATCGTGAGCGGGTATATCTGCCAGCCGGTGAGCGGGACGTCAGCAAGAGTTACCTGGCTGGTAATGCCGGCGTGCTCGTGGGGGAACTGGCGGCCAAAGTTCACGCGGCCAGTGTTCTCGACGAGAATGTCGAGGCGCGCATTGTCATGCGCCACTCGAATCGCGAGCGTCGATTGATTCAGCCGCCGGTCGAGAGTGCCGACTAAGGCCCCGTCCAGATAGACCTGCGCGTAGCTGCGCAGCTCGTCGATGCGCAGTTCGCCACTTTTAGCATTTGGGATGGAGGTGCGATAGAGGATGTAACCATAGCTCTGCCCTACCTCTTCCATGGACAAAATCTTTTCCGATTCGATCGGCTGAGGAAGATTGAGCCAAATGGACGCCGAGCGCGCAAATTGTATCGATTCTATCGCGCGTGCCGGTAAAGTGGCGGGTGGAGCGGGCGGAGTGATGCCAGTAAATTTGCTGATCACGTCTCGAAAAAGGAAGAACTTAGGCCGCAATTCCCCGCTTTCGCTTACTGGAACGTCATAGTCGTAGCTGCTGACATCGGGTTCATATTTTCCTCCGTCGATATTTGCGCCGTTCATCCAGCCAAAGCTGGTGCCGCCGTGAAACATATATAGATTCACTGAGAATCCCTGTTCCAGCATCCACTGCAACTCTTTGGCTTCAGCGGCGGGGTCGGTGGTGTGATGCTTCTCCCCCCAGTGATCGAACCATCCATCCCAATATTCCCCGCACATGCGCGGTGCGCCAGGGCGGAGCTTTGCCAATTTCGCAAACTCGGCCTTTGCATTCCCGCTGCCGAAGTTGATGACCGCGGGCAATTCGGGAAGCGAGCCATTGGGCAACTCGTCGGCACCGTCGGCCGTGTAGAGCATGGCTCGATCGAATCCTGAATCAAGCAGCAGATGATGAATCTGCTCCATGTAGCTGTGATCCGAGCCGAATGAGCCGTATTCGTTTTCAACCTGCACGGCGATGATGGGGCCGCCATTGGCGCTTTGCAAGGGAGCAAGCTCCTGGCCCAGCCGATGCAGCCAGCGGCTCGCGGCTGCCATGAACGCGGGGTTTGATGTTCGCACCTCCATCCCTGGGTCGCGCAGCAGCCATGCTGGATAGCCGCCAAAGTCCCACTCTGCGCAGACATATGGGCCGGGACGCAGAATCACGTAGAGGCCTTCCTGCTGCGCCTCGCGGATAAATTCGGCGACGTCGTTCTGTCCGGAAAAGTCGAAGTTTCCCGGCGAAGTTTCATACATATTCCAGAAGACGTAAGTCTCAACTGTGTTCAGGCCCATGGCGCGCGCCTTGCGCAGCCGGTCGCGCCAGTAAGCGCGGGGCACGCGAGAGGAATGAATGGCGCCGGAGATGATCTGGAAAGGTTTGCCATCGAGTTCGAAATGGTCTCCATTGGCGCGCAGGACATGCGTGGCAGGCGGGCTGGGTAATTGAGCGCGCAGCAATCCAATCGGGCAACAGAACTGCAGCGAAAGCATTCCGATCACGGCAAAAAGAGTCCGAATGCGCATCTTTATCTGTTCTCCGAATCGGCCCGTTAAGGTTCGCATCATTGTTGTGGAACAGCTTCAAGCGTGAGCACTTGAAATGGCGCCAGGTGGAAAGTGTACGGCTCGCCTGCATCGAGTTCGATTGCGGGCTGTGCGGCGTCTGCGGCCCACGGGCTGTGAGCGCTGAATTTACGCGGCGCCCCCGTCGGCAATTCAAATGCTTGAGCGACATCGAGAATGAAGTCTTGCGCCTGAGCGTTGGGATTGCGTAGAGTCAGAATTGCTTTTTGCGGCGACCACGCCGCCCATCCGTACACCTGCAGCCACAGCGGATCGCCGCCGACCCAGTGCGTATCTACGAGAGTGGAAGCATTGCTGCGCGACCACTTCGCGGATTCGGCCAGGACATTCCAGTCGGCTTCGCTCAGCAGCGACGGAGTGATGTACATTTCCTGCAACTGCGTGCCAGTTCCGAAATAAGAACGCACTTCGTTCGCAAAGTCGTGGCCGGGGTCAGTGGAAAGATGCGGCGCATTCGCAGCAAAAACGATTCCATGCAGCATGAGGGAATTGAGCGGATAGAGCCTTCCACGCTTGACGATTCCACGGTAAGTTTCGCCATCGCGGTAAGTGGTCCAACGCTCGCGGTCAGTTCCGACGCCGGCAAACTCCGTGTCGTCGCCGCCGCGCCAGATGGAGTCGGCATAGAAGAGCCAGAACGGCGAGGGCCAGGTTCCCGTGGTGAGGTTGATAAAGAGATCGGACTTCAACTGGCGCAGGTCGCCAATGAGATGAATGGCTGCGTCGAAGTCCGAATTGAATGCGCTGCCTTTCACCACATGATCCACATTGCCGGTGCCGTCGAATTTGAACTGATTGACGCCGTACTTTGAAATCATACCGGTGACTGCGTCGTGAAAGAGCGAGTAGTAGCGCGGTCCTGACAGGGCCAGGCCGCCGTCTACGATTTCGTAGCCATCTCTCTTTGCGGTAACTACCCGCGCCTGTTTGGCCGCCGCATAGCCGCCCCAGGGAGAGAGCCAGACGCCGGGTGCGGCACCGTATTCAGCGGCCGCTTTCGTGAGAGGCTCAAAGCCATCTTTGAAGTCGGAGCGAATCTTCCATAGATCGCCGGTATCGTCCCAGCCGTCATCGAAGAGAAATGAGTCGAGAACGACTCCGCGTTTCCTGGTCAGCTCTTCGCCAAATGCGTGGATGCGATCCAGAGCTTCCTGCTGGGTGTAGGGGTTGCCGAAACCGATATCGAACCAACTGTTGTAGTGCAGGAAAGTCCGGTAGGGGTGAGCGCGCTCGCGTTCGAGATAGGTGAGGAACGCGCGGCGCATCTGGTCTGGAGGCGCGATGCCGACGACGGAAGAAAACTGCGCCGACTGGCCGGCGGGGATCGGAACCTCGCTGTGCAACTCGCTCACGCCGCGGTCGCCGACTACGCTGTTCTCAGCGAGCGGCGACTCGGAGCCGAAATAGAAATTTGCAGTGGTGAGTGGGGAGCCGTCCACTGTTCCCGAAATTGCGATACCACGGGCGTGGGCGTCGGTGACGCGTAGTCGCGGAGGAGCAAGCGGGGCGTGGGTGTCGATCATGCTCAGCCCCGCGAGCGGAAGCGGCTTGTTGCCGGCGGTGATGGTGAGAACCTGCCGGATGTATGTCGAATCCTGGCGAAGGATGACGGCCCAATCGGCGGTAAATCGGCCTGCGGGGTCCGAGAGCGCGTAATGAATGATGACGCCGGGCAGGCGATCCGCGGCCCGCGAGACATTGGGGTCTGGCTTAAGCTGTTCGCATTGCGCATGGCTCGAGACAAGAAGGTCGGATGCACGCACAACTCCCACATCTTTCAAATCAAGCGAGAAGATCTCGGTCATCTCCAGGCCCGAATCCCTGATGTAGCCGCCGAATGGCGTTTTGTCCACGATCGACAGGTCGCTCAGGTGATGGTTGCGAAGATGCCAGGCTGCCAAGATGTCGCGATTCTGCAGCGCACCTCCCGCGTGTTCCTCGGCTGTGGCTTCGTCAAGCAGATGGCAGTCTGCGCTTCCTGCGCTGGAAGCGGCGGGAATTTGCGCGCGAACACATTGGTAGTTGAACGCGCCAAGGACGGCCAGAAAAGCTGCGAATCTCAATGCGGGGAAGATCGCATGAAAATGCGGCAACTGAGATTTCACTCATCCCTCCCGGTTCAGGCAACAGTGTATCCGAGTTGAGGAGTTGCTGTTGACGGCGGCCCTGCGCGGTCTGGCGCATTTCAACAAGCGGGCGGTGTTCTTCAACTGGCGCTATGTGCTGCTGGCGGCCGCGGCGGGCATTTTTTATGAGCGGGCGTGGCGGCAGGATCGCCGAGTCGCAGCCTCTGCAATCACTCACGCTACCGTGGACACCATCTGGTCGCTATGGCTGCGGTAATCGGTTGGAATTGCGGATGGGACGGTGGTAAGTGAGATAGCCCAAACCGACGCGCATGTTGTGGCTTAGCGGTCCTGGTACGGTGATGGCGATGGTAATACCGAAGACAACGTGCGCCAATGCCAACGGATATACATTGCGGTAATGAAGAAAGAGCAGACACGCGACGAATCCCCACAAGAGCGTAAGCGGTGTGAGGGTGGGGTTGGGTAGGTGCGCCAGCGCAAAGAGGCCGGCCGCGACGAGCGCCGCGTTGATTCGAGAAGGAAACAGGCGCAGGAAGTGCGGCAGGAAGAATGCTTGCAGCAGGAGTTGCTGGAAGCAGGCCCAAAGCGCGTAGGCCCAATAGACCTTGACGAACGCGAAGGCTCCGCCGCTGGGCAGATGCAGTGTGTGCAGCCCGATGGCAACGATGATGGCAATCGCGGCCATCAGCAGTGCCGCAGCGGCGATCCAGAGCGATTTCAGGAGGTTTTTCTTGCCCAGTCCGAGCGCTTGAATGCCGTTGAAAGAGGCGGCGGCTATGGCAGCAACCGCGGCGGCTGCAATCCACCACAATATCTTCTGCCAGGGCCTGGGCGTCCAAATGACCAGCATGATCAGCGCGTATGCTGCGGCAACTTCGAGCAGAATCCGGCGTTTGCTCCGAGTTGAGACGCGATCTTCTTTGCCGGATATGCGGAGAATGGCTTCTGCCATGCAATCGATGGTACGTCAATCTGTTGCGCCTATTCCATCGCCGACTATTCCAGGATGATGGCCGGCTCGGCCGGCGATCCCGGCTGGTGGCCGCGCGTGGTGAGGGTGATGGCTGCTGCAAGGATCAGCGCGCCGCCGGCCCAGGCGTAGGGGCCCAGGTGTTCGCCCAGCAGCCGGACACCAAGCCAGGAACCAAGGGCCGGTTCAATGTTGAGAAAGACGCCGGCGCGCGAAGCGGGAACATGGTGGATGCCCCAGTTCCAAAGCAGCGTGGTCAGCGCGGTGCAGAAGAGGCCGCTGATGGCCAGCGCGACCCAGGCAGTTGAGCTCATGTGCGCGAACGGCGGCGGCGATGCCTTATAACCAGTGAGCGGACTGAGCAGCCATGGGCCCAGGACGATTACGGCCAGCATGGCGGTTCCAGCCAGGATGGAATACGAAGTCACGACCGGAGGGCTGTGCCTCTCCATCAGCTTCTTGCTGAGCAGAATCCAGGCCAGGGCGGTCACGAGCGACGCAACCACCAGCAAGTCGCCGGCCAGCGAGGGTTGTCCGCGCGCAGCAGGGCCGCGGCCGCCGCCCAGCACAATGAGGGCCGCGCCAACTGTCGATCCGGCCAAAGCCAGCCAGCCGATCCAATCGAGGCGCTCGCCGGCAAACAGCGCGGCAGCGGCAGCCAGCAGCACGGGCATGGCGCCCACCATCAATGAGGCGTGGCTGACCGTGGTTAGAGCAAGGCCGTGGAACTGGAGCAGAAACTGGATTGGGATGCCGAAGGCGGCGGAGAGCAGCAAGGTGCGTGTTTCGCTCGCCGTGAGGTGAAAGCGGGTGCGGTTGGCAATCACGATCGGCAGCATTCCCAGGGAGGCAAACAGGAAGCGGTAAAGCACCATGTGCTCTACGCTCATCTCGTTCATTGCCAGACGGCCCCAATAGAATCCTGTACCCCACAGGCAACCGGCGAGCGCGCAGGCGCCGTAACCCAGAAACGAGACTTTTCGGCCGTTGGTCGAGCGCTTTACCATCCCTCTTTAATGTCGCATACGCGTGGGAAGAGGAGCGCCACTGCACAAACCCTCGCCCCATAGGCGAGAATAGGTTCGATGGTGGATTGGTTGCGGACGAGTTCGGATCGGACCGGTTCGGATCGGACCGGTTCGGATCATACATGGCTTCGCCTCGCCTTTGCGGGGCTGGCGATAACGGGGCTGACTCTGTTCGTTGCGCCGGCGGGGCTGGCCCAGCAGGGAAGCACCGCATCGCCGGCCAACCAGGCCCACGCCGGCAAAGAGCGGCCGCTGCCTGACCGGCTTCCCGACAAGCCCACCATTCCGCCTGCATTCAGCTTTCCAGTGGAGCCGCTTGGCTTCTCCGCACCCAACGCCGATTTTCTGGGCCAGCGCTGGAGGTTTGTCTCTCTGGATTTTCTTGACGAGAACCGGCTTCTGTTTACCTTCCGCGTTCCTGGGCTCATTCACCGCGATGCGGGCAGCCACGAATGGGCCGACGAGCGCCAGATCCGCGCAGTTGTTTTGGCGCTGCCTTCTGGAGCGGTTACGGCCGAGGCATTGTGGACAGTCCACGACCGCGTCCGCTATCTGTGGATGCTCAAGGATGGGCATTTTTTGTTACGGGATCGGGACGGCATTGAACTAGGCGACGCGGCATTGGACTTGAAGCCTTTTCTGCATTTTCCCGGGCCCCTGCTGTGGATGGAAATGGATCCGACGCAGCAGTTTCTGGTCACCGACTCGCGGGAGCCGGCCGTCGCTGAACACAAGACCAGCGATGTGCCCAGTCCGCCCACCGCGATGCCCGACATGTCCGTGGATGGCCAAAAATCCGGCACGCCGGACTTTGTGGTGCGCATCATGCGCCGCGACTCCGGAGAGGTGATGCTGGTGAGCCGTACTCGCTCGACCATACATTTGCCCATCAACTCGGATGGTTACCTGGAGAGCTTGCGCGGCAACGGCGAGCAGTGGCTCTTGAACCTCAAGTTCTTCACCGGCGGCAGCAGATTTCTAGGGCGCGTGGACTCGACTTGCCCGCCGACTTTCGACTTTATCTCGCAGCGGGAATTGCTGGCGACCGGGTGCGATGCCAAGGGCGGGAACAAGCTGGTGGCGTTGGGTGTCGATGGCCACATGCTGTGGCAGAACATGACCTCGTCACAGGCGGTTTGGCCGCTCGTGGTCATGGCGCCGGATGGCTCGCGGCTAGTGCGTGAGACCCTCGCAGCGAGCCACACAGTCAGCGCTTTTTCGGCAATAGACTCTGAAGACATCAAGGGCCAACTGGTGCGCGTGTTCGATGCGGCCAACGGCAAGGTTGCACTGGAGGCGTCGGCAAGCCCGGCGCTCGATGCAGGGGGAAACGTGGCGATCTCTCCCTCGGGGCGCCGCGTGGCCGTGATCGACGCGGGAGCGATTGAGGTATTCGAATTGCCAGCGGCGCCTCCGCTCGCGGACGACTCCAAGCTCCAGGCAGGGCATTGAGACTGCGGATTTATGCAGCCCCGCGCAAAGTGTAAACTGAGCGATGGGAGAGTACTTCTTGTCGACGGGCGTCCTCCAATACACCGCTGCGGCGGCTTCCGATCGCGGCCGCAAACGCCCTTCAAACGAGGATGCATACGGCTTCTCCATCGAGGACGGGGTTTACCTGGTCTGTGACGGCATGGGCGGAGCGGCGGCAGGGGAGATTGCCAGCTCCATCGCGGTGGACGAGATGCTGCGCTTGCTCGGCGGCCGCGGCGGAGGCGAGGGTGGAAGCGAAGACGGAGCCGCGCCGGCAGCCATGCCGATGCTGGCCGAGGAAGCCATTTGCGCCGCCAACCAGGCCATCTTCTCCCGTGGGCAGCGCAACTACAAACTCAGCGGCATGGGCACCACGCTGGTCGGATTGGTAGTGGAAGAACGCCGCGTGTGGGTGCTCAACGTGGGCGACAGCCGCTGCTACCGGATGCGCAAGCGCCATCTGGAGCAGATCACGCACGACCACTCGCTGGTTGAGGAGCAGGTGATGCTCGGACGTCTGACTCGCTCCGAGGCCCTGCGCTCGCCATTCAGAAACGTGATCACGCGCGCGCTGGGTACGCAGAGCCAGGTAACGCCGGACATCTTCGAACTGGAAGCCGAGCCAGGCGACCTGCTTCTGCTTTGCTCCGACGGGCTCACGCGCGAGTTGACCGACCCGCTGATCGAATCGCTCCTGGCGCTCAATTTGCCTCTCGACGCCCTTTGTTCCCGCCTGGTGGAAGCCGCGAAAAAAGCCGGCGGCCATGACAACATTACGTGCATTCTGGTGCGCGCCAATGGTTAGGGACGTAACCGAGTGGATCGGTGGTCTCCCAGGTCTCAAACGCGAGATCCTTCGACAGGCTCAGGACAGGCTCTGGGGCACCCAGGGTTTGAGGTTGAGTTACACAACCACACGGTCACGATACTAGGTCGACTCGCTTGTATCCTTGAGCCTGTTGCACGGGGTCCGTCGCAAGCGATAGCCTTCTCGCCAGCAGGGAGCAAGAATGAACAGAACGAACCAAGGCGGATTGGCCCCGATCGATCCCGCATCAATTCCAAAGAGAATGCTAAATACCGGCGCCGAGATGCCGGCCATAGGGCTAGGCACGTTCGGTTCCGACCACGTGACGCCGGCGCAGGTTGCCGAGGCTGTTCTCGGCGCCGCCGCGGCTGGCTATCGGCACTTCGATTGCGCTTCGATTTATGGCAATGAGCCCGAGGTCGGAGCTTCGCTTGAGGTCATTCTGGCTGGCGGCGTCAAGCGCGAGCAATTGTGGGTGACATCCAAGCTTTGGAACGACAAGCACAGCGAGGACGACGTGATTGCGTCGTGCCGCAAGTCGCTTGCCGATTTGCGCCTCGATTATCTCGACCTTTACCTTGTCCATTGGCCATTTCCAAATTTTCATCCGCCGGGCTGCGATGTAACTTCGCGCAGCGCGGACTCGAAGCCCTACATCCACGAAAGCTTCATGAAAACCTGGCGCAAGATGGAAGAGCTTGTCGATCTCGGACTTGTGCGGCATATCGGTACCTCGAACATGACCATCCCAAAGCTCAAGCTGTTGCTGCGCGACGCGCGCATCAAGCCGGCAGTCAACGAAATGGAATTGCATCCGCACTTTCAGCAGCCGGAGCTATTCAAGTTTGTCGTGGATAACGGAATTCGACCCATCGGGTACTCTCCAATCGGTTCGCCGGGCCGGCCAGAGCGCGACCGCACGCCTGAAGATACTTCGCCGACTGAAGATCCTGTGATTGTGGCGATTGCCGAGCGGCATGGAATTCATCCTGCGGTGGTGTGCATCAAGTGGGCCGTGCAGCACGGACAAACGCCGATTCCATTTTCGATCAACAACTACCGCGCAAATGTCGCAGGCGTAGCCGGCGATCCGCTCAGCGACGACGAGATGCGGGAAATTGCCGCCATCGACCGAAACTGCCGTCTGATCAAAGGGCAGGTGTTTCTGTGGAAAGATGGCCAGACGTGGGAAGATCTTTGGGACATTCATGGGACAATTACGCCGCCATGAGAATGCATTTGTGCGATTGCGCAATCGGTTTTCAACGATCCGGATCGAGAAGCAGGGAAGTGAATAATGAATGAGACAATGACCGCGGCATTTCTTCCCGGCGACTCGACGGTCGAGTTGCGCTCTGTACCCGTGCCGACTCCCGGTCATGGTGAAGTTTTGCTGCTAGTGAAGGCCTCCACAATCTGCGGTTCGGACATTCGCTGTATCTACCACGAGCACCTGGGCAAAGGCCCCGAAGGCTACCAGGGTGTGATTGCCGGGCACGAACCATGCGGCCAGATTGTTGCTACTGGCCAAGGCTGTCGCCGCTTCAAGACGGGCGATCGGGTGATTGTCTACCACATCTCCGGCTGCGGAGTGTGCAACGATTGCCGCCGCGGCTACATGATTTCCTGCACCAGTGAAAAGTTCCGCCGCGCTTATGGCTGGCAGCGCGACGGCGGCATGGCCGAGTACATGGTGGCCGAAGAAAAAGATCTGATCGAGTTGCCCGATGAACTTTCCTTCGCCGATGGCGCGCAGGTGGCGTGCGGGTTTGGCACCGTCTATGAAGGCCTGACGAAAATCGGAATCGACGGCAACCACGCTGTGCTCATCACCGGACTGGGGCCGGTCGGTCTTGCAGCGGGTGCGCTCTGCCGCAAACTCGGCGCAAACAAAATCATCGGCATCGATGTCGTTCCTGAGCGCATTAAGATTGCTCTTGACCTTGGCGTCTGCGACGCGGTGCTCGCCTCGGGACCGGACAATGTAGTGCAGGTAAAGGAAATGACCGGCGGGTTCGGAGTGGAGCGCGCAGTCGACTGCTCGGCGCATCCTGCGGCACGCGCCACTGCCATCCGCGCCACGCGCAAATGGGGAAAGATTGTCTTTATCGGTGAAGGCGGAACCGTGGAAATGAATCCGTCGCCCGACATGATCCACGATCAAAAGACTCTGTATGGGTCATGGGTCACTTCGACGTGGTTGATGGAAGAACTTGTCGAGCGACTGGTCCGCTGGAACCTGCATCCGGCCGACATTATCACGCACAGGTTTCCGCTGGAGCGCGCCGGCGACGCCTATGCGCTCATGGCTTCCGGCAAATGCGGCAAAGTGGCTGTCTGCGCGGACGAGGAGTTAGTCTAGTGCCGTATCGAGGAATGCATTGATGACTGATATCAAATCATCGGCTACTGCAGATTGGGAGGCCAGGCTCGCAGATCTGTTGCCGTTATTCGGCCATCGCAACTGGATCGTAGTTGCCGATGCGGCTTATCCGGCGCAGTCCAGGCCGGGAATCGAAACCATCGTTGCCGACGCGGATCAGCTCGAAGTGTTGCGCAAAGTTCTGAGCGCCATCTCTGCAAGCAAGCACATCCGTGCAAGCATTTATCTGGATTTAGAACTGAAGTTTGTCGCCGAGCAGGACGCGCCCGGCGTTGCCGGTTACAGAGAGAAGGTTGAAGCTCTTTTTGCGGCTTCGAATTTATCCAGGCTTCCTCACGAACAAATCATATCCAGGCTCGATCAATCCGCTCAGGTCTTCCGTATCCTTATCATCAAGACGGAGATGATCATTCCCTACACCTCCGTCTTCTTTGAACTTGATTGCGGCTACTGGAATGCCGAGGCGGAGCAGAGGCTCCGCAAGGCTATTCTGGAAGCCGAAGGGCGAGAAAACTAAGCGTGACAAGGAAAAGAATTTCCGCCTGGTCTCCAGGCGCTAACTGCACCACGAAAGGTAGAAAATCGAAATGGCAGTGAACAGGCGTGAAGTACTCAAAGCGATGGGCGGGGCATGTTCCGCTCTTGCTCTGTCGAAGTTTGCAAGAGCGCAGTCGCAGGGCGGAAACTTTCTTGCTACCCGGAAGTCGCTCGAGGGATACCAGGTTCCCGATTGGTACCGCGACGCAAAGTTCGGCATCTGGGCTCATTGGGGGCCGCAGTCTGCAATCGAGCGCGGCGACTGGTACGCGCGCAATATGTACATGCAGGGATCGGACCAATACCTCTATCACGCGGAGACGTATGGCCACCCATCGAAGGTGGGTTACAAGGACCTGGTGAATAACTGGAAGGCCGCGAAATGGGAGCCCGATCACCTGATGAGCCTCTACAAGAAGGCGGGCGCCAAATACTTCGTCAGCATGGGAGTGCATCACGACAACTTCGACCTGTGGGACTCAAAACACACGCGCTGGAATGCCGCCAACATGGGCCCGAAGCGGGATGTTGTAGGCACCTGGCAGAAAGCGGCGCAGCAGCAAGGGCTGCGCTTCGGAGTCAGCGAGCACTTGTGGATCAGTTACAAGTGGTGGTCGGTCAGTCACGGCGCGGACAAGACGGGACCGCTCGCCGGCGTTGCCTACGACGGCGCCGATGCACAGCTTGCCGACCTCTATCACGATGCCGATTGCGCGCGATTCGGCGACAGACTCGATTGGAACGACGACGGCATTCCCGACTCGTGGAAGCGACATTACGTTGACCGCATCACCGACCTGATCGACAAGTATCATCCCGACCTGCTCTACACCGACGGTCATCTTCCATTTGAAGATTACGGAATGAAGGTGGTATCGCATCTCTACAATGTGAGCGCGCAGTTGCATGGCGGCAATACGGAAGCCGTTTACACCAGCAAGGAAAGCACGGATTGCGCCATCGGCACCTGCCTGCTGGATCATGAACGCGGTGTCTCCGACGGGATTGCGAAGAACCCGTGGCAGACCGACACATGCATCGGACAATGGCATTACAACCGCGGAGAAAAGTACAAGACGGCCAAGAAGGTGATTGATCTGCTTACCGACATCGTCAGCAAGAATGGAAATCTGCTGTTGAACTTCCCGCTGCCCAACTCCGGCGAACTGGACTTCGAAGAGATGGTTGTGCTGAATGGCATCACCGAGTGGATGGCGGTGAACCGTGACGGTATTTACAGCTCCCGCCCGTGGAAGATTTACGGCGAAGGCCCGTCGACACGAGTCAAAATCGAAACCGGAAATTTCAACGAAGATAAATCGAAGGATCTCACCGCCGAAGACGTTCGCTTCACAACCAAAGACAGCACTCTCTATGCATTCGTCATGGGCTGGCCGGAGAAGGCTGCGGTCGTCAACGCTCTCGGACTTGCCAGCGCACAAGCTCCGGGAACCGTTCGTAAAGTCGAATTGCTCGGATATAACGGCGAGTTGAAATGGAAACAGGATGAATCCTCATTGAGAGTTGAGATGCCGGCGGAAAAGATCTCCGATATCGGCATCACTCTGAAGGTTTCATTGGCCTAGTCAGATGTCTTTTTGAAGGCGCGCTTCGGAATCCTGATCGCGCGCCGCATGCGGGAGCCGCTTTTTGCATCGATGTCCTGCGTCTCATCGCAGGAAGTTGGTCACTATGGTCCTGTTTCATTACGGGACTGGTGGACTTGCCTCACAACCATTCAGATTGATAATTTCAGCTCGCTTCGAATCGAAACTGCAATCCTTCCGATTGCTGCGCGCCTCGGCCTGTCGCTTTTCCTTCTGGCCGGGCTGGTGCTGCCTGTGGCGGCCAGGGCGCAAGTGAGCTTCACCGGCAACTCCGCCAAACAGAACTTTGGCACGGTGCCCATTGGCTCGGTAAGCGCGGGGCATTCGTTGAGTTTTTCCATTCCTTCAGGGACGACCGTGGGAAGCGTCGCGGTGGTGACCACTGGCGTCTTGAATATGGACTTCATGAGCGCGCCGGGAGGCACCTGCACGGCGCAGGTCTACTCCTCCAGTACGAGCTGCACGGTAACTGTGCAATTTGCGCCAACAGCTGCGGGAATGCGCAAGGGTGCGGTGGTATTTTATTCCAGGCTCAACAGAGGGACAGTGCTGGGCAGAGTGTCTTTGTACGGGGTTGGAACAGGTCCGCAAATTGCCTTTGGCCCGGGTGTAGTTTCGCCCGTCGTTCCAATTGGACCCGGGATGGAACTTCAGAATCCCATTGCCGCAGCATTGAATGCGGCGGGCGATCTGTTCATCCTGGATTCGGACAGCGATCCCAACAAATATCGTCTAGTGAAAGCGCCCGCCAATGGAGGCAATGCCACAACAATCGATGCGACGGTGAACGGCGTTGGTCTGTATCTTCCCTCGTGTATAGCGGTGGATGGAGCCGGCAATCTTTTCGTGGGGGAATTCTACGGACGCGTTGTCGAGGTGCCGACAGGCGGCGACCCAGCGACCGCGATCTCTCCGACGGTCAATGGCGTCGCCATGAATTTTCCATCCGGCCTGGCAGTTGATAAATCCGGGGATTTGTACATTTCAGATTTCATGAACAGCCGCGTGTTAAAGGTGCCCGCTGACGGCGGTGCGGCGACGGCGATCGAACCAACGGTGAACGGCAATCCGCTGAATGATCCTCACGGCCTGGCGGTAGACGCTGCGGGCAACCTGTACATCGCCGACCTGGGCAATGACCGCGTCGTTATGATTCCGGCGGGCGGCGGAGCTGCGACGGCGATCGAGCCGACAGTGAACGGCATTGGGCTGCAGAACCCAGAAGGCGTTGCGGTGGATGGGGCTGGCGATTTGTTTGTCGCCGATAACGTGAATCATCGCGTGGTCGAGGTTCCAGCAAGCGGCGGAGCGGCAATTGCTATCGACCCGATCTGGTATGACGGCGGGTTGGGTGAGGTTTCCGGCGTTGCGGTGAACAGCGGAGGCGATCTCTTCATCGTCGAGGCGGGCACGGAAGGCAGCCATACCATCGTGGAGAAAGTGCTGCGTTCGCAGCCTCCCGTGTTCAACTTCCCGCTGCTCACAAGCGTGGGAGCAACCGACACCATCGACGGTACGCACTCTGTGCAGGCTGTGAACGTGGGCAACGCGGCGCTGAAGCTTGCGGCGCTCGTCTATCCAGTCGACTTTCCTGAGGTGAACGACGATTCGGCCGCTTGCACAAGCTCTACCACTCTAAGCGCAGGGCAGGAGTGCGGTCTATCATTCGCATTCGCTCCAGTGGATCATGGTGCGCTGAGTGAAAGCGTGATGCTGACGGACAACGCGCTCAATGTGGCCGGGGCACAGCAGTTGATTGTGCTGACCGGCATCGGCGAGGAGCAAGCAGTCATGCGGTCGCCCGCACCCGGTTCATTGCTCCCCGGGCCGACCGTGACCTTCACATGGTCTCCAGCTACTGGCTCGGTCAGTTGGTATTTTCTCTCGCTGGGCAGCACCGGCGCGGGTTCGAGAAATATTTACAATTCAGGCGATCGAACGGCAACTTCCTGGACGGCCACAGGTGTGCCGACCAATGGCGAGACCATCTACGCGCGGCTTACGACCAACTTCAACGGCGTCTGGTTGTATTCCGACTACATCTATACGGCAGCGACACAAGCGACGCTGATATCTCCCGCGCCCCGCACTGTGCTGTCAGGGCCCACAGTAATTTTCACCTGGACCGCCGGAACCGGCGCAATGGGATACACGGTTTGGCTGGGGAGCACGGGGGTCGGTTCCAACAACATCTCCGATCGTCGAGAGACAGCCACTTCCGACTCGTTTGCCGGGCTGCCAACCAACGGCGAGACGATTTACGCACGCCTCTACACCAACTTCAATGGAACTGAAGCGCACGCTGACTATACTTATACCGCCGCGCAGCAGGCAACATTGATTTCGCCCGCGGGTCCTTTGCTTCAAGGCGCTGCCATCTTGTTTCGATGGTCCGAGGGCAACGGAGCTACCGGTTATACGATTCTGGTGGGCAATCGGGGCCCAGGTTCGAGCAATCTCATCGACTCGGCTCAAAGTAGAGTCAGATTAGCGGTACTCGGCCGGTTGCCGGCGAAAGGCGAGACGATCTACACCCGGCTCTCAACCGACTTCAACGGAGTTGAAGCTTACACCGATTACGTCTTTGAGAGACGGTAAATGCGGTTCTGCAACAGATGCGCTCTTCATATATTTGCGCAATCGGCTGTAGGCTGGGTGACGACAGCGATAACAGGTGCATCCAGTCGACCGGCGCTAGTTCTTTTGCACCTTCGTTGAAGCGCCGGAACCGTTACTATTCTCTGAATTGCTGCCTTTCGTTGGTTGGACGAAATTACTCTCGGCGTGCAGTGTTTCAAATTGCCGGTCTTCGCGCTCGGCCGCTTCCGGTTGTCCGTCTTTTCGATAAGCTTCTGCCAATTCCTGATGGTACGTGGCGTTCATCGGGTCGAGCCGCACGGCAGTTGCCAGGCTGTCAACGGCAGCTTTGGCAAGTCCGAGTTCGATTTGCAACTGCGCCAGGCGACGATAGACCTCACCATCCTTGGATCCGGCTTCCGCCAATTCTGAAAATAGCTGCAGTGCATCTGCCTTCTGGCCAAGCGCCAGCTCCGTCAGCGCCAACGCATTCTTCGTGTCAGCGCTCGATGGGTCCAGTTTCAAAGCGAGATGCAATTCGTCGCCGGCCAGACCCGATTGCTTTTGGCTCGCGTAGACCTCGCCAAGCACGAAGTGGACAAACGCCTTGTCAGGATTAGCCTCTTCAATGGCTTTCAATCGAGCAAGACCATGGCCCGAGTCTCCGGCTATCGCCATCGACCCGGCATACGCTGTGGCCAATAGAGGGTTGGCCCCCAAACTTGCTTCAATCGGTTGCAACACTCGCAGGGACTGGGCATAATCGTGGGTCATGCAAAGACTCAGCCCGAGCATTGAGCGCACGTCCGGATTTTCCGGATGCAACGCTAGTGTCCGGCTCAACGGCCCCACAGCCTTTTCATACTCCTTTGCAGCAAAGGCCGCACGGCCCCAGTTCCTGTCTGCGTCGCTCAGCGCGGGATTCCACTGCGCTGCCTGCTCAAAGTACCTGGACGCACTCGCAAGGTCGCCGGCGTTTGCCGCGTTCACTCCAAGGTTGTCGTAGCTGCTGGCAATCGGCGGCCCAACTTCCTTCTCAAACGCCTTCTGTTTGGCTAAATCTCCGGGATCGGCCTCGTGCGTCTTTTCCAGCGGCGCCTGCAGCGTAGACTTTCCAGCTAATCTCGACTGCACGCGCTGCTCTTTCAGGTAAAGCAGATTCTGAGATATGTCCAGTTCTTTGCGGCCTTCCACGGTGCTGCCGCTTTGAATCAAAAGCCTGCCCAGCCAGAAGTGGGCCTGCTCCACCGCATATTCATCCTTCGAGGGGTCCAGTGTCAGCGCAATGGACTTGCGAAACGCCGCTTCCGCTTGAGGAATTTTTCCCGTCTCCCGGTAAAGCTTGCCAAGATAAAGGTAGGCATCCGCACTCTGCCGATTCAACTCAACGGCGCGATTCAGATCTGTCTCGGCTTCAGCATATTTGTGCCGGCCCATGGCAATGCGGCCCAGCGGCGTATACACCAGCGAGTTATCCGGATCGATCGCTATTTCCTTGCGAAACTCGGCTTCTGCCTTGTCGTAACCGGGCTCACCCAACTGCATTAGATAAGTGGCGCCCAGCGAATAATGCGCGCCCTTCAGGCTGTGATCCATTTCGATAGCCTTGCTGAATTCGCCGACCGCTCCATCAAGGGACCCTGTCGTGCCGTAGATGAGACCCAAATTCATATGAAGAATCGCAGTGTCGCCGTATTTTTGCGGCATCTCGCTCAGAATCTTCGCAGCGTTTGCCTGGTCCTGCAGAACCAGGTAAGCGGCCGCCAGCTGGGAGGACGAGTCGAAGCCCGGTTGCAGTTGGGCCGCGAGCTTGAATTGCTCCACAGCTTCCTGGTGCCCACCCGATTCCAATAGAGCCTTGGCAAGCAAGGAGACAGCGTGCGGGTCAGGGGGTTGTCCATTATTTTTCAGAGTATCCAGAACGGACGCCGCCAAAGTCTTTACCTTTGCCCAATCGGATGCGTCGAGAGCCGCGCCGGCATAGTCCATCTTCAAACTGCGATCGTCCGGCGCCAGCCTGAGTGCCTCCTCATAAATCGGCACGGCACGAGCATAGTCCCCCAGATTGGCGTGGCCATTGGCAATGTGATTCAGGGCTGCGGCAAGGAAAAGCTTGTACTCCGAATCCGCCTGGGATAGATTGCCCGCGCTCTGAAATTGAAATGCGGCATCGTAATGCTGCCGCATCGCAGATTGGGAACCGTCGGCGGGCTGGATTCTCTGCCCGGACACTGCGCTGGGAAATCGCAGGAGAAATGCTGCCGCAAGAAACAAGAACCATGCGCGAATGGTTAAGCCGGCCGCCGCCATAGCCGTCTTGATACCGGCCGGCATTCTCGAAATTGTGCGCATTTGCGCTCCCGTCGATGCATGATGCCATTTGTAGACCGATTGCAGTTATGGCATGTCCTGGTCGCCGACCGAAACCCGATGGAGACTCCGATAGAGACTTGGATCAGGGCATGGCTGGGGTTCAATTGGAAGACCGAAGCTTCCGATCGAGAACACTCCTGCCCTGATGCTTCATCCATGTTCCGCCAAAGGAAAGGCTTCGGTCAATTCCTGAGGATGGGAGGTCCTGAGGATGAGAGCTTCAATCAACCTTTCGGATGAGAACAGACGCAAATGCGCGGGGTCTTGCAGGCTGGCGCCGATGAACGCATTTTATGGCGGACCGTGAATCAGCGCCATTCGTCTTGTCATACAATTGGGTAAGCTAGTCATCCAATTGGATGAGAAGGCCGTCCTCCCATGGAGGGGCGACATTTCCAGGTAACCGCGCGAAAATTGGTGCGTTGAGTTTCCCCATAAATTGTGAGGTCGTTTTATGATGGGCTCTTATGTGCTTTCCGGTATTCGACGCTGGAATTCGGCGCTTATATCTGTCTTTTTCTTGACCCTGTGTGGAACGGCCTATCCTCAGGCGACCCAGCCTTCGCAGTCACCGCTCTATGGCGGCAGCGGACCTTCGGCCCCTTTGCCCCAACAGACCGGATCAGCCACGGGTGGTGTTTTTGCTCCCGTGCTCGACTCCGAAAAACGGCCCATCACGGCGGGCGGTTTTGTGAAAACCGGCCCAATCGTTTTTCAGGATATATCTGAAAAGGCGGGCCTTAATGTGTGGAAGCACAAAATGGGTTCTCCGGAAAAGCCGTACATTCTTGAGACCATCGGCTCCGGCGCCTGCCTTCTTGATTACGACCACGACGGCTGGCTGGACATCTACATGGTCAATGGTTCTACGTACGATGCGCTGGACGGAAAGGCCGAGCCGCCCCACGCCGCTCTGTTTCACAATAATCACGATGGGACTTTCACAAATGTTGCCACCATCGCGGGCGTTACAAATGACAGATGGGGATTTGGCTGTGGGGTTGGAGACTATGACAACGATGGCTGGCCCGACATTTATGTAGGTAATTACGGTAAGAACCGCCTCTACCATAACAACCACGACGGTACCTTTACCGATGTCGCAGAGACTGCCGGAGTTACGCTGGGGAACTGGTCGACCGGGCCCAGTTTTGGCGACTACGACGGCGATGGACGGCTGGATATCTTCGTCCCCGGCTACGTTCACTGGGACATGAACCACCTGCCTGCCTCGGGATCGAAAGACGTGGCCTATGCCAATTGCCAGTTTCGAGGCGCGCCAACCATGTGCGGTCCGCGCGGGCTGCAGGGTGAGCCGGATCATTTATTCCACAACAACGGCGATGGAACCTTTACGGATGTGAGTGAGAAAGCTGGCGTCAACGACAAGCGCCGCTACTACGGCTTCTCCTCAACTTTTGTGGACATCAACGACGACGGCAAAGTGGATCTGCTGGTAACCGACGATTCATCGCCAAATTACATGTATATCAACAAGGGCGATGGAACCTTCCAGGACGCAAGTTTCTACTCCGGATTTGCGCTGAACCAGGATGCGCGTGAAACAGCCTCGATGGGGCTGGCTGTGGGTGACTACACGAACAACGGGCGCCTCGATCTTTACACGACCACGTTCTCCGATGACTACAAGACGCTCTATCGCAACGATGGCGATGGAAATTTTGTCGACATTACGCCACAGATGGGCATCGCCGAAGCCACTTATCCCTTCCTGAGCTGGGGCACCGCGTTCTTTGACTACGACAACGATGGATGGAAGGACCTGATGTTCGTCAGCGGGCATGTGTACCCCCAGGTGGATCAACACGAATGGGGTACGTCGTTTGCCGAGCGTCCGCTTCTTTTTCACAACGTGGGTCACGGCAAAAAGTTTGACCTGATTCCCCCGGTCGAGGGCACCGGACTGGCCGATGTGCTTCCGGCGCGCGGTGCGGCCTTCGGCGACCTGTTTAACGACGGCAAGATCGATGTGGTGATCAATTGCCTTGACCACACGCCAGTGCTGTTGCGCAATGTGAATGACGATCACAACCACTGGGTTGGCTTGTTGCTTACCGGCGGCCCCAAGAGCCCTCGCGATGCGGTGGGTTCGACCGTGTACCTGACGGCCGGCGGGATGCGCCAGCGCGGAGATGTGATGAGCGGTGGAAGTTTCGAGTCGTCGAACGATTTCCGCGTGCATTTTGGACTGGGCACGAGTACGACCGTGGACAAAGTTGAAATTCGCTGGCCGGACGGCGCAAAGGAGACTTACATGCTTCCCAGCGTGGACCGGTATTTTGCGATCGAAGAAGGAAAAGGGCTGGTGCCGAGCGTCTATGACGCTATTGCGCAACATCGGACAAGCGTCCCCACCGCCCATGCGGGCAAGTAGGCGAACCAAAATCTGAACCATAACGCCGACGGATACGAGGACTGGGCCCGCTCCCTCGGCAGGAGCTCACATGAAAAGATTTGCGAGCATCTCGATTGTTACCGCCGCACTGGCCATTTGCGGCTACCTGGCAGTCTCCACTAATTGGATCACCCCGGTCCGCGCTCAGCAGGGCCAGGCTCAGCAAGGCACGGCTCTGCGAGGCGAGGCACAGGCGGGTACCCCGCAACAGGACGCGGCAAGCCTGACGCCTCCACCCGCGTACACCGCTCCGCCCAAGGGAACTCCCCCTGCGGTAGACACGCCGGCGCAGAAAGAGGCTATTGCCAGATGGAAGGCAAGGGCAGAGCAAAAGGTGGCGGCCGACCGTTTGGAATACAACGCGCAGGTAACTCCCACCTATAATTTCCACTACGGACCGAAGAACCCCTATACACCTGGCAACGTGAAGGTGCAGGGCGATGGATTTCTTCAGCCGGGCGCGTATCCAAGCGCGGAGTATTGCGGCACCTGCCACCAGGAAGCCTATAGCCAGTGGCGTCAGGCGCTGCACTCGAACGCCTTCCGCACGCCGTTTTATCGCACCAGTGTCAACCTTCTTATCCGCGACAAGACGCGTGGAATCGCATTTGCCCGCTTTTGCGACAGTTGCCACAATCCCATTGGCGTTCTCGGCGCCGCGCTGACGGAAGACTCGAAGGTAGATCGCGCCAAGTTCGACTCGGATGGATTGACCTGCACAACTTGCCACTCCGTTTTGAGTCTGGATTCGACGAATGGCAACGCCAGTGTCAAGATGGGCGTCCCGGCTGTAATCGTCGACGAAAATGGAGAGCGCATTCCCGGCGAGGTTCCTTTCGACATGATTCTCAGGCATCCCGAGCGGCATTCGCAGGCGGTGATGCATGATTTCCTGCACAAGCCGGAGTTCTGCGCCGCCTGCCACAAAGCCAATCTCCCGGCGCCATTGAACGACTACAAATTCATCCGCGCCTTCACGGCATACGACGAATGGCAGCAGTCCAAGTTTTCGCAGCGCAATCCGCTGACGTTTTACACTGCGGACTTCACCACCTGCCAGGGTTGCCACATGAAGCGCAACCCGATCTCCCTCCCCGACTACGGAGCAAAGGATGGCACCCTGGTATCGCACCGCTGGCTTGCGGGCAACACCGCGGTTCCGTTCTACTACGGATTCGACGAGCAGTTGAAGAAGACCATCGAATTCCTGCGCGCGGGGAATTTTCTCAACGTGGACATTTTCGGGCTCAAGATAGCCAACAGCAACAAGTTAGTTGCGCCGCTGGGAACCGTTCCCTATAAACTCGCCCCCAGTGACACGGTTGAGGCTTATGTTGTCATCCAGAACAAAAACATCGGGCATTCGCTGATCCCCGAAGTGCGCGACCTCTACGAGGCGTGGGTCGAGTTCACCGCAAAGGATGCGAACGGCAAGGAGATTTATCACAGCGGCTTCCTCAAGCCGGACGGCTTGATTGACCCGCGCGCGCACAGCTTTACAAACCGGCCTGTTACCGACGAGGGAAACTTTGTCGACAACCACAAGGTGTGGACGATCCACTCCGTGGCATATGACAACACGGTGCAGGCGGGCCGCTCGGTGCTGGTGCGCTACCAATTCCGCATGCCGGCCGATACCACTGGCGCCGTGACGATTACCGCGAAGGTAAATTACCGGCATCTGCGCCAGAGTTACCTGAATAACATCTTTGGCAAGGATCACCCGGCGTATCCAGTTGTTGAGATAGCTTCGCGTACGCGCGTTTTGAAGATTGGAGAGAATGCGCCGGAAACGCCGGATCCCGCGGATAACCAGGATTGGATGCGCTGGAACAATCTCGGCATCGCGCTACTCGACCAGTTCCAATACATGGAGTCGGTCCAGGCCTTCACCGAGGTGACCAAGCTGCGCCCTCAATACTCCGATGCCTACACCAACATCGGCCTCACCGAAATCGTTTGGGAGAAGTACGATTCGGCGCGCAGAGCCATTAACAAGGCGCTCGTTCTCGATCCCAACAGTGGGCGCGCACACTACTACGATGGCCTGCTGCAAAGACGGGCAGGGAATACGGAAGATGAGATTGCGGATTTCCGTAAAGTGGTTGAGATGTTCCCGCAGTCGCGCGACGCGCGGCGCGAGCTTGGCATCACGTACTATCAGCAGAACAACAACACCGCCGCGATAGAACAGTTCGAGGCGCTGCAGAAGATCGATCCCGACGATGTGGCTGCGCATTACAATCTCTCCATCCTCTACCGCCGCGTTGGTAAGAAGCAAGAAGCCGCGGAACAGCAGGCGATGTTCGTCGACAAGAAAGTCGATCCGGGCGCGCCCACTTACGGGCTGAACTTCCTCCGCGATCATCCCGAGATCTCCACCGAAAGCATTCCCTGGCACGTCCACAGCGATCTGGTGAAAGAAGGCGGAGGTCCGCAGAATGGCAAGTAATCGAGTTGGCCCGAAAAAAATGCTGCGCAGATTGGCCCTGGTCCTTCTTGCGGTGTGCTTGATTGGCGGGCCTGCCTGCGCACACGCGGCAAACAATTGCGCATGGATCAATGAAACAACCGCCGGAGGGCTGCTGGGCGGCGATTCCGTGGGCGAGCTGTCCGAAGTTGCCGGACAGCCAACCGTCTGCACATTTACTCAAATGACCGCAGGCGTTAAGCGTACTCTGCGCATCACGGTGGAGATTGCCGCCGATCCACATGCCCGCATGAGCGAAATTGCGCAGGGTTGCGGCGCCGACGCCGCTCCACTGACGGCAATCGGCAACGAAGCGCTGGTCTGTGCGGCGGACGATCGCAAGGCCGGTCTGGGCGAGCGCGTGGTGGGACGAGTTCGCGATCAGGTGTTCACCATCACCATCGCAAGCTCGCTCAAGAACGATCCGCAGTTGACTCGCGACGTTCTCAAGTCCAAGATTTATACGGCCGCCGAGCAGGTTGCCGGCAATCTCTTCTGATCCGGAATCTCGATCAAGCTGCCTGCGATCATTTCATCCGATGCCGATGAGGCTGATGCCGCACTGCACGGAAACATCGCCACGGATCCGCTCGTCTACTTTGCAATCGGCGGATTATCCTGTTGGCGCAGCTTGAGTTCCTGTGCGATCATGCGTTCCCGTCTCCCGTCCTCAGGGCGATTGAGTCCGTAATAAGCCGTGGACAGCGCCCAATGCGCTTCCATCCAGTCGGGGGCGGCTTTTATCAGGTCTTCCAGCACTGCCGCGGCCTCGGCATCCTTTTCCGTACTCACATTTAGCTTCGCCATTTCGAGACGTGCAATGGGCGAGCGGGGTTGAAGTTCCAATGCGAGTTCCAGGAGCGGCCGCGCGTCCTCAAACTTCTGCTCTTGGAATCGAATCGCACCCAGATCGAGATTTGCATCGAAATCCCTGGGGTTCTGGCGCAATGCCGTCTGGAAATAAAGAGCCGCCGTACTAAAATCGTCCATTGCATAGCTGGCCTGCCCGGCCATGCTGGCAACCCCCGGAATCGAAGGATCCAGGTGTATCGCTGCATCAAGATCGATGCGAGCAGCCGTCATCTCATGCCGGTTCAGAAGTGCCGCTCCCGCGATGACGTAGGCATCGGCCCTGCTTGTGGCCTTGGCTACCTCCTCCATGCGTGGAACACCCTCTTTAACTTTTCCGGTTTGGATGAGGCCGAAGGCGAGGGCGTATTCCAGCTCCATGTTGCTATCGTGGCCCGGCTCGAGCGGGGTCAATAGATCCACTGCCTCGGCTTCTCTTCCCATTTTGATGTAGACATAGCCGAGCATGATTGCCGCTGGCAGGTCGGTGGGCATGGCCGCGTGGACAGCCTCGAATTGTTCTCGCGCGTGGGCCAGATCGCCTTTCTTGTAATAAGCCGTACCCAGATTCAAGCGCACCGCGGTTTTGTCAGGGACCGCGGCGAGGACGGTTGTGTCTTCGGCGATGGCCGCATCGAGCTGTCCGCTGGCGGCGAGAGCCGCACCGAGGCCGGCGCGGGCGTCCACAATGTCCGGCCGAATCGTTAGAACCTTGCGGAAGTTTTCGATCGCAGCCTCATTATCGCCATGCTGCTGTGCGGCAATTGCCGCGCGCATGAGGCCATCCACCTGGCCGGCTGCGGCTTGCTGCGGGGCCTGCCCATGCGCTGCGTGGAGGCTCAAAGCGAATACCAGGATGAAAACGGGCCGCATGGCTGCCAGGTTGAGCAGCAGATGCGACGCGGATTTCCCGAACTTCGCCTGCGCTCCGCGGAGTCCGGGCAACGAAGTTGACGGAAAGAGTTGTGACGAGCGCATAAACGGGATTGAGGCAGTCAAAAGAGACATCGACCGCCCTCCACTCACGATCTTATGATACTCGCGATCCTGTCTTCAAAAGTCTTCCTGCTTTAGCAATCCATCCATTGGTCGGGTAAACTTGGTAGGCCACTTCCATGCCCCTTTCCGCAGGCGACAAACTCGGCCCCTATGAAATCGTTGAGCCCCTCGGCGCCGGCGGGATGGGCGAGGTCTATCGTGCGCGGGACTCGCGCCTGGGCCGCGACGTGGCCGTCAAAGTGCTGTCCGCCGGAATGGCGCATGGTCCGGAACTCCTGGCGCGCTTTCAGCGGGAAGCACGCGCCGTGGCGGCGCTGAATCATCCGCATATAGTGACGATCTATTCGGTGGAGGATGCTGGCGGCGTCAATTTCCTAACGATGGAACTGGTGGATGGTCAGCCCCTGGATCTTCTGATTCCAGCCAGCGGTTTGTCCGTGGAGCGCATCGTCGAAATTGCCGGCGCGCTGGCCGATGCGTTGGCTGCTGCCCATGAAAAAGGAATCGTGCACCGCGACCTGAAGCCGGCCAACGTAATGGTGACTCACGAAGGCCGCGTCAAAGTGCTGGACTTCGGCTTGGCCAAGGACATGCGCGTGGCCGGCCCCGACGACGCCACTATCGCCGCCAGCCAAACGCAAGCAGGCATGGTGATGGGGACGCCTGCCTACATGTCGCCGGAACAGATCGCGGGCCGCGTCATCGATCACCGCACAGACATCTTCTCGCTTGGCGTGGTGCTGCACGAGATGGCTACGGGGAAGCAGCCGTTCGCGGGGGATTCTTCCGCCGAGCTGATGTCAGCAATTTTGCGGGATACACCGACGCCCGCTTCGGAGATCCGAACCGATCTGCCTGCTGACCTGGCGCGCATTATCCGCCGCTGCCTGGAAAAAGACCCGCGTCACCGCGTGCAGACAGCGCGCGATGTGGCCAACGAGTTCCGCGACCTGGCTCGTCAGGCTCCTCACAACGCGCCAGCGCCCAAAATGGTCACCCGCGCCGTGGGTGCGGCCGACTCAGGCGCAGCACGCGCCGATGAGGGCTTCTGGGTTGCCGTGCTGCCGTTCAAATACGGCGGCAGCAACGCGAACCTTACAGCGCTGGCCGACGGGTTGACTGAGGACATTATCACCGGCCTCTCGCGCTTCTCGTACCTGCGGGTGATCGCGCAGAGTGCAACTTCGCGCTATGCCAATCAGCCAGTCGAGGCCAGTTCCGCTGCTAAGGAACTGGGGGCGCGCTATGTGATGGAAGGAACTCTGCGGCATGCGGGAACCAAGCTGCGCATTGCCGTGCAACTCGTCGATGCCAGCACCGGGGCGCATTTGTGGGCGGAAACCTATCTCCATCCGTTTAACCCGGAAGCGCTTTTCGAACTGCAGGACGAACTCGTGCCGAGGATTGTTTCCACGGTCGCCGATATGCGCGGGGTACTGGCGCAGACCATGAGCGAATCGCTGCGCAGCCGGACACCCGATCAGTTAACGCCATACGAGGCCGTGCTGCGCAGCTTTGCCTATGTGCAACGGCTCACGGAGGAAGAACATGCAATTGCGAGAGCTTCGCTTGAGCGGGCGCTTGAGCGGGAGCCGGGCCGCGTCCCTGGTCATGCCGATGCCTGGGCGATGTTGGCGAACATGTATCGCGAAGAGTATATCCAGGGGTATAACCAGCTGCCCGATCCTCTGGGACGTGCTCTCGCGGCCGCGCAAAAGGCCATCGCGGCTGCGCCATCCAATCAGTACGCCCATACCGCGGTCGCTGCCGTCTTGTTTTTCCGCCGTGAGATCCACGCATTCCGGAGCATGGCGGAACGAGCAATCTCGCTCAACCCCATGGACGGCTCCACCGTAGCCTACCTGGGGATGTTCCTCGCCTATAGCGGAGAGTGGGAGCGAGGTTGCGCCCTGACCGAGCGGGCGCGCAGCATGAACCCATACTTCCCCGGATGGTATTGGTTCGCGCCCATGTGGGATGCCTACCGCAAGGGCGACTACCGCGCCGCGCTCGACGTCGCACTTAAGATCAACCTGCCCGGCTTCTGGCGCGTGCATATGGCGCTGGCTGCCTGCTACGGACAGCTTGGAGAACTAGAAACGGCTCGCGACGCGCTGCGCGATTTGATCGCGGCTCGTCCAACCTTCGCGGCGAAAGCCCGCGAGGAGATCGAAAAACAATTCCCTCCGGAGTTCAGCGAGCATCTGATCGAGGGCCTGCAGAAGGCCGGGCTGGAAATTGCTCCGTTAGCTGGATTGGCGGCGCCTGCGCGGAAATCGGGGCCCTCTTCCGTCATGAAAGATGCATCGGGCGCGGTGCGTGCGGATGAGGGCTTCTGGGTCGCCGTGCTGCCATTCAAATGCACAGGCAGCAATTTGGATCTGGCAGCGCTGGCCGACGGACTTACGGAAGATATCGTCACCGGGCTATCGCGATTCTCCTATTTGCGAGTGATCGCGCGTAGCTCCACTTTGCATTATGCCCAGGACGCCGTCGATGTGCGATCCGCCGGCAAAGACCTCGGCGCGCGCTACGTGATGGAGGGCAGCCTGCGCCTTGCAGGCGCCAAGCTGCGGCTGGCCGTTCAGGTCGTTGACGCGGTGACCGGCGCGCATCTCTGGGCCGAGAATTTCGAGCGTGTGTTCAATCCTGAATCGGCATTCGAGCTTCAGGACGACCTTGTCTCCCGCATCGTCTCCACCGCCGCCGACACATACGGAATCCTGCCCCGCAACATGGCGGAGATGCTGCGCACCGTCGATCCCGCCGCGCTGAAGCCTTATGAAGCCGTGCTGCGCAGCTTTGCCCATTTCCAGCGCTTGAACCCGGCGGAACATGCTGCCTCGCGAGCCGCTCTGGAGAGCGCCGTTGAGCAGCAGCCCGGCTACTCTGACGGTTGGGCCATGCTGTCGCTCATCGTCAAGGAAGAGTTCCTGCATGAATTTAATCAGGGGTCCGACTCGCTGGGGCGGGCCCTCACGGCGGCACTGCGAGCGGTGGAGTCTGGGCCGGCGAACCATCTTGCTTATCACGCCCTGGCTTCGGCCCAGTTTTTTCTGGGAGATCGCCCCGCTTTCCGCATCGCGGCCGACCGAGCCATTGAGCTGAATCCTCTTGATGGCTTCACCCTCGCGTTCCTGGGGTCGCTGACTGCGTACGATGGCGAGTGGGAACGCGGCAGCGGGCTGGCGGCCAAGGCCCGCGAACTGAACCCGCACCATCCTGGATGGTACTGGCTGGTGTCAGGATTCAATGCGTACCGCAAGGGGGATTATCGCCTTGCGCTTGAATTCGCCCGCAAAATCAACATGCCGAATTTCTGGCGCCGGTCCGTCATTATCGCCGCATCCT
>Ga0210388_10000446_pt1 | contig 34380 bp, 33 predicted proteins | sample IncBWC19OmetaG_FD_155485 | JGI IMG/M metagenome (GOLD analysis project Ga0210388, IMG submission 155485) | Forest soil microbial communities from Barre Woods Harvard Forest LTER site, Petersham, Massachusetts, United States - Inc-BW-C-19-O ...
CTCTGAAATTTTGCAGGTTAACTCAGTCTATGTAGAAAGCTTCAAAATGGAGGACATCGTTTTCGCTCAATAAAATCAATGAGGTGTCATTTGAATTTCGGAACACCCTCCTTCGGGATTCTCAAAAAAATCTCCATGACCTAACCATTAAAGCATATCAGCGGGATTTTGAATAGCGGCCGCCTTGTTGACACGACGTTCCGTCAACTGAAGCATCTGACTAAAGGCGGCAAGGATTGGAAGTGAAAGAAATTATTCTCCGGTTCATTTTGGCTGAATTGCCCCTTCATTTGTAAACATCCACTGATCGCCACGGCACATGCTTTTAAGAGGTGTACGATTCAGATCGCAAAACGGGAATGCCTATTTGTCCAAATACCTTGTTCCAGCGCATTATGGTACTCTGAAGGGTGTTCCAACTAAAGTCTGGTGAGTGCGCTAAATTCGTTGCTGCTTGACAAATGGACCACTGAGAATGCGCCGCACGGGACAACCTTCAATTGAGTCAGGAATCGCTGCGTTCGCATTTGGCTGGCTGGCATCGAGATGCACTGCCAGCACAAAATTCCCGTCGTCTCCCTTCTCAACGCCGACGCCGCACACGCCAGTTTGCTGTAGCAGTTGCGCAGCGTATCTGCGCTTTATTCCCCGCGCTTGTTGTTCCGAAACCATCTTAAAACAATCTGCCACATGGTCATGCCAGTGTCACCTTTAAAGCTTGGAGAACGTCGCCGATGTGATTGGCGATGGTATGGCTGGTGGAACCAGCAAACAACAAGGCGATAGCCTTGTTCGAGCCACGTTCGAGGATCAGCGATCCGGAGTCACCGGCGGCGCTGAATGGGTTCCCGCTGCTTCCCACAATGATAATCTGCTCTTGAAAGGTGAAGTTGCCGGTCTCGTAACCCACTGTCACGTCGGTATCAACGCTTTTGACCTGCCCAACGGTATAGCTCGTTGTGCGTCCGAACTTATGGACCGCCATGTCGATGACCGCGTCATCTGTACCGGTTGGGGGTCCAATATGGAGGACATCTTTGGATACGAGATTGTTGCTCGTCACTTTCGCGATGGCGCAATCCACCTTGTTCCCTCCGGGAACAAGCGGAATAAATCGCGTCAGAGCAGCGATTTGGTCGGTGGCTGCATTGCCGCCGTCGAGCAACCCGGGCTGGAAAATCGGAGCCCCGGCAGGCAGCCGGCTTTCGTCGGCAAGCACATGGTTGTTGCTTAGGATGTATTGCCCCGCATTGTCCTTTACCACTGCGCCGAAAGTTCCAGCCATGACGATTTGGTTGGCCGGATCTTGGTACCCGATCGAGCAGCCGGGCTGCGCGGGCCGGATTTTAGTTTTCGGATTCGGCAGGGCGGGAGCGAAACGACGGAACAAGCCAGTCTCTTCCACGTCAACGGGCAGGCCGGCGATGCTTTTCGGAAGGCAGGTTTTCTTTGAAAGCTCGCTCTCGGGGTATTTGACGCGCACGAAAAACTTCACCGCCATGATGCCGGTGGGCTTGTCATCCACAATTTGCTCGCCGATTCCGACGCCGACGACATTTTGATCCGGTGCCACGCTCGAAGCCGCCGCAAACGACCGGAATAATGCAGCACGCGGTGTATGCAGAAGCCGTTCCGACCATTCTCTTTTGGCGCTGCGCAGGTCATTGATTTTAGTGGCGAACAGGTTGAACTTTTCAGTGTTCATATTTGTAATTTTTTTTCATTTTCAGGTTTTAGATTTGTCGTTTTTGGGAAATCAGATGTTCGCCTGCAAGGCTGCGTCAATTTTGTCCGCTAGCGCGCTGAAGCCGGCATTGCCCGGATGCAGCTCGTTTGCCCAGTCAGCTTCTGATTGCAGCGTGCCTGTCAGATTCACGTGGAAGAGCTTCCCGACGTACTGGGGTTGGGTTGCGAGGCCGCTGAGCATCACATTCAGAGAGTCGATGAATTTTGCGGTGATGTCATGCCGCGCCTGCAAATCAGCGGCGTTGTTGTTAAAATAGTTCTTCTGATTGAACGTCGGGTCGAACCAAGGCCCAACCTTCCAGCCAAGAAAGGAAATCACTCCCCGGCCGTCGGGCCACGGATAGTCGTATCCGTGGGTAAAGATCGGCATCCCAATGCCTGCCTCGGCCGCAGACTGCAGCGCCATGTCTATCAAATGCTGATAGGCGTTTTTGAAAGTTCCGTTGACCACACCATCAAGGACCGCCTGATTGATCGAGGGCAGGCTGGATTTGGCGTTATTTATAAAAGAGAAGAATTCATCACCCGCAATGTCGTTTCCTCCGGCCGACAACAATAGCGCTTGTGGTTTGTCTTGCTGAATGCGGTTCACGAGCTCGGTGATACGATCGGCGTCACCGGTCTGCTTCGGGCCGAATGGCAGCCCGAACATCTCCGCCGGCACCGGTCCGAAGGCCTCGTCGTTTAAAGTTGATCCGGCGACAGCAATATTCGTTATTGTGTGCCCATGGTTCGAATGGAGGCAGTCGATCAGGTCCGTGCCGGGGGGATAGTCGAACCAAGAATCTCCCTGTGCAAGAATGTTGAATACGCGCTTTGTCGGGGAAGCGGCAAGCAAAGCCTGAACGCGAGCGCCGGCCAGGCCGCGTTGCGCCAGCGGAACCGTGTTGTAACCGCGGACTGCCATGCGAGCCGCCTGGACTTGTTCCAAGATTGGCTTGTTCCGCGCGATTTTTCCCTTGATTTCCGCCAGGGTGCTTTGCTTGTGGTTCATATGGGAATTTTCAACGGCTTAATTTTCGCTTTCCGCCCCCTTGGTTCCCCCAAAAAGAGTTACCCGTTCGAGGCCTTTGAGGGCTCCGTTTTTTCCATAGGCGAAACGGTAGAGGCCAGGCCGGAGGATGAAGTTGTCTTTGTACAGATTTTTAAGCGTCTGCGGCGCAGGAGCTGCGGGCCCGGCGGAAGTCGCATCCTCCGTCTTTATTATGTCGCCTCCAATGGAGCTGATAAGCGAAGACACCGCCGTGATGGTTTCTGGGACTTTGCTGTCAACCGGCGAATCCAGCGAAGTTAGCATCCAGCCGTCTTGCAGATTTGGCTTCATATCAGCCGTGCCAATGCCGGCGCTTTCTGTGATGGCCATGGGATGCCTAAAGTCCGGTAGATAAATGAGCTTTATCATGTATTGCGGGGTCGCTGCGGAAAAAGACACGTCCGATGCCGGACCGGGGCTTGCCATGCTCGTTGAAGAAGTCGTATTTGTCGAACCGGGCGAAGCGGCGGCCTTCTGCGCCGTGGGATCGCCACTATCGCCGCCGCTTTTGCCTGGAATGGTCGGCGGCAATTCCACGACTAGCAGATAAGGCGCGGGAAGATAATAGCGGACGCCATCGGCAGCGTGTGTATTGTGTGAACCATTTGGATTCAAAGACGTTACATCGACACCAGCGCAGCCGCACAAGAATAAAAGTGACAGGGCAGCCAAGTGGGATGGGCCAAAAACGTAAAGTGATTTTTTTGAAAACGCGCTTTTCATGGTTTTTTGATCTTAAACTTTAGAACGACATTAAAGAAGCCCCGTGCAAGCAGCCCTATTTAGCCCAATGACCGATGAAAATTCCAAGCGGTCTCAGAGCAAAATAATTCCTTTAACCGAGAGTAATACGTTTAAAAATCCACAATCTTTCAAAAAATCGTCCAGCATCCTTAAAAATCCATTGTGGTAGCGGAGAGAGTGCGTGCAGCTTGATCTTATATTCAGGCACGTATGTTGCATTCGTTAAGGGGGTTGCTACTGAAAGTGCATCCGAAAAAATTGCGCTGGCACCCATTTATAAACTGGGATGTTTGTAGCCGTCACCAAAGTGGAATTGGTGATGCTCACCCAGTTGGTGGATAAGCCGACCGCCAGTGAATTGGTTTGGGTCTGCAGCTCCCAACCAAGGTAGTTCGTGGGCCATGAAATATACAGATTGGTTCCAATAAGCGCAGATACCATCGTCGGCGGAATTGCGCCAAGTATCGAAAGGTCAAATGCGGCACTCGAATAGAGCCCATTGCTGCCGGTGACCTGAAGAGTAAAGCTGTCGTTGGTCGTATTTTGGGGAGTGCCACTCACCACGCCACTGCCACTGAGGCTGAGTCCGGCAGGTAATCCACCTGTGGTGATGGACCATACGTAGGGGAGGACACCTCCGCTCGCCGACAAGCTTTGCGAGTAAGGCAATCCTACATTTCCACTGGTCAATATAGTTGGTGATGCAATAGTTGGCGGGCTTGGAGGGGCAGCAGTTGTGACGCTGATCGTCGTAGAATTGCCACTGGTCCCCGCTGAATCGTAGGCCCTAACGCGATAGTAGTAAGTTGTCGACGCGCTCAGCCCTGTCACATTGCGACTGACTACGTTGCCGACGTCTAAATTATTGAATCCGGCTAGGAAGCTGGGGAAGCCGCTATTGGCGGACACATCCAAATAGTAGCCGGTCGCGCCGCTTGCAGTGCTCCAATTGGCCGTAAATCCGCCACTCGTGACACCAGAAGCGGAATTGGCCGTTGGGATTGGGGGCGGGACAATGTATGCGTAGTCGCAGATGTTATAAGCGGTATCGGGCGCCGGCAGACCGGACGAATAAGTGTTTATCGTGCCCCAGTAGGCGGGACTGAGATTAAACGAGGTCAGGTTGTTGTAATAGTGGGTAGAAGAAATGTTCCAATACGGGAATCCTCCAGAAACTCTGAAACTTGATGCTCCTGACTGCGTACAGGATCCCCCGTACCCCCAACTCGCCGGCTGTGCAGTGAAGGCAATGAGGTCGTTGTAGTAGTAAGTCGTTCCAACCGTGTAGAATAGCGCGCCGTCTATGACCTGAATCCCGGATGCCGTCGAGGGCGCGCACGGGCCGTCATTGCCCCAGCTGGAGGATGCAAATGCGTAAGTGGTCAAATCATTGTAGTGGCATGTGGCGCCGCTCATGTAAAAGACCTGATGTCCTGATACAAAAAAGCAAGTTGCTCCCGCTTGGGTGCAAGGGCCACTATAGCCCCAAGCAGTCGCTGTGTAGGAGTTCATGCTGTTGTAATAATACTGATTTCTGTATTTCCAGTATGGGTTGCCATTGACAATCCGAAACTCCGATACGCCTGACGGAGTTACCGACAGGCCATCTTTATACCAGACGCCATTGGAGAGAGTGTACCCGCTGGCCACAGGATCCGTCTCGCCCGGCATTGTCTGGCTATTTAAGGACATCAAACAAACCATCAATAATGCAATCATTAGCATCGATGGACTGCACAATTGACGTGTAAAATAACGGTTGCCACCTGGCGCGCCTCCGGCTAAGTGGCCTTTTCGGGTTTTTATTTTCATGCAACGAACCTCCGCCTGAATTTAAAATAATCAACTGTAGACATATTTAGAATTCCGCAGGTGGACTTTAGACTTATGCGCACACGTTTCAGGATTCTGGGTGGGTCAGCAGAAATAGGGCAAATGCCGGATTTCATAGAACTGAAAGACATGGGGCAAACTGAAATTTGCCAGGAAAGCAAATTACGCCGTCTGTGGGCAGCCTGACATTGTGGCTATTGTTGCGTGTATATGAAAAAAAGAATACTTGCAGCAAAATTAAAAATACCAGTTGTTCAGTCGCACCGTTCATTCCGCCGGTTTGCCAAAAAGCTATTTACCAGCCTGATTAAACGTCAAAATCAGAATCTGCAGAAAAGCTTGATGCGAGAATTACAGGACATCAAGAAAATGCTTGAAATCATGGCGCGCGAAATGGCGCGACAGGCAAAGCGAGGGGAGTAGCTGCATTATTTGGCCTGCGCGGGCAACTTTACGAGGACTTGCGAATCGTGTTCCAAGTCACAATAAATCTGATTGCCGGGGCCAACCCACAGCTTTGCACCGTCCAGATCGCAGGTCTCTTTCCCCGTATTTTTCACCGGTTTTGACCAGCCCTTCGGGATTCTCAAAAAAATCTCCATGACCTAAATATTAAAGCACGTCAGCAGGATTTTGAATAGAGCTTGCCTTGTCATCCGGTGAACCAAACTCCTTTTTGAAGTGAGCGTATATGAGCGCGGCCGCACGCTGTGCCTTGCGCATCTTGGTTCGAACTTCGTCCAAGTCTCCCAACACGTAAGGACGTAAAAATATAGAATATGTTTTTCGTCCTAGAGTTGACTCGTTTTTCCCCGGTTCGATCGGGGATAAAACCCCAATTTCCGCCTGCAACTCGTCTGCAAGTATGACGAACGGTTTTTTGGCTTCAATCCTCAGCCTTTTGTCCCTCAAGGCGAGGTTCGATGCCATCGTAGTCAATATCTCCTTTTTCGCCCTGGCATCACCTTTGGAGAATCGTTCCTCCACCTCAGAGGCAAACTCAAACGCCTCCTCGGACTGCTTTAGCGGCCCCTCCAATGCCGTGTCCTTCAAAGCCGTTTCCAAGGCTGCCTTTTCCTGCATCAACCCCTTCCGGCGCTCCGCGTATTCGGCGTCCGACAGCAGGCTGCCGTCGCGGTTGTTCGGCGAGGTCTTGAGGCTCACCAGACCTTCAATCTGACCCATACAGGCCCGGTATGCCTGCTCTTTGGACTGTCTGATGTCCTGCTGGCAGGCCATGTCCTGGGAGTACAATTCATGCAAATGCTCTATCGCCCAAGCCTTAAACTTGTCCGATATGCTGATGCGCGCCAATTGCCCAATGATCTGGCGTTCCAGTTCCTTGAGGTTGATGTTTTTCTGCCCACAGACCGGTCGACGGCTCTTAGAGCAGTGGTAATAGGTGAATTGCAGAAATCGGGGCCGTTGCATTCTCTCAATCGCCGTGCGGCACTTCGGGCACGAATCGCGGTTCAGGCACGAGAATTTGCAGCCGCACTCCGAGCAGCGGAACTGGCGCTTTCGCTCCGCCGTAACCATGCGGCTGCACTCGCCGCAGCGGATGAGACCCGTGAAGGCGAAGTCGTGATGCGCCCACGGCCGCGGGCCGTTCGTCCGGCCAAGCAGCGTCTGCACCCGCTCGAACTCCTCCCGGGTGACCATCGGCTCGTGCCTGCCGTCATGCCACGTGCCGCTGTCCCTGGGATACTCGAAACGGCCGTACTCGCAGGGCTTGGTGAACATCTGGTAGATGGCGCTCCGGGCGAGCGGCTTGCCGCCCTGCTTGCGCGTGAGCCGCGTGCGGAATCCCCACTGGCCGTTCGCCTTCTCGAGTATTGCCGTAGGCGAGTGGTGGCCGGTGAGCATCAGATCCCACATTTTGCGGCACAAGGAGAACCGCTCCGGATCTTTGCCGAGCGTGTTCTCGCCCGTCCGCTTATCCGTGTAGTTCAGATACCCCACCGGCGCGACGCCGGAATACCAGCCTTTCTCCGCCTTGGTCTTGAGGCCGATTTTGACGTTCCGGCTCAGGTCGTCCACGTACTTCTGCGCCATGCCGAACTCGATGTACATCAGGATGAGGTTGTCGTCCTCGCGCGCGTACGTCTGGGAGGGCGTGACTACCCTGATGCCGTGCTGCTTGATCGCCCAGATGATTGAGCCGCCGTCCACCGGATTGCGGGCCAGTCGGTCGACCTTCCAGCAGAGGACGCCGGCGGCCTCGCCACGGTACAGGCGCTGCATCATGGCGTTGAACACCGGGCGACCGGGTGCCTTGGCCGATTTGGACTCCGTCAAGATTTCGGCCACGGGCAGGCCCAGCCTGGCCGCCGCCTGCCCCACCTCGCGCGTCTGCGACTCAATGGAAAGCACCTGCCGGTCCTCGGACTCGGATGATTTTCGGCAGTAGATGAAGTATCCAGGCATGTGGGGTTATGGTGAAAGGGAAGCACAACTATCGTAACGCGCCCCTCGTCCTTGCGTCAAACGAGGGTCAATCCTTGTGCATGAGCACGCCGAAGAAGCGCAGAAGCCGCATGGCGATTTCCTGCACCTCGGCGTCGGACAGTACCTCGCCGAACTCTTCCTGATAAATGGCCTTGAAGCTGCCGATGGCCTCGCGGCTCAATTGGTTTGGTGTTCTCATGCCACCACATTGCCCGAAATCCGCCAATGGCCACAGACGGCGGAATTTGCTGAATCGGCAACCACGTGATTTGACAAAAATCAATAAATATGCTGTGATATAAATACAAACATCGAGCAACGGCCCGGTGTTTTCTTCATAGAAACTTGCTAATCCAGCAAATTACGCCCTCTCGGATATTTCCCGCCCCCGGCCTATCGTGTCCACAAGCCCGATCCGGGTTCATTCGCCATGGCTTCGCTACCAAACTACTTAGTCACAAGTCGAAAACGCCTCGCACTTTCACAGGAGGAAGTGGCTTTTTTGCTGGGTTACAACGGGGAAAGTCGCGGCTGCAATGTATGCCGCGACGAGAGCTTCGATCACGAGCCGAGCCTGCGAGCCGCCATCGCCTACGAAATGATTTATGGTCGCCCGATGCGCGAACTGTTCGCCGGCCTCTACGAGGAGGTGGAAAAGGATCTGGCGCAGCGGGCCAAGCTGCTCGGGTTTCGAACGAGTGCCAAGTCGAACGAAAAGCTTCAGCATGTAATTAACAGCCTCATGGCTAAAACTGACAAAAAAAATGAAAAACAATAGAATTCTGGCCGTGTGGCTTTCGAGCCCGGGCTTCGGTTATGCGCTGATGGAGGGAGATCGGCTCGTGAAATACGGACACAGGCGGATTGATGGCGACAAGAACAGAAAGTGCGCAAAGCATGTCGAGAAACTTTTGATCCGCAATACGCCCGATGTGCTGGTGTTGCCCGATGTGCGCGCGAAGGGAACATACCGTGCGCCCCGAATTATCAAACTGCATGAGATGATCATGTCGGCGGCAAGAAGGCACAAAGTGAAGACCATAAAAATTTCGAACGAAGAAATGCGGGACCGGTTGCTTGGCGACAAGAAGGGAACGCGACACCAAATGGCCGAGCGAATTGCAAAGGAGCTTCCAGATGAATTGAACGCCCGCTTGCCAGCCAAACGCAAGGCTTGGGAGGGCTGCAATCCCCGGATGGATTTATTCATGGCCGTCGGCCTTGCAGTGACCTCCCTCGCAAGGAAGATATGAGGCTGCCGTCATATTTGTCATCCGTCAGGTTCACTCATCGCACCGCGCGGTGAGGTGAGACGAGGCGTCCCGGTCACCTTTTTGCAGAGATTTCATTTCATAGAAAATTGATCCGGGTCAGTGACTACCCTCATTTGGGGGTATTGCACATGATTGTCTTTCGGGGCAAACTCACCAAAAATTCCCGCTTAATACTTTTTCACGGACAAGTTTAGGCAGGTTAGGTTGCGAAAATCAGCGGGTTGATGAACGCTAGGGATTACAACTCAAAGAAATTTAATTGGACGCCATGGGGAGGACTTAAACCCTGGTGGGAGTATTTTCATGAATGCTGTTCCCGTTCTGTGGGGGCAAAAGCGAGGGCGGCTTTTTTGAGTTTTGGCTTCGTTTCGACTCACTTACAGGGTTTTTCAAACCTGCGCCTTCGCCAAAGGCCGATAAGCGGCATCCCTCGTCAAAACCCAAAAGTCCTCGCTCCGAACAGTCACAGAATTTATTCAAACGCTCTGAGGCGAGGCTTTACCCTTATTGAGCTTTTGGTGGTCATTGCGATCATCGGCATACTGGCAGCCATGTTGTTGCCGGTCTTGAGCAAGGCCAAAATCCGGGCACAAGGCATCCAATGTATCAGTAATTTGAGGCAAATGTCGCTCGGGTGGCAGCTTTACGCGGATGAAAGTGGGGGCAAATTCCCGGTCAACGCTTCCCTCGGTGGTAATTATCCAACCGTGGGTGAGGACATGGTCAATCCTTCCTGGGTGGCTGGCATTCTGAGCACCAACGCCCGCCCCAGTAATACCAATACTGATTTGCTCGTCGGTTCGACTTATGCCGCTTTTGGCTCCATTGGTGGATTGGTCAAAAATCCCGGGGTTTATCATTGTCCTGGAGATTTCTTCGTTGACCCAGGAAATGACCTGCCGCGTGTCCGTTCCATTTCCATGAACTCTTGGATTAATCCTGGCAAAACCAATGAGCATGACTCTGCCTTATGGGCCATGCCGTATGTCAAATTTACTCAGCTGGGTGATTTTGGAGTTAAATCAGCTTCAGATATTTTTGTTTTTTTAGATGAGAGCTATGAAACCATAGACGATGGATTTCTATATATTCCTGTATCAGGATATAACGCCAACGGTTCTATCGATGAAAGCCAACTCAATCTTTACAATATCCCCGCTTCGTACCACAACAAGAGTGGTTCATTTTCTTACGCGGATGGTCATGCGGAATTACACCATTGGTATGGCAGTCCAGTAATGACCGACGACGACATTGTTTGGGTAATAACACATGCCACTGTTCCGGTGGGCAATTGAGCCAATCAAAAACATGAACCTAACCAGCAAAACGATTCATTTCAGAAAAGCGATTCGCGGCTCGTTTACGTTGTGGGACTTGATAGCCATACTAGTCGTTTTTATTTTTGCGGGTGCTTGGTATGCTGTTATTCACACGGGCGAGCGAGGTCGCATTGCCTGCTGTGCCAGCAACCTGCGGATATTAGGGGAAGCCACCCAGTCCTTCGCCGATGAACATCAGAGTGAGCTGCCGGCGGCGATTATAAATCTGGGTAAAACGCAAATCTGGGACATGGCGTTGATACCATATTTGTGTCCCAATCTAACAAACGCTAAAAGCATTTACGCAAAGAATCAGCTGCTGTCAAAGGCGCAACACTTCTTTTTATGCCCATCTGATACCATAAATCGGAAAAGCCCTCGTAGTTACGCTATGGCGGGGCGTGATATGTCATACGGTTGGCCCCCCACCTCGGGTGATGATACTGGCTTAGGAATTTTGTGGGACAATAGAACTGTTTCTATTTTACATGATGAGGATTTAATTACAAAAGCGGACAAGGATTTCGATTTGCTTCCCCGTATCAAGCAATCTTTGTTATTAAAACCAGCCGGCACGTTGTTAATAACAGAACTAGTTGTGCCCGATAATATATTGGCACAGCCAAATAGCGCCAGAGTTCTAGCGGTTAATGACCAGCAAACTGGGATGGATCTTATTTCCACACATTTTCATTCCGGGAAATTTAATTATTTGATGGCTGACGGGCATGTTGAATTGCTCGCAGCAGACCAAACGGATGGAAGCGATGGAAAAAGTCACACCATTTGGACAGTCAACCAAAACAATTGATCTATGATTGAAGTTTGGTGCACAAAGGCTTGGAATGACCTGGCCATGCCAAGGCAGAAATTTGCAAAAAATGCACTCCATTTTATGGAGCATTTACGGTCTCAGCGCACTGCCATGTTGTTGACTTTTACGGTGCCATTGATGGTCTTCACTTGGCATATAATTATTTTAGTCGAAAGACCAGCTCATTTGGATAAAATTGTCGCGCAGTTAGGGTCTTCAGCAATCGACTGCTTCTTCCAAAATCCAATGCCGAATAACGCTGGTACATGTTTACTTTTTATTCAGAGCACTGAACGGGGATATGGCTTTTACTTTTATAAATCTGGCGGCAATAGCCAGCGAAAACTTTTATACGAAGAAACCTATTTAACAGCTGGCCGGCCAACCGAGACTTTTCTTGGTTGGTCTCCTGATGATCGTTTTTTTGCATATGTCCGACGAAACTATTATTGGCAAATTGTGATTTGCGACGGAAATACTGGAGCCACACTTGCAACAATGCAGGTGCCTAGACCCGCTATTTCTGGTGCGTGGTTATCTCCGCAAACGCTTGCTGTTTTTAATGTGAATAATATTTTGTGTACAATTGAAAATTCAAAGGGTAAATGGGCGCCCCCCAAGCCCTTTGTTTCGTTTTTAAATAAATCTTACGCGTTTACAGACGGTCTAGTCAAAAATTTGACTGCTTTTGACGACAATTCTGTTCTTTGGCAACAAGGAAATACCGTTTGGTATTGTGGTAAAAACAATGAGAAGCCAACGATAATTTTTGACTCCCTGACCAACACATTGATGGAATTCTCTTATTCCAAAACTGTAGGAACAATTCTACTTCATTGCCAGAATGCAAAAGGGCATTTCTTTTTTAATTGTTATCTAGGCCAGGACAAAATACTGCATGATATGAAAGCAATTAATATTCATGAGTATAGTCCGACAAATTCGACGCTTATAAATAATGGGGCTGGATACGCATTTATGTCCCAGGTTGGCACCTCGAATGTACTGGTTGTAAAACCAGACAATCGCAATAGCTATTGCCAATATCAATGGTTTGATCAAATCGAAGGTTTGGCTGCGAATCAACGTCAAATTTTTGTGACCGGATCCCGCAACAAATCCCCACCATGCATTTATGATGTTGATATTGCCACTGGATCTACAACATGCATGATTTCGAAAAAAGACGGCGATTTTTATTATTGGACAAACTGTGTCATTGAGCAAAGCACTTTGACAAACTCATTCGGAGAAGCCCTGAATTATTACCTATATGTGCCAAAACATTCCACTGCCAAGACTAAATATCCGTTGATAGTTGGCATATTAGGAAAAGGTGCTGTTCCGGGTTTTGAATTTGCGGCACAACATGAAGCCTTTGCCAACGATGGTTTTTATTTTGCTTATGTCGATAGGTATCAAAGAAACGATGCACAGTGGGGACGGGATGCTTTAGCTTTATATGAGAACCTGGTTAAAAGGCCGGACATTGACTCGAATAACGTATATCTTTACGGCTCTTCGGCTGGTGTGGAAACAGTATATGGACTTCTCAAAAAAAAGCCTGAATTATGGCAGGGAGCGATGATATTTAGTCCGCCAGATTTTCCTGAACCATCACAGCTTCCACACAAAAGATTATTTGTAGATTGTGGAGGTAACAGTCCGAGCTTTGGCAGAGAAGGCCCTCGAATTCCATTGGAATTTCAAGATGGCGCCGCCAAAGCTGGCATACCTGTCACGCTTTTGGTTCATCCGGGATTAGGGCATAGCCTCAGGGTGCCGTTAGCTGAAAGAGAGCGCATGCATGAAGCCTTAATGTTTTTAAACAATTAGTAATTTAAAAATGCAAAAAGCCATCTCCACATTTATTAGTTCAGCAGGAGTCATATTGCTATCCATTGCGACAGCTCTATTTTTAATAGATTATACAAATCCATTAAACGCAGTGCAGCCACACGATCCTATTTTCTTCATTTCCGTTGGTAATCTATTCTCGGTAATCATTGGGATTGCATTGGTTATTGCTTTGATTTGTCTTTACGGTGAGCGATTGGTCAGTTCTGCTCATAGTTTGCTCGGCTTTGCTTCGAGTTATTTTATAATTCGTATTAGCTTTTGGACGGTTGGTTGCCATAGTCTGGCCGGGTTTCTTGTAGGCTTTACCTATGTGTTTGGTATAAACGCCGATACTATAAGTGTCACGGCCGACTTTGTATTTGGCTACTTGTTTATTGGAAGTTGCCTTACAATCTTGTTAGAAGGTCGATTACCTCAATCTGTTAAATTCCAAAAAATGTCTTGTCCCTCCTGCGGCGGACACGTCAAATTCCCTCTGCGAAACTTGGGGCGGGTGATTAATTGCCCACATTGCCAAGGGACCATAGCGTTGCGAAATCCGGACGAGCAACTTAAAATTGCATGCTTCTTTTGCCACGGACACATTGAATTTCCATCCCATGCCCTTGGCGCAAAAATTCCCTGCCCACATTGTAAAATGGGAATCACTCTAAAGGAACCAACGTGAACAACTCCCGCTTGAATCAAACTCAAAACTGGCTGGACCTTGCTACGGAAGCCAGTTGGTCTGTCGCCAATCTTGCTAAAAGGTCCGGCGTTTCGGTGCGCGCGTTGGAACGCTATTTTCTTGAGAACACAGGCAAACCGCCCAAAGTGTGGCTGACTGAACAGCGCCAGAAGAAGGCACTGGCACTCCTACGCGATAGTTTTTCGGTCAAGGAAACTGCGATTCGTCTTGGGTATCGCTACACAAATAATTTCTCTCGCGATTTTAAAATGCATTGGGGATGCTGTCCGTCCGAGCTGATACAAGTTCAAGCATATCCTGAACATAGCAAGCTTAACCAATTAATGGCGGCGGCGAGAATGCAGGTTCAACAGAAAGCCTGAAGCGTTTGTTTAGCGCATTGTTTGATGTCGGCGCATTGTTACAACTTCCAGCCTTTGTCCGTGCCGAAAATGCTTTGCATAAAAGTAAACTGGCAATTGACGCAAATCGCTGTCCTAAAACATCCCCGGATATTGCACTTATCTGGCGTTAGACGATGGATAGTTAACCTCTTTTTTACTCAAATAGATGGCGCTTTGGCCATCTGTCTCTGTTGCATGCGTAAAATCTAAAATAAAATATCCACAATCATCCAGAAGCGAGAATAAATAGTCCTTATTATATCTCACGACATGGAGCGGGCCGGAGCATTTCAAGCGATAGTTCGCTGGATTTACGGACACATTTGGAACATTCTCTTCAACAAAAGTTGTAAAAAACACTTTTCCAGCGTCATCAAGAATACGTAAAAACTCTTTGAGATAGACTCTCATATCCGACTCAGTTGTATGCGAAAAAACAGAAAACAGATATACTATATCGCAGCTCTTTGATTGGAGAGCAAAACGGAATGCATCATCTATTCTAATGCCTGCATTATTGTATCTTTCATTGTAGAGATTAAGATGTTCAAATCTTAATCCTGGGTGATTTCGGCTAATGTAATGCTTGCACCAGTCAATGGATTGTCTGTGAACGTCGATTCCAATGTAATCGATCTCACCAATTATACGGAGAATACCAATGGGTAAACGGCCTGGGCCGCAGCCTACGTCCAAGATACGGCTTTTTGATACACATTGAAAATGTTTAATCAGACGATTCGCTTCGCTTTCCGACGATGCCAAGAAATAATTATCATCTTTAAATTCAGTCCCACACCATCTCATGCCGGAGGACGGAATGATGCTGCCGGACACTTTAACATATTGTTGGCTCGGTATGATGCTTTTAATTATTTTACGAATGATCTTTGCAGTGCAAATCATGAAGCTTTGATTGTATAAGGTTGAACCGTCTCTTTAGTAGGAAAAGATCCAGCTATGCATATAAAGTCCCGCTTAATCTGAGCGACGAAACCACATGCCATGTTTATGTTTGTCACCACGCGTCACTGAGCGGTAATGAAAAACGAAACTGGTCAACGATACTGCGCTCCGCCACCCACGCGCCCGGAACCGCGCTTGGATTTCATCTTCATTCTGTATCAGCGCAAATCGTGGATTTGGATTAAAAACGTGTTCTACATCATACCGACCTTCCCACCATCTGGCAGTGCGGCTCACCATCAGAAACCCATTAACGATACGGGTTGGCATACAATCACCAACCTTGTACCGGTTAGTTAACATTTCCGCAGCTTTTGCCATCGCTTCCGGTTTGTCTGATGCTGTATAGTTTTCAACATGATCCCAAATGTTTTGCTCCGTGCTGTTCAAGCCTGGCGCATTAGTTAACGGCCCAACTAGGCCTATTATGTCATTTTCCAACAATGCGGTCGGACCGCGCCACCATCCTGGCGTGAATACCACATCGTCATTACCACAAATTGTGTATTTGGCCCCAATCTTCCGAGATGCCTGCAGACCAAAATTCCAAGACCTCGTCAGGCCTCTTTGTTCTTTAAACGCGTGGGCGACAACAACTCTATGGTCGTCCCAAAACTTGTAAAAATTAGGATGCCCATCGTCCACTACCACCACCACAGCATCAGGAGTATGCGCCAAAAATGAAGCGACGGCAATTCGCGCATAGTCGTATTTGCCATAAGTGGGACACACATAACTAAACATGCACATATGCAATGTCAATATAGTGATTGATTCATTTCGCGCAAATATTTTCCTGGCTGCAACAACTAAAATGACAACTTTCTAACTCTCGGGCGCAATAATCAGCGACACAAATTGGTTACTCGTATGAGCAGCAATTTTCTGGCGGTCTTAAACCGGTTCTGTCCACTGTGCTGCCAGTATAAACATGCCGACGGATGACAGGCGTCGCGTTTTGATATGAAATAGGCGCGTTTTGATATTTAATCCGAATTGTAAATAATACTCATCGCTATACAGTGTAAAGATACTTATGCATGGGGAAGACTGCAAATGAATCGCATCTCAGTGATTATTACTACGCGGAATCCTCGTTTGTCATGTTTGCGACGCGTGGTCGAGGCGCTCCAAGCCCAAACACTTCCCGCAAAAGACTGGGATTTATTCGTGGTGGATAATGCATCAGATTTGCCTTTTATTCATGAACTGAATTTGGAATGGCACCCCCATGCGAAGTATGTGCGCGAGGTAAATATCGGTCTTGTCCGGGCCCGATTATGCGGAATTGCCAACACCACGGCCGAATTGCTGGTTTTTGTGGAAGATGACAGTGTACTTAATGCCCATTACCTCGCTCGGGCTTTAGAAATTGACCATAGATATCCGATGCTTGGCGTTTGGGGTGGTCAACTCGTTCCAGAATACGAAGTTGCGCCAAGCGAGGCAGTTCGCCCTTATCTTCAATTACTTGGCATTCGTCAATTTACGAAGGACATTTGGGGGAACAATCCCAATTGGGGGCAAATTCCAATCGGGGCCGGCATCTGCGTTCGGCGGGCGGTTGCCCTGCGGTATTATCAAGATGTTCTAAATGACCCGTTGCGTCAGTCCTTAAGCCATGTCGGCGATCGTGTGTCGTGCCATGGAGATACAGACCTTGCAGTAACAAGTTTTGACGTGGGGCTTGGCATCGGCCTCTTTCAGAGCTTGGAATTAAAACATTTGATTCCTAAACGGAAACTGAATGAAAAATACCTTCTACAAGTCTTGGAAAACAGCGCTGCCGCCTTGGTGGTCTTTCAGACTGCACGCAATCTACAAATTGAAACGCCCCCACGTGGAGCGCGCTGGTGTCTCGAACAGCTAAAGTATTGGGCGTCGGATCCGGTTCAAAGAAAGATCAGTGCGACAAGGCGGCGAGGCCTGGAAATAGGGCGCACGATTGCCGCCGATTTGGCAAAAAAAAGACAAGAGAACATAAACCAATCAAATCAGAAGCCGGACATGTGGACTAACGCAAGCGTCCTGGAAACGATTCAGCATGCAGCGCAACTCAATCCATAAAATACTGTTAGCAACAACGTTGGTAACTTTCATGGTGATAGTTACGATCGGTGTGATTCGTTACCGTGCGCCTCACTATGGGGGGCACTCTATTAATGAATGGCTTTATTCCACTAATGTTCAAGCGAGAACGACCGCTTTCAGGATGATGGGGAAAAACTCGTTTGTCTTTCTTGCGCAAAAGCTTGAACGTTCAGTTACCACGTCGGGAGGTTCGCTTGCCAATTGCGAAAAAGCCTGCTTAGTGATTGAGACTGCGTTCACTGGCTCAGAAATTAAAAATACAGAAATCCAAACTGGTTTAATGCGCATGTTAACATCAGGCAATGCAACCGAGGAATTTTATGCCTATGAGGCAATCCATCAGCTTGGTCTTCAAGTGCCGGAATCAGCCATTAAAGTTGCGGCCCGGACCTGTCCCTCGATAAAAACTTCCGAGGAAGAATCTGGAAGCCAGCCAAAACTCCTGCGTCTTCGAAGCATGACAACCGAGTCCTTGGATTGCTCCTACATTGCGCGCCTTTGCGATGACCCAGACCCAAAAGTGCAAATGGCTGCGATTGGCTTTTTGGCTCGCCTGCAGCGCAAAGGAACAAATGGAAACAACTTGTGCGCTGACGAGATCCCCCCAGCAATGGCAATATTGATGACAAATACGACAGCCCCATCGGTAGTGCGTATGGCTCTGGCATACATGAGCACTACACCAAAATTAATGCGCAATAACTTGGGTGCGGTTTGCCACTTTCTTGACGAAACGCGAGACTCGAATTTACAAATGGATTGCCTGTCTCTAATCGCCCTTTTAGGTCAGTATGGTCCTCTGTCATCAAGTGCGCGGCAGAGTATAGCGACGTTCATTTTGCAAGATGGTTTAACCACGGAGGTTCGCGCGCAAGCCAGTACTTTATTAGATAACAGTCAAGGCTGAACGCAAGTACCTGAAAATCACGAGCGAATCCAATATGCAAAATAAACCATCGCTTCCAGACCGCTTATTCGGCAACATAGCCCAAATTACCGCGAGGCCGCGACGCAACACCTCCCGCCGCACATTTATCCAGCGAATTGCCGGTTTGGGTCTTTTTCTATTTTCTGTAACGGAGATCGCTCGTGGCCAAGAAGGAGGTGGTTGCGATCCCTGGGATCAGCCAGATGATTGCTTCTGCTGTAGTCCTTACGCTGGCAGCTTTCAAATTTGCAACGATCCAGATTGTGGTGCACCTAGCAGTCCCGACTGCACCGGGTGCTGTTACGGCGCATGTATTGGGGTTTATTCTTATAATATGAGCACTCAACAATGTTGTGGAGTAAATGGGCCGATATCAATTGATGAAATGTGTTGCCAGTACAATTGCGGAACATGTTGTTCAAAGTCGGCTGGCTACGATCCTGATACCCAAGGGTGCTGTGGCGACGGAGTGTACGATAAATGCACGCAAGGCTGCTGTTCTGGCATAACCTATGAACTTGCAACCCAATGCTGCTGCCCATGCGGCTGTATTGAAACCTGCATACCTGATTCAACTACTTATCCTCCACCAGGGTGCTAATCACGCTTGAAGCTGTTTATTTATTCGATATGAATTCATATGCTGAAATACAAGAAATGAGTTTGGCAACTGTTGGATTGACGTTTCTATGGAGCGCGATCGCAAAGTTGATGTCTAGAAATGATTTCAAAATGACACTGTGGCAAATTCCTTACATGCCGCCGGCGCTTATTCCGGCGGTCCATTTGCTATTGCCGCCAATCGAAATTGGAATCGCCATTGGTTTGATTTGTGGCCAGCAAATAGCAAAAGTGGCTGCCATTGCATTATTGTTATCATTCTGTCTATTGGCCATAGTCGTTGTGAAGGCCAAGCTCAAAATAAACTGTAACTGCTTCGGATCCGGGGACCGTTCTTTTTCAGGTTGGACCATTTTACAAAACCTCGGTTTGAGTGCATTGGTCTGCCTTGGAATGCCGGTCAAACAGCCCGAAACAATTCCCTTGGACCTTTTTGTTGGGGCAATCTTTCTGGTTGCTGGATTGTCGGCTGCCACGGTTTTGAACAACCGAAAATTGGTTGGAGAATTGCGACGGTTAAAAATAATACGATAATTATATGAAAATTTGGCTCATTTTTGATTCGATTGGTCTTTTGTTTACCGCGACCATGCTGTATTTGACGATCCGGCAAGTGGGACTCATTCTAGGACGTCTTGGGCCAATTGGCGCGCGTTCTTCTGCTGATGTCGGACCGCGGGTTGGCGAAAATTTATCTCCCTTGCTTGATCCACTTGATTTGCCCATTAAAAATGGAAAACCAACACTGTATATTTTTGGGAGCGACTCTTGTGGAATCTGTTCAAAAATCAAGCCCGCTGCGACGTCCCTTATGAAATACTGGGCGGCGAAATCCAATATAGTTATGCTGTATGATCTGGCACCAAAAAACTCGCAAAACAGGCAAGATTTGAAGGAAGGAGATGTTCCAATCTTCAGGGGTGACATTAGGGAAAGTGTTGGAATCCCAATGGTTCCATTTGCTGTAATGGCAAACCCGGTCGGAGTCGTTCTAGGCAAGGGGCTGGTTAACGAAATGAGTCACCTTGAAAGCCTATTAGAGTTAACACAAATTAAAAATTGATATGGGAAACAACAAAAAGTCAGCAATTGATTATCGTGTTTCTTCGCTTCTCTCAAGTCGATACTCTACTCAAAGCAGGAGGAGTTTCTTATATCGCGTTTCAAAAGCTTCATTTGCGTTACTGGGTGTTTCCATGGCTGGTACAGTGCCTTTGTTTAACATTCCGTCAGCAAATGCGACGCCCCCGCCAGGCTATCCGAAAAAATGGATGAAGTGCGGCCTTCACGCGGGAGAGATTTGTTTTGGGCCAAAATGCACAACTACTTTAGCTGGTGGAACGACCTTTCAATGGGTTCAATGCTGCCCAATTATAGAAGAAGACGGATCATGCACCAAAACGTCATGCTGTACATATACAGATATATGCAACGTAACTGCACTTCCTGCGGACTGTACATTCGCAGGAGGCACGACGGAAAGTGACAGTCCTTGGTGTGGTGATGGATCCACAAGTCCTTTATTATGCACCATAATTAGTTGTGGTGGAGGTTATATAAATCCTGCAGATTGCGCTAAAAATTGTGGTCCGAACCCGCCGATAATAACGATAACTACTCCGGGACAGCACGTGTGTGGAACCTAAATCTTAATTAATATGGCAATAATTTAAACATATCGGTATTTTTTATATTTTTCCCCACTTTTTTAGGCGGCCTGTTGCCATTTAGACGTTACTATATAAAATCACATGAGCATAAAACTTGCAACAGTAACCATTCAGTTCGTGATCAGTTTGATCACTATGCAGTGTTATTTTTCGTTCTCATCATGCTACGCTGTTGAAGCTCCCTACTTGCTGCTGGTCACGGCAGCAAACAAAGATTCGACAAAACCAGACAATTGCAGGCAGCTTATCTGCATATCTCAGAACCAACAATTGGACCTCGTCGATCTACCATCAGCAATATGGGTCGGCAAAGACAGTTCTACTTTTGCAGTACTCGGGGTTTCAAGTCCAAACAATGGTTGTCCGTTGTGGGTTGTGAATCGAAAAGATGCCACAATAGAATACAGCAACATTTTGAACGGTGTAAGCACCTTATCGAGAATTGAAAGGGTTGGCGACTTGATCGCAGTACGATCAGAGGGATCGGATTTGTATTTTCCTGCCTCTGTTAAAGGCGGTGCAGAATCGGGATATGGCTTCGCCGTGGTAAACTGGAAAACCGGGAAGTTAGAACAATATCCGTTTTCATACAAAGGGTTAAGTGTACACGAGTTCAAGGGAACTCCGTCTGGATTTGCGATCACATTTAAAGATGTAACAACCTATCCAAGGGTTCAACCGAGTGTGGCGTTTTACGATGTGACGAACCATAATATAAGCATTATACCGCTGCCTAATGCAGCTTATGATATGGGTGATACATATTATCAGACCGTTTTCCTGCCGAAGGTGGGATTGATGGAATACTACCAACTCGAATTAATATGTTTAACTGATTCTGATTTATCAACTAATCATTTAACTGTTCTGAAAGCCCCGGTGGAACATGTGCATAGCAAAATATTTGCCCGAATCATTAATGGAGATCCATGTTTGATCTGGGGCGAAAGCAAGGATGACCAGTCACGCTTCGGCCAGGTGTCAGAACTTGTTGTTTTCGATTGGAAGTCACAACGTTATATACTTTGCGAATCTCTAGACACAACTGCTTCTACATTTCAACCAGATGAAGACGGTAAGAGAATTTATTTTTTGGACTCAGAGGATGGATTGGTTAAGTTTATGGATATAAAGTCAAAAGAAATTGTAACTTTTTCTGACAGACCAGTCAAAAACCCAAAAGGAGCACTTATTGTGGACGTGTATTAAATATTTGTCCTTATATGCCATGAGCAACTTAAGATGGTGGGCGGCAGGTATTTTATGTATCGGTTGCGCTCAATTTTTACATGGGCAGCCGATTTACACGTTTAGCACCAATGGACAGAATTTTCTAAAAATCGCCTTTCCAACACCATGTATTAAAGTTGATATTTCAAAGGCTTATGTTGAACGCACCAATCTATTTATTCCTACAAATTTTAATAATATAGTTGATGGGTACAGCAGATGGGGAGATATCGTTGGATCGCTTGATGCACTGAAAATTAGAGATGACACGACTGAAAGCTATTGGCTGTCACTGCTTGGTCAAAACGGGGGTATTTCATGCATGATTGAACCCCGGCTTTTATCCGAGACAAACACGTCAAAGATTATAATGGTTTGTTCCAACCTGATGTTGGAAAAACTCAAATTTTCTTCTATTTTCGAAAAGGCGCTGTTTCAGCGTGATGTCTTTCAACTCTACTATGTTTTCATAAACTGTACCAATTTCACAAAAACGCCGTTAAATGGGAGCACCATAGATCGAAAAAACCATACCGCATCCGCTTTGAAGGAACTGCTGAACAGACTTCGCTTAAGTGAAACAGACTACGGAATACTCACTAATGCTTTTCAGAAATATTTGGCGCAGGCGATCAAACAAAGACGTTTTGAAGATGACGATTCTTTTAACCTCTCAAAAAACTTTCTACCATTAGCTCAAGCCATTTATGGACAAGATTGGAACGAAATGAGATTTGCCGCTAGCATGAACAGGCATTTTTATCAGTATGGGGGAAGAAGTTTTATTCGCGTATTCGCGCGCACGCCTGGGTGGAGCAGCCAACAATTCTATTCTTATTGGGATAATGTCAATAAAAGCTTTGGAGGTTATGTCCATTTAAGCCCGCGTGTACCTCCGTTGCCCGCCAAGACTCAATTAATGCTGGTTCGGACTTTTACCGTTTTGATGGAAGATGGCACCGTTGCTGACTCGACAATTCCCGAGGAAGTTTTGATACGGGCTTTTGTAACGACAAATACAGTTAATTTAGACCGGAACAGTAGTGATTACAGAGGCACATACTATTTTGATTACAAATTAAATCGCCGCTCGTTGTTAAAAGACGCAGCTTCACTAGGCCTAGTAAGAATTTTAGACAGCGAGGCGATCTTTTTTGGATTTTATCAAGACGTTCCAGACTTGAAAGCCGCTGCGGATGCCGGCGTTGTCTCCATGCGATATAGTTGCATTGATTGTCACGCCCTAGTTCACTTTGGCAGTGGTACGGTTTTCTCGCTGGAAAGACCACGACTAAAGGACATTGCCGCGGACCCATATTCTGGGGATTTTCTAAAACCTATTGCGGGCAAGAACTCAAGATACACTTTTGGAAAACTAAATGAAAATCTCGAGTTGAACAAATGATCAGGGCGGTGAAACCCTGATGCGCAAAATTGAGAGACAGGCGTAATAAAGCATAGTCATTTTAGGCGATTACACAAAAAGTCTTTGCCACCAAGTGTAGAGGCATGGTGCTGACTTACAACTATGTTTAACATATTTAAGAAATCCGTTGCGCTAGTGGTTGCCGGTTTGGTTGTTGCGATATGCCTGTTTGCACAGTCCTCTGTTGTCTCGCAAAATGGCTTTTTATTTACGTTCTTCAATCACTGCCAGGATTTATTCATAGAACCGCAAACACAGTGGCTCAGCTATGTTTGCCTTTGCGGATATGTAATTGTGCTTATTGCGGTTGAATGGCGGCCGAGGACACCGGGGTTTGATTGGTTGCACGAAACTTCGGCTTGGCTCTGCCTGCTGGTCGTGACGGCTACTATTAATTATTTTCTTGGGTATCCCTCCGGTGTGGATCCCGCCGGAGCTTTGACTTTGCTGTTAGGCGTGATTTTGACCCGTTTTTTGGCAACATGTTTGGCTTGGCGAGGGATATCTGAATTCGACGCCAACGGTTACTTTATTCTGGTACCGCTTCTAATTTTATTGTCGTTGGAATCCTTGCCTCAAGCTGGCCATTTTTTTAAACGTTTTCTTTATCAAGGTCAGCCGAGATGGTCTGGCCACTGGAACGCCCCGAATATTTACGGCTTGCTCATGGCTTGTGGGATGATTCTTGCAATGGGGGTTCTTGGCACCCAGGCAGCCCGGCAAGCAGGATTCAAGGATGAAATGCGCACTGTCAGGCGATACGGAATCATGCTGCTTTGCCTGGTTGCCATTGTTTCCATGGGTAGTGGGCTTTTGCACAGTTATAGCCGTGGCGCCTGGTTAGCCATGCCTTTTGGGCTGGCCTGTCTTTTGGTGAGCGGATCTGGTTTTTGGTCCCGTGCCCTCGGCCATTGGCTGCGCCGAAATGCGGCGATACTGCTGGTGATTCTCGGTTCTTCCTTGGTCCTCGCGTGCTACCATTTTCAAAACTCAGAATGGAGTCTTGTGCGAAGGGCTTTTTCGTCTGCCAATTTGAGTGATTTTTCCTGGCGGAATCGGGTTGCTGCTTGGGAGGGCACCATGCAGATCATTGCCGAACATCCATGCTGTGGCGTGGGCTGGAATCAGCCAGAACCGCTGTACGACCATTACTATCTTCCTCCGCGGCTCAACGAGAGCGCAGCCGTCGAGATGAATGACTGGCTAATGCTTGGTGCCACACTCGGTACTCCCGCGTTGTTTTGTTTCGGCATGTATCTGTGGCTGTCGCTAATGCAGAAGTCAGGTGCCAGAAGTCAGGAGTCAGAAGTAAAAAAAACGGAAAGGGGAAAATACAGAAGTCCAAAAGAAGGAATACTGGAAACTGAAACGGACAGAACCCTCTGTTCATCTTTGGAATTCATGTCATCCCAGAGTATTTGTCGCGCCGGCGCTATTGTATTAGTGGTCGGCTTTTGGTTCGATGGAGGCTTATTCAAGCTGGCAACAGGTTCTATTTTTTGGATTCTATTGGAATTAGGACGCGAAGATTCGCCACAGGCAACTTGAAAACTCTCGCGCAGTGGCCGCGAATGCCGCAAGTTGTCACTATGTCACCGTGGTGGTTCAAATGGGTTTCTCTCTCGCGCCTCTTCGCGCGACTAATGTCGCCGCTTTGGAGTGTTCCCATTTTCGTAATCTTGCTTTTTTACGGCGCGATGTTCTGGGCCAAATGGCAGGACCCATTTATCAGAAACTGGTTTACGCTCAAAACAGCGGACTATCATTATTTCAAATGTGTTACTGTTTTGCCCAAACCCATACGGCGGTTGCCGGTTGTGGTTTACGCCCACGGTTTTCGAGGCAGCTTGATGGATGACGGTTTTGAGTTGCGACAGTTGGCAGAGCTAGGTCTGGCGGTGGTCAGCTTGGAATATGATCAAACCAACGAGGCGGGTTTCCCGGCGGAAATGGCCGCGGTTCAACAATATCTCGCCCGGCAAAGATGGGCAGATACCAACCGTATTGCTTGGGTCGGTTTTAGCCTCGGTGCGAATTGGACGTGGGATTACGCCTTACAGCATCCTAAGCAACAGCCGCAATTGCTAGTGCAATTAAGCGGTGCCGGGCTGGCTCAATCAACCCTCAACTTTCAACTTTTAACTAATCTTCATTGCCCAACTCTGCTGGTTCACGGCGATCAGGACGAAATCTTTCCCGTAGCCGACACGAAAAGACTGGCGGCGTTGCTGCAAACCAATGGGTTGCCGGTGGCATTAGAAATCCTTCCCGGTCTTTCGCATGGCATGGAGCCGGAACGCGGAGTCGTCTTTCGGAGCATTGGGGAATACTGCCTCCGGCAACTGGCGGGGAAGAACTGCTGGCAAAACTATCACTCCATCGCGCAATGGCAGGCGAAGGCACCTTCTTTTTTGGTGTTTTGCCTTCCGGCGGTCGCGTGGATTGCCGGGTGGTTGGTTTGGTGGCGAAAGTTTGGGCGACGCGGTAGCGCCGGCCCACCAGAGGTGAAGAGGCGATCGCGTTACGAAACGATATTGCGGTGGTTGGCGGCTGTGCTAGCGATGCTGGCGGTGATGGAAACTGCCTTGCATGTCTTTTCACCGCTTTTTGCGGTTAATGGAAGCACTCTGGCAATCGCCAGAGAGGTCTTGGTACAGCCAAATAAAAACGTGGATTTTGAGGCACTGGCGTGTCGGCCAATTTGGAACAGACAGAAGTTAAAAACGCTTTTGGATCACGTTGAACTGGCTGGCTATAATCGTAAGCTGATCAACTGGCATGTGGACGACGCGATGTATCGCGACGAAGTATTATCACCCGTCATTACGGGCGAGGCCGGGGAGGATTTAAACTGGCGGCGGTCCTTATGGGAAGAGTTTTATCCACGGATACGGCATGAGTCGTCGCCGGAGGATGCGACTAGGATTGTGGTGCGGCATCTACGCGAGCGGGTGACCATCGCCGGGGGACCGAATCTTCCATATAATGTGCCGGGCATTTGGCTTAGACAGATCACCGATGAAGCCGGGTTTGAAATCATCTGCGTGGCCGCGCTGCGCTCAGTTGGGGTTCCGGCGTGTCTAGATTCAAATGGCCAAGCTAAATTTTACGACGGCAACAAGTGGCAAACTGCGCCGTCACCTTCCGTTATCGATTGGGTACAATGAACTTGGTATCGCACCTAAACACTTTGAAATAATTGCCAGTTGTTGGAGATCATGCTTCTGGAATATCCGATTTTACCTTTATTAAAAGATTCCTCGGGATGTAAACGATGCGCTCATCCGGACCGCAGCCAGCGGTCGGCGGCAATTTGTGGGCGGTCTTGTCCGTGATGTCGATGCCGATCACAGCGAAGTTACCGTCCGCCAATTCCCAGATGTCGGGGCAGCCACGGCAAGCGACAGTCTGCGCCCCGTTTTCATGCGGGTCTCTCCCAATCCGACGGCGGAATTCGATGGGTGCATTCATATTTGCTCCAAAATTCGTCCAAGCGTGAAGAAAAGACAAGCACAAAATACCAGCTATAGCTGGTTTAGTGTAAATAGCTGTGACGGCACACTGTTTATGTGGCAAAACCGCTCGCGCATCGGAAATCACTCGCTCAGGCGATTCGCAATCGCCGGAAGGCCCTGGGGTTTACTCAGGAGAAGCTCGGGGAACTGGCCGATCTGAACCCAAAATACATTGGGGAAGTCGAGCGCATGGAAAAGACAATCTCGGTCGACTCTCTGGCCCGCATCGCCAAAGCATTGAAGCTAAACTTGAGCGATTTGGTTCAGGGAACATAGGCATGCTAGAATAAGCGTATGGTCGCTTGGGAATGGTTTTTGGAAAACTGGTTCAATATTTTTAGCTCCATCGGCATCATGGGCAGCTTTTGGGTCGGGATCGTCGCGCTTCGTTCTGATATTAAAACCCGCCAAGTCACCAACCTGCTCGTTGTCACAGCAAACTATCGCGGAATCTGGAAAGATTACTTCGCCAATCCGAAATTGTCCCGGGTGCTGGACGCCAACGTGGATATGAAGTCGCAACCGGTCACCCCGGAAGAGGAGTTTTTCGTCGGACAAGTCATCTTCCACGTCAGCACTTTCTTCTACGCCGCGAAAGACAACCTTTTCGTCGCGCAATCCGGCGCTCGTCGCGACATCGGGGAATTCTTCTCGCTTCCGATTCCAGGGGCAGTTTGGGATAAATCCAAACTGCTGCAAAATCAGGATTTTGCATCATTCGTTGAATCCGCCTTGAAAGAAAAATAAATTTTGGGGCTGTAGATCATTTGTGCAAAACCCCACAGCGAGTCACCTGTGAGGTTTTAGTAGATCCACCCCGGCATCAAACGCCAAAAGACGGCCAAGCATATCCCATTGCGCCTCGTCGGGCTGGCTTTCGCCCCGCTCCCACGCCAAGACCAGAGACCCGGCAATCCCCATTTTCTTCCCGATTTCATGGGGATGGAGGCCCTTTTCGTACCGTTTGGCGAGGATATAGTCGCCAGGGGTGTTGATTTTGGTCGGGATGCGCTTGCGGGGCCTGCGATTCGAGGAGATATGGGCGCGGGACACGCGCACTGTGCGTTGTGCAATAGCCAGCAGGGCTATTCTCCCCCGGGGAGAAGGGGAAACGCTCGCAGCATCTTGTCGTTGGGATGCGTCGGGTGGTTCAAGGGTTTAAAGCGCGAATTGTTCGAGGAATTCTCCCCATGAACCCGAAGATGGTGTGATGCTCGCCCTCATCCCGGCCTTCTCCCCCGGGGAGAAGGGGAAACGCTCGCAGCATCTTGTCGTTGGGATGCGTCGGGTGGTTCAAGGGTTTAAAGCGCGAATTGTTCGAGGAATTCTCCCCATGAACCCGAAGATGGTGGGACGCTCGCCCTCATCCCGGCCTTCTCCCCCAGGGAGAAGGGGAAACGCTCGCAGCGTCTCGTCATTGGGATGCGTCGGGTGGTTCAAGGGTTTAAAGCGCGAATTGTTCGAGGAATTCTCCCCATGAACCCGAAGATGGTGTGATGCTCGCCCTCATCCCGGCCTTCTCCCCCGGGGAGAAGGGGAAACGCTCGCAGCGTCTCGTCGTTGGGATGCGTCGGGTGGTTCAGGGGTTCCAAGCGCGAAATTTGGTTTGGGAGAATTTTCACCCCACCATAGCCGCTGTCGCTACTCCTCGTTTAGCGAGGAGAGGGAGGAAATTTTATGGGACTCAAATTGACGCCACCGGAATATGTCGCCCCTGAACGGGGCTTGGAATTCTTTCGGGGGGGGGTTCTACAAATATTTCGCACCTATGGCGCTGGTTTTCAGACGTTCATGATATTTAAATGTTTTATTTTCAGCGGTTTAGGCATGGATTTTGCCTCGAAAAGATTTTTGCATTTTGGATGCGCGGCGCAACGGGGTGTTTTCCTTAACCCGGTTATAATGGTTGCAGGTTGCCGGTTGCAGATTCCTCCTGCGCCAAGGCTTCCACCTTCTCCCGCATGCGGGATATGGTGGACAGGACGGAGGACAGGTTCTTTGACATACGCACCAGTCTGGTGCCGGGGTCCGAGCCGGACGGGCATCCGGTAGGTTGCTAGTTGCTGGTTTCAGGACCAAGCGGCTCGCGGCAAATCCGAACGTGCCCGTTCGCCGAAGCGGCGGTCCTTGCGGACGGCCACCGGGGGAATCTCGTTAAATTGGTGAATCGGATATAAAAAATCGGCAAAACGAAGCCAAAAATCCCCCGTAAAACCTGGTTTTTTAAAAAAACCGAACGGAAAACAAAGCCACCGGCGAGGGCGCAGACCAAAACAAGGATGGACAGGATGTCAAAATGGGGCCGAATCAAGGTAAATCAAGGTGAATCAAACCAAATCCAACCCGCCTACGTTAAAACTTCGGCGCGGCAAGCCAAATCCCAGCGATTCAAAGCTGATCGAGGCCGAGGGGGACGAGGAGGATGAGAAAGCATGAGCAAATCGCAAGGAGACGGAATTGGTCACGGGCAATTTGCACAATTTCTCATCCAGATTCGGGGTAAAAGACAACCCGGCACTAATGTTTACCCGATAATCCGCGGTGGTATGCGAATCGCTGAGTTCACCCAGTATCAACAAATAACTAAAAAGACATGAATACTGAAACAACAGCGCCGGTCCGGGAAAATATTTATATTTATGAAGATGGTGAAAGCCGCCGGCTGCCTTCGCTGTGCTGGGGCGCCATTTTGGGCGGCACAGTTGCGGCCATCGGAATCCACATCTTGCTGACCACGCTGGGCGTGGGAGCCGGGCTGGCGGCATTTTCGCCGTTGACCGATGCGCATCCGGCGGCGGCTTTCAGCGAGTCGACGGCGGCGATTTGGAGCGTATGCGCGCTGGTGGCGGTATTCTTCGGAGCCGTCATTGCGGGGCGTTTTTCGCATTCGGTCCACGGCGGTTTTGTGCATGGCATCCTCGTATGGAGCATGACCCTGGTCATCACGGTTTTGCTGCTGTCACACGGCACGGGCATGGTGCTGGGCGGCGGGTTGAAAGTATTGGGTGCGGGGATCGGCATGGGAGCATCAGCGGCGGGTTCAGGCATCAGTGGCGCCGCGCAGGCGGCGACGGGGCGCAATCAGGGTGAACTGAACAGCTTTATTGATGAAGCTTCGTCGTCCGTGCCGACCAATTCCCTGCCGAAGGCGAGCATCCGGGCGAAGCGGGAAGTGGGTTTGGCGGTGGCGAAATTGTTTGCGCCGGAAAACGACATCAACTCGGCGGACAACCGGGCGGCGGCGGTAAAAGCCCTGGTGGATTATACGCAAATGAGCAACGCCGATGCCGAGGCAACGGTCGATGGCTGGATCGCCTCCTACAAGGATCTGCAGGTGGAACTGGATAAGGCAAAGGTCGCAGCCGAACAAAAAGCCAAGGAAGCCGCCGATCAAGCGGCCCACACACTCGCCGTCACCGGCACATGGACATTCTTTGGCCTGTTGCTGGGCTTGATTGTCAGTGCCGGCGGCGGAGTTTTAGGCGCGGACTATGCGGTCAAACGTATAAAGATTGCCCGTGTTTCAACCCTCTCAAACCCTTAACATTATCTACCTATGATTACTTTAGCTTTGCCCATGCTCGGCAGCGTCATTCTGTTGGGCGGCAGTTCAGTCGGTTTGCTGCTGCTCATCATTATTATCGTCCTGATCTTGCGCTGATCGCCGTCGCAGGTTCCTCATGGTGTGTCGAAAATTCGGCACACCATGCCGTTTGAGTCCGTGACTCGACGGCCAGCCCATCACTTATTTGCCGGCGGCGCAAAAATTTTGGCCGAGGCGCTGTACTGATCCACCGCGAACAAGATGAGGAGATCAAAAAAATGAGTGCACCACCACCGTGGCGAACAATCCCAATTCGCCGTTCAAATCCGGCATGCGCTTGTCATTGAACTCGGCCAGATGGCAGATCAGAACGGTCCGGAGATCCGAAATTTCGCGTATGATTTGAGGCATGTCATAATTTTGCTGCCAGCGGACTTGTCCGTGAATGGCCGCGCGCCAGGCAATCCGGTTTTTAATTTGCTGGTGAAACGCCTCGTCCAGCGCCCGGCTCAGATCGTCGAGGATTTGCGGGATATGGTCTTCGAGTTGAACCAATGACTGCTGATTGGCAGAGGGCACGTCTTTGTCACGCAAGACCCGGGCAATCCATTCGTCCAGGATCTGCCGCCGGCGATCCGCCAGGAAATTTGAGAGGCTGCAACCGACAATCTTTTGTTCGGGCGAGGGTTGGAGGTTCATCGGGTTCTTTTGGTTCGCTGATTTAAAATCTTGCGTTGTTCGTGAGGGAAACGGCAGCCGGACAGCCTGGTGGAATCAAGGTCATTCGTCTTTTTTGTAATCGCCGCGGCTGAAATATTTCTCCAGCCAGACGTAGGCGCAGATGAAAAAATAGCGGCTGCCCATTTCCCGGAGTTTTAGTTTTGCCTCGCCGAACCGGCGGTTGCGCCAGGTAATCGGCACGACCGTCCACGAGTAGCCGCGCACGATGGCCTTGAGCGGCAGTTCCACGGTGAGGTTGAAATGGGGCGCGATGATGGGTTCGCAGCCCTGGATGACGGTGCGGCGATAGGCCTTGAACGCATTGGTGGTGTCGTTCAGCGGAATCCGGAAGATGACGCGGATCCCAAAATTCACCAGGCGGTTCATGAACAGTTTCAGGCGCGGATAATCGATCACGCCGCCGCCCTTGATGAACCGGCTGCCAAACACGCAATCCCAGCCTTCGTTCAGTTTTTTCCAATACATCGCCGCCTCGCGCACGTCGTCCGATTCGTCGGCCATCATGATCACCAGGGCGTCGCCGGTACAGCGGCGCAGCCCGACGGTCACCGCCCGGCCGAAGCCGTGGTCGCCAAGGTTTTGGATGGGATATAGCTCGGGGATTTTCTTCCGCAATTCCGCCAGGACGGCCCAGGTCGTATCGGTGCTGCCGTCATCCACCACCACGATCTCGTGCGGGATCTTGTTCAGCTTCATCTCGAGGTGCAGATGCTCGATGGTGGCGGGCAGCGCGCCTTCCTCGTTGCGCGCGGGGATGACGATGGAAAACAGCTTTAACGCGGGCGCGGATGGATTGGGCGCGTTCACTTTTTGAGAGCGGTGAAGGACCCGACGATGAGCGCATTGGCGCAGCCGTAGGGCTGCCCGAATTTTTTGGACATCGCTTCTTCCAGCGAACCTTCGCGCCATTGGTTGTTGGCGGAGGTGCGGACGAGGAATTTCACCCCGCCAAAGCCGGTGCGTTGTTCGCGGACGACCTGATCGAGAAAGGAATTATAACCGACCGGCATGGTGGCCAGCAGTTCGCCGCCGGGAACCAGCAGCGCTTTCAGATTCGCAATGGCCGCGAGGATCTTCTCCGGCGTGCGCGGCGTCTCGACATTTAACCTTGTTTATAATTTTAATAACTGTCCCGAGAATACAAGCGGTGAATTACTACTCCGAACCGAGCCCTCAAAACGACAGTGGGTTCCGATTTACGATTCGGCAAGATTTGTTCTTGTTTTTTCGTGGCCGTGGGTATATTGGTCATTTATGTCGCTGTTCCCATAAGATTAAAGCAACTAATTGAAATGAAAAAAACCATTCAGAACGGTTTTACACTTATCGAGTTACTGGTTGTTATCGCCATCATTGCCATCTTGGCGGCTATGTTGCTTCCCGCTTTAAGCAGCGCTAAGGAAAAGGCGAACCAAATCCATTGCGTTAGCAACCATAAGCAAATGGCTTTGGCTTGGGGTATGTATAAAGATGAGAATAATGGCCATCTGGTTGTCGACGATCCATGGGGCGGCGTAAACTACCCTAGTTGGGTTTATGGTAATATGTCTGTTGCCAGTGATGCAACTAACCTTGCGTTAATCAAGACTGGATTACTATTTCCATTTGTCTCGAACCCCGGAGTCTATCACTGCCCTTCTGATCGGACAGCAAATGTCCGCAGTTATAGTATGCAACCACAATTGGCTTGTTATATGGACGGCCAAAAATTCGATGGTCAGGCTGGCGCTGGAATATCTGGTTACCCTCCTGTTTATGTCGAAAATCAGATGGTCAAGCCGCCTCCATCACTGATGATTGTTTTTCTGGATGAAAGTCTACTGACCATAAATGACGGATATTATTTTTTAGGAGCCACAGGAAATCAATGGACGGACATTCCTGGAAGCTTACATTCGCACGGTTGCAATTTTTCCTTTGGCGACGGTCATGCAGAACATAAACATTGGATCGATCCGCGAACATCGGCATTGACTTCCGGCGCAACCACACCAAACAATCCTGATTTGCAATGGATGCAAGCCTCAATCGCCATACAGTAATAAAAACCTTATTTGCAACATGACTGGAGTTAGATGGTTAGTGCTGGCAGTACGCTTTCGTGACGGTGACACTTCATGATATTTCCGTCCGGACAATCATAGCGAGCGTATCGCAGTTGATTTGGTATGACAATAAATTAGCTATCACCCGCTCCATTTAACCAGCAACCTAGCAGTCCGACATCGGCAGTCTCTGCTTCACCTCTTTCTTAATACGCTTATGTTCTGACTGCGCCTCGCCCTCCGCTCACGATGTGTGCTAGAGCCAAATATGTTGAACCAACCACACCATCTGAGAATGAACGGTTGGAAATTTGTAAAGTGTTGCGATTTAACTTAAAGGTCAGATAATCGTGAGAAAATGTAGTCATTAGACGTCAGTGGACAACCATGCCAACGAGATCCCAAGATGTTTTTTATGCTGGTCAAATCATGGTCACTGTTCACTTCTACAATCAAATGGCATGTTCGCTCTAGTGTATGCAATGCCCCTTCAAGTACGGGCACCTCATAGCTTTCAGCATCAATTTTCAATAAAATCACTTCACCAGCCGGCACGACGGCATCAATTGGCAAAACTTGCACTGTGATTTGACTACTTTTGGCCTCATAGGCAGTATTGTTTACATTTGACAAGTATGCGTTAGTATCATCGTTCCCATTAGCACAGAGAATAGCATCGCCGTTCATGCGTCCGCACGCAGCGGTAATGATGTGGATTTCGCAGCGTGAAATTGCCTGAATTCTGGCAATCCGCTCTTGCATGTCAGGCAACGGCTCGAAAGCATAAATTTCGGCCTTTGGATTCAGAGTACTAAGATAATATGTAAAAATTCCCGCATTCGCTCCCACATCAATTGCAACTGGATGTTCCGACTTAATAAAAGCATCTACCCAGGCAGAATCAGAAAATGATTCTTCTACAAAAAAATCCCAGTATGCAACCAGTTCATGTTGACTCGTTATAATAAATCCGCGTTTGTCGACGAATTTGAATAGTAATTTGCGAGCGGTCAAAAACCCTATTCGCAATGCCAAGAGCTTTGACGCCATAAGCGGCGCCCTGATAAAGAACCTTGGCCATCCAATTAGTGATGGTATGACATGCCCCTTAAATCCAAGAAAAAAACTCATAAAATTAAATTCATCCTTTTATATTATAGTCGCCGCGGCTGAAATATTTTTCCAGCCAGACGTAGGCGCAGATGAAAAAATAGCGGCTGCCCATTTCCCGGAGTTTTAGTTTGGCCTCGCCGAACCGGCGGTTGCGCCAGGTGATCGGCACCACCGTCCACGAGTAGCCGCGCACGATGGCCTTGAGCGGCAGTTCCACGGTCAGGTTGAAATGCGGCGCGATGAGCGGTTCGCACCCCTGGATGACGGTGCGGCGATAGGCCTTGAACGCGTTGGTGGTGTCGTTCAGCGGAATCCGGAAGATGACGCGGATGAAGAAATTTGCCA
>Ga0210388_10000447_pt1 | contig 34321 bp, 33 predicted proteins | sample IncBWC19OmetaG_FD_155485 | JGI IMG/M metagenome (GOLD analysis project Ga0210388, IMG submission 155485) | Forest soil microbial communities from Barre Woods Harvard Forest LTER site, Petersham, Massachusetts, United States - Inc-BW-C-19-O ...
GGTAATCCGGATCACTGGCCGACGCTGCTAGTGGCGGCGTTCTTGGAGACCCGGCAGGGCACTCCGGATATCGCGTTGCAGATGGCGGAGAAGGCTCGGAAACTCACGCCCGCGAATTATTTCTGGTTGTGCGATGCGGAGATGGGGCGTGCGCTGCTGGCGAAGGATCAGCCGGATAAGGCGGTCCCTTTGTTCGAACAGGCGGTGAGGCAGCAGCCGGACAATGCACAGACTCACTTCTATCTGGAGCAAGCTTACCGGCGTGTTGGCCGGAAGAGCGACGCCCAGCGCGAGCGGGATGAGTTTACCAGGTTGAAGGCATTGCAAGACCCGCAGAGTTTGCCGGGCGCCGGCAATCGCTAAGGTTTGAGCGGTATCGTCAGCGATCCAGCGATGTTCGAGGCTTGATCGAGGACGATCACGCGAAGCTTCTGAACGGCGTCGGTGATGGGATGAGCTTGAGAGATCGGGATGCCTTCCTTCATCGCGGCGGTGTACTGCTCGCGCGTGAGGTGGATTGGAAGGCCGGTGAGCATCGGATCGCCGACGGGGCCGGTTGCGCCGCGGTCGGCGATGAGCCAGGTTACTGCGCCAGAATATGCGTCTCCTTCCTCGCGCAGAAACAGGTCCGAGGGATCGACGCGGAATTGAACCTGAACGGTCTTCGCATCGGCGCCGGGGGTAACAGTCGCCCGCAGCGCGATGCCTGGATCGTCCGAGGGAGCCTGGAACGCGGCGGCCAATACCGGTTGCTGCTTCGCCTGATCCGGACGCTTGTCCGGCAGGGCGTAGTAACGCTGCTTGACGCGAAGCTTCAAGCCCTTTCGTTCCGTGGTTACCCGAACCTTGTGAAACTTGGAGTCCCAGTTATCGGCTGAGGGGTCGTAAAAGAGCGAGTAGCTGTGAGCAGCATCCCGATCCAGTTCCTTGAGGACGGAGCGTATTTCGTCGCCGAAGTAGGACGATCCGCCGGTCAAGAGGCCGATTTGCTCCAGGTCGCGCGTTATGGCGGGATCAGGGCTGCTGGTATAGGAAAGCGGATTCACCGCGACGTTGTCGGCCGCAAGCGTAACGCCCAGGTGCGCCACATAGAGAGCGCAATCGACCCAATCGCCATTGCACGGCGTTTTTGTGTTCCACACGTTGGGCATCGTATTGGTGATCCAGACAATATCCCTGCGTCCGGGGAACGGAACTAACTGGTTGGCGAGCGTTTCGAGCCCTACGTAGGTTTTCTTGACCACCATTTCCTGGTCGTTCATCTGCACGGGACGCGCATGGCTCGCCGCCTTCATCGCTTTGTCGAGCGTTTTCTCGACTGTCTGGGTCCAGGTTTTGTCGTCGCCGGCCTTGCTCCCGATTTCGTGGATCGGAACCAGGTTGCCTTCGAGCGTGAGCAGATAGAGATACAGCGAATCGCCGGATTCGAGCTGCTGGAGGGATCGGCCTAGCTTATGCCACGCGTCAAGGCGATCCGTCTGATTCTGATTGAGCAGATCGAAGAGGATCACGGTGGAGTGCGGAACGGCGCCGGTGCGGTTCGAAAATTCGTGAGGCGCCAGAGACGCGGCGGAAGTTGCGCCGGCGTTCTGGCGGAAAAAAACGATCTTCTCCGGCTTGCCTTGATCGGAAACCTGGAGGTCCGCGAGCTTCAAGTCGTCGACGGGTGCGCCGCCTGCGTCGAGAGCCGTGACGTTCAGGCGCATCAGCCCCATGGGGCCCTGAGCGAAAAGCATCGAAGCAGCCAGCGCGAAGCTGAAGATTAATTTTTGGGATAGTGCCATCATTCCTCCTTAACGGCCCGGCTCCGTGATCTCGATGACGCGATCGGCGGCCACGTCGCGACGCACTTGCTTGCGTCCGCTGGGCCACACGATTTGAATTTCCCGGGCGACGCGCGACGCACCCAGACCGAAGTGGACGCGCGGATCGCTCGAACTCGCGTAGCCGGTGCTGGTGGTGGCGTGATTATACTGGATCGCCCCATTATCCGCGGTGAGGCGGATCTGCGCGCCGAGCCCCATCCGGTTACTCTTGACGCCGGTCAGTTTCAGCAGCACCCAGTGATGATCGCTCCTGGTGGTGTTGTGAAACACCTTGGCTTTCCCGTTGAGGACGTTGACCACCAGGTCCATGCGGCCGTCGTTATCGAGGTCGCCGAACGCCGCGCCGCGATTGGCGGATGGCAGTTGAAGGGCCGGACCGCTGGTCGGCGTGACGTCCTGAAATTTTCCGGTTCCGAGATTTCGAAAGATGGTGTTGGGCTCGGCGTAAGAACGCTGGGTAAATTGCGCGATGTTGTCGAGCACATTGGAGCGCGCGACGTATAGGTCCTTCCAGCCGTCGTTATCCAGATCGACGATCCCATTGGACCAGCCCGACATTTCTGCCGTGGAGAGCCCGAGCCCGGCCATCGCGGTGGCTTCGGCGAATTGGCCGTGACCGAGGTTTTTAAACAGCGGAAACGTCTGCTTCTCGATCGCGGTGATCCACAGATCGGGAAGGCCGCGGTTGAACAGATCCCTGAAATCGACGCCCATCCCGGAGATGACATTGCCGCCTTCGGTCAACGAAACGCCAGCGTCGTCCGCGACTTCCTCAAAGCTCTTGCCGCCCTTATTGTGGAAAAGCTGGTTGGGAAGATCGTCGTTGGCGACAAAAATATCGAGGAATCCGTCGCCGTCGAAATCCGCAATGGCGACGCCCATTCCCCGGCCCGGATGTGCGGAGATGCCGGTTTCAACCGAGACGTCGGTGAAGGTGCCGTCGCCGTTATTGCGATAAAGAACATTGGGCAGAGGCTTGTACATTCGTGGATTGCAGAAGACGTTGGTCCCGTTCAAGGCGCACGGCGTTTCGTTCTTCGGATCCCACTGGCAATAGCTCGCGACGAATAGGTCGAGCAATCCGTCGTTGTTATAGTCCACCCATGCCGCGCCCACGGACCACATTTTCTTGCCTGCAAACGCACCACCGGATACCCCGGCTTTCGCAGTTACATCGGTGAACGTGCCGTCGCCGTTGTTGTGGTAGAGCTTGTTCTCATTCACGCTGGTGACGAACAGATCCGGCTTTCCGTCGTTATCGTAATCGCCCACGGCGACGCCCATTCCGTAACCCGATCCCGCCACACCCGCTTTCTCAGTCACATCCGTGAAAGTGAGGTCGTGATTATTGCGGAACAAATGGTTCTTAAACCGCGGGCCGGTCTTTTCAAGCGATGGCATGTCCGCGCCGTTCACGAAATAGAGATCCGCGAAACCGTCGCCATCGAAATCGAAAATCGCGACGCCGCCCACCATCGCCTCCGGCTGATGTTTCTGCGGCGTTGGACTGCTATCGCTTGAGAAATGCACTCCGGCGCGATCGGCAATTTCGTCGAAGGTGATGGGCGCTGTCGGCGTGGTGGCCGCGAGCAGCACAATCGGCGCCGAGTACAAAAGACGTCTCGCGAACATGCTCTATTTCGCCGCGATCGAGTATTTTAAGCTCTGCACCGTAGATGTATTGCCTTGCATCGCGGTAATCCGCAATTCCAAGTTGCCGGGCTTCGCCGCGGTATTGATCACCATCGGGATCGCGCCGGTTGCGTCGGGCGCCGGCAAATCCGCGACCTGCTTGGCCGCCACCTGGCCGTTGATCAGAAACTCGGCCTGAATCTTCGGCTTGTCGGCGATGGCTTTATCGGGATAGACCACGAAGAAAACATTTGGGCTGACGTTGGCGGCGAGGTTGGTCTCAAGCTCCGGGACGATTCGCTTGCCCTGCGCGGGATCGGGCTGGAATTCGAGAGGATCGGCCGCCGCGACCTTGCCGGTCACCGGCTCCGTATGGCCGACCAGCAAAATGCTGCTCAGGCCTACGCCCTTGCGCTCCGGACTGTCGAATGCGATGCTGCTGGTGCTCGCGCGGTTTGCTTCCCGGTCCAGCGCCGCGATCTCGACAGTGTAATGTCCGGCAGGCAGAGCCATCGGATGAGTAAACGTGATGGTGGTCGAACGCGCTTTTGCCAGGTTTTCCTCGGGAAGCTCGTAGGGCGAGTCCTGGCTGAATTTATCGACCACTTGGCCGCTGGAGTCCTTCACTAAGGCAAGTAGCGAGAGATGCAGCCTGTCGCGCTTCACCGTAGGCTCAGGCGTAGCCTGAAGGCCCGCAACAGGGATCTCGAAAACCATCTCCGTTTGGGAACTCGCGGTCGCAGGACGGAATTGGTACGCCGCGGCCTTGAACTCAAATGCGTGCGGAGGCTGATGCACATTCAGCGCCGCGAGCCCCGCCATTTCATAAGGAGCGAGTTGCTTGGTCGCGTCGAACGTCGGCAGCGCGAAGTATCCTGTGCGGCTCTCGATATTCAAATCGCCGCGCGGACCTTTTACCTCAATGGTGCGAAGGCGGCCATCGTATTTTTCGGACGTCGGGTGATAAATAACTTCATAGTGCGTGTCCACGTCGTCGAGCAGACGCTGGAAGGATTTGCGCAGATCGTTGGTGCTGCCGATCAGGAATCCGCCGGTGCCTTCCGACAAAGCCCGCAGCGCAGCTTGCGTGTCGGTGGTGCGGACCGCATCGGCGACCGTGTCGCTTTCGCGCATTTTCACCATGGTCTGGGCGGCATTGCCGGTGTTCCCGCTCTGCGATGCGCTTACGCCGGCCGCGTATTTCAAGGCCGCGCTTGACGCTTGGCTTTGATCGACCGAAGGATTCAGGCCGTTAACGTCCACCGCATAAACCGTCACATCCGCCTTGTTCGCTTTATCGAGCATCGATTTGAACTGGTCCGGATCGCCCACCGTAGCGAGTCCCGGACTCATCAACAGGACCGACTTGCGTCCAGGAAGCGTCCCAAGCTGGCGGATCATGGCTAGAATCTGGTCCATCTCCCGCATCCCCTCGATGCCGCCAAACTGACGGCGCTGATCCGCCAGATCTCCACGCTGGCGATTGGCAGCGGCTCCAGTGGCTACGTCCGCGCCGTTCACCACTTGAGGATTCAATCCGCCTCCGGAGACTTTCATCGTGGCGCTTACCGAACCTCCGGCCGCCGGATTCCCGGTGGTTGTGACCTCGATGGTAGCGACATTCGGCGAAGCGTTAAGAACAGCCGTCGCTACCTGCGCGAAGTCCACACCGGTGCCCGTGAAGGCCCGGTTCGCCGCCGTCATCACCTCGTTGCGATCGGTAGTGAATTGCTGCAACACCGTAAGCTGCGATTCCAGGTTGAACACCGCGATCCAGGTGTCGGGCTGGATCTGGCTCTTCAGAAAGTCTTTCACCGCGTTCGTCGCGTATTGCTTGCTGAACGCATCCAGATTCACGAACACGATGCAGATCAGGTTAACGGACCGCAGAGGATTCGCCGGAGTCACAGCATTCGCGGTCACCGTGGTCTGCCCGGACGCGCCTTTGCCTTTGCCGTCTCCGGGCGCCTGAATCAGTTTGAAGCTCTTGACTTCCTGCTTCACGCCATCCTCGAAGATCTGAAGGTCGCCCGGCTTCAGATTTTTCACGATGCGTCCTTTGGCGTCGCGCACCGTAACATCGAGCAGAACTTCCTGGACCGACTGGCGGATGGTTAATCCCGGATCGGATGGAGTTTCCTGCGCGCGAACAATCGCCCCAGGAAACAGCAGCAAACTCACGAGGGAAAACGGGCCCAGGAGTCTTTTCATGGCAAGTTAATTTTAACACCACACTATATGGTGCTCACCTGGATTTTAACGAGCCGCGACCTCAGGAAGCGGTTTCTTAGTCGAGCTGTTAGAGTGCTATAGTGCGACTTGAGCGCGCTCCAATGAAGGTTTTAGCTCTCCTATTCGCAGCTCTCATGGCGAGCGGCGCTACCTTTGAAGAACTGGCCGCGCAGGCCGCGAAAGCCCGGGAAGCGAACAAGACATCCGAGGCGATCGAGCTCTATCGGCAAGCTCTCAATCTTAAACCGACGTGGACCGAGGGCTGGTGGTTTCTTGGCACTCTCGCGTACGACGCTGATCAGTACCAGACTGGCGCGCGCGCCTTTGGCGAATTCGTGAAGCTCGAAGACAAGCCGGCGTCGGGATGGGCATTTCTGGGGCTCTGCGAGTTCGAAACCGGGGAATATGAACGTGCGCTGGAACATTCGCGGCGCGGACTTCAGATCGGCGCGGGTCTCGATCCTCCAGTCGAAAATGTGCTCCGCTTCCACGAAGCGCTCCTGCTGACGCGTCTAGGCTTGTTCGACCAGGCGATGCCGAAGTTCCGTCCGTTTGTGCAGAAGGGAGTGCAAGATCCGACGCTGATCGCAGGGGTCGGCCTGACCGCGCTGCGCATGGCGCTGCTACCCAAAGAAATACCGGCTGGACAGCAGGCATTGATCTTCTCGGCAGGGCAAACAGCCTGCTTGTGGATGACGGGAGACGCGAAAACCGATGCGGCATTTCAGGCACTGCTGAAAACCTATCCCGCGGCACCGGGGGTTCACGCGTTTTACGCCAGTTACCTGCTCGCCGTCCGGCCCGCGGAAGAAGCGCTCGGAGAGTTGAAGCGCGAGCTCGAAGTGAATCCGCGATGCGCCGACGCGCGCGCCATGATCGCTCTGCTGATGGTGCGGGCGGGTGCGCAATCGGCCGCGCTGCCATTTGCGAGGCAGGCCGCTGAGGATGGACCCACCAGTCCGATGGCGCAATATACGTACGGGTTGATCCTCGCCTCCGCAGGCGATCTTCCGCATGCGATCGAACGCCTGGAATCCGCGGAGCGTCTGGATCCGGGGGGCGTCGAATATCATATTGCGCTGGCGGGCGCCTATTCCAAGACGGGCCGGCATGAAGACGCCCGTCGCGAGCGCAGCATCTCGATCATGATCGCGAAAGAGGGCGATTCCAGTGCTGCGCAGTAGTCTCGCCATCGCAATCGCCCTGGCTTGGACGGCGCTCGCGGGTGACAAGGATACTTGCGCCACCTGCCACAGTACAGAAGCGCGGTCCCAGCCGCATACCCCTATGGGCGTCGCGATCCAGTTGCCGGGAAACCAGGAAGTATTGAAAAAGCACGCCCGGTTGACGCTTCAAGTTAATGGCTATTCGTACGTAGTCGAGAACAAAGACGGTGCGAACACCTACACCGTGAGCGATGGCAGCGGAGTTCTGACACTGCCGATCCGCTACGCCTTCGGAATAGGAGATTCCGGGCAAACCTTCGTTTTCGAATACAACGGCCGGTTTTACGAAAGCATGGTCAGCTATTACACCAAGCTCGACGGACTGGCCATTACAGTGGGGAGCGAACGCCTGAAGCCTCGCAATCTGGTGGAGGCAATGGGGCGAGAGACCACCGGCGACGAGATCGTCCGCTGCTTCGAGTGCCATAGCTCCGGTGGAGTGAGCGACGGTAAACTGACGCTTCAGTCGATGCGGCCCGGCCTCGACTGTGAGCATTGTCATGCCGGCGCGAACGCGCATCAGACTGCATTACAGCAAGGCAAGCAGGCTCCTGCTTCGAAGAAGCTGGGAGCCATGGCCGCCGAAGATATGAGCGAGTTCTGCGGTGCCTGCCATCGCACCTGGACCACTGTAGTGCGCATGCGAACCTGGGGCGAAGTGAATGTCCGATTTCAGCCATATCGCTTGGCGAACAGTAAGTGTTTCCTCGGAAACGATAAACGCATAAGCTGCACGGCCTGCCATAATCCGCACGCCAATCTGGTACGCGACGATGCGAGCTATGACCGCAACTGTCTGGTATGCCACGCGAAATCGTCACCCACCGCCGCGTCCGTGAAGTCCTGCCCGGTCTCCGATCGCAACTGCGTGAGTTGCCACATGCCCAAAGTGGAGTTGCCGGGCAGCCACAGCATTTTCACCGATCACCAGATCCGAATCGTTCACCCCGGGGATCGCTACCCCAACTAAATCAGGCGCATAATGAAAGCAGTAGCGGACGGAGGCGTGATGAATTTCCAATCGTCAGGCATCGCTGCCATGACGCTTGCCGCAGTGACGTTGGCCGTGGGCCAACCCGCGCCCGAGATGCGCAACACCGAACAGCAGGCTGTCTTTTTTTCCGGCGAAGTGACGCTACAGGATGGATCGAAACCGCCTGATCCGGTTCGCATTCAGAAGGTCTGCAAAGGCGTCGCGCACGATGAAACCTGGACGGATTCCAAAGGCCGATTCAGCTTCAAAGTGGTAGCAGGAGGAAGCGATACAACCAACGCCGACCCCGCACAAGGCGGTCGCGGTCCGGACCTGGCCCGGCCCATCGGCAATTCGACCTACTATTCAAATCCGCTGACCACATCACTGCGAGACTGCGAAGTGCAAGCGGTACTTGCGGGCTTTTGGTCGGAGCGCGTCAGCATCGCTTTGAAGAACACACTCGACGACACTCGCATCGGCCGGATCATTCTGCATCCGGTCTCGGGCGGTCAGGCTCTTACAGTGAGCGCGACCACCCTCGCGGCTCCTCCGAATGCTTCCAAGGCTTACGAAAAAGGTATGGCGGCAATGCGGGAACAGAAGTGGGATGCCGCGCAAAAAGAGTTAACCAAGGCCGTGGAAGCTTATCCGAAATTCGCGGTCGCCTGGTTCGAGCTAGGCGTGTTGCGCCAGAGCCGCAACGACCTCCCGGGCGCATCCGCCGCGTGGAAGGAAGCTTTAAAAAGCGATCCCAAATATGTGAAGCCCTATGAGGTCCTGGCAGGGCTCGCGGAGCGGCAGCAGAACTGGCTGGAGTCCGAGAAGTATTCCCACGATTGGATCCAGCTCGATCCCGAGGATTTCCCGGCAGCGTATCTTTATAACGCAATCGCCAACGCGAGACTCAATAAAATGGAGCAAGCCGAAGCTTCCGCGCGCAAGGGATTGCTACTCGACAAAGAGAAAAGGATCCCGAGGCTAAGTTATGTGTTGGGTCTGATTCTGATCGAGAAGCATGAGCTCGCAGAGTCCGCGAAATACTTGCGGGCCTATCTGGAGTTGGCACCGAATGCCAAAGATGCCCCCATCGTGAGGGAACAACTCACCAAGATCGAGGCTGCCGCGGCCGCGCCTCCTCGATGAAGTTTCAAGCCGGCAACTTTTCCGCGGTTGGATACTGATGTTGTCTGCGCCCCTCCGCGCCATCGTATTTCGTCGTTGTCTTAAATAGCTCCAATCGTCCATCCGCCGCATCGGTACGGCAACGCTCGCGCAGGGCCTTCTGTTGAGCTTCCGAGTACGGCATAAAATTTTGCGCGATCGCCAGATTCTGGTGAAGTACCTCCAGCGACTCAATTCCGCTGATAGTCGTCGCCACCGGAAGACTCATCGCGTATCGCAAGGCTTCCTCGGCCGTAACCGCGCCCGCTTTGATCATTTCGCCGCTGCCGCCCATACTCTTCATTCCGAATACACCGATCCCTTGTCGGTTGGCTTCCGGAATCACCTGAGTCTCAAAACTTCGAAACGTCGCGTCGAAGCAATTGAGCGGCATTTGAATAGTATCGAACGGAAAGTGATGGGACAGCATTTTAAGATGAATGCCGGGGTCCTTGTGCCCTGTAAATCCCACGAATCTCGCTTTGCCATCTTTCTTCGCCTGAACCAACGCTTCCGCCGCGCCATCGGGACTGAAGATTAAGTCGGGATCGCTCCAATACACCACTTCGTGTATCTGCCAGACATCGAGGTAATCTGTGCGCAGCCGGCGTAGCGACTCCTCCAGCATCCGGATAGCAACCTTCTTGTCTCGCCCGTGGGTACAAACCTTAGTCATCAGAACAGCTTGCTTCCGCTTTCCTTCGAGAGCTATACCCATGCGCTCCTCAGAGAGTCCGTCGTGATACTCCCAACAGTTATCGAAGAAGTTAACACCCGCATCCATCGCTTGACTGACGATCGCATTCACCTCAGCTTGGTCCTTGGCTGACCCTAAGTGATAACCGCCCAGTCCCAACGCCGAGACTTCCATTCCCGTTCGTCCCAGCTTACGATGAGGCACTGACCCAACTTGTCCATTCATATAAACCGTTCCCAGGCTTGTCGCACCGAGGAACACCCGCCGCGTAAGAGAGCTGGATTTCTGCATAGAAACCTCATTGCTTTGGAAAAGGAATGCCGGTATTTTCGGTAGCCTTCATCATTTCCTTCACCTCCACGGATTGATCGTCGAGGGGGAATCCATGAGCCATGCGAGCTTCGGGATTATCAAACTTGAGTGACATCTTATAAAGCTCGAACCGTCCGTCGGCCGCATATGGCTTGCACCTGGCTTCGAGCGCTAGCATTTCTTGGGCACTCATCGGCTGAAATCCTTGCGCGACCTTGAGGTTCTGCCGCAGGATATCCATTCGCTCCATTCCGGTAATCGTGGTAGTAACCGGCAGACTCATCGCATAACTGAGCGCCTCCTCCGCGGACAGTACTCCTTTTTCCACCGCGTCTCCATGCCCGCTGATAGGTTTCATTCCCAGCACCGCCATTCCGCGCTTTTTTAACTCTGGGACTACCTCAGCCTGGAAGCTCAGGAAGCTAGCGTCGAAGGCGTTCAATGGCATTTGCGCGGCATCGAATTTGAACCCGGTCGCGAGCATCTTCAGATGTATCGCCGGACGCTTATGCCCGGTAAAACCCACAAACCGTACTTTCCCCTCCCGCCTTGCCTGCTCTAAAGCCTCGGCCGCGCCGTTCGGCCGGATAAACAGATCGGGATCGTTCTCGAAGGAGACGCCGTGGATCTGCCACAGATCCAAATGGTCAGTTTGAAGACGGCGCAGAGACTCTTCCAGCATTCGCAGCGCCAGCGCTTTATCGCGGCCGTGAGTGCACACCTTAGTCATAAGGAAGACCTTGTCGCGCTTCCCCTTCAAACCCGCTCCCATCCAGATCTCGCTTTTGCCGCGATGATATTCCCAACAGTTATCGAAGAAAGTGACTCCACCGTCAATCGCTTCCGAAACGATGCGTGCCGCCTCCTGCTCATCCTTGGCATCGCCGAGGTGGTGGCCTCCGAAACCCAGAGCGGACACACTGGCTCCAGTCACCCCGAATGGACGCATTGGAATTGCTTGCTCCGGCAATGGAAGAATCCTCTATCCATTGAGCCGCGCACGGAAGGATTGTTTCTCGAGTCCTAAGCGGCCTTGTGCTTGCGCGACGCCGTGGACTTCGCTTTCGCGCCTTTCGCCGGCGCCGAAGACTTGAGGCTTTTTTTCAAAGCTTCCATCAGGTCGATTACAGGCGCACGCTTCGGTTTCGGCTCCGTAGTAACTCTCTCACCCTTTTTCTTTTGCGCGATCAACTTCTCGACATTCTCCCGGTAAGTATCGTGAAACTCAGCGGGTTTGAACGGACCGGCAAGCTGTTTGATCAGTTGTATGGCTAGGGTAACTTCCTTCGCGCTCGGGGCATTCTTCGAAGACGTGCCTGTTTTGTTCGCCTCATGTAATTCGTCCTGATAAAACAGAGTATGTAACAGCAGGGAATCTCCCACAGAGCGAATTAGAACGACATGCTCACGCCCGTGCATGGATAGCTTTGCGATAGCTCCAAACTTACTCTCTTTCATCGCCCTGGAGAACACTGCGTAGGGCTTCGTCAATTCCTCGCCGGGCGCTACATAGTAGGAACTTTCGAAGTAGAGTGGATCAACGTCGGCTTCATGAACAAATTGCAAGATGTCCATAGTGGTTGCGGTAGCCGGCGCTACATTCTTAAGCTCCTCGTCGTCCACCACAACGTATTCATCCTTGCTGGTCTCATACCCCTTAACGATATCGGCACGCGTAATCGGCTTGTCTTCTTCCGCGCAATACCACACTTCCTTCACTCGGGAAAGATCCTTGCGATGGAGTAGGTGAAAGTGTACGCCCTCGGCTCTCGCCGCGGAGTAGAGCCGGATAGGGAACGATACCAGTCCGAAACTGATGTAACCTTTCCATACGATCGCAGCCATTTTTATTAGATCCTTCTGTGGTTTATTTCGGATCGCTCTCGGCGGCCTTCGCTACATCGCCGCCAAATGCCGTCGCGATTCCAGCCATTGAACGTTTCGATACGGCTGAGCGCGACTTCACAGTTATATCCTGCGGGGATGCGTATTTGTCCTTATGCTTGATCAGCAGCCATGCGGATCGTTTGGATGTCCCGAACCCCTTCGTTCGCACCAGGACCCAGGAGCCTTTGAGCTTCGATCCATGTAATACAAACTTCAGCTCGCCGTTCTTCAGAGCTGTGTCCACGTCCGGATCTTCAGACTGCCATGTTCCACGATCCCACACCATGACCGTTCCGCCCCCGTATTGCCCCTCCGGAATGACCCCTTCGAATCCTCCATACTCCAAAGGATGATCTTCCACGGCCATAGCCAGACGCTTTACTGAGGGATCGAGAGACGGTCCTTTCGGAATGGCCCACGATAGGAGGACACCTTTCCACTCCAGACGAAAGTCATAGTGGAGATGGCTGGCTTGGTGCTTTTGGACAACGAAGGAAAGCTCCGGGGCCCGTTGCTTCTTTCCTGAGCCCTTCGGCTCCGGCGTAATCCTGAAATTTCTCTTCGCCTGATATTCAGTCAGCGCCATGCTGGTTCTTCGAAGCGGTAGCGTCCCGCCGTTGCCTTAAGTACTCATGCGCTTTCTCAACCTCGGCACGCTGAGCTTCGACGATGGGACGAATGCCCACTGGAAGGTTCTTCGCGGCTGCATCACGATATCTGCTGAGAATCCAGTCCTCGCCGCGCTCCGCTTCCACCAGGATGCCATGTTGATCGTGAGAAGTAACCAGCGCCTTAAGCTGAATCCAGCCCCCGTAAATCGTCCCCCCAAGCCCGGCGGGAGCTTCTGGATCGTAACCTAACGCCTTTACAGCTTCCTGAAGCTTCGCGGCAAAGGCGCCATGTTGATCGGAATAGCGAACGAGTAGCTCACGCAATTCGGGCTCTTTCGATGCACTTGCCGCCACTCGAAATCCTTGCTCCGCGTCTCGGCAAATTGAGATCAAGCCGGAGATTGCGGTGGCCGCTTCTTCAAGTGTTCCTGGCACGGTAACTCTCCTGTACGGCGAACTTTTCCCAAGGGTGGCAATTTTTACGTGGGCTTATCCGTGGGCTAGATCCGATAGTTAAGTACTTGAGTCCAGAGTCCCGCGGCTTTAAGTACCCAAACACACACCGCGATCACTACGACAACATTGAGGATCGCCTTGATGCTCCCAGCCATAGGGATATAAGCATTGATAAGCCACAGAGCCATACCTACAACAATCAACACCATCACAATGTAAATCAAAGGCATCTTGTTCCTCCTGACCGCCCATAACAAGTGCAATTACTGTGCCACCAGGCGCTAGCTCTGGACGGACCCGGCCTTTTCATGGTTGATTTCCGTTAATCGCCGGGAGAGTCCGGCGTCGTGTAGCTCGCGCTCCGCTTCCAGCCAGTTCTGCTCGTCGGACCCTTCCGGGCAGCCTCGCTCGAGCCATAGATGATACGCCCGCTCTGCGATTTCGGCTGTCGTCGGGTAATGTTCGCCGTCTGCTGCCGACGTGGTCTGCGATTTTCCGTCCTCATCGCCGAAATGTGGCCCGTCATGTTCCTGCGTCCGATATAGATGCGACAATGCCTGCTCCTCAGTCTGAAGTAAATCCGGTGGTTGGATCGGCCGAACGCGCAGAACGTTTCGATCATTAATGAAGGGACTTCAGGATCAACGCGAACTCTTCGCGGTGGCGGGATGTATAATGAATCGCGAGAATAGAGATATGCACCGCCGAACATTTCTTCAGGCCGCCCTTGCCGCCGCAATTCCAGCGTCAGGCGCCACACTGCGCCTCGATCGCTCCCGCGTCAGCGCCATCACCGATGAGATCGCTCGCACCCCCGCCGACGCAATCCAGTTCGCTCACGATTTTGGAATGCAGTGGCTGTCGTTGCGCGACACCCCTGCGGAGCCGGGCCCGGGAAGGATCCCTTATCATTCGATGGAACCGGCGCAGCTCAAGGAGTTGGCGGCCGGGTTTAAGGATGCCGGCATCCAGATCGCGTTCCTGGACACGCCCTTTCTCAAATTCGATTTGCCCGGCACCTCGCCCAAACGCTCCCGGCCTGAGGAGCCGGCCGCGAAAGAGGCCCGCTTGGCCAGGAATCAAAAATTGTTTGACAATCGCCTGGCGGATCTTCGTCTCGGCATCCGCGCCAGCCACGCCTTCAATTGCCCGATGCTGCGCATTTTCACGTTTACGCGCATCCCGGAGCCGGAGAGCGTATTCCCGCGCATTGCAGAAATCGTCGGTGAACTTGCCGAGGTCGCGAACAAGGAAGGGATCCGGCTGCTGATTGAGAATGAGGCGACTCAGAACGCAGGCACCTCCGCTGAAACCGCGAAGTTGCTCAAAATACTGCCGCGAAACGTCGGCATAAATTGGGATTCGCTCAACGGGCTGCCGCTCGGCGAAAAGCCATATCCAGACGGCTACGACTCACTTCCAAAAGATCGAATCTGGAATGTCCACGTCAAGGGCAAGAGCTTGCTTGATTATCCTGAGCACCAGGATTGGCCGGCCATCCTCGACGCGCTCGAACGCGACGGCTTCACCGGCCATTTAGAGCTGGAGACCCACATTTTCGGCGACGGCCAGGTCGCGGCTTCGCATGCTTCGATGCGAGAACTTTTGCGTCTGCTGAACGCCAGGACTGCGTGAACCGTCGTTTTATGCTCGTTTAAAGCCTCCGCGGAGCCCCTAAACGAGCATTTTAAGGTCAATTATGGTTCGATTCGTCCACTAATTTGCGATAAACCTCGCGGGCGTGATCGTAAGCCTTCTTCGCTTCCGCCTGATCCCCGATAGCGATCCGGGGCGCCTTTTGCGTCCAGCATTGATTCACCGCGTCCAGACACCATTGCGAGCTGCGCTTCGATGCCCGCACGGGTTGGTCGCCCACCGTCGCGAAAATCACATTGGTATGCGCGGCGGGCAGAATCCGCGCCGCGATCCAACTACTTTCACTCACGGGTACCTCAAACTCCAGACTATTGACCTTCCCGTCGGCGAGCAAGCTCTTTTTCGCCAGTACTTTGCCGTTTACAACGATCTCCACCGGCACCTCGCGCGTATTGCCGGACCGCGCCCTCTCAACGTCCCAGTACGGCTTCTGATCATAGGGCAAACCGCGAATTTCTTCGTTTGGAATCACCGGCAGATACGCCGCCGCATTGACCGTCACCTTGACCGTGCCTGGCGCCGCGAGGCGAACATCGCTGCCGCCGACTTCGGTGCCGTTGACTCGAAAATCCATCAAGTGCGTCTTACCGTCCGATACATAACTGCGGCCTGCCTTAAGACTGTCGAGCCAAGCCGCGTAACTCAGTTCGCCGCTGAGTTTGGCGTAAGTCCGGCCAATGCCGACTCGGCCGTCGTAGATGCAGGGGAAATCAGTTTCGCCCGCGATCCTGGTCCGGAATCCGACGTTGAGGGTGTGATACCAGATGTTGAGCTCCCACACATACGGCGTATCCACTGCGGAAATAAAATCCACCGCGCCCGGATGCGTCACGTCGACGATGTATTCGTTCGCGCCGATCCCGTCGAATCCGGGCATCTCATAGGTGGGCAGATCCTTGGTCATGACCTGCAAGCCCCAACCCGAATGCGCGAAACCGGTGATCGCGCCCTGCGCTTTTGCCCAGCGGAAAATCGGTAGATCCCAGGTCGGCCAATCCTCGATCCGCTTGGCGCCCGGATAATCCTGCTCCTTCAGTTTCAGCAGCACGATGTGGCCCGCGTGGCTCGAGGGGAACCCCGAAACTTCCAGGTCATAATGCATCAGACGATCGGGCTTCGATAGAGGATCGTCGTGACCCGAGAAAAACTGCTTCTGATAGTAATAGTCGGGACCCCAAGTCAGCACCGAACCGATATTCAGCCGCTCACCCAGAATCTGCCGCAGCATATCGCGAGGCTCGACGCCCTCCGTTGGATTCATGTAATGCGAGCAGCCGGCCGCGTGGACGTGATGATCGCCCGAATACCATCCGGATTTCGAGGGATCAATCCACCTGTCCAGTTGAAACGAGAGCTCAGTGGGACCTTCCGCGTTCACTTCCACTTCGCGCGTGTGCGGCAGCGATTCCGGGCCTCCGCGGTATTCGATGGTGTAATAACCGGCCGGCAAGCGCACCGTCTCGCCATCGGCTCGATAGATTTGCGGCTGGAAGAAAAAATCGGGCGCGAGCCGTTTCGACGGCAAAGGATATAAGCGGTTCAAGCGGTCGCGAATGATGAAGCTCGCCATGCCGGGGACGCCGTTCTCATCTTTTACGTGCAGTGTGATCTGCCTGGTGCGCCCAGCGTTGAACAGGATCTCCACGTCGTTGCGAAATCCAATGTCCTGGCTACCCTGACCGACGTTAAAAGAGATCTTCGCGGTGCGTTCTCCGGCGTCTCGACTATAAATTTGCAGGATCTGATATTCGACCGCGAGACCCGATAAGCGCTTGCGCATCGGCGGCGTCTGTACCAGCGAAATATCGGCCCAGCGGTCTTTCGATGCCTGCGGCGTAAGAGTGATCGCCGGATCGGGCGCGTTGTTCGACCGTATAAAGACGTCGCCCCCGTTGGGACTGACCACATTCAGCGGCGCGGTGACCTGCGCCAGATTGTTGACCTTCACAAGGAATAACCGCGCCCCGTCTTCGACGAGATCCGGTTTCGCTTCGCCCTGTTCGACCTTCACACGACTCTCCGGATTGATATCGACGTTTACCAGCACATGGCTGTCGAAGACTTTTTCGAGAGCCTCGACCGCCGCGGCTTCATCGGACATGCCGATCGCCTCATTAACCCGCTTCTGTTCGGCAGCGCTGAGCGGCTGACCCAGATAGTTGAGCGCTTCCGTCAGTACCCGTGCCTGCTGCGCCATCGGCTGAAGTGGAACCGGCGAGGGCTTAGGGGCGTGCTGATGTTCCTGGAAGCAGAGGAGAAATGCGGCCAAGGTTCTCATGAGTAGAAATCCTCCCGGTCACCGATCAGGATATCCCGGAATCGACGCCGAGGCTTCCACTGCTTAACGGACGGGGTCCGTGGCGCTCGGGCATGGAGTTATCGCCGAGGCTCCGCCGGCTACGCCGCCCTGGTACACAATCCGATAGATCCGGCCACGTATGTCGTCGGAAACATAGAGCGCCCCATCCGCACCCACGGCAAGGCCGGCCGGACGATGGGCGGCGCCGGCGGGATCCTTGTGAGGGCCGGCGAAACCGTCGGCAAAAACTTCGCAAGTACCCGACCTGCGCTCACCCTGGAGAGGTTGGAAAACCACGTTATAGCCGCCTTCCGCGTACGGCGCACGATCCCGTGAACCGTGAAAGGCGATGAAGACCCCTTTCCGATAACGGTCTGGAAACTGTTTCTTGTCGTAGCGCACCATGGCGTTGGGCGCCCAATGCGCGGGAAGCGAGACAACTGGGGCAATCTTGTTCGCACAAACACCGATTCGTTTGCCGCCGTCGCCGCCGTATTCGGGCGCCAGAACCAGCTTTTGTTGCATACCGTCGTAATAGCACTGGGGCCAGCCATAGTCGGCGCCAGCCTGCAATAGCAGCAACTCTTCGGCGGGCAAACTAGCCTCTTCGGGAGCCTTATACAACTTCGGCCAATTGTCATGCAGTTGGTCTCTTCCGTGCTGGGTTACAAATAGCCTGCCACTGGAACCGAAAGCAAAGCCTTCCGCATTGCGTATTCCCGTCGCGTATCGCGCCGCCGGTGAGAACTTCTGGTTTGTTTTATTGGCATCGTAAAGCCAGATGCCGCCGCGTGTTTCTAGTTCCGTGCAGGGGTTTATACCGGGCGACTCCAGTTGGCGATTTTGCGCCTGACAGGCGTTGGTGGCGGTTGCGACATCCACATACATCGATCCTTTGGCGTCAATAATGAACGGGTGCATCGGATGATCGCCCCCGAGAGGCAGACCGGAGACGATGGTCTCCGGAGCGCCCCGAGGAGCAGCGGAACCGGCGGAGAGTGCATATCTCACGATTCGATCGTTAATTTCGGCGTAAAGCCAGCCCTGATACAGGCCGATTCCGGTACCCCCGGCTCCGCCACTCTGAACGGTTTCACCGAAGCGCTCGATGACGTCAGCCTTTCCCGCACCGTTCTTGTCTTGTAGGACTACTAAGAATCCGCCTGGATGCGGAACTTCGCGGCCGTAATACGGACTCGACCAGGTGTTCACGTAAACCAGCCCGCTGGGCGAAACCACCAGGTGACGTGCGTGGCCGATACCTTCAGCGAACACCGTCGCGCAGAAGCCGGGAGGTAGTTTTAGCGCGGTATCGTCAAGCGGGCACACCGGGCTCTTTGTTTGCTTCGCAAGATTCGATTGGCTCTGGGCGAACGCCATGGAACCAAGCAGGGCGAATCCGGCAACATAAATCAACAAACCTTGCAGTGGACGCATGGAATCCTCCCGCCTTCTTGAGTGCCCATCGTTTTCCTTCGGGCCTCAACGCAAATTTCATTGTTCAGGAGCACACCGCGCCGGCATTTGTTTGATGGACCCGCGGCGCGCCGAAACTGAGACCCGGGGTCCCGGGCTCAAATCCGAGTGTTCCGGCGCACTACTCCTTAGGAGCCGCCATCACGTCGGCTTGAGGGAAACTTCCCGTCCCCCGGAAGTGAATCGCGCCTGCGCGATCCAGAGTCCGATGGAATGAAAAACATAAAGGGCGACATTCAACCTTCCTCCTCCTCGGCGAGCAAATCCGCCAACCGGTCGAGGCCTCGCTCCCACGTCGAACGCCGCTCCCCGATCCATTCCTGCGCTACCGAAAGTCCGGCGGGTTCGATGCGGCACGTGCGCACCCTGCCCACCTTTTCGGTGACCACCAGGCCACTTTCCTCCAGGATCTGCAAGTGTTGAACGACCGCGGCCAAAGTGATGCTCAGCGGCTCCGCCAGTCGGGAGACCGATATGGGTCCGAGGCTGAGCTTCTCCATAATCGCCCGCCGGCTGGGATCGCCGAGAGCGTGGAAAACGCGGTCGATGTCCGGTTTCTTCCTCCGCATCGGGCGGCTAGTGAGACAACTCGGCCGCCAGATGTTCGATCAGCGTGCGCCATCCCTCCTCGCGCATCTTGGTCCCGCCGGAGCCCTCATAGAAAACTCCCTGATGCGTGAGAATGAGGTTGGTCCCTTCGTCCGCGGGCAGGAATTCAAACGTCACCAGCGAAATAGAGATCACCTTGTCGCCCATGGTCATCCTCGAAGCGGCGACGATCCGCTGGTCGCGCACGATCTCCAGGAAATTGCCGTCGTTCGCGAGCGTCGCTCCCGGAAATGGAGTGCCTTCCTTGAAGCGATAGAGCGAGCTTTCTGTGCCGCCGACGCGGAAATCCATCTCGTAGCGCTCGATTTCGTGATGGTGTCCTTCGGCGAACCAGCGTCGTTTTTTGGCGGGATCGGCAAAGGCGGAGAATACTCGCTCCTGCGTGGCGCGGAAATTGCGTTCGATAACGAACGTATTGTGAATGATCGATCGTTCTTCCGTCGTCTTCATAGGGTCCTTCCTTTTACTTAAGTCTACGCTTTAGTATCCAGCATCCAAGCTGGAATTGTCAAGTGAATACCGGAATTATGCACTTGACATACCCGGATCGCGGCGGTAGCCTGAGGGCGTGACAGGCCGGTGCTATTTGTAAGATTGCGTGCTTGGAGGTTGCGCCGCCGGAACTCTCTTGTGGCAGACATTGCAGGCGATCAGGGCGACTGATGCGATGGCAAGAAATATCACGCGAGCCATGCTGGTCATTTAGACCGCTTAGCCGTGCGTTTCTTCCGCTTCGGCTTTCCTGTTGGATGCGCCCCTGGCCGGGGCATATCCTCGGTCGGCTTCACTTTGAAAAGCAGCTGAAGAGTTTCTTTCTCAGGAATCGGAATGTGGATGCTGTCACTCTTTGACATGTCGTTTCGCTAGTTTCTTGTTGGCCGCCGCTTCCCTATTAGATTCCTTGGAAAACTTTGTTGAGAGCGGAATAACCAGTGGGGGAATGCTCATCTGAGCAGTGAGGGATGCCACAAGCTGCCTTGCATAAGGGACGAGAATCAATTGAAATTCCGACTTTACGAAACGCTCGGCAAAAGGCTTCGGAATTGGGGCTGTTCCGTGAATATGGGCCTCGAACTCGCACTCCACGGAAAGCGTCGGTTTGCCATTCAGTTCTTCTGTTACCGTGACAACAAAATGACCCACGGCTTCAAAAAAATTCTGCCCGAGTTTGGCAATCTTGTAGGTATCCTTGAATGCGCGCGTAGGACCACCTTTCTTTTCAGAGAATAGTTCGTAAAAACTATCTCGGTCCAAAAACGCAGAACACGCCTTCATCCCCACATTTACTAGGGTTAATCCTTCAAGGAACTTTTCGTACTTGTGGTCATTTTCTGGCAAGGTGCTTATAGCCTTCCACGTGTTCGTCGATGGTTCCCCCTAAAATGAAATCGCACAAATTTGTGGACCTAGGAAGAACATCGCTAGATTTAAGATTTTTTACGCGGGAGATCCTTTGTATTATATTTCCCGTCACCGCGTGTGATTTTATTGACCAGCCGACCATCTCGTGCGGATGCTCTCCCGAACCCCACCACAAGTGATTCATAACACCGCGCGACGCCCGTGCCACCGGCATGCTGGCGAGGAAGTGTTCAAAAGCATGGGTGCATGATCGCACCGTGAGCGCTTCCGACAACATTGAGGTCACCAGTTGGTTCAAGCTCACATTCTCGCGTTGCGCCAATCGCGTTAAATCCCTATGAAGCTTTCTGGGAACACGCTGAACCCACTTTCCGCTCGGCAAGATCTCTTCTGCCTCAGGCTCTGGGATCACGTCGCCAGCGCTCAAAGCGTCCTCCAGCCATAGTTTTTGCATCGAGCGGAGTTGTTCTATTGCAATTGCGTCGCTCTCGCCGTGAGCTACACAGCCCGGCAATTCCTGTATCTTGGCAACAAAGTCTCCCTCTTCGTCCCGGCGCACTACGACGGTGTAGGGAAGGGATTCATAATAGGAAAGGTTTTTGGTCATATCAGTCATATAGTTCCAGATCCGACATGGCATCCAGAAACTCTCTCACGTAGCGAGCCTTGATTTGTTTACTCCCACGGTTGTGATGACAGACGCCAAATCTCCGACCCTTGACGCTGAACATCGTGTTGTGATCATTTTTTCTCTCCGAGACCGCATATCCGTTTTCTCCAAGTTGGTTTACGATCCACTGGATATCCGAAAGTTCAACGTTGTTCTGGCGCTGGGCAAGTTCGCCGATCCTTGCCACGATCTTCTTGATGTCTGCCATGAACCGCCAGTTGCAATAAATAGAATGACGCTAGAGTAGACATAAATTCAATCCTATACTATGATACTATCCATAGTATCATAGTCAACGAGTTTGTGATACACTCGGATAGAACGTAACACCCCTACCCGATGTGGGTGTATTGAGGGTCGCGCCACTATATTTAGGTGGTCGTATGGCCGATTGGGGAAAAAGAAAGGAGGCTCACTCGAAAGCGAACCTCCGTGACTCGAAGCGAACAACAACGCGGCAGTGGCGAAATCAGTATACGCAGTGGACTTGGGTTCCACGGGGCGATCCTTCTCAGGGGCAACCGTCCGTATGGGTGCAAATCCCATCTGCCGCACCACACTCCTGCACTACCAGTGTATCGGAAATGTCAAGGGTGTGGCCGAGCAACCGTAAAAGCAACCGATGAGCGGCGCATTTTAGATCGTGATGGGAGTTAGGTTGAATGCCACAACAGAATATCAAGACCATAGAGGCGCGTGCGCTCATTGGCTGGATGGATCGAGATCAGGCAGTGAAGTTTTTAGTGCAAGATTGCCTATTTGATCCGCCCTTTGCTGAAGATCAAGCCCTGGAAATTTGGGAGAAGTATCGATGTGCCGTGCAAAGGCTCCCACCACGCAACGCGACTGCACCAATTAGGATTCCGATCACCGATCATCACGAATCTGAGGGCAAGGCGGAATTTCTTCGCCGATTCAAGGGCGCAACCAACATTTTAGATGTGATCAAGGTTGATCCTATGAAGTTAGTGGTGCATCAACTGCACATTGTTACCGAGCGGTCACTAAAGCATCATCAAGCCAGCGTCCAAAGTCGTAACGGGTGGATAAAGCATTCGCTGCTGGGAGATGGTAGCCAGAATCCCCAAATAAATATCCAGTCCGGAATGAACTTCGCAAACGCGCAACTTCCACACGCCGAATTTATTTTTTCTTTTGGTCCACCAAATGGGTTCCAAATACAGCAGATGGCGCGGCACGTCAACGTGACCGAGTTTGGGGACCGCTTATTGCTCTGGGCCGGATATCACCGCTCGTTCGCGCGCATGGTGAGCATCGCGCCAGATGCCATAGACCGCTCGCTTGTCGTTGCCCTGACAACCGATGGAACCTTTAAGGTTTCTCCGGCTTCGCCAAACCAAGGTGAACGAGAAATGTTGACGGGGGAACGCCCGCCCTTTTTTGGAGATTTCTTTAATCCTGTTTTTTTCATGTCAGTCCCCCTTCGCAAGAAACGATTCGAACTTCAGATCCGAGCCCAGATCGTTCCTATTGATGATCCTACATAATACTTCTATCGGCGGAGGTGGCGCAAACCTTCAACTCGTTGGATGCACGCGGAATAAGTACGTTACATTTTATGTTTCTTTGGTTCCTTCAGCATCAGACGCTTTCCGTGGGTCTTCTTGATCGCGAGGACCGTGCGGTCGCCATCGTTCATCTTACGGACGTTGTAACGATAATCGAACTCGCGTAGATACTGATCAAGGTAGTGCTTGCCGACGTGGTGATAGACGCCGTGGATTCCGCGTTTTATGATGCTGAAGTAGCCCTCGACGGTGTTCGTGGTGATCGTTAGCCCGTCTTCATGCCGCGAGTATTCTTTCTTGCTGTGATCGACGGTGGAATGCTGCCAACCATACTTTCCGAACATCATCCGCGTGGATGAATCCGTCATGATGTGCGATCCGCGCTCGACGTATTCCTCGATCACTGGCCGCGCGTTCTCGCCGGTCACGCGATCGAAAGCGATGGAGCGGACTTCGCCGTCGCGCTGGAGGGCCGAAACCACGGCAATCTTATTCGCGTTCGGATCTTTACCCGCACGCTTCGACGTGCCGTCTTTGTTGCGGCCAGCGCCCAATCGGAGTTTTCCGCCTACCCACGTATCGTCGATTTCGACGATACCAGCGAGTCTGGAAGCCATTGGTTCCTGTCCCATCGCCCACCGAATGCGATGCGCCATAAACCACGCGGTGCGATAGGAGCCTAGTTCGAGGTTGCGCATCAACTGGTGTGCGCTGATGCCCTTTTTCGAGGAGCACATCAGATGGATTGCGAGAAGCCATTTGTTCAACGGAATTTTGGAATCCTCAAAGATCGTGCCAACCGTGACCGTGAACGGTTCGCGGCATCCCGCACACTTATACAGACCCCTGCGAGTGGTTTTCCCTTCGAGCTTGTATGCTTCGCCGATCAATCCGCAGTGCGGACAAATCGGACCATCGGGCCATAAAAGCTTTTCGAGATGTTCACGGGCTGCGTCTGCGTCCTGGTGGTGTTTTGCAATCAATCCGGCCATAATTCATTGTATTTTGAAATGATGGGTATGTCAAGTGCATAATTCCGGTGAATACTTAAGTAATGTTTATTCCTGGAAAAATTGTCGTGCAGGCGAGAGCAATAAGACAGCGAAGGGCTGAACTACGCCTTATACATGTACTTGATATTCGATTTAAATATCAGCAGGTTCGGTTCGCCGTCGCGATTTACTTTCAGGCACGACTTGTCGTACCACTCGATGACGCCCTTAATAACTTCACCGTCCTTCAGAACGATGGTCATCTGCGTCTTCGACTGCATTTGCTTCAGGTAATAAAAATTCTCCGCGTTGGTCTGATCCGGCGGCGTCGTCTTTTTGGCGCCTCGCGGGTCCTTCATTTCGGTAAGAGACGGACGGATCAGTTTGCGGTTACTGGGCTCCACAGGGCTCCTTCACTTCTATTTAGTTGATAACATGTCTGCCGCCCAGGCGTCCAGGGCGATCGATTTCTGGATATTACGGCGAACCAGATCCACCAGCTCATCCACCTTTTCGACGGCCCTGCGGAGCCAGTCGAAGGACACGCGGGCAGCCACCGCTTGAAGGTCGTTCCCGATATCCGCGTTGCGGACCGCGGGCGCTCCTTCGGTCATACGCAGCACGTCGCCGAGCAGCATGTAGAGCACTTCGAGATACGAATCGAGCTTCTCCGTGCGCCGCGCGGCGATCGATTCCGAGTGCTTCAGCCAGGCGCCGAACGTATCCGCTCCACTAGCGGCTTTCAGCAGCGCGAGCATCGCAGTACGGCGGCGATCGTAGGTTTCAAGATCGAGCGAAACGGCCAGGCCAGGCGCGCCCTCGGCCAGTTTTTCGCGGCGCTCCGGATGATCCAGGCTGCGCAGGGCAATAAAGCGCCGCATTTCCTCCTCATCGAGACGAGCCAGGCGGAACGGCACGGAACGGGAGCGGATCGTCGTCAGCAAATCGTAAGGATTACGCGCGGTCATGATGAGAATCAGGTGCGGCGGAGGCTCCTCTAACGTCTTCAGCAAAGAATTCGCCGCCTGCTCATTGGCGCGGTCGATGGAGTCGATCAGGAAAACGCGCCAGGAGCCTTTCAGAGGCTTGAGCTGCGCGCGCTCCTTCAACAGGCGCATTTGCTGGATCGTCAACTGGCGCAAAGGGCCGTCGGGCGCGAACGTAAGGAAATCGGGGTGCGTAGAGAACACCAGAGGATCGTCATTACGCTTGTCGGATGTCCATTTTTCGCGGTCGGTGATAAGGCTGGCGTTCGATTCCAGGCTGAGGTCGTCCCGCTCGATTTTGTGCGCATCGCCCAGAAGCTGAGAGGCGAATCGGCGGGCCAGCGTCGCTTTGCCGACACCTTCGGGACCGGAAAGTAGCAGGGTTTGGGTGATGCGTTCACCCCGGATCATCTGCTCCAGGGTCTCAACGACGTCGGGATTCCCGTAGAAGTTCTCCAAACACTAAACTAACACGTCAGTAGTATTTGGGTGCCTGTTTGACCGCGCCTACAGCTTCCTGCGGCGCTTGTCCAGTTCGGCTGGCGAAGGACTCCGCGGCTTTGTCGCGCCAGCGCTGCGCTTCCTCCGGATGATGCAGCATCTCCTCGACGTCCGCCATGGTTTCGAGGGCGAACTCCAGGCGCTCGTCTTTCTTGCGCAGCACGCCGATCGCGTGAATCAGCAGTTCGCGCGCCGCCGAGGTGCGTCCCGCGCGCATATAAATAGCCGCCAGATGCGCCTGCGTTTCCGCCAGTTGTTCCCGGTCGCCTCCGATTTGGCGATCCGCCACCGCGAGCGCTTTTTCGTACTGAGAGGCAGCGCCATCCAGGTCGCCCGATTCCTCCAGCGAAGCCGCGAGATGAAAGAGGTCCCGCGTGGCGGCGTGCGAATCCGAACTCTTGCGATGAATTTCGAGCGCCCGCCGCAGGCACCGCTGCGCTTCCGGGTGATTGCCGGCTTGACGATAGCGCTCTCCCAATTCCGTGAGCGCGTTGGCGGTCTCGAGGTGATCCGGGCCGAAGCTCTTTTCTGCAAGCTGCATCGCACGCTCAAACGCCTTCAGCGCGTCCTCGGAACGTCCGCTATTGAGCAACGCCGTTCCCAATTTGCGCGATGACGAGGCGAGCCGTTTATAATCCGGCGCCGGCAACGATTTTTCCAGCGCCTCAATTTTCGCGATGGTCTGCTCCACCTCGCCATATTTCTTTTGGTCGAGCTGGATATCGACCAGCCCGTCGAGCGCCCGCGATTGTAAAACTTTGTTTTTCGCCGAGGTGGCGAGGGCAATCGCCATCTGCGACGTCTTCTCCGCCTCCGCCGCCTTGCCCTGCTTGCGCTGCGCCTCCGTCAATCCCAGCAGCAGATCCAGGCGCCGCTTACTCGAATGCCGGCGTTCGTCAAGCGCAGCCGCCAGATGCTTCTCCGCTTCGCTCCAGTTGCGAGCCTTCAGGTGCCTCTCGCCTTCTACGCGATTCAAATGGCGTTTGCGATGCCATTCCTTCACATGCGGAGTCGCCCAAGCGGCAAGACGGACCCCCAGACGGGCTATTCGCGTGACACTGATCATCAGTCAACTCATCGGTGCGGATGGGCCCGGACTTTAGGTTGTGTAAAATGTGCGAGAGTGGCTCTCATCGTCAATCCCGCTGCTTCGCGCCTCGGCGTCGAGAATGCCGTGCTGTGGGGGCGCGGAAATCGCGAGTATTACGTCCACGATTTCCCAGGGCCTATGTCCATCAAAGCAGTGGTCAAAGGTTCCGCCGAATGGCGCGCCGGGAAGTCGCGATTCGAGGTCGACGCGGCGTCGTTCCTGGTCCTGAACGACCTTCAGTCCTATTCGATGACCATCGCCCCGGGCCCTCCGGTGGAAACTTTTTGCGTGTTTTTCGAGCGGGGATTCGTGGAAGACGCCTGGCGAGCTTCTTCCCAGCGCGATGTCGCCCTGCTCGACGATCCGGAACGCGCCGCCGTCTTAGGATTCGAGGAGCTCCTGCGGCCGCGCAACGGGCGCATCGATCGCGCCCTGCGCCGGATGCGCGAGCTCGCGTCATTGGGCGGAGACGCGGAAGCGGGTTTTTACGATCTCGCGCTGGGCTTAGTCGAGTTGCGCGCGGAACATGGGCGCGAAATTGGCCGGGTTCCCGCCGCGCGTGTCTCCACCAGACGGGAACTGCACGCGCGAGTGCTGAAGGGCCGGCAGGCGATGGACGAAATGTTGACCGAGAGTCTCCCCTTAAAGAACATCGCGCGCCTGGCCCATCTCTCTCCCTTTCACTTCCATCGCGCATTTTGCGCGGTGTTCGGCGAAACGCCGCATGCCTACCGGACCAGAAGGAGGCTCGAACGCGCCGCTCGTCTGCTCGAAGAAACGGACGTTCCCGTAATCGACGTCTGCCTCGACACGGGATTTGAAAGCGCCGGAAGTTTTTCCACCCTCTTCCGCCGAAAGTTCGGCGCGAGCCCCACGCAATTTCGGAGCAGGAAATGAAACCCGAATTTGAAGAAATATTCGCCGCTCTAAAAGCTTTACTGAAGAAGCACGAGCGAACGTTATTCATCCTGAAAGACGAGCCGCAGGAATACACTCTGGTCACGAAATCGAACAGCAACCGCGGCATGAAGATGTGGTTCGGATCGGTGCGCGCCGGCAAGGCCTATGTGAGTTATCACCTGATGCCTCTGTACTTCAATCCGCCGATGAACGCGCTGGTTTCTCCCGCGCTCAAGAAACGGATGCAAGGGAAAACCTGCTTCAATTTCAAAAGTATCGATAAAGATCTGTTCGCGGAACTGAAGACCCTGACGCAGGTGGGCGTCGACGAGTACCGCAAGCGGGAGTACCTCTGATGGCGAAGTACGTCGCGTTCCTCAGGGCAATCAACGTCGGCGGACACGTCGTCAAGATGGATGAATTGCGCGAGCTATTCTCCGGCCTCAAATTCTCTAACGTCGAAACATTTATCGCCAGCGGCAATGTCATCTTCGAAACCAAAGCCGCGCCGGATGAAAAGCTGGAGCAGAAAATCGAAAAGCATCTCGAGAAGTCTCTGGGATACGAAGTCGGCACCTTCGTCCGTTCGATGGAAGAGATCCGCGCGGTCAGCGTCTATCAGCCATTTTCAGCGGAAGCCGTGAAGGCGGCGCACGTTGTCAGCGCCGGATTCATGCGCGGCACGCTGACCCCGAGCATCGTCGAACAGGTCATGGCCTTCCGTACCGACGTCGATGATTTTCACGTTCTTGGACGCGAAGCTTACTGGCTGTGCCGCGTCTCGCAAACCGAAACCAGGGTCAATGCGAAAAAATTCGAGCGCGCCATCGGCGGCCCCGTGACTTGGCGCAACATGAATACGGTGGTGCGTCTCGTGGACAAATATAGCCGTTGACAATATATCCACTGTGGTTATAATCGGGACATGGAGCCCGATTCCTTCCTCCCTCTTCCCCCCGCGACATTTCACATTCTGATGGCCGTGGCAGACGAGGATCGTCACGGCTACGGAATCATTCAAGACGTATCGGCCAGCACCGATGGCGAACTGAAACTCAGCGCCGGGACGCTGTACCGCTCTATTCAAAGAATGCTGGAGCAGGGATTGCTGATCGAAACCAGGGATCGTCCCGCGCCCGAAGAGGATGATGAGCGCCGCCGCTATTACCGCATCACGCCCTTTGGACGACTGGTCGCCAAGGCCGAAGCGAATCGGCTGACGCAGCTCGTCCGTCTGGCTCGCCGCAGCGGATTCGCCACCGGGAAGGCATAACATGTACCGCGCGCTGCTTCATCTCTATCCGAAGTCTTTCCGAGGCGAGTATGAAACCGAAATGCAGGCCGTCTTCTCGCAGCGCCTCCGCGACGCCTCGGGATTCGAATTGCTCCTCCTCTGGATCGAAACCTTCTTTGACGTGTTGTTCAACGCCATCCGCGTCCATCTGGATATTCTTGGGCAAGACTTGCGCTACGTCGGCCGCACCCTGCGTCAATCGCCCGGCTACGCCCTCACGGTAGTCGCCATCGCCGGCCTGGGCATCGGCGCGACTACCGCGGCATATTCGATCACCGACCACGTCCTGCTGCGCCCCTTGCCCTTCCCCGATGCCGATCGCCTGGTGACGATTTTTGAGACGGAGCCGCACTACAACCGCGGGGAGCTGTCGCCGGCGAATTATCGCGACTGGAAGAAGCAGAGCAAGTCTTTCGAGGCGTTCGGCATATACGCATCCTTACAGGTGAACCTGGCGGGACAAGGCGAGCCGGAGGCGCTGATCGGCGAAATCATGACCGCCGACGTGCTGCCCCTGCTCGGCGTCAAGCCGATGCGCGGCCGCTGGTTCTCCGCCGAGGACGATCGTCCCGGCGCCGCGTGCACGGTGCTGCTGAGCTACTCGCTATGGCAGGCGCGGTTCGGAGGAAGCGCATCCGCCATCGGCAGCAAGGTGTTGCTCGACGACGAGCCCTGTACTTTGATCGGCGTGATGCCCGCGGGATTCGCGTTTCCCAAGCGGGAAGCTGAAATCTGGATGGCGGCGCGGCTCGCCGAGGACCCCGATCGAAACAACAACTACCTGGTGGGCACCGCGAAATTGGCGAAGGGAGTGACGCTGGCGCAGGCCAACTCCGAGCTGCGAGTGCTCGCCGCGCAAACCGAGCGGCAGTTTCCGAAAGAATTGAAGGATGTCAGCGCGGCCGCGTACAATTTGCGCGACGCCGTTACCCCCAGCTCGAAAACCATGCTGATCGCGCTTCTCGCCGCGTCGCTTTGTGTGCTGCTGATCGCCTGCACCAACCTCGCGAATCTGCTGCTCGCGCGAGCCCTGGCCCGGCGAAAAGAACTGGCCGTGCGGTCGGCCATGGGCGCGGGTCGCGAAAGGCTGGTACGCCAATTGTTGACCGAGAGCCTGCTCCTCGCAATCGCCGGAGGCGCGCTAGGGATGCTGATCGCGGTCACCGCGACGCCCTTGTTCGCAGCCCTGGTCCCGACGTCTCTGCCGATCGTCGCGCTACCCTCCGCGGACTGGCGAGTGCTCTCCTTCGGCGCGCTCGCCACCGTTTTAACCGGACTCGCATTCGGAGTTCTTCCCGCTTTGAAGGCCACCGCCGGAGCTGGATTGCGGGAAGGCTCGCGCTCGGGCGTCGGAGGCAGAAAAGAACGGCTGCGAGGCGTGCTGGTAGTGGCCGAAATCGCGGCGTCCGTCGTCCTGCTGGTCACCTCCGGCCTGCTGATCCGCGCCATGCTGCGCATCCAGGGAACGGACCCCGGATTCCGCGCCGATGGCGTGTTGACGCTACGCACTCCCGTCACCGGGCCTCGGTATCAGAAGACCGTGCCTCGCCACGCATTCTATAAGCGTGTTTTAGAGGACATGCGGGTGCTCCCCGGCGTCCAGAGCGCGGCCTACACCACCTCCTTGCCGATGGTGTGGCGCGGAGGCGTCTGGATCATCAGGGTCAACGGCCAGGAACCCGCGAACCCCAGCTCCCAGAGGGCCAGCCTGCGATTTGTATCGCCGGACTTTTTCAGGACCCTCGCGATTCCTCTCGTCCTGGGTCGCGATGTGGCGGAGTCGGATGTGCTGACGTCGCCGCTAGTCGCCGTGGTCAGCGAATCGTTCGCCAAGCAATACTGGCCTGACCAGAACCCGCTGGGAAAACAATTCAATATGGCGATGGCCGATCGGACGGTGATCGGAGTGGCCGGCAATGTCCGGGTGCGCGGCCTCGAACAATACAGCGAGCCGCAGGTTTATCTGCCCTACCAGCAGGTTCAGGATGGCTGGTTTGTAGGCTATATTCCGCAGAACGTGGCGATCCGGACAGCGCAGGACCCCAGCCAGATTGCGCCCGCGGTGCGCGCTATCATCGCCCGCGCAGCGCCGGATCTGCCGGTGACCAACGTCCAGCCGCTCAGCGAAATCGTCGCCGGAGAAACCGCGTCGCGAAGAGCTCAACTGGTCGTATTAGGCGGATTTGCCGGAATCGCGTTCCTTCTCGCCGCCATCGGCATTCACGGCTTGCTGGCCTACGCGGTATCGCAGCGGACGCAGGAGATCGGCGTGCGGATGGCGCTGGGGGCAACGCGCGGAAACATTCTACGATTGATCGTCGGCGATGCGATGGTCCTGGCTCTGACCGGTATTGCGATGGGCGCAGCACTGGCCTATGCCTCGGGAGTCGAGCTGCAATCGCTGCTCGCAGGCCTCCGCCCCAACGATCTGGACGCATTTTCAGCAGGCATCCTGCTCTCGCTGGTAATGACGATCGCGGGAAGCGCGCTGCCCGCCATGCGAGCGATCCGAATAGATCCGTCCACAGCCCTGCGCGCCGAGTAGGGTGGAACAGCCTTTGGAAATTGCTGAAAAGTCGTGCAGATCGCTCCCTGCGGGCGCGGCTCCGAATCGGCGGCGTAAAATCAATCCATTACCGAGCCGCGACCGCAGGGAGCGATCCTTTCTACAGAGTTTTCAGCAATCGTGTTACTTAGAAGCTGCGCGCGCCTTCGGACGGCGAGTTTCGACCGGTGCGGGCGCGGGCGTGGCGGGTTGCACCGGATAGTGCTGTCCCAGCCATTTTTCGATCATTTCCTTCTGCGTGGCTAGAACCACACGTTGCCATTTGACGGTACCAGTGCGCTCACTATACTCAGCCATGACATAGGAACCCTCATTCAGCACCTTGATGATGCCCTGGGTCTTAGTCCTCTGGAAGTGATACGACGAGAGAGCGGCGTGATGTTTTTGCATCTCAACTCTATCATAGCAGGTAGCCGAAATTTCGGCTATTTTCGCTGATTTAGCCGATCGTCTTCGCATACCATCTAGATATGGCATCCGCGCCGGATGTTCCGGCCACCACAGCAGTGCCCGCTCAAAATCCCCAATCGAATAAGGGACTTGCGTGGACCATGTTTCGGCGCACCGTCACCCGGATGGAATGGGAAAAGGTGTTTCCCGGCCGTGCGGCCAGAAATGCCATCGGCGTCGCACTGCCACTTGCCGCCGGATATCTGTCCGGCTCGCTATCGGCCGGCTTGATCGCCAGCTCCGGTGCATTGAACGTCTGCTTTTCCGATGGCGACGATCCTTACCGCCAGCGCGCCCGCCGCATGCTGCTCGGCAGTGTGCTGGTGGGATTCGCGGTCCTGGTCGGCACCCTTACCGGACACACTCCCGCGCTCGCCATCGCAATCGCCGGTATCTGGGCCTTCGCCGCAGGCATGATGGTCGCGATCAGTCAGCCGGCCACCGACCTCGGTGTCACGACGCTTGTGACCCTCGTCGTTTTCTCCGCGCAACCCATGCAGCCTCATCAAGCCGCTGCCGCCGGATTGCTGGCGTTGGCCGGAGGATTGTTGCAAACCCTGCTCGCGCTTGCGTTGTGGCCGGTGCAGCGATTCGGGCCGGAGCAGCGCGCATTAGCGAATCTGTTCGAAGAGCTCGCTCGCGCGGCCGCATCGCCCGCCGCGGCATCGACAGCTCCATCGGCCAGCGCCCAAGCCACCGCGGCTCATAACACGCTCGCCACCCTCGGCACCATCCACGATGTCGAAGCCGACCGCTACCGTTCCCTGCTTAATCAAGCCGAGCGCATGCGCCTCAGCCTGCTCGCGCTCGCCCGATTGCGCGTCCGCATCGGCCGCGAGCAGGAAAATAGTGAAGAAGTCCGCGCACTCGATCGATTCTTCGAACTTTCATCCCGCCTTCTCGCGGCCATCGGGCGGTCGCTGCGAGGGAACGCCGGTCTTGACCCGAATCCCGATATTCTCGACCAGATCGACGCCCTGGCCTCAGTGCTGCGCATCAACACTGCGCGCACCCCAATTCTGACGGCCCTGGTCAACGACGCATTACGTCAGATGGACGCCCTTGCCGGACAGCTCCGCTCCTCGGCGGAGGTAGCGTCGCATGCCACGCCCGAAGGTCAGGAGGAATTCGATCGAAAGCAATCGCGAACGCCCTGGACTCTGCGCCTGCGCGGCAGCTTCGCCATCCTGCGCGCGAATTTGACACTCGAATCCGCGGCCTTCCGCCACTCCGTTCGACTGGCCGTGTGCGTCGCTCTGGCCGCAGGAATTGGCCGCGCCGTAAGCTGGCATCGGACCTATTGGCTGCCCATGACCGTCGCCATCGTGCTGAAACCGGATTTCACGGCGACCTTCAGCCGCGGCGTCCTGCGCGTCGCCGGAACCCTCACCGGGCTCGCCTTCGCCACCCTCCTGTTCCACATTTTCTCGACCACCGTGGCGACTCAAATTGTCCTCATCGCTCTGCTGACCTTCCTGCTCCGGTCGCTCGGCGCCGCAAATTATGGAATCCTCACCGCCGCTGTCAGCGCGCTGGTGGTGCTGTTGATCGGGCTCACCGGCGTCTCGGCCAAAGACGTAATCGCGGCGCGCGCCCTGAACTCCGTCGCTGGAGGAACCCTCGCGCTCGCGGCCTACTGGCTCTGGCCCACCTGGGAACGCTATCGCGTCAATGAAAACCTGGCGCGGCTGCTTGATGCCTATCGCGATTACTTCCGCAATATTTCGGAGGCCTATCTCAAACCGGACCCGCCCCCGCCCGCGGCTTTGGACCACGCCCGCCAGCAAGCCCGCTTGGCCCGCTCGAACCTGGAAGCGTCCGTCGATCGCCTCAGCGCCGAGCCCTATCCCTCCCAACTGTCCGCGCTCAACGACATGCTCGCCAGTTCTCATCGTCTGGTGCACGCGCTGATGGCCCTCGAAGCGGGCCTTTATCAAAGCAAATTCGTCCCTCCCCGCGACGCCTTCCGGAAGTTCCGTAACGATGTGGAGAAAACTCTGTACTTCCTGGCCGCGTCACTAAGAGGCACCCCGATTCACCCCGGCGATCTCCCGGACCTACGCGACGATCACAACGTCCTGCTTCGCTCCGGCGATTCGCACGTAGAGCGCTACGCGCTCGTAAACATCGAAACCGACCGCGTAACCAACAGCCTGAATACTCTGCGCGAGCAGATCGTAGCGTGGCCCTCAAGAAGCCTCAAATGACCGAACGATCGCGAAAAACGGGACTGAACACTCTGTCCCAAGGCGCCGCCGTCTCACCCGAAGGCACTCCGCACCGCACGCCGCGTGGACAGAGCGATCTGTCCCGTTTTTCGCCGCGTCCTCACATCCGATGCGTGCTTCCCGGGGCCACATCTTCACACTCGTCTCGAACTTTCCCGCTCGTCGAAGCTGTCGAACGACTGTAAAATGGCTTTATACCTTCTTTACGTCGCAACGGTTACCATTCTTGTTGAGCTTCATGCATGTTCGTCCGATCGTGTTTGTCGCACGCCTGACCGCGAGCCTCGTCGCCATCGCTGCCATCACCTTCATCTGCTCGCACATAATTCCGGTCAACGCGACCACCGCCGGATTCGCCTATCTGCTCGGTATTCTCGGCATCGCCGCCACCTGGGGATTAATCGAATCCACCATCGCCTCGATTGCCGCGATGCTCTGCTTCAACTTCTATTTCCTCCCTCCCGTCGGAATGTTCACCATCGCCGACCCCCAGAATTGGGTCGCCCTGTTCGCCTTTCTCGGTACCGCCCTGGTCGCCAGCCAGCTCTCGGACCGCGAAAAGAAACAGGCTGACGACGCCAAGCGCAGGCAGCGGGAAACCGAGCAGCTTTACGCCCTCAGCCGCGCCATCCTGCTCACCGATCCCGCGCAATCTGTCGGCTCGCAAGCCGCGCGCCACATCTCCGAGATTTTCGAA